>Ga0209237_1001512_pt1 | contig 13777 bp, 11 predicted proteins | sample GraSoi013_1_40cm_2_FD_185820 | JGI IMG/M metagenome (GOLD analysis project Ga0209237, IMG submission 185820) | Grasslands soil microbial communities from the Angelo Coastal Reserve, California, USA - Sample 10_02_2013_1_40cm (SPAdes) (version 2) | ecosystem: Environmental > Terrestrial > Soil >... | reverse complement strand
ACCTCGCCCGGTTCCTCATCGTGACCGGCGGCGCCTTCGCGGCCTTCTTCAGCATCGGTGGCGCCCTGGGGTCGAAGCGGACCACGGACATGCAGAACATCGGCCTGCTCGTATGGGCCGGCCTCGTACTGGCGGCGACCGTGTCGCTCCTGACCTTCATCGGCCGGCCGACGTGAGGTTCAGCCCAACGCGCGAATCGCCGCGGCGAATTCCGGGGCGACGCTGACCTTCGTGTGCGGCGAGAGGACCGTGTCGGTCGCAATCACGTCGTCGCAGGCCTTCAGGTTCGCTTCCGCCTTGCCGACGAAAAGGCCGTGGACGCACGCTGCGATCACGCGCCGGGCGCCTTGGGCGCGCAGCTCCTGCGCCGCGGTCGCGATTGTGCCGCCCGTCGAGATGACGTCGTCGACGATGCCGACGGACTTGCCCTTGACCGCCAAGGCTTTCGGCTCAATTTTCACCGTGTAGGAATCGATGCGCTCCTTCACGAGGAAGTCGAACGGGACGCCGGCGACCGCGGACGCCTCCTTCGCGAGCCGGAGCGCGCCCTCGTCCGGTGCGAGGAGCACGTCGACCTTCGCGGATTTCAGGTAGCGACCGATCGCCGGCATGCCGCTCACCTCGCGGGTGGGGAGCGGGAACGTCTTGAGGATCTCTGGGTCGGCCGGGATCGCCATCGTCAGCAATTCGTCGCAGTCGACCGCGATGTGCTTGGCAATCGTCTTGGCCGAGATCGGCTCACCGTCGAGGAACCGCTTGTCCTGTCGGCCGTAGCCGAAGTATGGGACGACGGCCGTGATCCGGCGGGCGCCCGCATCCCGAATCGCGTCCGCGAGGAGGAGGAACTCGACGAGCATCGGATCCGGGTGCGTCGTCTGGACGAGCACGACATGCTCGCTCGCGACGGACCCGAGGAGACGGACGTACTGCTCTCCGTCCGGGAATCCTCCGGGGTGCTTCTCGAAGGCCACATCGACAAAGCCGGCGCGGACTTCTTTCGCGATCCCACGTGCGAGCGGGACCGATGCAGAGCCGCCGACGACTTTCATGAAGCCGACCAAATGCATCGAAGGGGGCCAGCCTATATGAATCGTCCGACGCCTCGCGACCCCGATAACCGGCGGCGAGCTTTCTTATACAGTTCGACCGGGTGGATGAACAAGACTGCCATGGGCCTTCGTGATTGGATCACCACGCTTGCGAAATTCCACCGGGCGGCCACCCTCATCGCGCTCATTACGACCTTTGCGGGAGTCGCTCTTCTCATCGACCGACCGAAAGGCAGCGTGCTCGAGTGGCTTGGAATTCCGTTCCTCGTCATTGGAGGCGCGATTTTCGCGTGGGCTGTCTGGCCCTCGGGAACGGCTCCGGTTCAAAGCGCGCCAAACCTGGCGAGTCGGCTTCTGGGCTGGTTAACCTGGGATCGACGACTCGTGAAGCTCTTCCCGGCGTTCGGCGTGGGAATCGTGGTCGCCGATGTGTCGTACAACCTCTTCCTTTCCGCCACCCCGACGCTCCTGACCGAGGACATCATCGTCTTGCTCGCGGCCTGTGCGTTGATGGCCTACGGATTCGTCCCAACGCGATTTGCACGGGAACGGGATTTCGTCCTCGTTTTCTTCATCGCCTTGAACCTTATCCTTGTTGCGCCCTTGCTAATCGCGCGCGCGTTCTATGCCGACTTCGAGCGGTCCGTTGACCTGTACTCCTGGGTTGCGCTTGCGCCCGAGACCGGTGCCGTGCTTTCCGTCCTCGGTGTCCCGAACTCCGTCCACGCAGTCTCAGGCGCCACGGCCCCGGGTCTGACCTTCACGCCCCGGAACCTTGGGGTCCAAGTGACACTGGTCATTGCGACGTCGTGCTCGGGCATCTATTCCTTCGGAATCTTCGCTTCGGCTTTCGCGGCCTTTATCCTCACAGAGTATGAGCGACCTTCCCGGAGGATGTGGGTCCTCCTTGGGCTGGGGCTCTTGACTTCGTATGTGGCGAACGTCCTCCGAATGGTGGTCATCGTCCTCATCGGGTACTACACGGACACCGCCCAGACGGACCTTCAGAACATGCTCATCGCCCATTCCTACGCAGGCTGGTTGATCTTCCTCGGCTGGATTGCGCTATTTTGGTCGGTTGCATTCAGGTTGATGCCGCTGGAGAGAGGAACGATCACCGCTCCGGCCTCCGAGCTTCGATCACAACATTCCGAACTTCGGTGCGGGATTTGTTCCAACGTACTGACGCCAATCATCCCTGCGACCCGTTGCCCCTGCGGGTCCTATTATCACCGAACTTGTCTCGTGACCGCACGACAATGCTCTTCGTGCGGCCGGAATTTCAGAGTGGATGGAAGCCCTGTCGCGCGCGGATGATGAGGCAAATCCGCAAAAGTTCTGCAACTCCATGACAAACGGATCCCATGAGGGGGCGCCAAGTCGGCGCTCGTCAGAATTTCACGGATCTTGAGGAGCCATTGTCCGCCCTAATCAATACAGATTCAGGTAGTTTGGAAAAGTCAGTAAGGGTGTTACAACTCAGCTTCTTGACTTCGACCAACTGGGATTGCCCCTAGAGTTGGGAACCTCTGGACGTTTTAATACGACCTGGCGATATCGAGGTCAGTGTTCCGCGTCCGGACCGCGGAGAACGTCGCCGTTTTCGTGGCACTCCAATGGTTCAACCGGGTGCTCGGAGTCGTGACGAAGATCGTCCTGGTTCGGCTCCTAATGCCGGATATCTTCGGTGTCTTCGCGCTCGCGGCGGGTCTCATCGGATTCATCGGCACATTCGGAAGCTTCGGGCTCGACTATGCGATTATCCGGAAAGGAGACCGGGCCGCTGAAAACGACTACAACGTAGGGATGAGCCTGCGTCTCGTGATTGCGGTGGGCCTGTTTGTCGCGACGGTCGCGGTCGCGGGTCCCTGGGCATCCCTGTTTGCCCTGCCTTCAGTGGCCAGCGCGAGCCAGGTCCTTGCAATTGTGTACCTCGCCAGTCCCTTTTCCTTTGTGCCATCGACGCGCCTGGCGGCTGAATTGCGGTATCGGACGATTGCGGGGCCAAGTCTCGCAGCACAGATTTCTAACTCCTTGCTTTCAGTGGTCCTGGCCGCATTTGGATTCCAATTGTGGTCCCTCGTGTACAGCCTGGTGGTGTCTCAGGTAGTTGCGACTGTTGCGTTCTCCCTGGTCTGTCCCTGGACCTTTCGCTTCTCGCTTCGGCGAGACGTCGCTCGGCCCCTTCTCGCCTACGCAAAGCATCTCGTGTCCGCGTCGTTCCTGGCGTTCCTGATCACAAACATCGACAACTTCACGGTGGGCTTTTTCCTGGGTAGCACGGCCCTGGGCCTCTACGCCATCGCCTACGCCATCGGGTACCTCCCGGTCACCCTCCTCTCAAGCCCTGCCGGGTCGGCCCTCTTCCCCTCCCTCGCCAAGATCCAATCGCAAGGAGACGCGCTACGACGGGGCTATCTCGAAAGCTTCGGGTATGCGGTCGTCTTCATCGCCCCCGTGGCGTTCGCGATGGCCTCGATGGCCCCCGAAATCGTCCGCATCTTCCTCGGCCCCGTCTGGATCGGGGCCACGGTGCCGCTTATCGTCCTCGCCCTCTACGGATTGGGCCGTGCCCTCGTGGATTTCAGCTCTTCGCTCTTCGCCGCCATCGGGCGACCGCGGATCATCGCGGTCCTGAGCCTGTACATCCTCGTCGGCTCCTTGGTCCTTCTCTTCCCGCTGACCCTGACATTTGGGATTTCCGGCACTGCGGTTGCGATGACCATTCCCGTCGGCGCGGTCGCCATCGTCTCGATCATCCAATCGGCGCGTGTCCTCCGTGTCGATTTGCGGATGTTCATCCAGAGACTGCGGTCTCCCCTAATTGCCGCGGCAATCATGGGCGGCTCGTTGAGTCTCCTAAGGATGGCATTTTACGCCATCGTCCCGGACCGGATCACGCTGCCGTTCATCGCCCGAAGCGATACCGCGGCGTTCGCTTTGGTCATACTGCCTCCGTTGGGACTCGCCGTCTACCTAGCGCTGCTGTGGATGTTGGACCCTTCGGCTTTCCGAGGACTGTGGCGGCACGCTCGGATGATTCTCTGGACCCGGCCGGCCTGAACGGACTCCCTTCTGTAGACCGCTGTCGCCGTATCGCCACGCACACCCTTGCCGGGACTCGGAGATGCCGTGATTGATAACGATGTCGCCACGCGTAAATAACGGCCCCCTCTTGCCGTGAGGGTTTCGTGTTGTCCGGCCAGTCCCAGCGTGTACACTCCGCGGGCCGCGTCGGTATCGTGGGAACAGTCAGTCCGTGGATGAGTGGAGGAGCTGCTGTTCATCCAGCTGAGCTCATGAAGGCGCTGAGCGCGCGGTACACCTTTAAAGCGGTGACTCCGGCTCGCCACCGTCATGTAAACGGCCCGAACCCATTCGAGGTTAGCACCGTTCGGGAGATACCCTATCTAACGACTTTCCTGGTCGTTGGCCAGGGAGTCAGATTTCTCAGGGATGTTGACATAGTCCATTCCCACGATCCCCGCCTCTTTCCGATAAAGCAGTTTCTTAGGAAACCGCTGATCACTACGTTCCACGGATACTTGACGCGTGAGTCGATGGCCGATTACCACACGCGACCGGGGATGCCGCGCTACGAAATTTATCGACGGACTTTGCGTGGCTGTGTTCGGGCTAGCGACCGCTTGATCGCAGTCGATCATAGGATTGCGTCTTGGCTTAGCGAGGAGTTCTCCGCTTGTGATGTCTCGGTGATTCCAAACGGAGTAGATACGCTCCGTTTCAGGCCGATGCCTCCGTTACCGAATGTGCTGGATCGCTTCGGCATCCAAGCGAAAGGCCCTCTCATTCTGGCTGCTAAGCATTTCAGTGCCAAGAATGGTTTGGAATACATCGTTCGGGCTATGCCAAGGGTCCTGAGGGAAATCCCCGATGCTCACTTGGTCCTCGCAGGCGAGGGGAAGCTGAAGGAGAAGCTGATCTCTCTCATTTCTGAACTTGGAATACACCGCAGCGTGACGATGCCTGGGCAAATACCGAATGAGTTCATGCCCGGGGTCATTGCGTCCTGTGATGTCGGAACAATCCCTTCAGTGCCGGTTGACGGCGTCGAGGAGGCAACCAGCGTCCTGATGCTTGAAATGATGGCCTGTGGCAAGCTCGTCGTAGCGTCGGCTATAGGCGGACTTCGCGAGACAATTCGAAGCGGTGAAACGGGCCTCTTGGTCGAGCCTGCGAACCCGGCGGCCCTTGCCGATTCGATTATTACTGGGCTGTCCAACCCCGAACTGCGCACAAGAATCGGGTCCAACGCGCACAAGTTCGTGGAGCTCCACCATTCGTGGGGTGCCATCGCGGCAAGGATCGCGGGACTGTACGAACAGTTTCTCGATGCATGAGAACTCTGACTCGAGTTCGGTCTTTAGATCAACCAAACGGTTTCCGCGCCGTCCGCATAGATCACATACGCGCCGTCATGTAAGGAAGTGCTCAGTGCGGAGGGATATGATCTCCCGTCACTGCCGTAGAACACGCCAATGCCAGAGCTTGTCTCGAGATAATAGAGGGGGTTGTAGCGAGTCGACACGGTCGCAGGGATACGATTCATTGGGGACTGGACAACCACGATGTAGTCATTGAGGGGATTTATGTCCGCCACGGTCCAAAGCAAAGTCGTGTCGAACCTGAGGTCATCGAAGGGAGCACGAACGATTCGATTTCTTATTTCGCCGCTACTGTAGAATCCGAAGATAAGAGCCTCGGGACTAGGATCGCTTGCGCTACCTGCCGCGGGCGGCAGAATTCGTATCCCCCCGACCGCCGCGACCCGACTACAAGTGACAGCTTCATTGCAGACCACGGTGGCGTTTCCCGCAATTACACCGAGGTAGGTTCCCGCGCTGTAGGTGGTCCCGCTTATGGGAGGATTGTGGGCAACCTCGTATTCAAGAATCGTTCCCGAAGTCACTAGAATCGCCGCGCAAAGACCAAGGGCCAAGATTCGCAGGGCCCGTGGGCGGGAACGTAGACGGGTCGACAGGCCAACGAGGCCGTACGCCGCAAATAGAGAGAGGAATGGAAGGATGTAGAAGCCGGTGTAGTCCCTGAACAGCAATGTCGGCGCGAGTGCAATCAGTCCGGCAATCGCGAAAGACTCGGGTACCGCAACGCTTCTCATCCAGGGGGTGTACAGGAGACCGACAATCGCCATCAGGGCAGTCAGACCGACGCTGCGAGTGATGCTGACAGCCAAATTGAAGAGTTCTACCTGCAAGCTGTTCCCGCTTAAGAGTTCCCCCGTGTTGTATTGGGGGAGGACGTTTGTTCCGATGAGGAAACCCACCCCGACGACGAGAGCGGCCGTGAAGCCCGCCAAGCGCACAAAACCGAGTTGCGTGGCCTTCATCACCAAGCCGGGCCTCACGGTACGCAAGACGTGATATCCTTTGCGCAGAATGAGCGAGAAAAGTAATGCCACCGCCATGACGAGCGCGAGGATTACAAGATGATGCGAAGCGGCGAGCACTGCGACGATAACAATCCCGACTACGAGGTTCTTCGGGGATCGTTGCCTCTGGAATCTCAATAACGCCCAAACAAAAAGCGGAAGCAATGCCATGAAGAGGTTTCTCGTGGACGCCTGCCAGAGGTTGGAGGCAAGGAACCGGGGCGCGAAACCATACACGAAAGCCACTATCAGCGCGAAACTGCCGGTTCGCCGGAACTCCCTTGCCATCATGTACGACGTCAGAATCCCGGCGACGCCAAGAAGGAGCGAGGAAACCAGAATCGATCCTTCGATTTCGATGCCCGTTAGCAAGCTCAGCGATGCAAGGAGAAAAGGACCGGCCGACGCATAGGACACCGGGTATAAACCAAAGTAGGAAAGCGGGCTCAGAATCCAGGCCGCGTCTCCGGCGACGACAATGGACTCGGCCATTGTGTGTATCGCGAATGAGTCAACCCCTACCTCATGGCCGGTCGGATAGCGCATGGCCAACGATCCGAATGTCATCGCGACGAGAACCGTCAAGATCAGCCGCTGCGATGTTTTAGCCACGTGAGTCACCGATGGATTGCGAGCCGTCGGGACGCGTGATTCTTCGGAAGCCATGATGCGCTCGAGTCCTTGTTCATCGCGACCATGTTCTCGCCTTACTATTCAATCTTGCGAACGTCATTCTCGCCGCTGATTCCGTCGGTTTGAGACCAAACGCTCCCATTCCGAGGATCCCCAGCCGATGTTAGGGGGAATCCGCTACCCAACGCATGAAGACCCTCCCGGCTGGAACGACCGTCAGCGGCCGTTCTAAGACCCAAGTCGCCGATGCCAAACCTGCTCGCACGTACCGATCGGGGGGACCGAGGCAAAGGCATCTTTCTCACTTCTCACGGGCGTCCTTTTAATCCACTGGGGTTGAACTCATAGGCTCGGAACCCAGGAAGATCCCGGCTTGTTCTCACGAACGGATTTCAAGACACGCACTTTATCGCGGTCTATTCGTTGTTTGTAAACAAATGAGGGAGCCACCCCTGCGCGTCGAGAAGGCAATCAGCACGATAACCAGCCCACCGTTGCAGATCCTGCTTCCCACTTCGCATGATTGGACTACGCTCGGAACCGGCGGGGGGATTGGGACCTTCCTGAACGCATTCTTCGAGCACGCTCCGGAGTGGAGCCTGCGAATCACCGTTATTTGCGCAGGTCCACGTGAGGCCACTCAAGGCTCGGTACGCTTTCTGCCGATTACCACACACGCACCGAGCGAATTGGCCTTCGTCCGGCAGCTCCGTCGTCGATTAATTTCGGGCGAAATAATCCTTCCGGGAGGGGCCGTAGTTCTCGCCAACACCGAGCATTACGCGTGGGCGTTCCGTGGCCTAGGTTTTCCAATTGTCCTAATGTCTCACGGTGCAGTCGCCGAAACTCTCCGAATGAGGCACTCCAGAGTATTCGTTCACCTTTACCGCCTCCTCATGGAGCGATCTGCTGTGACCCATTCTCGTCGCATTGTTGCAGCCAATCCTAGAGTGCGGGATTACTATCTCAATCACTACTCGATGCTACGGCCGTCCATGGTCCAGGTGGTCCCCGTCGGTGTCGACCTTCGCGATTTCGAAGGCCGACCAAGGAGTAACCCTCTAAGGACCCTTTCGCTGAGTCGCGACACCAGTGTCATTCTCTTCGTGGGGCGGCTCTATCCGGAAAAGAACGTCGCTCTGTTCATTGCAGCCTGCGACAATCTCAGACGTCGAGGCGAGACGTTTGAGGCCGTGGTCATCGGAGACGGAGTCGAGTCGCTTGCGCTCGCGAATGCAGCGGCCTCGAGGCCCTGGTTGCACTGGATCCCGAAGATGAGTCGTTCCGATGTCTTGGATGCTGTCGCCCTTGCGCGTGTCGTCGTCGTATGCTCGCGATACGAGGCAGGCCCACTCATCCTTCTTGAAGCTCTTGGATCAGGAACTGCAGTCGTATCAACCGATGTTGGTCGGGCGCGCGAGTTGGTTACGGACCGAGTAGGTCGCATTGTCCAGAGCGATCCCGAGTCCTGCGCAGACGGAATCCAGCACATGCTTTCTCAAAGTCCCGCTGTCATCTATGAGGCGAGCAAAGAAATTCGGGCGCGAATCGAATTCCGGGACACGATGAATTCTCTGGTTGAAATTCTTCGAGACGCAGGACGGCTCGTGGGGGCTCCTTCATGATCACGTTGATGTCCAGGACGAGGATTTCCGGTAAATGATATAGTTACGGATCAGAGCCATGCGCAAGAGGGAGTAGGATAAGATCGTTGATCCCGGGAACAGGGTTTGCCACTCCCTAGCACGAAGGTAAAACAGTCGTTCCCCCTCGACATGCTGATACGGCCTTTCCTCGCCGGATTTAATGACGTCCCACCGCCAAGCGAAACGCCTGAAATTCCGAGGTGAGAACTGCCCGAAGGGGAGCTGCGAGTGTGGTTCAATCAACGTGAACATGTGCGGGACAACGACCACGTAGGTTTTGCCGACCCTTTGAATTTCCCGAGCTGCACGCCTTAGGTTCTCGTAGGGGACGATCCGCTCAAGAACGCCAACGCTGACAACAACGTCAAACGCGCCATCCTCGAAGAACCCCATAGACGCCGCGTCGCCATGCACGAATCGAAAGTTGTCCTGGAATATCTTCTGTTCGGGATCAAGGTCCAGTCCGACAATCTCGTTTTCTCGGTTGAAATCCTCGAAGGACCGCCCGGCGCCGCATCCAACATCGAGCACCCTGTCGTGCGGACCTAGACTTACAAGCTCGCATATCTTCTTGTATCGCCGCTCACGCGCGCTCCTAGAATTGAACGCTTTCGCGAGGTCAAGCTGAAAGGGAAACCCGTTCAATCTTCGGACTTCTGAACTCCCGGGTTGATCGGACGGTGCGGTCATCAAGACTCACTCCGTGGGGCTGTCACTCGCCATCTTTTGCGATGTCCTCGTTTCGCTCTGGCTATTTCGTCGGCAACGCAAGCAGCCATCGGTAGCCCTTGAAAATCCCACTCAGGTGCGAGATCAGTAATTCGAGCAACCGCTGCGCGCAATCCCTCGGCGTTGGTCGCCAACTTCACCCAAGCCCGCTTCGAGAGTTCGTTTGCGAGTTCGGCGTTACTATCATAGTCCAACTCGAAGGGTGTTCTAGGGACTACGACAACTGGTTTTGCTGCTTCGAGCGCCGAGGCAATCGTGTTCGAACCGTCATGCGTAATGATCAGGTCTGCTTCAGAGATGTCGTCCTGGAATTCTTGATCGGGCTTCCATCGATACCACTGCGCTGTATGCGGTACGTACTTGGAATGCCCGATTTGACATGTTACGAGGGGGCTGCCCGGAAGCGGGCTTGCTCCATCGATTAGTTGCAGGAGACGGTCCATGCCACCGCGAAATGTCCCCACCACGACCAAGACCTTGCGAACCCGACCAGCGACGGGTCGTCGTAACGAATAAACTGGTTGAACCAGCGTCGAGGCAGGAACCCCCGCCCTCAGTTCAGGCCATTGAACGAAAATGCGATCGGCGAGGGGCGCAAGAGTACGAAGAAAACGCGACGGCGTTCGAACACGCGCGAATGACTCTACCAGAACGAGCCTGCCTCCAATTAGCTTCGAAAACAAACAGAAGAATGCAACGTCCCGGCAACCGAATGAAATAACGATTTTGGGCTTCAGACGGAAAGCGAGAAGTGCCGACTCTATTGAATTTCTAATCCAGCTAACCGGGCCATGCAGAACCGGTACCGTGGCGATTCCATCCCGGGGGTAGCTTATTCCACCTTCATCGGTCGCGATGACAGCCCCGTCTGACTTGAGCTGCGCGCGAAGTCTCATGGCCTGGCCCAGATGCCCACCGTGGGACCCGGCGAAAGCGACCTGGGCCCGACGATCTGTTTTGCTATCGGGCCGCTGGTTCACGACTGAATTCATCCTTGAGCCAGGCCGGCCATCCTCATTTTCGTTCGTAAAGGGGGTTCTCTCGGCCTCGGCCACCAGACCCAACTCGATATCTGGATTCATGCGATTCCTGGCCACAGTCGTCGCCCAAAGTCGGCGATAGTCAACGCATCTAGGTCCCCTGTGATGGCGATGGCGAAGGCGTGTCCATCCGGCCAAGGTTGCGGCGAACCATGACGTGTGCGGATCCACTCCCCAAGGAGCGATAGATTAGTCTTCCACCCTCCCAAATCGGTGGCCTCAGAGAGGACCTTCTTGATTGCCGCGTGGCAAAGACCGAAACGCTCTGGGTGGATTTGGAGGACGAGTGCGGAACCTCGATGCGCGACGTTACTCAGCATCGACTTGAAGATGCTCAGAATACGCTCCGGGTTCCGAAAGCCCATGGCATCGATGAGGAGCTCATCGTCGGGGAGACTAACTGGCAATTCGACGAGGTCGGACTCAAGATGCGGATGTTCCGGAGTGGTCTTGAGCCGGCCATATCGGGCCTCGGCATGCCTGAGAACGGTCGACTGAAACTTGTCCTGAGTCTCGAGAGCGAAGCAAGTGCTGCTGGAATCGAAAACGAAGCCACGTTCCCGCAAAATCGGTAAGGTTGCAGCGTTCGTACTCAGATAAGGCGCTCGGAACCCGGTGGCTCGCAATCCCGACACAGAGAACGCGAGGCACGCTTGATCGAGATCGCGCGCCTGCTCTTCTTCCGTGAGGGCGCCGTAACTCACGTGTTGGTATCCGTGCACGATGAGATCAAGGCCAGCTAGGTCTGCGGAGATTTTTGGATGACGATCAAGGTTGGACGCCGTCACTCCGATGGTCGGGGAGCAGTCGGAGGCGGTGACCGTGTCGACCATCAGATGCAACTGCCTCCGAATCTTTTCCGGAGTAATGCCGTATCGAATGGGAACAAGAACCGCCCGACGCACACTCCCGCGAAGGCCCTTCGTTGCCTGCGCCCCAGGCATCACATCACACTCAATAGCACAGCCACCAGACCGCAGACTGCGTAGAGAGCCAACAGGGCGAGGACGAGTTGCTTCTCCTTCATGGGATGCCAAGACAACAGGGCGAAGGCTAGTGTGTAGCGTCCCGCTCCATGGGGAGGGCGGAGAGTGCCATCTTCTTGAATTACCGGGTGCTTGCAGGCCTCCTTTCGGTGGCCGTTGTTCTTCTTGATACCGTAGGAAATCGTTGCGAAGAGTTCGTAAAACGCCGGTCCAATCGCAATCAGTCCATAAAACTCGATGTGGGCGAGGATCGCTCCAGCGGCAATGGCGGCTCCCAAGCCGAGGGTTCCGACGTCACCGATGAATACCCGAGCGGGGAAGCGGTTGAAGTAGTAGAGACCGAGGGCGCAACCAACGACCGACCCGAACACCAGCAGGGACACATCAGGTGCGCCCCTTAGCTCCGCAACGAGCAGCAGTGCCCCGGACACCACGGCGATCTGCCCCGTTTCCAAGCCGTTGTAGCCTGCGGACATGTTCATCGCGTTCGCGACTCCGGAAACGCCGATGGGCACGAGGATGAGCCAATAGAGCAGGCGCCAGTCTCCCGGAAAGGTCCAGACGTAGCCGAGGGGAAACCCGATCTCCGTCTGTCCGAGGTGGACGAGCATCAATGGAAGCGCCGCAAAGCCGACCGCGATAGCCTTCAACCTCTGGCGAAGGTCAGAGATGTCATCGATAAGACCGATCATCGCAGCCATAAAAAACACACTAATCGCCGCCAAGAAAGGTGGCTCAGCCACATTCCCAAGGAGTTTTCGAACGCCAATTACCAGACTGAGGGACACGGAAAAGGCGAAGAGAGCCGCGATGCCTCCAAGCTCGGCCACCAGGGTTTTCTCTCGTCTGTTGACGTCTTGACCCACCATGCCACTCGCATGCATTTTCCGAATCAGAGGGGGTGTCAGGACGAAGACGATCGTCATTGCCAAGAGCGCCGTCATCGCGGTTGCGAGCCCGTCGGAAAGATTAAGAGGCACGGTCAAGACGAGGAGGCCGATGAAGGCCGTGGCGGCGGCCAGCGTGAGGACCAGAGCGTGCGATGTCGGAATCGCGTCCCAGCTTGACTGCTTCGCGCTGACGCTCGCGCTTGATGTCTCACTCGCCACGGAGACGCGGTGGACCCTGAGGTCATTTAAAGGCTGGTCCGTCGTTTTCGGTGTCGATATCTGAACTGAACGTGACGAGGGAGAGTGTCCAACCATTGCTAGGGTGGGGTTTCATATCCCGAACGAGATGCGGGAGGACGTCATGGCGACGCGAATCCACCCGACCGCCGAGGTATCCCCCCGGGCGACCATCGGCAGCGGCACCTCGATTTGGCATTGGGTCCAAGTGAGAGAGGGCGCTCAAATTGGCCGGGACTGTAACATTGGAAAGGATGTCTACATCGACGCGGAGGTCGTAGTTGGGGATCAGTGTAAGATTCAGAACTTCGCCAGCCTCTATCGAGGTCTCACGATTGGTAATCGAGTGTTCATCGGTCCCCATTCGTGCTTCACGAACGACCTGTACCCGCGTGCCGTGAGCCCGGATTGGAAGGTCATACCGACGAAGGTCGAGGATGGAGCCTCGATTGGAGCCAACGCGACAATCCTCTGCGGCGTAACCATCGGTCGAAGCGCGATGGTCGCCGCGGGTGCCGTGGTCACGAAAGACGTTCCGGCCCACGCACTCGTCGCGGGGGTCCCTGCGAAGCGGATTGGATGGGTGTGTGAATGCGGCCGGCCGCTCGACCGGACGATGCACTGCGCGTACGACGGCAAGAGGTTTCCGGGGTTGATCAAGGGGTCGCGACCCGCTCGTTCCCGCCGCCGCAAGTGAGTGGCGAACCTTCATAGGCCGGTGTCCGTTCCGCGCCTCGGATGATCCCGATCGCCCGCCCCATCCTCGGCGAGGACGAGTTCGCCGCGGTCAAGGAGGTCCTCGCGTCGGGCATGCTCGCCCAGGGTCCCAAGGTGAAGGCGTTCGAGGATGCGTTCGCGGCGGACCTCGGACGGAAGCACGGGATCGCGGTGGCGAACGGCACCGCCGCCCTGCACATCGCGCTTCTCGCCCACGGCATCACGCAGGGCCAGGAAGTCCTGATTCCGCCCCTCACCTTCTTTGCGACCGCCTCGACGGTTCTGTTCTGCGGCGCGAAACCCGTATTCGTCGACGTCGACCGCGCATCCTACAACATGGACCCCGCGAAAGTCGTCGGGGCGATGACCCGGAAGACGGCCGCGATCCTCCCCGTCCATCTGTACGGCCAGACCGCGGAGATGGATCCGATCTTGGAGGC
>Ga0209237_1001509_pt1 | contig 13794 bp, 8 predicted proteins | sample GraSoi013_1_40cm_2_FD_185820 | JGI IMG/M metagenome (GOLD analysis project Ga0209237, IMG submission 185820) | Grasslands soil microbial communities from the Angelo Coastal Reserve, California, USA - Sample 10_02_2013_1_40cm (SPAdes) (version 2) | ecosystem: Environmental > Terrestrial > Soil >... | reverse complement strand
GGGTTGACGATCGTGGTGGTGATGCCGAACGGCGCAACCTCTTGCTGCAGCGACTCCATCCAGCCCTCGAGGCCGAACTTCGCCGCGGCGTATGCCGAACAGAAGGCAAACCCGACGAGGCCGGCGGTCGACGAGATCGAGATAATGTGACCGGAGCGCTGCTTGCGCATGACCGGCAGGACGGCACGGGTTACATGCATCGGCCCGATGAGGGCCGTCCCCAATTGCCGTTCGATCTGCTCCGGCGTCAGTTCCTCGAAGTAGCCGGCAAAGAAGTTGGCGGCATTGTTGACGAGCACGTCGATGCGGCCGAACCGGTCGACGGCGGCCCGAGCCGCCGCCGCGGCGTCGTCGGGGTTGGTGACGTCCAGCTTGACGACCAGCAGGTCGTCCGACTTTCCCACGGCCTTGGCCACGGCGTCGGTGTCCCGGCCGGTGGCCACGACCGCGTGGCCGGCGGCCAGCGCGGCCTTGGCGAAATCGACGCCCATGCCACGGCCGGCACCGGTAATGAACCAAACCTTCTTGGCAGCCTTGTGAGGCATGGTACCTCCTAGATCCGTGTTCCCGCTCGTCCTTCGAGGCCAATCGTAGCGGGACAGTGCCCCCCTGAGTAGCCCGTAAAATCGAGAAGGGTTTGTGAGTATTATTCACAAATGGTGCGCGACGAGCTCAGCGTCCTATCTGCGTTCCTTGCTGTGGCGGAGGAGCGGAGCTTTACGCGAGCGGCGAAACGTCTGGGTGTGTCGACCTCCGCGCTCAGCCACGCGATGCGGGGGCTGGAAGAGCGGTTCGGCGTGCACCTGCTCGCGCGCACGACGCGCAGTGTGGCCCCGACACATGCCGGAGAGCAGCTCATCGCGCGTCTGCGCCCGGCGCTCGGCGACATTCGCGGAGCTGTGGACCTGATTACCGGGCTGCGTGACCGGCCGGCGGGACGCGTGCGTCTAGTCGTGTCGCCCATTGCCGCGACGACGGTGCTCGCACCGAAACTGGGACAATTCGCGCGCGAGTACCCGGACGTCGTGCTCGACGTGACCACCGATGAGAGCCGCGTCGACCTCGTCGCCGCGGGCTTCGACGCCGGCATTCATTTCGGGGAATTCATCGAACGGGACATGATCACGTTCCGCGTATCCCGGGACCACCGGCCGGCCATCGTGGGGTCGCCCCGCTATTTCGAGTCGCACGAGAAGCCGGCGTCGCCGCGTGACCTGCCAAGCCACCGCTGCATCAACTTTCGACACGGATCCGCCGGCGTATACCGCTGGGAGTTCGACAAGGGCAAGCAGTCCCTCACCGTCGCGGTGAACGGACCGCTGATCGTCGATGACGTGGAGATCATGGTCCGTGCAGCGATCGATGGCGTGGGTCTGGCGTTCATGTCGGAGGACCGCGCCGCGCCGCACCTCGCGAGTGGGGAACTCGTGCGCGTGCTCGAAGATTGGTGTCCGCCGTTCCCGGGCTTCTTCCTCTACTATCCCCGGCAACGGCAGCTATCAGCGGCACTCGCGGCGCTCATCGAGACCCTGCGTCTGTAGCTGTATCGAGCCTTTCGCCGCGGGTCGCCGAGACCCCCCCGACTTCTCCGGGAAATCGAGAGGGGTCTCGGGAGACCCCGGCCTCGTCACCAAGCCACTGCGTAATTCGAGAAAGCCACGAACAGCAGCGTGATCAGCGTCATCGAGTCTCACCCCCTTCCTGAGTGCGCCGGCCGAATGCGGCACCTCTAACGACACCACACACCCTGCGGTACCTTGGACGAGGGACAACGTGGCCGCCCGACCTCAACAAGGTCTCAACGCGCTGTTCCGGAGACACTTAGAGGCGTGGCTGGGAGGGCAATGGTCGCTCAGTTTCAGCTCAAGGTCTTCGGATCCCCCCAGCTCGCTCGCGGCGGCCGCTCGCCCGTCCGCTTCCGGACCAAGAAGCATCTGGCCGTTCTGCTCTACCTGCATTTCGAGGGACGAGCGCGCTCGATCCCGCGCGATCAGCTGGTCGATCTGCTGTGGCCCGACGTCACACCCGAGAAAGGCCGGCATTCGCTGTCGCAGGCCCTGCTCGCCATTCGGTCTCTTTTGGGCCCAGATGCGGTGACGGGCCGGGAACAGGACGTGCAGCTGCTCGCGGAGTTGCCGTCGGACCTCTCCACCCTGCGCCAGGGTCCAGTAGCAGCGATCCGTGTGGCAGAGCCGTTGCAGGGGCTCGACCAGTGCGCCGGCGCGGAATTCGCCCACTGGGTGGACGGCGCGCGGGTGCGGCTCAAGGCCCAGGCGCGAGACGCCCTCCGGGCGGCGCTCCAGGGGACGCGCGCCAAAGGCAATCTGTCGGACACGCATCTCGTGGCGGCCGCGCTATACGAGGTTGACCCGCTCTGTCCCGACGCGGTATACGCGCTCGCCGAGCGCTCCTTGCTCGACGGGGATACCGTCGCCGCGGTCCGGCTGCTCAAGGATCAACTCCGGCGAACCCAGGCCGAGCTCGGAACCAATCCCAACCCCGAGATCGCTCGGCTGCTCCGACGGTTGGAGCGCGGTGAGCGACCCGCGTTTCTGGCTCAGGCATCTCCGCTCCCGGAGCGGCTCACCCGGCCGCACCCGTTCGTCGCCCGGGAAGTGGAGCTGGGACAGCTGGAAGCGATCTGGAGTCGCCTGGGTGGCGCCGGGTACCAGACTTGCTTGATCAGCGGCGCGCCGGGGATCGGGAAGAGCTCGCTGATCCGTCGATTCGCAACCTCCCTGGGGGCGCGCGCGCGGCCCGTATTCATGGTCCCGTGTCAGGAAATCGGCCAGGGCATTCCTTATGCCACCGTCTCGGAGCTCATCACCGCGTTGGGGCGTGATCCGGCGGCCGGCGGGACGGACCCCGTCTGGCTGGCTGAGGCGAGCCGAGTGTGTCCCGGCCTGAGGACGATCTATCCCGGCATCCCCCCGGCTCCCGACGCGCCCACCGACTCGATTCGCTTGCGCGTGGCTGAGGCCGTGACCCGGATGATGGAAGCCGTCGCGGACAACGGCCCCGTGCTGCTCGCGTTCGACGATCTGCAGTTTCTCGATCCGGCGAGCCGCGAGGTGTTGTTCCTGATCACGCGGCGGCTGGAGCGGGTGCCCACACTCATCGTGGCCGGAGCGCGGGCGGGCGACGCGGAGTTGCGGCCCGAGGAGACCGGGCACGGCGGATTGGTCTGGAAGGAAACCATTCACCTGCAACCGCTCGACCGATCCCAGGCCCTGAACCTGATCCGCGACCACTCGGGTGATTCCGAGGACGTGAGCTCACAGATCGCAGAAACGATCGTGCGACTGGCGCAGGGGAATCCGTATCACCTCGAAATGCTGCTCGCGGATTGGCGGACGCACCGGGCGCAGTCGCTGGCCGCGGCGGAGAGCTCGGAGGACAGCGGGCCGATCTCCTGGACGCCTCCGGAGGACTTGCGCGCGGCCTTTGCACGGCAATACGGCGGCCTTTCGACCGACGCGCAGCACGTGTTGCAGCTACTGTCGGTGGCGGGCAAGGCGATGGTCCCGAGTGAGCTGGCGAGTTTGCTGGGGCTCCAAGACGGAGTGGTCGAGCGGGCGGCGCTCGAGATGCTGGATCGCGGAGTCGGTCGCGTGGAGGAAGGGCGGCTGTCGTTCAAGAACGAGCTGCACCGGGCGTATGTGTACTACGCGATGGGGGAGGACCGGCGTCACTACCATCACGCCCAGCTGGCCCAGCGGCTGGCAGGCTCCCAGGACCGGAATCACCTCCAGCCGATGCTCGAACTGGTTCATCACTTCATCGGCGCGGACATGCGACATCAAGCCATGGAGACCGCGCTGCAGGCAGCCGAGGTCGCTATCGCTCGAGGCGCTCCGCAGGAAGCCGAGCGGGTCCTGACGCGGCTACTCCGGGCTTACGCCGTCGCTCCAGGTTCCAGACTCCGCTTGCTCCTGGCGCACTCCCTGGTCGCGGCCGGTCAGTACCAGCGAGGGCTCGATGCCCTCGCAGACTGGCAGCCCGATGCAGCATCCTCGACCGATCTGGCCCTGGCGGCCTTGCTCCGTGCCGAGGCACTGCAGCGCGCTCGTCTGGGCGGCGACGAGGCCATCATCGCGGCGGCGAAGGAGGCGATTGCGCTGGCGGAACGGGCCAACGCGGTATGGTTCCTTGCCCGAGCCAACCACATACGATTGGAAGTCAGTTTGGACGCAGGAGACCCGGCAGCGCGGGCGGAAGCAGAGTCACTCGCCGCCAGAATGGTCGCGTCAGGTGCAACCCCCGAGTCCGTCGCCCTGGCCAGGCTCACGCTCGGGCAAGGCGCACTCTCGCGAGGCGACCTCGTCCAGGGCGTGGAACGACTCACCGAGGCCGCCCCGGTCCTGGAATCGCTGGCACTGCTGGTGGAGTTGCGCCGGGTCTTGAACACCCTGGGCATATGCTACAAAGGCCTGGGAAGGTTCGGGGACGCGACCAGTACTCTGAGCGAAGCAGTGGCAGTTGCCGAACGTTGCGGGCATCCAGCGGCGATCGCCCACAGCGGCATGTGTCTCGCGAACCAATACCACGACCTCGCCTTCTTCGATTCGTCGGTCAGGTGCTTCCGCGCGATTCTGGCTCCGCTGGAAGCGCTGTCTTCGCCACGCGCATCGGTGGAAGCGTACTCCAGCATCGCACGATTTGCCCTCGTCTTGGCCAGCGTGCCGGAAGCGGAGAAGGCGGTGGAACTGTGTGAAGCTGCAGCGCAACGCTCAGGATTATGGCGGCACCAGGTTACCGCGCTCGTGACTAGGGCGGAGATCCACCTTTGCAAAGGCCAGCTGGAGTTGGCCTGGCCACTGGTGGAGGAAGCGCTGATCACCACTGGGGATCGTTCCCACGTCCTGCCGGAGGCCGGATGGTGCGAAAGGCTGCAGCGCCAATTCTACTGGGCCACCCGAGGCTACGAGGCCATGAAATCGTTGGCCCGGCCTGTTCCCACCGCCTTGTATGACTCACTTGGCGAAGCGCTGGAGGTGAGGCTGTTCGATGAGGCGGCGGCTCACATCGCAGGCGACCAACTTGAGGGGGGCGCGCCGGCGCTGGAGGACGCTGTTACCACCGGCCTTCTGGGGCCGCTCGCTCGACTGCTGGCGGTCGGCGTTCACCATCCCGCCGTCCCGCAACGTCTGAAGGGGGAGTCTGCCGCCGACCTAATTGCCCGGGTCTTTCCGCACCCTCAGCGTACCGTGGTCCCGCGCTCGGTCGGGCTGCTCGCAGCCAGCGACGAACCGTGGGACTCCGCGTCCGAACTACTCGGCACGCCACCCGGCGGAACGCACGAGGGGATCCGGCTCGCCGTAGCCGGCGGCGTCAGCTTCAACAAGGAGGTCCAAAGACAGGACGCCCACCCCTGACGGGCCGCGACCGAACGAAGTCCGCGGTGGGACCTTTTTCTCCGACCCGGTAGATTCTGCCGAACCCGACAATCCCGTCCACCCCGGCGCTCACCATGCAGGACGCCCAGGCGTTTCTCAAGGCTCTCACGATCGTCCTCGGCGTCGCCGCGGTCACGACGGTCGTGTTCCAGCGGCTGCGCCAGCCCGTTGTGTTGGGGTACATCATCGCCGGCCTGATCGTCGGCCCGCATGTGCCGATCCCGCTCGTCGCCGACAGCGCCGTCGTCCAGACGCTCTCCGAGCTCGGGGTCATTCTGCTGATGTTCTCGCTCGGGCTCGAGTTCAGCATCCGCAAGCTGGCGCAGGTCGGCCCCACGGCCGGCCTCACCGCAGTCCTGCAATCCAGCATCATGGTGTGGCTGGGATACGTGGTGGGACAGCTCTTTGGGTGGACCACGCTGGAGAGCCTCTTCACCGGCGCCGTCATCGCGATCTCGAGCACGACCATCATCGCCAAGGCCTTCGACGAGCAGGGAGTCACGGGAAGACTGCGCGAGATCGTAGTCGGCATCCTCGTTGTCGAAGACCTGATCGCCATCCTCCTGATGGCCATCCTGACGGCGATCGCCTCGGGCAGCGGCCTGTCTGCCGGCCCGCTCGCCGCGACGATCGGCCGACTCGCGGCATTCCTGGTTGGGCTCGTTGCGGTGGGGATGCTGCTCGTCCCCCGGGCGGTGCGCGCGGTCAACAGGCTCAAGCGGCGCGAGACGACGCTCGTGGCGAGCATCGGCCTGTGCTTTGGCGTCGCGCTACTCGCCCAGGCCTTCGGGTACTCGGTCGCCCTCGGTGCGTTCATCGCCGGGTCGCTCGTCGCGGAGTCGGGCGAAGAGCAGCAAGTCGTGCGCCTCGTGGAGCCGGTACGGGACGTGTTCGCGGCGGTCTTCTTCGTTTCGGTGGGCATGCAGATCGACCCGGCGCTCGTCGCGCGGCACTGGCCGGCGGTCGCGGTACTGACAGCGGTCGTCGTCCTGGGCAAAGTCTTGGGCGTTTCGCTGGGCGCCTTCCTGACCGGCGCCGGGATGCGGACATCCGTCCAGGCGGGGATGAGCCTTGCCCAGATCGGCGAGTTCTCCTTCATTATCGCCGCTCTCGGGCTCTCCTTGCAGGCGACGCGCGAGTTCCTCTACCCGGTGGCGGTCGCCGTCTCGGCCCTCACGACCCTCTTCACACCCTGGTGGATTCGCGCGTCGGAGCGGGTGGCGGCGTACGTGGATCGGAAACTGCCGAGGCCCCTGCAAACCTTCGCGGCCCTGTACGGCAGCTGGGTCGAGGAGCTGCGGTCTGCCCCGCGCGCGAACACCGCCGTGGGCAGCATCCGGCGGCTACTGCGGTTGCTGGTCCTCGACGGGGCGGCGCTGGCAGGCATCATCGTCGGGACGTCCGCCGCCATGGAGACCGTGGTCGCCTTTGCTCGGGATAAGGCAGGAATTCCGCCCGCGGTGGCGCGGTCCCTGGTCATCGCCGCGGCGATCGCGCTCGCGACGCCGTTTTGCGTCGGGGTGATCCGCGTAGGCCGCCGGCTTGGCGTCACCGTCGCGAGAGTCGCACTCCCTGTGCACATGGGCACGCGAGTCGACTTCGCGGCCGCGCCGCGGCGAGCGCTCGTGGTGACGCTGCAGTTGGCCAGCGTCATGCTCGTCGGCGCGCCGCTGCTGGCCCTCACCCAGCCCTTTCTGCCCACCGTTCCGGGTGTGGGGGTGTTGGCAGTGTCGCTCGCAGTGCTCGGGTTCACGTTTTGGCGGAGCGCGACCGACCTTCAGGGCCATGTCCGGGCCGGCGCTCAGGCGATCGTGGAAGCGCTCGCCGCTCAGTCCCGCGGGCGGGGGACTCAGGCGCAGCCTGAGACCCTGGAACAGGTCCACCAGCTGCTGCCGGGCCTTGGGGCGCTGGTCGCCGTCGCCCTCGATTCCGGCAGCCCGGCCATTGGGAAGACACTGGCCGAGCTGAACCTGCGCGGACACACGGGAGCCACGGTGCTGGCGATCACGCGCGGCGAACGTGGGGTGATCATCCCGAGCGCCGAGGAGCTGCTCGGCAGGGGCGACGTCCTGGCCCTCGCCGGGACGCACGAGGCCATCGAAGCGGCTAGGAACCTCCTCCTGGAAGGGATTACGCGTAGGGACGGGTAGGTCGAGGTTGGGCCGGAGGCGTCAAATCCCGCACTGAAGTACTTCCTTCGGTCGCCGTCCCCGACTGGGTGAAGAGCAAGCCTCACATCGAGTTCCGGTGTGGGACCTGGCTTCGTCTCACCCGATGGTCTGAATGTTTCGGCTTGCACGGGCTCACCGCTCGCTGCATAGTGGAGGCGCACTGACGCCGTTCGCTGGACGGGACAGTGCGCCCACCCGCCCGAGATCTCCTCAACCAGCGTCGGCGCCAACGCCACGCTCCCGCAGCTCGTGTGCGGAAGCCCCACCTTTTCGTGAGGGCCGCGTTTATGGCCGCCTGGAAGCTCTTCGGTCGCGACGTCACCACGGAGCAGCTGCCCGCCGAGCTCCGCTCCATTCTCGCCCAGATGCAGCGCGAGCGCGTGGCGTTCGAAGCGTTGACGAACGCGGCGCGGGAGTCCAGTCAGAACCTCACTCAGCTTACGCAGCCGATCAGCGACGCGCAGAAGACCGTGAGCGAGCTGCAGGCGCGGGTGAAGGCGCTGGAACGGCTCGTGCCCGTGCTCGCGACGCTGGACGAGCAGACCGAAGCGGTCTCGAGGGTGCAGCGGCGCACCGAGACGCAGCTCACCAACACCACGGAGGACGCGAAGCGGCTACGGGGCGAGATCGAGGAGCTGCGCGGCACCTTCGAGCAGGCGCTCGCCCTGAAGAACGACCTCACCGGCTTCCTCGAGCTGGGCGGCGGGTTCAAGGCGCTCCGCATGGACGCGGACAAGCTCGGGGCCGAAGTGCGCGAGATCACCCAGGGGTTCGACCGGGTGCGCGAGCGCCAGGAGGAGCTGCGCCGCACGGGCGAAGCGGTCGCCACGCGCCTCAACGCGTTCGAGGAACGGCAGCAGCAGGTCCAGGGCGGCGTCGCGACGACCGAATCCCGCGTGACCGCGCTCGGGCAGACGCTCCAGGAGCTGAAGCAGGCGGCCACCGATGCGGTCCAGACCAAGCGCCAACTCGGCACGCTCAAGGCGCTCGCCGACGCCGCCACCCAGAAAGTCTCGGCGCTCGAGCAGCAGCGCGAGGTCGTCGAGCGCGTCACCGGTCAGGTGACCCATCTCCACGACCTGGTGCGGGAGATCGACGGCAAGATCCGCAAGCACGAGGAGAGCGCGAAGGGCCTGGGCGAGCTCGAAGCCAAGGTCAACGACCTCAAGTCGCTCCACGGTGACCTGCTCGAGCGCACGGAGGAGATCCGCGGGCGGCACGACGAAGCGAAGCGGGCCGACGAGGAGCTGCGGGGCCGCCTGGCCACGCTCCGCGACGAAGTGCAGCGAACGGTGAAGCGGTTCGAGCTGGAGAATCAGGGGCTCGACGCCGTCAGCCAGCGGATCCTCGATCTGCGCGGCGGGCTCACGGATATGGAGACGCGCTTCCGGTCGCTCGACGAGTCGAGCCGCGCCATCACTGACGTGCGCTCGAAGGCCGACGGCCTCACGACGCAGCTCGGCGGCATCACGGAGAGCATGGCCCAGCTCGAGACGCAGGCCGAGCGGGTGCGCGCCGTGGAGGCGAACGCCGGCCGGCTGGGTGAGACGGTCGAAGACATGACCCAGCAGGTGGCGCGGCTCGAGAAGGCAAAACCCGCAATGGAAGCGGCGCTGCAGGACGTCGCGAGCCTCAAGGGCACGCACGAGGCCGTGAAGGGCGCGCTCGAGCAGGTGCAGGTCGCCGAAAGCGAGATCGCCCGGATGCGGGAGGGCCAGGCCGGCACGAAGGCGTGGCTCACGAGCGCGACCGAGTCGGTGAGCGCGCTCCGCGGCGAGCTCGCGGCGGTCGAGGAAATGAAGCCGACGGTCGAGCTAGTGCGGGCCGAAGCCGACCGGCTGTCCCAGTCTTTGGCGCAGATCGAAGCGCGCCGCCAGCTCGTCGAGGAACTGAACAAGCGGCTCTCCGAGCTCGCGTCCCTGGGCGGACAGCTGGAGGAGCGGGGCCGCGGGCTGCTCGCGCGGATGGACGGCGCCGACGAGCGGTTCCAAACACTGGCGGCTCACGCCGACGAGGCCGCGCGAATCGAGAAGCTCGTGCCCACCGCGGTTGCCACCGTCGAGCGGGCGGAGCGCCGCGTGGCCGATGTGGACACCGTGGTCGCGTCGCTCGAGGCGCGCGCTCAGAACCTGGAAGGGCTCGCCGAGCGTACGCGCGCGCTGGGCCAGGAGCTCGAGGTGCGGCAGGGCGCGCTCGACAAGGCCAGCGAGCACCTAGGGGCGGCGTCCCAGCTGCGGGAGCAGGCGGCCGCGGGCGTGCAGCAGCTGGAAGAGCGGACCGGGCAGCTCACGGGGGCGCTCGCGACTGCCGGCGCCCGGCTCACCGAGCTCACGGCGACCCTCGACGAGCTCGATAGCCGCGCGGGCGGCCTGCGCTTCGCGCAGAAACGGATGGCCCAGTTCGAGGAGCGGCTCGCCAAGTGGGAAGCGGTCGAGTCGCACCTCAACCGGGCGCTCGAGCAGGTGACGCAGCGCCAGGCCACTCTCGACGCCCTCCAGGCCGACATGCACCGGCTGTTCGAGGTGGCCGAGCGCACCACGGACGACGTGCGGTCAATCTCTGCCGCGAAGGAGGACGTCACGCAGACGCGCGCCATGCTCGAGAACGTGCTGGGCCTGGTGAGCCACGTACACGACGCCGCCAACGGGCTGGACCACCGGAAGCGCCAGGTCGAGCAGGCCGAGGAGCGGCTGGGCCGCGTCGAAGCGCTGCTCGCGGATATCCACGCGGGCTTCGAAATGCTGCACGGTCAGAAGGCCCTGATGGATCAGGTCATCGCGCAGGCCGGGTCGCTCGAATTCCACACGAAGCAGGCGGAGGCGCTCATCGCCACGCTGCGGGAAGAGCGGGAGATCACCGACACGGTGCGGGCCGCCGTCGCGCAGCTGCGGCAGGAGAAACCGGCCAAGAGCGCATAGCCCCGAGCCCCGAGTCCCTTCACCGAGCCCCGCAGCGCCCCTGCGCTGCGGGGCTTGTGCCTTCCCGTGTCTGGTCCCTCGAAGCGCGCACCCCTAAAAGTTGACATAGGGGCCTAGTTGGATCTTGCTCACAATCGTGGCTCCTCTTCCGGTGTCCACAAGCCGATCCCGATCTGGGAACCCCGATAGCCCGAAGATCCTTGAGGGGAGATGGCGCTTGTAGCCGACATCGCCGACCCTCGGTGGCGCTTGCGCGCCATTTCGTCTAATCTCTGGGTCACCGAAACCGGCCCGACTCTGATCAGGAGAGACCGATGACTCGCACCACCACACCCCGCCGCGATGACGCCGGCTCGCGCCAAAGCGCTCCGGAGAACCGCTCGCGCGCCGCGACTGCGGCGTATCCGACGAAGAACGATCTGCCGGAGGCCGCCCGCGGCGAGGCGGTCGCCCTGCTCAACCAGCGGCTCGCCGACTGCATCGACCTGCAGACGCAGTGCAAGCAGGCCCATTGGAACGTGAAGGGACCCACGTTCATCGCGCTGCACAAGTTGTTCGACGAGATCAACGAAGACGTGGAGGCGTACGTCGATCTGATCGCCGAGCGGATCGTGCAGCTCGGTGGCATTGCCGAGGGTACCGTGGGGGTCGTCGCGGACCGGTCCACCCTCCTCGATTATCCGCTCGCGCTTGCAACGGGTGCGGAGCACGTGGCCGCGCTGTCGGACGCGCTCGCCGCATTCGGCCGCACGGCTCGGGTCGGCATCGAAGAGATGAACGAGCTCGAGGACGCGGACAGCGCCGATATCCTCACCGAGATCTCCCGGGGCGTGGACAAGTGGCTCTGGTTCGTGGAAGCGCACCAGCAGGGCGGGTGACCCCATGACCCTCGTCGCTCCGCCGGCTCCCCCATCCTCCGGCACGCGTCCGGAGCGCCTCTATCCGACGCTGACACCGGCGCAGCTGGATCGCATCGCCCCGCACGGGCGCCGGCGCCACGTCGCGCAGGGCGAGGTGCTGGTGCAGCCGGGAGAGAGCGCGTCGCGCATCTTCGTCATCGTGTCGGGGCGGATCGACGTCGTCCGCCCGTCGGCCGCCGAGGAGCTCGTGGTCTCGTTCACCCCGGGGATGTTCACCGGCGAAGCGACGATGCTGTCAGGCCGGCGCGGGCTCGCCCAGATCCGGGCGGGCGCCGACGGCGAGGTCATCGAACTCGGACGCGACGACCTGCTGGCACTGATCCAGACCGACGGCGAGCTGAGCCCGATCTTCATGCGCGCGTTCATCCTGCGGCGCGTGGAATTGATCAACCGCAACGTCAGCGACGTCGTGGTCGTCGGCTCGACGCATTGCAAGGGGACGCTCCGCGTCCGGGAGTTCCTCGTACGGAACGGGCATCCCCACACCATGCTCGACCTGGACCGCGATCCCAGCGCCCAAGAGTTTCTCGATCGCATCCATGTCACCCCCGCGGAAATCCCCGTGGTCATCACGTGCAGCAAGGTCGTGCTCAAGAACCCGAGCAATCAGGAGATCGCCGACGCCCTGGGGTTCAACGCCGCGATCGATCAGACCCAGGTCCGCGATCTCGTCATCGTCGGGGCGGGACCCGCGGGGTTGGCGGCGGCGGTGTATGGGGCGTCGGAAGGATTGGATGTCCTGGTCGTGGAGTCGACTGCCCCTGGGGGCCAGGCCGGCGCAAGCTCCCGGATCGAGAACTACCTCGGCTTTCCGACGGGGATCAAAGGCATTGAGCTGGCGGCGCGCGCCACCAACCAGGCGCTGAAGTTCGGGACGCAGTTGATGGTCGGGCCCGCGGCCCGACGGCTCGCCTGCGACAAGATGCCCTACGCGCTCGAGATCGGCGACGGGCAGCGGCTGCCGGCGCGCACAGTGATTATCGCCTCGGGGGCCGAGTACCGGCGGCTCCAGATCGAGGGCCTGCCGCGATTCGAAGGGGCGGGGGTGTACTACGCCGCGACCTTCATGGAAGCGCAGTTGTGCGCCGGTGAAGAGGTGATCGTCGTGGGCGGAGGCAACTCGGCGGGCCAGGCCGCGGTGTTCCTGGCCGAGACCGCCCGGCGCGTGCACATGGTGATCCGCGCGGCGGGCCTGGCCGACACCATGTCGCGCTACCTGATCCGTCGCATCGAGGACCATCCGGCCATCGTTCGTCACGTGCACACGGAGATCGTGAGCGTCGAGGGCAATGGGCACCTCGAGCGCGTGGGCTGGCGCGACAACCAGACCGGGCGCCTCGAGACCCACGGCATCCGGCACGTCTTCACCATGACAGGCGCGGTGCCCAGCACTCGCTGGCTGGGCGGCTGCCTCGCCCTCGACGCCAAGGGGTTCATCAAGACGGGCCCGGACCTGTTGCCGGAGGACCTGGCCACCGCGCGCTGGCCGCTCGCTCGCGCTCCCCATCTCCTCGAGACGAGTCTCCCCGGGGTGTTCGCGATCGGCGACGTCCGCGCCGGGAGCTTGAAGCGCGTAGCGTCGGCCGTGGGCGAGGGATCGATCGCGATCGCCGCCGTTCACCAAGTGCTGGCCCAATAAGGGGGAGGACAATGAGCGCCGACGGAGCCTGCGCCCACATCAGCGCGATCGCAACGGTGCGGCATCCTGAAAAGCGGGAGTGCGCCGAGTGCATGAAGATGGGCGCGCAGTGGGTCCATCTGCGCACCTGCCAACAGTGTGGCGCTACGCTGTGCTGCGACAGCTCGCCCAACCGCCACGCCTCGAAGCACGCGCGCTCGAGCGGGCATCCCGTCGTCGCCTCCGCGGAGCGCGAGGAGCGGTGGCTGTATTGCTATCCCGACGACGCGTTTGCGGAGTACTGACGCGATGCTGGTCCCTCAAGACGCTGACGCTGCCTCTCAACGGCGAGCGGTGTCGCTGCTGGCTGCGACGAAGCGGATCCTGGAGATGATCGTCGCCGGCGCGAGCCTCACGGACGAGCGGCGCCAGGGAGAGTGAGGTCGCCTCGACGGAGGGAGCGATGGCACGAGACCTAGAGCAGGAGACGAGAAACAAGGCGCTGGTTCTCGAGGCATTCGACGCACTCTTCAACCGGAGAGACTTCGAGGCCGCTGCGAAGTACTTCTCGCCCACGTACATCCAGCACAGCGCAGGGATCGCCCCCGGGCGGGACGGGCTGTTCTCGTTGGTACGTGGTCTCACGCGGCGGTACGAAAGCTCGCTCGCAGTCGCCGAGGGCGACTACGTCATGGTGCACGGGCGCTTCAGTGGGGGTGGGAGGCCGACCCGGATCGTCGTCGACATCCTCCGTATCGTGGACGGACGTCT
>Ga0209237_1001501_pt1 | contig 13807 bp, 12 predicted proteins | sample GraSoi013_1_40cm_2_FD_185820 | JGI IMG/M metagenome (GOLD analysis project Ga0209237, IMG submission 185820) | Grasslands soil microbial communities from the Angelo Coastal Reserve, California, USA - Sample 10_02_2013_1_40cm (SPAdes) (version 2) | ecosystem: Environmental > Terrestrial > Soil >... | reverse complement strand
ACTTCACGCTGAGCGAATCGTCGTCGTCGAACGGTCGCATCTCGGAAGCACCAGTCGCATGACTCGATGTCCCTTTCCCTTCACCTGGGGCCGTTGGCGACTTTCCCTGACATGCCATCAACCCAATCGCCGCCGACCACACAAGTGCTAGTCCAATACGTTTCATAACCCCAACCCTCCCTGGTTCGATCCCCGTCCAGTAATTGCCGACTACCCTGGCCGCGTGCTGGACGGTTTCCACGCGGGCGCTCGGCATCTCCGTCTTCTCATCTCCGCCTCAATAGCTGCGCGGATCGTGCTCTTTCCCATGGCAGTTCAAGTAGCAGCGGCCGCTTCCCTGTCCTGTGGCTTCGAACCGAAGCAGCCCGCTCTGGCTCGGCGACACGAATCGCGTGTCGAAGTTGATCAGGTGACTGTTGTTGGTTGAGTTGCCCTGCGCGGCGCTGATCCCGTGCGGGTCGTGGCACACCGAACAAGGTGCTGCGCCGAGCAGCAGGTGCCTGTTGTGCTGTTTGAACGAGGCGTCGCTGAGGATGCTCGTTCGGCTGTGGCACTTGTAGCAGAGTGCGTATGTGGTTTCGGACTCCACAGAAGAGCCGCTGTCCATGTCGTACCGCGCCACGAGCAGGTGCTTGTAATTCGATCCGTGGGGTCCGCCAGGACCGCTCCCCGGCGTCGGTGCCTTCGGCCCGTTGTCGTTGTCGTGACAGTCGCTGCAGTAGATGACACTGCTCGTCGTCCACGGTGCGATCAGGCTCGGGACAGAGATGCTGCGGCCTGGTGCCTCGACCGGGTGGTACGAAGGGTTGGCCGGATCGAACTGCAATCGCTTGTTGAATTGAACCGCCTGACGGTTGGCATACGGCGGATCTGGTCCCACCGGCTGTGCCTTGTTGGCCGAGTCGGCGTGACACTTGAAGCAGATTTCGTACTCTCGGACCGACGGCGGCGTGCCGCTCGGGTCGACGCGCAAGCCGTTGCTGTCGATCCCCCACACGCCAGCCAATCGGCCCGACGCCTTGGGCGCGGTCGCGACCGCCGGATGACTGGCGTGCGGGTTGTGACAGTCGGCGCACTCGGCATGTCGCGACGTCGCCGCGCTCGTCTCCGGCAGCTTGAAGGCGCCGCTGTCCGGCGACTCCGACGCGTCATGCACGGACGGCGTGACGCTGTAGACCGGATGCCGGTAGGTCTTGCTGAATTCGGCGGCGATATTCGACGACGCGACTCCGCTCGGCCCGTGGCAGGCGTCGCACGTGTTCTCCTCGACGTTCTTCAGCATGCGATCGGCGGCCGCCGCCGTGTGCGGCTTGTGGCAACTCTCGCATCCGTTGGTCGCGACGGTCGTGTAGCCGGTGTGCGCGCCTTGCGCCGCCGTATACGAACGCGTCGACGTTCGATGGGAGCTCGGCGTCGTCGACCAGTACGCCTTCTGGTGACACGTCATGCACAACGCCGACGCCGAATTCCTCTTGACGAGAAACTTTTTGGTGACCGGATCGATCTCCTGCTGATGCGGGTCGTGGCAGGTCCGACACTGCAGCATGCCGTGCGGATCGAGCTTCACCGCATCGCCGCCCGGCGGGTTGCCGATTTGCGCGCTGGTCACCGGAACGAACGAGATCGGATGGTCGTCGGAGAGGTTGGATCCGAGGACGGCGGCTCCCGTCATTCGCCCTGCCGCATCCACACCGTTCATGGCGATGCGGCCGCGCGAGACTGTTGCCCCAATCGCAACCGTGCCGTCGTGACAGCTGAGACACAGCTTCGCCGATCCAGTCGGACTCCCAGGCGAAGCGGCCATCGTGCTGCTGCTGTATGGCGTGTACGTGGCGCCCGACTGCAATTGATTCCAGAGCGGCGGCGCTGGACTCGCGTTGTGCGGCGCGTGGCAGAAGATGCAGATCTCGGTCGTCGCGGTCGATCGAACCGAACCTTGTCCGCTGGTCGATAGGTTGTGTTTGTTCGAGGGGGAGGAGACGGGCACCTGGGCCGTCGCAGTCATCGGAAACGTGACCGCCGTCGCCAGGAAAAGCAGCGGCGACGCGACGCTCGCGACCGCGCCTCTCACCGCTCCTCCTTCAGGTACTCGAACACCTGCACGCGCCGGTTTGACGAATCGGCGACGTAGATGCGGTCGTTGGCGATCGCGATTCCCGTCGCAAGCCAGAATTCGCCGTCCGCGTGCCCCGGCTCGCCGAAGCCGAGAAGGAACTGGCCTTCCTGATCGAAGATCTGGACGACATCGTGAAGACCCTCGACGACGTAGATGTGGCCTTCACGGTCGACCGCCACACCCTTCGGCCGGCTGAAGTCGCCGGAGCCGTCACCGAGGTGTCCGAATGCCGAGATGAAACGCCCTTGCGGCGTGAGAATCTGGATCCGGAAGTTCATGCTGTCGGTGACGTACAAGTGCCCGGCACCATCGCGCGCGATGTTGGTGGGATAGTTGAACTGACCGGGCTCGCCGCCTCGCGATCCGAACGAGCCGATCACACGGCCCTCGGGGCTCAGCGTGACGATGCGGTGGGCCAGCGTGTCGACGACGTGCAGCCGATCGTCGGCGGCGACGATGCCGGTCGGACGCTGGAGCCCGGCCTCGGGGCCGGTCGCCCACTGCTTCCGTCCTGCTCCGTTGAGACAAATCACGCGGCCGGCCACTGAATCGGTGACGAAGAGCCGGCCGCCAAGCGCCGCGACGCCGATCAGCGACTCGCTGTCCACATCCAGCTTCGAGTAGCCGCCCGTTCGCACGTCGTACACATGCACGGCGTGACCGGCGGTGTCGGCGACATACAGTCGGCCCGCCGGGCCCATCGTCACGCCGTATGGCTGCGCCATCACGGGTGTGTCGCGGCCGCCGGAGACGGCGTCCCACAATTTGCGGAAGAAGGAGCGCCTCGCGGCGGTCTCGGGCACAAGGGATCTGAGAAAGCGGATACGCGCCGTCGCCGGTGGATCGGGCCAGACGCGTTCGACCGCCGCGCGGTCGGTGCCACGCACAGCTCGACCCTGAGCGCGCGGCGTGGAGACGCCGAGCGCGACGGTGACGCACACAACGACAACGGCGACGGCGATCGGGCGCGCGCGCGGGAACTTCACCGCGCGAACCCGAACTTTCTACCGACACGAAACAGAATCTGATTGCCGGTAAATGTCAGCGGGGCGATCTGCTTGGCGGTGCTGAGCGCGAGATCCGTGTACCGCTCTTCGAGGCTGAAGGTGAACAGCCGCAGCCGGTAGTTGAGCACGCAGGCCGTGTAGTACCCGTCCTGATCGAGGCGCGACGCGCTCGATATCGTGTGCTCGCGGCGCGCGGTCATCGAGAAGCGGAGCCGTCCGATCAGCGTGCCGTCGAAGGAGAGGCCGACGTACTCGTTGTTGTCGTCGCCAGTGAACGAGCGATTCCGGAACCGGCCGGCGGCGAATGAGATGCGGCGGTCGCGCGCCAGCTGAATCGCCGTCGTCGTCATCGTCTGCGTGTAGCGCGTCTGAAACAGCAGTGGCGCCATGCCGCGGTCGATCGAGGCGACCTCGTAGGTTCCGTCGACCGTGACGCGAGACGTCAGCCTGCTGCGGATGCTGGCGTGCGTGCGTTCCTGCCACTGGTTGCCGAGGGGCAGGAGATCATCAACCGACCGTCCCTGCTCGTAGCCGACGCTCAGTTGCACGAAGCCAAAGAGGTCCGTCCCGCCGTCCGCTCGCCCGCGCCACAGGCGCGATTGCCCTTGGAGGCCGCGATCGCTCCTGTTCCAGCCACGGCCCGCGTCGTAGCCAATGGAGCCGCGCAGGAAACGACGCGTGAGGCTGTACTCGGCGCCGGTGACGACGCCGCGTGTGAGGACGACCACACGCGCGCCCGCCACGTCCTGGCCGCGCTCGCCATATGTACCGCTCCCGTGCAGCGTGAACCCCGTGAGCGGTTCGAAACGCGTTGTGCCGGTTGCGAGCAGGGCGCTCGTGCCCACGTGAGCGGATTGCTCGCGGTTGTAGCCGACGCTCATGTCGGTCGAGAGGCCCTTGGTCGCTTGATGGGTGAGCGTCGCCAAACCGTAGAAGAGATCGACCGCGCCGCTTGGCGGTGGATGGTAGCTATCGACGCCGATGTCGGTGAATTGAGGCGGCACGTCGAAGAGTGAATAGGTCGTCCGCCGGCCGGCGCGTACAGTGCCGAAGGTGCGGTCGGTGGCTTTCGCGACCATCTCGTAGCTCAATTCGCCGAACCGCTGGCGAAGTGCCTGCGAGATGGCGTTGTCGAACCCGTCGCGCTGATAGCGCAAGGTGTGGCTCACGTGGGTACCGTCACTCGCGACCAGCGCCTGAACCGAGTTCTGGTGCTGGACGGCCTCCAGTGAGCCGGCGCCGACCGTCGTCGATCCGTTCTGATAACTCAGCTCCATCCGCGGCAGCGCCTTGGCGGCGGCCAGCTGCCAGTTGATGCCGAACTCGGAGCGCCCGATCCTCAGCTCCGGCACCGACCCGGGCGGCAGCGTCAGCCCGCTGCGCTCCGTGATCGACTGCGGATAGTTCGCCGATTCGCCGCCGAAGCCGCGGGACGCGCGAATCGAGCCATGAAACGGTCGCGTGGCGAACAGGTTGGCGGAGGCCTTGAATCCCGTCTGCTGCGACAGGCTGGCTTGCTGACCGAACGTCAACGCGTTCTTGTTGAACGTGAGCTCGCCCGCGTAGGTCAGAAAGCGCGGGTCCCAGAAGACCGAGTGGTACCCGAGCGTGTAGCCCTGAGTGAACGACCCGTTGTTCGTCTGGTCGTCACCCGTCCGGTACGTCGAGCGGCCCCAGCCCCAGTCCGCGGCGCCGTCAACGGTCTGCGCCGCCAGCAGCGCGGGCAGGAGCAGCAACAGGCCAACGACACAAACGTGAATCAGCATTCGTCAACTCGTATGCCGTCCGCCGGTCGCGCGAAGGTCGCTGATCTCGATGCGCCCCGCATCCCGCAGCCGTTTCAACCACTCGGCGGTCGTCTGGTTGCACCGTGTCTCGGTGAGGTCTCGCGTGAGCGTCGTCTTCACCTCGTCGAACGTCTTCTGAACGGCCGGGCGGGTCTCGACGAGGCGCAGCAGGTGGTACCCGTAGATCGTCTCAATGACAGAGCTGACCTGGCCGGGCCCCAGACCATTCAGCGCGCGCTCGAATTCCTCGATCAATTGGCCGCGATGGACGAAGCCGAGGTCCCCGCCTTTGGCCTTGCTCGCATCGGACGAATACTGGCGTGCGAGCGCGTCGAACGACGCCCCGGCCGCGATCCGTCGTGCGACGTCCTCCGCTTTCTGCCGCGCGCGCTCCCAGTCCGGCCGCGGCGCCGACGGATCGACGCCGATGGTGATGAGAGACGGCCGCATCTGTTCGGGGAGGACGAAACGCGCGGTGTTCTCACGGTAGTAGCTTGACGCGTCCGCCTCGCTGACGCGGCACCGACTGGCGATCACCTTGTCGTACGCTTTCTGGATCAGCAGCACGCGAAGGATGCTCGCGCGCAACTGGGGCATCGTCGCGCCCGAGGCGCGCCGCGCGCGCTCGAAACCTTCGCGGCCGCGATAGGCTTTTCGTGCGCGCTCGAGCGCCTGCTCGACTTCGGCCGGAGGAACCTGAATCTTGAGCCGCACCGCTTCCTGGTAGCGAAGCTCTTCGTCGATCAAGCCGTCGAGCGCTCGCTTGCGCAGCTCCTCCATCTTCTCGGGCTTGACGTTCTGGTGGTACGACGTGAGCGGGATGACCGTGTGCATCGCCGCCTCGAGGTCATCGGCGTGGATCGGCACACCGTCGTTGACCCGCGCGACAATGGCGGCCTCGAGAGGACGCGACCGTCGTGGCTCGTGCGACGGCACTGGCGCGAGCTGCGCCGTCGCCTGAGCGCTCAGGGTGAGCTGCAACAGAGCCGCAATGTGGATGCGCATGGTGTCATGCATTCAGGGGAAGAGCCGCGGCCCCTCCCCGGCTTACTCGGTGATGATGCAAATACGCGCGTCTACTTGATGTGGCACGTCAGGCACATGGCGCTGCCGGCGTTCGACTTCCGAAGGAACAAGCCTTGGGAGTTGTTGTGCGGGTCGTGGCAGCTGGCGCACTCGACGGTCGCCGTGGCCGTCGACGCGCCGTACAGTGGCAGCGGCGACGTGGTGCCGACAGTGACCTTCGTGCCTGAGATAGCCTGCGTGGCGAACTCGGCCGGCGTCGCCGCGCGGGCCGTCTCGTACACGATCGTGATCGGATGATCGTTGCGGAGATCGGTGCCAAGGAACGGCGAGCCGCCGGCGATCATGATGTTTCCCGTCCCGGTGCCGGAGGCGCCGTACAACGCCTTCGCCGTCGCTTGCTTTGTGAACGCGGTACTCGCCGAGTGCGCCACGCCGGCCAGATTGGCGAGGACGTCGATGGCGATGCTGCCGTCGTGGCAGCTGAGACAGGCGCCCGAAATGCCGCTCTGGATCGCCAGTGATGTCGGCGCGGCCGCATCCATCGTCGAGCTCGCGTAGACCTGATAGGTGGACGTCGTCGAGTTGCGGTTCCACAGCGGGACCGCCACGGCGCCTTCGTGCGGCGTGTGACAGAAGACGCAGGTCTGGCCCTTGATGTTCGCGTCGGTGTTGCGGATGGCCGACCCGCCGCTGAAGTCGTGCGGGCCGAAGGCAATCGTGCTCTGAGCCGCCGCGCTGCCGGCGCCGACGAGCACGGTCAGAACGGTGGCGAAAAACATTCTCCTCATGTCGTGGTCTCTCCTTGTATCCAATCGGGCTTTGGTCTCATCGTGATCCCGTGACCCGTTACCCGTGAAGCTGATGCTGTCTCTTCGATCCGCGTCGCGGATCGGTTGATGGGCGTACCACGGCCACGTCGGAGGAGCGCGCGGGCTCCCGGCATCCGAGATGGCTCGAGTGGCCATTACTTCGATCGTTCTTTCTGGCTCACACGCTGGAATACCTGCACGCGCGCATTCCCCTGATCGGCGATGTAGATACGGTCTTCATCGTCGACAAAGAGGCCGGCAGGCAACAGAAACTCCCCTGGTCCGACGCCCGTCGCGCCGACGAACAGCAGGATGTTGCCGTCGGCGTCGAAGATCTGAAAGTTGTTGAACGACGTATCGGCGATGTAGATGTGGCCCTCGGTGTCGACTCCCACGCCCTTCGCGCGATTCAGGTGACCGGGGCCATCGCCCTGGCTGCCGATGCTCTTGACGACGGCGCCGGTGGCGTCGAACACCTGCACGCGAAAATTCAGCGTGTCGGCGACATAGAGGCGACCCTGACGATCGACCGAGAGATTGGTCGGGAAATTGAACTCGCCCGGTTCGGTACCGCGCTTGCCGACGGTGCGGAGGAAGGTGCCGTCGGCCGACGAGTAGCAGAGCACCTGGTGCTTCTTCGCGTCGGCCACGTACAGCACCTGCCGCTGCCGATCGAGGGCGAGGCCCGACGGGTTCTGCAATTCGCCGTCGTGGCCGATCGCGATGGCCATGCGTCCGTCCGGCGCGTAGCCGAACACGCGTTTCAGCGTCGCATCGGCGACGAACACCATCCCGGCGTCGTCGATGGCGACGCCAATCGGCTTGACGATCTTGCCCGCGCCGGTCTCGCCGACGAACTTGACCGACTTCGCGACCGGGTCGAACACGAACACGCGGCGCACGACGGTGTCGGTGACGAACACGCGGCCGTCTCTTGCGACCGCGACGCCGTACGGTTTCATCAACTGCGTGACACGCCGCTCGGTGTCGGGACCGAGCAGCAGCGATTTCCAGCGGGAGCCGCTCTTCTGCTTGAAGTCGTCGACGCTGCGGTAGGCGGTCACGAAGCGAATCCGCGGCGGGTCAGGAGGAAGCGGCCAGACGAGCGTCGGCTCGGCGGCGGCCGGCTTCTTCTTGTCGGCGGCCTCGAGGCTCGTGGACCACGCCGCGAGGATGATGCCGGCGAAGAGGGCGATTGGCGTGGCAGTGCGGCGGCTCATAGCTCCCTCGAAAACGGCATCACATACGGTGGCATCGGATGCAAAGCGAACTGACGCCTGTCGCGCCAAAGCGAAGCAACTTCGCGCCGGTCGATCCGTGCGGGTTGTGGCAGCTCGCGCAGCCGAGCGCCTGCCCCTTCCGGCTCGGGTCCTGGCGCGCATCGACGGGATGCGCGATCGTCGGATGGCCCGACACGAGCGACGCGTCCAGCAGGATGCGTGAGCCGCTCGCGACGAGCCGGTCGACGCTGTCGGCCCGGTGCCGGCCGAACAACGACGCGGCGTCGATCACTGTTCCTTTCACGGGCGGGTCGAAGTGACACGCGAGGCACACCGTGTTGCCGCGCGCCCGCAATTGCGACGGATGCGCGCCGGCATGCGGGTCGTGACAGATCTGGCACGACGCGGCGGCCGGCGCATGCACGTGCGGCCGCGCCAGCGCGTCCGCGATGTCCTGGTGGCACGTGACGCAGGCGCCGTTGCCCTCAGCCGGCAACTGGAACCGGAACGCCGACCCGTGCGGGTCGTGGCACGCCGTGCACTGGCCGGCAGCAACGGGGGCATGCCGATGCTGCTGCTTCAGTCGATCCGCGATGTCTTCGTGGCAGGTGACGCACAGCTTGGTCGTGTCACGACTCGAGCCGCCGCCTTTGAGCATCACGCGGCGCCGGCCGTTAGAAATTCCGACGACATGGCACGTACTGCAACTACCAGCCGCCACCGGTCCGTGCACCACGCGGGCGGCAGTCACCTCGACGTGGCAAGTGGTGCACGCGGCTCCATCGCCGCCGGTGACGGGCGGGTGCTCCGGAGCCGCCACCGCGCGGGCGGTCTGGCGCGACCCCTGCGCAACAGAAGGCGGCTGGGCGGCCAAGGCGGTGATCAAAAGCATGACTCGGGCGGCTGCGGGCATTAATGCCTCGCGACCGCGACCTCCCGGCGGTATGCCGTCATCGCCCGCAGAGCCACGGCGGCTGAAGATGAGTCCGGGCCGCCGTACGCCCGCGGATCGAGGCCGCTGATGTCTCGAGCCCGGTCGAACGCCGCCGCGGCGCGCCTGCTGTCGCCGGCGGCCTGCAGCAAGTACCCGAGATACGCCGCGGCTATCGCATCGGTACTGCTCGCGCTCAACTCGTCGAGCGCGGCCTGCGCGTCAGCGACCCGCGTCTCGAGCGCGGCCAGTCGCGCGCGCTCGCGCCGAACGCCGATGTGTCCGGCCTGCAGAGCGGCTGCGCGATCGAGCAGCTCGCGCGCCGCGACCGCATCGCTCGAATCGAGCGCCAGCGCGGCAAGCTCGACGATCGGATCCGCAAACGTCTCGTCAGCTTTGATGGCCGTCTCGAAGCTGCTCCGCGCCGGCTCCTCGTGGCCCTGCGCGAGTTGCAGGCGTCCGAGCTGCAGGCGCCGGAGCGCCGCGGGCGCGACCTCCAGCGGTTTGGCCGGCGCCGGCCGCCGCGTGATGCCGGCGACGCGGTCGATCGCGTCGAACAGCTCCTCACGCTGCTCGTGCGAGTACCCGAAGAGGAAGTACGCGAGCCGTCCGTTGCGGTCGATGATGGCCGTCGACGGAATCGTCACCACACCGTACGCATGGAACAGCGTCAGCCCCCGGTCGACGAGCACCGGCACGTGCACGTCGAGTCGGTCGACTTGATCGCGCAGCTGCATCGTCTCGGCGTCATCGAGGGTGTGGTGCTCGACGCTGACGGCTGCCACGGCGATTCCGTGCGCCGCCATTTCGGGCGCGGCCGCGTCGAGCCGCCGCAGCTCCTGGATCGATCGCTCACTCCAGCCGGCCCAGAACAGCACGACGATGCCGCCGCGGCCGGCGAGCTCTTTGAGCGACCGGTCACCGCCGCGGAGGTCGCGCATGACGGGCATCGGCACCGGGTCGCCGATGGCCGGCCGTTCGGTTGCTGCGCCAGGAAGCGCTGCAAACAGAAACGCGATCGCGAAGCGGTACGGTCCCCGTCGCATGGCCTTCACTTCTTGAGCGGCGCCGGCGGAGCGGCACCTGGCTTTGCGCGGCTGTAGTTCATCGGCAGATGGCATCCCGGTGTGCATCCGCCGCCATCGGCGGTCTGCTGATAGCCGACCGGGAGCTGCCACTCGCCAAACGGAACGGTGTCGCGCAGGTGCTTCGGCATGCTGCTCGAGTGCGCCTCGTGACACGCGCGGCAGGTGCGACCCTTCTCGACTCGGTTCACGTGCACGAAATGCAGATTGCGGTCGCCGTCGCGGAACGCGGTGACCGTCGCCGAGCGCTCCACCTTCGCCATGTCCGGCTCGTGGCACATGAAGCACAGCTCGTAGTTTTTCGGGTCGTACGGGCTGTAGAACTTCTCGGGGTAGTCCTTCCGCAGCAGGCGGTAGTGCTCGGAGTTGTGCGGGAGGTGGCAGCCGACGCAATCCTGCTGACGGATGGGACCGTGCAGGTCGGTGTGCGTCTGCAGCCAGCCTTTGATGTTCTGGACATTGCCGCCCGGCGTGTCCAGCTCGCGGTCGTGGCAGGAGAGGCACAGGTCCATCGAGCTGGCCTTCAGCTGTTTCCCGAGATCGCTCGCGTGCGGGTCGTGGCAGTTGAGGCATTCGCGATCGGCCGTCATCGCCTCATGCTGCACGCGCGCCGTGACCAGCTCCTTCCGCAGCGTCTTGTGACACGCGAGGCACTGCTCGGCGCTGTCGTTCCGAATCTGGTACTTCAGCGGCGACGCGTGCGGGTTGTGGCAGGCGCCCACCGCGCGGACCAACTGCGGCTCGTCGGTGCCGTGCGGGTCGTGACAGGTCAGACACTCGCCGGCTGCCACCGGTCCGTGCACGAACTTGTCGTTAGGCTTCATCATCTGATGGCACGCGGTGCACGACTTGTCCTTGAACTGGTGAGCGTCGCGCGCGGTCGGGACGTGACAACTCGCGCAGTCATCGGATTTCGGATGAAGAACCGGGTGTTTGGTGACGGCGGCATGGCACTGGACGCAGCTTCCCGCCGGCGCCGTCGCCGGCGCCGCGCCCCGCTGAGCGGCGCCAGCGACCGCGGGGGACGCAGGCCGCTGGACGCCGGCCGCGTGCACGACCGCGGTGACGAGCGCGATGATCGCCAGGACGGCCAAGCCGAGGACGATCGGTTGGTTGGAGACAAACCTCATAACACATCGAGGGCCGCTGACGCGTGTCGATCGCTGGCGCGGCAATCATTCTTCGAGCTCGCATGGTCGGCGGCGAGAATGCCGCGAGGCCAGAGGAACCATCACACGTGATCCACTGAGGTGCTCGCGTGCTTCGATCGTGGCGACATGCCACGATCGAAGCCGCGCGCCGCGCTTACTTCTTGACGCCCGTCGTCCCGACCGCCGCAGCTGCCGGTTCGGCGTTCAATTTGACGCGAATGGTGATCTCGTCCTTCACACCGACGCCCAAGTAGGTTGGTTCCGGAATCTGAAACTCAGAGATCTTCACTGGGAACGTCGCCACCACGCTGTAACCGGCGCCGTTCTGCTGCACGTCGGCGACGCCGGTGACTTCGCGCTGCTGTCCGTGCAGCGTCAGCAATCCGCGGAGGGTTCCCTTACCCGGCAGACGCTCCAATTTGAGATTGACTAACTTCGCCACAGCGAAGTCCGGGCCCTTCTGCACCTCGAGGTAGTTGTTGCGCAGATGCCGGTCACGCAGGCTGATGCCCGTTTCGAGCTTCATCAAATCGACGGCGAGCGTGCCTTTCACCGCGCCGCCAGCGCTAGGCGTCACGTCGCCGCTCATCGCCGTTGTCTTTGCTTCGAAGTCGCCTCCGATAGTCAACGGACAAACCACCGCCACCTCGGCGGTGGTGATCTTGAACGCGTCGTCGGCACCAGCGATCGCTGGCAGCAGAGCAAACCCGACAAACGTGATGGACCGCAGTCTTCTCAATCCGGTCAAACTCATTCAGCACCCCTTTCGGATGAATCAGGGCAGGCAAAGACAGTTCCATCGAAACGCTTGATGTGGTGGACACGCGATGAAGACCGATTGACCAGCTGTCACGCGCGGGCTCGGATCGGTTGTCGTGGCGATTTCATCCGAGCGAGATCAACTCGGAGCGCGTGATGGGCAACTGGTCAGGGGTCGTGTCGTCAGACTGATAGTAAAGTCACACCGCGTCCTGTCCGTGCCGTACTGATGGCAGACGCGTGACGCAGGTGACGTAACGAATCACGATCGCAGAAGTGCTTCTCCGGCTGAAATAGTCTTCAGCCCCGCGAGTCGATCGACCGGACGACGATCGATGATCGCAGAGCAAGAGCGCTTTGGCATCTCGCGCGGGGTAGTTACATCTCAGCCACTTGCACTGTGGCCATCTCGCAACGAGCATCGCCATAGAAGAAGGAGAACGCCACGAATGTACCCAGAGCAAGCTACTTCGGATAAACCATTACGTACGTTGTAACGAATTGGTACGCAGTGCCCGACGCTTACACATGACATCGATCATGAACATGCTTGCGCTGCGACTGGAATCGCATGCGGACGAGATAGCGCAACGTGTCGCTGATGAACACACTGTTTCAGCAACAAATTTCCACCAGATGAAAAAGCGGAGAAATCGCGTGCGTCGGCGATTGCTGCCGGGTCACTCGCGCGGTGACAGCTATCGCCGCGTGTGACGATCAGGCTCGTCGTCGAGACGCTACGAACTGGCCTTCGTGTCGAGGCCGAAGAGACGGACAACGGCCTCGAGAGCCTTTCGGTGAGAATTCTCGGCTAACGCTTGCACGGGCACGACTGCGAGTGCGCGAACCACGTCGGCGATGATCGCCTCGGCTAATGACCGCTCGCTGTCGGACAGGCCACTGAGTTTCCGTCTGAGACGCTGGACCTCCGCGCGCCGGATGGCCTCGAAGCGATCTTCCAGGGCACGACTCACCGCGGATGCGCTCATGCCGTCAACCTCCGCAAGGGCGATATCATTCACGGCTGACGATCTCTACTCCGCGCCGAGGCCTGATCATCCCCGTTACGCTTCGATGCGGCAGAACATCCCGCCGACGAATACCGCGACGCCGAGTAACCCGATGATGATGCCGACGGGCAGCATGATGATCGTCAGGCTGAGTCCGATGCCGACGATCATCATGATCAGCCCGAGAACGGCGACCGCTGCATGCTCGAGGAACCACACGACTGCTGACAGCGCTTCGTGGAACGAAGTGGGATGTGTCACGACTCCGCCCTGCTCTCCGAACCCTCGGAAAGCGCAACGTGCGTGTGTGGCTTTTTTGACCAATACCAGAAGGCAGGCAAAGACAGTTCCAGTGAAAGCCTTGACGTGGTGAACACGCGGGCAAGATGCAAGTCGCCAACACTGCCACACTGCGGCGAAGCCGTCGCAACTCGTCCGACGCCGTGTCATGAGCGGGGTGGTAAACGCACAACGCGTCCTAGCGTGAGTGGCGCTATTGGACTCTCGTTGAGGAATAACCAAGTGCGCTTCTGTCTCGCGCGAGCTCGCGACGTTAGGCAGCGCAGCCGCTCTGTCAACCTCGCGAAGAACGCCGCTACACAAAAGACAACGCGAACGTCACACACGCGGAGAGGGTCAGCTCGGTAGGGCGTTACGTACGTTGTGACTTATTCGTACGCAATAGATCCCCGAGAGGTTACAAATGGAAATCGATGTTCATATGTGCAGACTGTATGTTGATGAGGCGAAATTTGCGGAGACGTGCTCCACCTACGCGCATTGTGTACGCGCAGATAAAAGGAGTGAGATTGGATCGCCGCGCGGCGATCAGCTGAACGTGGTTTCGCCGAACGCGCGTCTGCTGTTACCTGAACGAACTGACCTCACTGCACGTTCGCGGTGACT
>Ga0209237_1001500_pt1 | contig 13833 bp, 11 predicted proteins | sample GraSoi013_1_40cm_2_FD_185820 | JGI IMG/M metagenome (GOLD analysis project Ga0209237, IMG submission 185820) | Grasslands soil microbial communities from the Angelo Coastal Reserve, California, USA - Sample 10_02_2013_1_40cm (SPAdes) (version 2) | ecosystem: Environmental > Terrestrial > Soil >... | reverse complement strand
CGGACATAAGGTGACAGCTGCTGACCATGCCCAGTACAACGAGCTCTCGAGACAGATCGTCGATGACGAGGGCTTCTCGGGCAAGGACTACAGCTGGGGCGATCAAGAGATCGCCCGATTTGCGATGGGAGACCGCGCGCCTTTATGGCAGGACCACTGGCGCGCCTACGGAACGTCGCATCACCTCGAGCTCATGACGGAAGAGGTCGCGTCGCTCGAGTAGACGCAAAACGATCTTGTCTGCCGCACCGATCCAGCTGCGCTGGGGAACCGGCCGCGAGGCGGTACAGGCAAATGGCTCGCATCCTCCGTTTACACGGTGACTCAATGATCGTGCTGCGCGACTGTCGTCATCCGCGGCTTTGCTGATGAACTTGGGCTCGAAGACATGAATGCGTCTCAGCCGATCGGAAGGGAGACTCGATCCGCGAAAGGCGCTCTCTCGGATAAATCAGCCGACCGCGTGAAGGAAGGCGTTACGACGATCGAGCCGCAGGCACGCCACGATGATCAGCTCGTGACGCCCGGGCTCGAGGCGTCCAGCCCGCGACCCCCGTTTTCGTCCGTCAGAGAACGATGCCGAGGACCTGGTCGACGACTGGGCGGTCCTGACAGCCGATGAGCGGCGGGCGCTAGTGGGCGAAGTCTTCGAGGAAATCAAAGCAAACAGGGACGGCATCGACGACTTTCTGCCGAGAGAACTGTGGAAGGACTACATGCGCGTGCCCGAGACGCCCATCGAGGTACCTGCTGACGGAAGACGGGACTCGTGCCCGCGACCCTCGCCTTGGACGAAGAGCGCGCCGCAATGTGGGAGAGTTGGTCAATGTTCCTTGGGCGCTGGGCATCGAAACAACACCGGACGGAATCGGGCCGGAAGGTCGTCTGATCTACAGATAGACGCCCCTGCGACAGCGTTCCGCGCGAGAGATTCGCTTTTCGCAGAAATCGCAAGCCCGTTTCTTCAAAAAGTCATCTATGGGAGTCAGACGACCTACAAAGTCAGGGGCGGATGAACGACCACTCCCCTACCGTACGTGACCTGCTTCGTAATCAGGTCTCCGCTTCTCAGCCGGGTGAGTCCCGTACACGACACGTCCGTTTCGTGGTTGCACCCGTCCAGCCAACCGTCGCTCCCTGCGTCCTCGAGCCACATGCCAGGCAACTCCGGGGCGCCAGATGAGTGTGCCCCCGCGATCATCCGCTCCCGGCCAATGGGATCTGCCGACGGCGGCTGATCTACAGTCACCCCCCGGCCGATACGACCGACATCCGAGTTTCCTAACGATTTCGGGGTTCTCAATCGTGGCAGGAGTCGAATTCCCGAAGCATCAGTTGCCCATTTTGTTCAGCACGGAGCCGGGAGGCTGACCCGCTCCTGCGCAGGAACCGCCCCTCAATGCGACGAAGGTCGCATTCAGCCGACATCGTTCGGACTAGCCTCGCGCGCGCGGGATCCCGTCAAGAGGACCGCGCGGGGGTCGCGATGCGTTCGCTCGCGTCATATCTGCTTGCGCTCGTCCTGAGCACCTCCGCGTGCGCTGCGCCCGCGGCGCGGTCGACTCCCGAGACCACGACGCACGCGAGTGCGACGCCGAGTGCGACGCCCGCGCCGCGCGCGCACGTTACCGTCGCGATGGGAACGAAGGGTTCGCTGATCCTGCTGCCGTGGGAGCTCGCCAAAGCACTGAATTACTTCGACGAGGCGAACATCGATCTCGAGCTCCAGTACGCGCCAAACGCGACGCAAGCCGCCGCGGCGCTCGTCGCAGGCACGGCGGACTTCGGGGGAAGCTCGCTCGACCACTCGATCCGCGCGCAGCTTCAGGGCAAGCCCACGAGGATGATCGTCTCGTTCGCGCGGCTTCCGGGCGTCGCACTCGTCGCGCGTCCCGATCGAAAAGCGCAGCTCAGCTCCCTACTTGCGCTCCGCGGCACGACGATCGCCATCCCCGGGATCGGTTCGGGAGCGCACGTCCTGCTGACGTACTTGCTCCGATCGCAGGCGAGTCTCGATCCAGACCACGATTACCGCGTCCAAGCATTCGCCCCGGCGGAGTTTGCCGGAGCGCTCGAACGAGGCGACGTCGCCGCCGCGATGATCACAGATCCGCTCATCACGCAGCTCATCAGCTCCGGGAAAGCGGCGCTGATCGTCGACCTGCGGCACGAAGACGAGACAGTCAAGACGCTGGGCGGCCGCTACCAGTTCACCGGAGCGGTCGCACGCGCAGATACGCTCGAGGGGAACCCTGCGCTCGTCCAGCGCGTCGTCAATGTCCTGGTGCGAACGCTGCGATACATCGCCCGCACGCCCGCGAGCGAGATCGCCGCCGCGATGCCAGCGGATCTTGTCGGGTCGGACCGGCAGCTCTACATCGCCGCCCTCGAGACGTCCAAGCAGTACCTCTCGCCCGACGGCACGATCGACCGCGGCAGCGTCGAGGCGGTCGTCAAGGTCAACGCCGTCTTCGCCGAGAGCTACCCACAGCTGGCGCCGATGAAGTCGGGCGACCGCGTCGATGTCGATGCGCTCTACGAAATGCGGTTCGTGCAGGCTGCGCCGGCGGAGTAAGGGACCAGGTCGCGGCTCGACGCTTATGAGAGCCTTACGCCGTGCCGGTCATTGGCGCGGGGGAGAAGACCCGTGAGGTCGAGAGCGCGATCGAGCTGAGCTTTCTCGGCCGCGCCCCGTCCGACGTACGCGAGCGCCTCGTTCAGAACGGCGTCGTCTGGCGCCTTGCCGAAAACGAGCACCTCAATCGCGAAGGAGTCCCGGGCCGCCACGTGACGCTCGTCGTGTCGGGACTCGTGCGGGTGTTCCGCCTGTCGGAGGATGGCCGGCAGGTGACGGTGCGCTACCTGAGCCGCGGGGACGTTGGCGGCGTCCCGACGATCTTCCGTAGTGGGCCGATGACGGTCGGTTCGCAGGCGCTCGTCGACACTACGGTGATCCGCTTTCGGAGCGACGAGTGGCGGAACGCGGCGGAAGAGGACCCGCGCGTCGGCCTGGCGCTCGGTGATCACCTCTGCGAACTCGCGGGGATCTTCCAGATAAGCGCCATCACTCACGCGTTCGGCTCGGTCCGAAGGCGCGTCGTGTGGCACCTTCTCGACATCGCTACGCGCGAGTCATCGGGTGGCGATCTCGTCGCGCATGTGACGCAGCAGCAGCTTGCAGATGCGACCGCGTCCGTGCGCGAGGTGGTGCAGCGCGTGCTCGGCGAGCTCGTGGGCGAAGGCGCGATCGCCAGCGAGCGAGGGACGATCGCGATCCTGAACCCAATCCGGCTCTCCGAGCTCGCCGCGGCGTAGGCAGCGCGAGACGAGCAGTTCGGCTGACATGGCTCGCCGAAGCGACGAATTTCGCGAAAGACGGCAACAGCTTCAGGGCGTTCGCATCGCGCTGCACCAGCTGAGAAAGCGTTCGCAATGATCAGATCCTCGTCGGCCGAATCGGCTTGCGCCGGCAGATTCCTTTATGGGCACGGCCGCCGAACGCTGCCAATCCCTTTGACCCGCAAGAATCCGCCGCGGGTCAGCTGCTTTCCTCGCGGGTCAGTTGCCCTCCGCGCGGGTCAGCCGCCCCTTTTTCATCTCGGCGTAGAAAGCGCGCGACTGCGCCTCGGCGGAACGCGGCGAAAGGCAAAAGGGCGCGTTCTTGGGTGGGCACCTGGCGCCTCGATACACGAAACGGTCGTTTCGTGGTTGACCTGCGATGTCATGGCCACCTGCGGGAGATTCCGTCAATGTTCCCTGAGCCTGTGGGGTGGGATGCGCTACCCGTACGGCATGGTCCTCGCCCTCGAGAACCGGCTCTGAGCGTGGCCCGGAATCTATCGGCCATGCGCGGCGTCGTGACGCTCCAAACGCTGACGCGGTCCGCGTTACCCCGGGGTTGGCTCATCGCCGCATAGACGCCTTCAATCTCAGTTCCCCTTCGACCGCGGCTACCCGCTCAAGCGCGTCGAAGGCAAGCCACCCAAAATTCCATGCGCGGGGGATTGAGCTGGAGCACCTGGCGCGCGTCTTGGACCGACTCGCCCCTGACTAAATCAACCCACCGTTGCGTGAGCTTGGCGACGCGACCCGAGAGGGCGTCACCGAGTCACGAGCAGGGCGGGGCCGCGCCCCTACTTCGATAAGCGTCTCGCGCTCGTCGAGGCAACAAGCGCCTGAACCCTAGCGGGCTGCTATCAGCTCCGGGGTGCTCGTCTTGACGAAGCCGTAGTACCCAAACCCGAGCGTCGAGATGATCGCGAGTGCCACGTTGAGCCAGCCGAGTTGGTTAACAAGGCCATTCGTGATCGCAATCAGGTCTGGGTAAAGCGAGAGCAGGGCGCCGAGAGCGAGTGAGCGCGCGAGCCAAAGCCGTTCGGTGGATGGTTGCGCCTCTCGGAAGAACCACGCGACGAGTCCAATCGTGATGTAGGCCGCACCGAAGTACTGGAGAGCCGTCTCGGCCGTCTTGTCAAGCGGCGCGCCGTAGATGGTGCCGAGCGTTGATGGCACGAGCAGCGCAATGATGCCGAAGATGATCGAAACGACGGCCTGGTAGATGAACACGTAACTGAGCTTCATGGCTTCCTCCCCTCAAGGCAGCATCGCTGCCTCGCCAGTGTGGGCACGCTAGCACCGTCTTCGAGAGCCACCACCCCCATCGGCCTTCCTCGCGAGGATCGACATCGACAACGTGGATTTCGCCGCTGCTCAGATCGCGCGAGCGCTCGATCTCGGCTGTGCCGGTAGCCACTGAGCACCCTCGCGCGCGCGGTCCGGCGGCGATGGGCGCCGCTTCGCCGGAACCCTCCGAGGGTCACGGCCACTAGCGGCGATCCAGGCGTGGGGTCCGACGAACCCGCCATCGGCGCAGTAACCGCACGTGCCGTGATGCCAAACCAGGAAGCCCGAGCGGCGGGTCGAGCAGTGCGAGGCATTGGCGCAGACGAACTGAATCACCACGGCAGATCCAAGCGAGTCCACCGTGGTAGGCGTGCGCAACGCGGGCGAACTCACGTGCTTAGCCATCAAGATGTCTAACTCAACCTTCGGGTCGAAGGAGCGATCGTCGCCGGCACGTTGTCGGTCCAGTGCGCGCCTTGACGCCCGGCGAGCACCGCCGGGCGTCACTCCTCTCGTGGACGTGAAAGTTAGCGAGCCGCTCCGACGAGCTCGGGCTTCCTCGCGGTCTCGGGCATCGGGACGACGCCGAGCTGCTGCATCAGAGTGAGCTGGTCCCAGAGCGACCAGGTCTCGACGACCTTGCCATCCTGGAGCTTGCTGGTGATGACACCGGTGACGTTGGTCTTCTTGCCGGTGGCGGGGATGTTGCCGAGCGGGCCACTGTGCGTGCCGCTCGCCCGTAGATGCTGCACGACGTACTCGCCCTCGGCGATCTCGCGCTCGATGATGATCGTGGAGTCCGGGAACGCCGTCGTGTAGACCTGCATGGACTCCCGTGCGCCCTCAGGACCGCGGCCCAGGTTCGGCTGTGACGGGTCGTGGTTGATGGCGTCCTTCGAGAAGATCTCGTCCAGGAACTTCAGGTTGTGCTTGTTGAAGCCGTCCTCGACAAGACGACGTACGGTGGACTTGTTCTGGTCTGTAGTCATATGGCCCCCAATTCATTTCGCGGTGAACGACGTGCGAGTAGTTCGCAGGGGGCCTGGTGGGCACCTCGCCGGCACGGGGGCTCGGGCGGTGCGCTGGGTCCGGAGGAACACGCTGAGTCTCGTCTCGATTCTCGCGAACACAATGGCCCGATCGTCATCTTTAGAAATGTCGCGAGTCACTCGCGCGCGAGCAAGGTCAGGAACTATGGACGCGGCGTTGCCCGGGCAAGGGATTAGTGGGCGGCGCCCTTCTGCTGATCCACGATCCGCTGGAGTTCGTTGCAACTCCGCGCGAATCCCTCAGGAGAGGACTCGCAGGCACGCGCTAGCGTCCGGACCAGGTCGAAGAGCGCATCCTCTCCCGGTGCGGGCAGGTCCGCTTCGGGATTTGCGCGGAAGTACTCCTGCGTGTCGGCGACTGCTCGCCCGATTCGCTCCTGGTAGTCGGGCGGACGCAGCGTGTTCAGCTCGCGCGCTAGGCGCAGCAGCCTCTCGCTAGCGGGTAAGGCGCCACCGCGTGCCACACGCTCTCCCTAGACTCTCGGATGTCGAGACGCGAAGACGCTCAAAGACGTACCGTGGGCTCAGACTCGCTGGTGCCGCGCTGAGGTGGTTCTCGTCGATGAGCTTCAGATTGTGGTTGTTCAAGCCCTCATGACGAGGGCCTGGGACAGGCCCGGTTCTGCTTGCTAGACATGACAGCCCCCTTTGCGGGAGACGAGACTGTTCGCGGGGGGCCTGTGGAGCACCTCGCCGGCACTAGGGCACGGACGGTGCTGCGGGTCCGGAGGAACGTCCTAGGTGTACTCCCGATTCTCAGCAACACAAGGGCCTATTCCGTACTGTCGCTCCCTCGGCAGATCCGCTCCATGCAACCCGCTCATCATCTGCGCACCAGCGCACGCAAGAAGTGTTTGACCTCGCGCCGTATGAAGGATCCGCCACCGCGCGAATGGGCCGGCGCTCCGCGTACTAGGATCACCACCAGTGACTCAATGGGTCCGTCTGCTCAGCAGAGTCACCAGCGCCTCAGCGGAGTGGCATGTACCGCTGACCAAGAGCTTCACCACCACCACCTATTGCGGGACGAAGCTCGAGGGATCGCTCGAGGTCACGAGCGATGAGAAGGCCGAGCGCGAAGGCCGCTGCTCTTCGTGCGTGACTCATCTGGCGGCGACGCTAGGGCTCGTGCCGCAACGACCGTCCCGGCCGATGGCGCAGGCGCCCAGGACTCCTGTCAGGAAGCCGGCGCCCAGACGCCGGTCCGGCAAGGCTCCTGTCGTGAAGCGCCGGGTCCGCCGTTCGCGGCGTGGAAGGGCGTAGGCCGGGACTCTAGTTCTGAGTGCGGCGGGCAGGCCGCGCTCGATAGATGGAAAAACGGGCGGCAGGCACTACGTCCGTGACCCAGAACTCCCGTTCCCTCTCCGTGTAGCCCACTGTCGATGTCCGCATCCTGCCAACGACACGACGAAAATCAGCGAAACAACGCGACGACGGGAGGAGGCACCGAATCCTCGGAGCGCTCGACGGTCAGACCTTCGAGATGGCGTAGCGCGAACGCCATTCTCGCGCTGTACATCTCGCGACGCTTTGCGGCGCGCTCGTCCTCATCGAGGCGCGAGACGCGGACGTAGAGCAGCGCGACGTTGAGGTCGTGTCGCACGTATCGCGCGACCGAGGTGCCAATCCAGTCGGACCAGCGAATGCCTCTCGCGCTCGTGCGGCGCGCTGCCTCGCGATGGAGCTCGTAGCATTCAACGGCCGCGCTGCGTTCTCCTTAGGGCGCGAGCCCATGAGAGGGGGCGATCATGTTCCGGACGAGAGGCAAGGCCGAACCGGTCACCGACAAGACGCGGCAGGAGGCCCCGGCCGTGCACGAGGAACCCCTCCTACAGGCCGGACGTCGGAGCACGGACGAAGGCACGCTCGACACGCGGTTGGCTCGTGGCTCGGAGGTCAACGGCAAGCTGCGCTTCGAGGGTACCGTCCAGGTCGAGGGGACGTTCACCGGCGAAACACTGAACGCCCTCTTGGGCCACGGCGCGGAGGTCAACGGCAAGCTGCACTTCGAGGGTACGGTCCGGATCGACGGGACCTTCACCGGCGAGATCACCACGAACGACCTGCTCATCATCGGCGAGGGGGCCAAGATCGCCGCCAACATCAGCTGCGGCTCGGTGGTCGTGAACGGGGAAGTCACCGGGAACATCACAGCGACCGACTCGGTCGAGCTGCACAGGCCGGCGCGGGTGAAGGGCGACATCGCCACTCCGTCGCTTACGATCGACAAAGGCGTTGTATTCGACGGCAGCTCCAAGATGGAGAACGGCGGAATGAACGTCGGGAGCCTCATCCGGCGCGATGGCGCGAAGCGGTCGGGGTTAGGCGTTTAGACCGAAGCCGGCCGAGGCTGTGACCTCTAACTCTCGCCGGCGTTCGAGTGTGGGAGCACTCACTGCTTGTTAGCGAGGGCTGATCGCGGAAACACGGGGTCAAGCGCGCGGAAGTGGTAACAGCTCGGCTCGTTTGTGACGGGCCCGGATGGCTCCGCCTGGCGGGCTGAGGCACCTCCAACAACGTTTCGCGCGGTCCGGCCTCCCTAAGATGCGTGACAGAGAGCCGGCGCGGACCCGAGCGGAAGGGCTAGGCGGCGTGGCGCTACCGCCGCGCAGCCGCGGGCGCCGCCTCCTTAGTGAGGGCTTCCGTCACCTTCTGGATGTTGTCGGCACCCACGACGATGCGGTTGTTCGTGGCGTTGTAGGTGAGATTCACGTTCACGTTGGCGTCGGCGATACGACGGTAAAGGCTCGCTGCCCTGCCCGGCTTGTCCTCGACGTCGATAACGACGACTTGCTGCTCGGCGCCGATCTTGAACCCGGCCGACTCGAGCGCGCGCCGCGTCGCCTGCGCGTCTTTCGTGAGCACGTGGAAAATGCCCTCGCCGCCACAGGGGAATCCAACACCACCCTCGATGTTGATGCCTGCCTTCGCGATCGCCTCGGTGGCCTTCGCGAGCGTCCCCGGACGGTCCGCGAGGGTAATGGTCAAGTCCTGCATCGTCTGCATGCGTACCTCCTCAAAATGCCACGCCGCGCTAGCCCTCCGCCTCGAAGCACCATAGTCGTGCGCTCCGACGGCGAACAGGGACTTATCCACATCCCACGCGTGCGACTCTGCGCGGACTCAACGGGTCCCGTCCACTTTGTTGCGTCGCTACACTGACCAAGGTTCCCCGGCTCGCCGCGAGTCACGCGAAGTGGATCCGCGAGCCGCGGCGAAGGGTCGCCTCGTGAACTTTCAGGATCAGAAGCTGATCTGCAGGGACTGTGGCCAAGAATTCATCTGGACCGCAGGGGAGCAGGAGTTCTACGCGAGCAAGGGCCTTTTGAATCCACCGGTCCGCTGCCCGAGCGACCGCAGGGCTCGCGGCGCACAGCAGGCGGAAGACGCGAACCGCGTCAGAGCCAACGGCCACGGCCGGCCCGGCGACCGGCGCGCGGGTCACCAAGGCGAGCGGCCACAGTGACCTAGTGCCTGGAGCAAAGGCCGCGTTCCCCTGTCAGATTGGGGCTGCCGCATTCACTTCGCGGTTGTCGATCAGAGTTCGATGGCCTCGCTCCTCGCAGCAAGCGAGGAGCGCACCGCGCATGAGCTCGCAGAGCACGGCTACCACCACATCGTCCCGGTCCCCGCGCCGACGCGCCCCTTGCATCTGGCGAACCTGGGCGGCTCTCGGAAGCGCTAGGGAGCCTCGCCCTCGAGCGTACACGTCGGACCGGTCCCGCTTTCGTGGGCACCTTTATGTGTGCCGAGCGCCACACGACGGATGTCCCGCGCGCTAACGTCGCGCGAGGCGGCCGTCGGCCGCTGTGCCGATCCGCCCGCGGATCACCAGACGCGCAACGATCGCCGCGAGCGCCGTCGTGCTCAGGCCGAGCTGGCGTGCGAGCGCGTCGGGATCGGACGGTGACCCCGCGAGCGCATCGAGCACCCGCGCATCATCGTCCGAGTCGGCTTCGGCCCGCTGCGCTGCCCGGAGTCCGAGCGCGGCGAGCAGCATCGGCGCACCCGTCAGCGCGCGCGCCGCTCCGACGGCAATGAGGTCGTTCGTTCCGGCGGAGGCCGCTGCGCCGATCGGACCCGGGACGGCGTAGAGCGGTCGCCGCAGCCGCCGCGCCTCCGTCGCGGTGATGAGGGCGCCCGAGCCGACTGGGGCCTCCACGAGCACCGTGGCCTCGCCGAGCGCGGCGATCGTGGAGTCTCGCTGCGCGAACGTCCAGCGCTGTGCCGGTGCCTGGGGCGGGAACTCGGACACGAGCGCGCCGTGACCGCGTATCGGACCTCATCGAGATACGACGCGATCCCCGCCCCGAGGACCCCGATCGTCTCGCCGCCAGCGGCGAGTGCTCCCTCGTGCGCGGCGCTGTCGATGCCCTGCGCGAGACCGGACACGACCACCACGCCCGCCTCCGCGAGCACCGTGGCCAGCTCGCGTGCGACACGCGCGCCGTACGGCGTCATGCGGCGCGTGCCGACAATGCCGATCGCTCGTCGCGCGAGGACGCTCACGTCGCCGTCGACGCTGAGCGGGTCGGGCGCGGAGCGGAGATCGAGCAGAGCGCGCGGGTAGCGCGGATCGGCGGGGCCGAGGGCGATCACGGCTCGGCGCGCAGGAGCAGCGCGAGCGCGACGTCTCCGGCGCGCACGCGCTCGCTGCCGGCGAGATCGGCCGCGGTCCGCGCAACCCGAAGGACGCGGTGATAGCCGCGTGCGGAGAGACGGCGGGCCCGAACGGCGTCCGCGAGCAGACCTTTGGTCTCGGCCTCGACGGCGCAGTGCCGCTTGACCTCGGCGACATTGAGATCGGCGTTGACCCGTCCGCCGGGTCCACCGATACGCCTGCGCATCCGTTCGCGGGCCGCCATCACGCGAAGCTGCACCGCCCCGGATGACTCGCGGCCGTCCTCGCGAAGCCGCTCGTACGGCACGCGGGGCACGTGCACACGCAGATCGATGCGATCGAGGAGCGGCCCCGAGAGCCGCGCGCGGTACCGATCGATCTGCTCCGGAAGGCAGCGGCACTCGAGCTCCGGGTCCCCCCAATGTCCGCAGGGACACGGATTCATCGCGGCGACCAAAACGAACCGCGCGGGATACGTCGCGGCGCCCCCGGCGCGCGAGATCGTGATCGAGCGCTCCTCGAGCGGCTCGCGCAGGGTGTCGAGCACCGACGGCGAGAATTCCGCGAGCTCGTCCAAAAACAAGACCCCGCAATGCGCGAGGCTCACCTCACCTGGTCGTGGCGGCGACCCGCCTCCGACCAGCGAGAGGTGCGACGCGGTGTGGTGAGGCGCGCGGAACGGCCGCGCGGTGAGGACGGGATGGCGCGGGTCCGTGAGACCGGCCACGCTGTGGACCGCGCTCGCCGCGAGGGCCTCAGCATCGTCGAGCGGGGGAAGTATCGACTCGAGAGCGCGCGCGAGCATCGTCTTGCCGGTCCCGGGCGGGCCGACGAAGAGAAGGTTGTGGCCGCCCGCGGCGGCGATCTCGAGCGCGCGCTTGGGAGTTTCCTGCCCCGCGATGTGCCCGAGGTCGACCGGGTGGCGCGGCGCGGCGGCGCGGGGAGGCACGGCTGTCGGCGCGACGCGCGCGCGGCCCTCGAGGTGATCCACGACGCCGCGAAGCGATCCGAAGCCGAAGGACTCGACGCCGCACGCCGCGGCCTCGCCCGCGTTGGCGTCGGCCACCAGCACTTCACGAACGCCGCGCATCGCCGCATGGCGAACCCGTGGCATCGTGCCTCGAACCGGCCGCAGCGCACCGTCGAGCGCGAGCTCGCCGAGACAGAGCGCGGCGACGTCCACGCGCAGCTGCCCGCTCGCGCGGAGGATCCCAAGGGCGATCGCGAGCTCGAACCCGGTTCCTTCCTTGCGGCGCTCGGCAGGCGCGAGATTCACGGTGACCCGGCGCAGCGGGAACTCGAAGCCGGAGTTCCGGACCGCGGCACGTACGCGCTCCCGCGCTTCCTGCACCGCGGCGTCGGGAAGACCGACCACTACCAGGGCCGGCAGACCGTTCGCGACATCGACCTCAACGGTCACGAGGGCCGTTTCGAGACCCCAGAGCGCGCACGCGGTCACACGCGCGACTGAGCGCGCGGTCGCTGGCCGTTCCGGCGCCGTGATCGCGATGGCGCAAGAGACTCCGCGCACAAGCTCCACGCTCAGATAGCACTGCCGTCAGGTACCGGAGTCCTATCCCGCAAACTAGGTTGTCTTGAGCTGGCGCATAACCTTCGCGCTCTTTGGGCTCGCGCTCCTCACCCGCCTTCCGTTCGCGACGACCAACTTCTACGCACCCGACTCGGTCCTCTACGCGCGCGGAATGGAGACATTCGACCCCTTCGATCAGCGGCCGCAGCCGCCCGGCTACCTCTGGTACGTCCTCGTGCTACGGGCGATCGATCTCGTGACGCACGACCCGAATCGAGCAATGACGGTCGTGAGCGCGGTCGCGGGCGCAGCGACGGTCATGCTCGTCTACCTCCTGGCCGCACGCCTCTATGACGAGCGCACCGCGCGGGTTTCGTCGCTTTTCGTCCTCACCGCGGTCACGTTCTGGGCGTACGGTGGCGTCGCTTACCCCTACACCCTCCTCGCCGCGCTTACGACGGCCGGCGCGTTGCTGTTCTGGCGCGCGCTCGATCCAGCGCTCCCCCGCCCGCACCGCGGGGCGCGGCTTCTGGTCGCATCGGTCGCATGGGGCCTTTCGGTCGGATTCCGATCTGATCTCGCGATCTTCCTGGCACCGCTCTGGCTTCTCGCCGCAATGCGCGCGACGATCGCGACGGTCGCTCTGTCGGCGGCGGCTGTCGCGGGGCTGGTCGGTATCTGGGTCTACGCGAGCGGCCTCGCCGACGGCGGCCTCGCCCGCTTCCTCGAGGCGGTCAGCATCCAGAGCAAGTTCGTCGACGACCGCTACAGCGTGTTCGGGAACGGACCGATGGCGATCTACCGAAACACATACGAGCTCGCGCGCTTCCTCGGACGCGGTCTCTACCTCCTGATACCGCTCGCCGCGATGACGCTCATGTCCGCCGAAGCGCGTCGTGTCGAGCTCCGCGATCGCTGGCGCGCCGCGCTCGTGATCCTGTGGACGTTCGCGCCGCTTCCTTTCTACGTCTTCGTCCACGTTGGCGAGTATGGCTACATCTTCAGCATGCTCCCGGGCCTCGCGATCCTTTCGGCACGCGGCGCGATCGCTCTCGCGAAGGGGCTGCGGATGCCGCGCACGTTCAAGTGGATCGTCGCCGCGGTCGTTCTCGGCAACGCGGCGATCTTTCTGCTGAGCGATACCCCGATCTCGGCGCGCGACATCGCGCGGCAGGACCGCGGGATCGACGAGAAGCTCGCCTACCTCGCGACATTCAGTCCACAGACGACGCAGATCGTGAGCGCGTACGACGCGGTGCTTGCGGGGTACTACCTCGAGCGGCTCCCGCACGGGCTGCCTCCGCTGCTCGGTTACGACCCCGCAGATCCGGCGTTCACGCTGCCGCTCTCCTGCGCCAAGGCGCCGCCGCACATGCCGTGCGCGGAACCGGAGGTCGATGTCGTCCTCTGGGACGACCTGCTCCGAGCGGAAGGGCCGGGCTGGCAGGAGGTGCGCATGGCGCACGGCGGACGACTGCGTATCGCGCGGGTCCCGCGGTCGGCGGCGTTACGTGTGAGCGACGGCCTCGGAGTGGAGATCGTCCGCTAGGAGCCGCGCGACCCGCCGCCCAACGAGCCAGCTCGCGGCGGCCAGAGGCGCGCCGATGATCGCGGCGGCCGCCGGCCATAGCGAGAGCCACGGCCGCGCGACCGCTTGCGCGTAGTACTGGTAGTAGAGCGCGGTGCCTCGCGGGTCGACACCGCCGCCGGCGCCGCTCGGAGGCGTGGCTGGGAAAAGTGCCATCCGGGCGAACTCCGCGATGACGAAGGCGACCATGAACGCCGCGCCGAGCACGAGTGGCTGGGCGAGGCGCCCGCCGCGCGCGCGAAGCAGATCGATCGCGATCGCCCCCGCGACAAAGAGCGGCGGGAACGCGGGCGCGAGCCATCCACCACCGGCGAGGATCGCGTAGGTCACGAACGCCGCGCCCGTATAGGTCACCGCGGTCAAGGTCGCGCCGAAGCGGCCGCCGAGAAGCGCCGCGCCGAACGCGAGCGCGGCGGGGGTC
>Ga0209237_1001498_pt1 | contig 13837 bp, 13 predicted proteins | sample GraSoi013_1_40cm_2_FD_185820 | JGI IMG/M metagenome (GOLD analysis project Ga0209237, IMG submission 185820) | Grasslands soil microbial communities from the Angelo Coastal Reserve, California, USA - Sample 10_02_2013_1_40cm (SPAdes) (version 2) | ecosystem: Environmental > Terrestrial > Soil >... | reverse complement strand
GCCGCGCGCGCCTCGCAGGCCTTTGTCGACGGTGATGAGGTACTTCGTGCTCGCGGCCATGCGCGCGGCCGGGTTGAAGGTGAGCGTCGTGCGATCGGCGTTCCAGGTGAGCTTCCCGCGCACCGGCGCGCCGGTCTGCGCGTCGCGCACGCTCAGGCCGTCGGCCGCGGAGAGGTCCATCGGCTGGTTGAAGACGACGACCGTCTCCTGCCACGGCCCGCCGTAGAGCCAGCCTCCGTCGGGCGTGATCGAGTCCACCGCGGGAGCGATGGTCGTGAACGTCGAATGGAAGTCGCTCTCGAGGACGCCGTCCGCGGCGGAGGTGAGGCCCCTCGCGACGGTCACGCGGTACGTCGTGGTCGGTGCGAGGTCTGCGGGGATGAAGCGGTAGATCGCGGTGTTGAGCCACTCGCCTTTGCCATGGAGCGGTGGCTCGAACACGAGCACGGGATCGGCCCGCTGCGCAGCGAGCGTCGTGAGCGGGGCCACGGAGCGGCTGAGCTGCACGAACACCTGAGCGCCCAGCGGGACCTCGGTGTCGCCGTCGCCGGGGATGACCTGCTGGACGGTGAGCTTGCCGGTGACCGTGAACTTCCGCGTCACGGGCTGCGGCACGCCGGCCTCGGGGCGCGCGGGGACGTGGACGGTGTACATCGAGCCGCGGAGCAGACCGGGAAAGTCCGGTTGGAAAAGGAGGGTGCGCGGCGAAAGCCACGCGTAGGCACCCTTCGTCTCGGGGTAGAGCTGCAGGAGGGGCTCGGGCGCGCGATCGGACGGCGGCTTGGCGAAGGTCACGGTGATCGGCGCGAGCCGCGCGACGTCGTCGCCGCCGGGCGCGAGCTCGAAGGCCGCCGGCTCGCCAGTGAGCGGCGTCGGCTCGGCGCGACCGACGAGCTGACTGGAGGCGATGACGACCGCGAGCAGGACGACCGCCGCACCCGCGCCGCGGAAGCTGCGCACCCTGTCCAGCGCCGGGAGGCCGCGTGCGGTCATGACGGCGACTATCGGTGCGCGGCGAGCCGCCGTCGTCGGACTCGTGTCGCGTAACTACTACGGAAGTGCTACGCGATCCCCCCGCACCGCGCGGTCACGCGCGCGCGAGCTCCTCGATGACTGCCGGGAGCGGCGCGAGGTCGCCGATGACGCGCGTCGGCGACGTTTCCAGCGCCTCGCCGTGGCGATCGACGAAGACGGTGCGGAAGCCGAGCGCCGCGGCGGGCCGCATGTCGTGGTACTGGCTCGCCCCGACGTGGACGGTGCTGTCGGCGCGCGCGCCGCTCTTCTGCAGGAAGACGCGCCAGTGTCCCGACACCGGCTTGTAGCTGCCGGCGTCCTGCCCGGTGACCGCGAGGTCCGGCCGGATCCCGAGCTGGGCGATCGAGAGCTCCAGCAGGTCGCGGTCGACGTTCGAGAGGATCGCGAGCTTGCGGCCGCCCGCGCGCAGCTCGGCGAGCGCCGCCGGCACCTCGGGGAACGGCCGCCACTCGCCGACCGAGGTCGGGAGCGGCGACGCGACGTCGGGAGCGACCGGGACATCGAGCGCCTCAAGGAGTCGCCGGCTGACGCGGTCGAGGATGTGCTTGTAGAGGTGGTAACCCTCCGCCTCGAACTCGGCCTCCATGGCGATGTACCACTCGGCGAGCGCCTTGCGGCTCGTTCCGGGCGGCGCGAGCGGCAGGAGGGCATCGGTGATCCCGCGCTCCCAGTCGATGAGCGTGCCGTAGCAGTCGAACGTGACCCACTCGACGGCCATCTAGCGAAGCCGCGGCAGGATCGACGTGGCGAAGTACGCGCTCTCCTCGAACCGCTCGAGCGCTTCCCGCGTGGGCGTCGGGCCACCGCGGGGCTTGAGGTCGTTCGAGCGCTCGGCCATGCGCTTCAGTGCCGGTCCCGGGTGGAGTCCGCGCAGGAAGGCCGACAGGTACAGGTCTCCCAGGCTCATGAGCCAGTCGCGATAGTCGTGGCGCTGGTCGTCGATCGACGCCGCCGCGAGCCCGCGCTCGAGCCACGCCTGCTTCCCGCCCTGCTCGAGGACGCGCGCGCAGTGCGAGAGGTAGCCCGGCAGAAGCCCGCGCGCCTTGTGCTCGTGGACGATCTCGCGGAGCGCGGCGCACGTTCCCGGATCGGAGCGCGCATAGAGGTCGCAGATCTCGTCGAAGACCGCGAAGACCCGCTCGACCGGGCCGGTCCCGACCCCGGCCGCGGCCGCCGCGGCCTGCGGCAGACGTCCCATGAGCGCGCCGAGCGGGCCGTCCTTGCGATCGAACGCCGTGCTGAAGGCGCGCTCGCGCGCCTCCTCCCACTGGCGGATCGGCTCGTCGAGCGCTTCGAGGTCGCGCCCGAGCTTGGCGACGAGGCGCGGGACCGCGGCCGCGTCGCGCTCGTTCACGGCCTGCCGAGCCGCTCCGCGAGCTTCGCGACAAGGCGCCGCGCGACGTCGCTCTTCGGCAGGAGGTCCAGCTGTTCGACGCCGTCGGCGCTCACGAACGCGACCCGGTCGTCCTCCGAGCCGAAGCCCGAGCGTGGGTCGCTCACGTCGTTCGCGACCACGAGGTCGAGCTTCTTCTCGCGGAGCATGCGCCCGGCCTCGGCCGTCGCGTCGCCTGTCTCGGCTTTGAAACCCACGACGATCGTCCCCGGCCTCCGCGCGGCGACGATCGCCTTGAGCACGTCCGGGTTCTCTATGAGGCGGAGCGTGAGCTCCCGGCCGAGCTCCTTCTTCTTCAGCTTGCGATCCACGCGCTCGATGGGCCGATAGTCCGCGACCGCAGCGGCCATGACGACCGCGTCGGCGCGCGGGAGCGCGGCAAGCACGGCGTCCCGCAGCTCCTCGGCGCTCTCGATGCCGAACGTGCGCACCCCGGCGGGCGGCGCGATCGCCGTGGGGCCGGTGACGAGCGTGACCTCTGCGCCGGCGTCGCGCGCCGCCGCGGCGATGGCGTAGCCCATCTTCCCGCTCGAACGGTTGGACACGAACCGCACCGGGTCGATCGCCTCGACCGTCGGGCCCGCCGTGACGACGACGTGCCGCCCCGCGAGCGCGCCCGATGTCGCGAGCGCGTCGTCGATCGCGCTGGCGATGCGCTCGAGCGCGGCGAGCCGGCCCGGCCCGACCTCGCCCGAGGCGAGCGGGCCGCTCTCTGGCTCGACGACGCGCACCCCGCGCGCGCGCAGCGCGGAGACGTTCGCCTGCGTCGCGGCGTTCTGCCACATATGCGTCTCCATCGCCGGGGCGACGATGACCGGCGCGTCCGTCGCCAGCACGGTGGTCGCGATGAGGTCGTCGGAGAAGCCATGCGCGAGGCGCGCGAGGACGTGCGCGGTCGCCGGCGCGACGACGACGACGTCCGCCTCGCGGCCCATCGCGACGTGTCCCGCCGCGCGCTCGTCCTGCATCGCGAACATCTCGACCTCGACGGGTCGGTACGTGATGGCCTGGAACGTGAGTGGCGTCACGAACTCCGTCGCGGACCGCGTCATGACGACCTGCACGGTCGCGCCCGCCTGGGTGAGACGGCGCGCGAGCTCGATCATCTTGTACACGGCGATCGATCCCGTGACCGCGAGCACCACGAAACGCCCGCGCACTCGCTCCATCAGGCGTTCAGCTCCCAGAGGAGGCGGAGGCCCTCGAGCGTGAGGTCGTCGTCGACCTTCTCGATACCGCTCGTGAGCGGGGCGATCGTGGCGGCGAGGCCGCCGGTCGCGAGGATCCGGGGCGTGGCCGGCCGGAGCTCGGCGATGAGCCGCTCGAGGAGGCCCTCGACGAGGCCGACGTAGCCGAACATGATCCCCGAGCGAAGGCAGTCCGCGGTGTTCTTCCCGATCGCCGCCGCGGGCGGCGTGAGTGGCACCCGGAAGAGCCGGGCCGCCCGCAGGAAGAGCGACTCCGCGGAGGCCTCGAGCCCGGGCGCGAACGCGCCGCCGAGGAAGTCACCCTCCGCGGAGACCACGTCGAAGTTCGTCGTCGTCCCGAAGTCGACGACGATCGCGGGCCCGCCGTACCGGCGATGCGCGGCGAGCGTGTTCGCGATGCGATCCGCGCCGACCTCGGCAGGATTGTCGACGCGGAGCCGGACACCCGTCTTCACGCCGGGCCCGATGACGAGCGCGGGCCGGTCGAGGTAGCGCTCCGCGAGCCGCGTGAACGACATCGTGAGCGGCGGCACCACCGAGCCGAGCACGAGCGCGTCGACGTCGTCGAGCGAGAGGTCCTCGCGCGCGAGGAGCGCGTCGAGCGTGATCGCGAGCTCGTCCTCGGTCTTGTTCGCCTCCGTCGCGGTCCGCCACGTCGCGAGGAGCTTCGAGCCCTCGTAGGCGCCGACGACCACGTTCGTGTTGCCCGCGTCGACGGCGAGGAGCGTGGTCACGCTAATCGTTCGCTTCGGTCGCCCCGGTGCGCATGCCCTGCTTCCCCATCTGCGACTTGAGCCGCTTCGCCACGTTCGGGGGCACGAACTTCTCGATGGGGGCGCCGAAGGCGGCGAGCTCCTTCACGCGCGACGCGGAGACGAAGAGGTACTCGGGGGCCGTCATCAGGTACACCATCTCGATCCCCGCGGCGAGCGTCCGGTTCATGTTCGCCATCTCGAACTCGAACTCGAAGTCCGAGAGCGCGCGGATCCCGCGCACGATGAAGCGAGCCGCCGAGGCGTGCGCGAAGTCGACCTGCAGGCCGTCGAAGCTCGTGACCTCGACGTTGCGGTACTTCGCGCAGGCCTCACGCATCAGCTCGATGCGCTCGTCGGCGGAGAAGACCGTCTTCTTCGCGAGGTTGCGGCCGACGCCGACGACGACGCGATCGAAGAGGCGCGAGGACCGCTCGACGATGTCGAGATGGCCGTTCGTGGGCGGGTCGAACGAGCCGGGGTAGATCGCAACGCGTTCGGTCACGCTGGTCGCGCCTCCTTCACGGAAAGTGCACGCCGCAGGCGAATCCTAGCGTCCGCGGTCCGTACTCTATCGGCCGTGCTCGAGCGAAACGGTCACCCCACGTTCTCCGATGCCGAGTTCGCGCGACGGCTCGCGGCGGTCCGCGCGAAGATGGACGAGCGCGCCCTCGCGCTCCTCCTTCTCTATGGCGCCCGCCACACCGCGGAGATCGCGTACCTCAGCAACTGGCCCGGGACGCGCGAGGCGTTCCTCGTCGTCCCGCGGGAGGGCGACCTTACGCTCCTCGTCCAGCTGTACAACCACGTGCCGAACGCGCGCCGCGTCGCGATCACGGGCGACGTCCGCTGGGCGGGCGCGCGGTCGATCGACGCCGTGACGACGGCCATCGCGGAGCGATCGCTCCCGGACGGCCGCGCCGTCGGCCTCGTCGGCTCATGGCGGTGGCACGACGTCGACTCGCTGCGCGAGCGCTTCCCGCGTCTTCGCTTCGTTGAAGCCGGCGACATCGTCCGCGATCTGCGGGCGATCAAGAGCGCCGAGGAGCTCGCGTTCCTGCGGACCGCCGCGCGCTTCACGGACCTGGCGATGCGCGCGCTCGAGCGCGAGGTGCGGCCGGGCCTGCGCGAGCACGAGCTCGCGACGATCGTAGAGTCGAGCTACGGCCGCGAGGGCGGAACGCACGGCATCCACTTCATGGCGACGACGCCCATGCGCGATCCGCAGATCGGCGTGCCGTCGCAGCTCCAGTCCTCGCGCGTCATCGCGAGGGGCGACGTGCTCATCACCGAAATCAGCGCCGAGCACTGGGGCTACACCGGCCAGATCCACCGCGCGTACGCGGTCGGCGAGGCGCCCACCCAGGCGTACCGCGCGGTCCACGACGTCGCCGTCGAGGCGTACGAGCGGATCCGCGACGTGCTCCGCGACGGCGCGACCGTCGGCGACGTGCTCGACGCGGCGGAGGTCGTCCACGAGCGCGGTTACACGATCTACGACGACCTGCTCCACGGCGCGAGCCAGCTGCCGCCGATCATCCAGACGCGCCGCACGAAGCGCGGCGGCTGGCGCGAGGACTTCGTCTTCCACGAGGACATGGTCGTGGTGGTGCAGCCGAACGTCGTGAAGGACGACGAGCGCATGGGGCTGCAGGTCGGTGAGACGCTCCGCGTCACGAAGGCCGGGGTCGAGCGCCTCCACGACTATCCGATGGAGTTCATCGTCACAAGCGGGTGACAGATGAGCGCCTTTGGTTGCGGTGGTCGCGTCCCTCTGGCGAGGCGGATTAGTGTGATCCCTGAGTGGCTGCGAACGTCGCGAGGAGCGAATGACGCCGCGCGATCGCGGGGGCTCGTTCCCGCTGGCCTTCTTGGGTCCTGCCGTCCTCGTTCTGCTGTCGATCTCATGCGCCGCGCCCGCGAGCTCCACACCGAGTCCGTTCACACAGGCTTCCTCGCCGGCCTCTGCGGTCCCCGTGGTTTCGAGCCCCCCGCGAGCGGCCCCGACGCCCGGGACGTTGGCGAGCGCGTCCTTTTCAAGCCCGCGTATCGAGGTCGAAGTCCAGCAAGTCTTCGAGCTCAACTACCAAGCCCGGACGCTTCAGCTGGGCGGGCAGTTCGGTCTCGCGGCCCTCCGCGCGCTCGTCGATGGCCCCTATGCCGACTACACCCTGCCGCTGTTCGACACCGAGATCCGCGATGGTCAGACAGGCGCCCTCCGGCAGGTGACCTTCAGGGACATCGCCGTCAGGCTTGACCGGTGGACTGACTCCGGGGAGCCGGGCGCCGGCCGCGCCGAAGTGACCGTCACCCGAACGCGGGAAGAAGTTCGCGCGGGCAGTGGTGCGAAGTCGGAGACCTCCACCTTCCAGTTCGGACTGCAGCGATCGCGTCTGGGGGCAGACGGGGTTCGCTGGGTCATCGCTGACTTCGTCAATCCCACGACCGGCCGCTGGCTCTCGGCACCGCCACCGGCCGCGACCCTCCCGCCCGACAGCGACGAGCAGATCGCCGCGGAGCTCAAGTCCTTCTTCGACCAGTTCTATCAGGCACGCACGCTCACCAGCCTGCACGCGCTCGATCTCCGGAAGTCGGAGGAGCTCGTGGGAGGGAGCTACGCGGAATACACGATGCCGCTGCTCCGCCAGTCCCAGGCCGAGGCCGAATCAGGCGCGCTCAAGGAAATCCGCTACGCCGACATCTCCGTGCGGCTCGAGAAATGGGACCGAGCGGCGACTATGCACGGTGGCCTCGCGACCGTCGCCGTCACCCGCAGTGTGTTCGCCACGAGATCCACCGGCGCAGAGCCGCCGCGGGCCGAGACGTTCGAATTCCGTGTCCACCGTCATTTCCACGTCTTCGCCGTCGGTCCCGACTACACAGGGCCGCGCTCCTCTGTAAATTGGCTGGTTGTTGATTTCCTTCGTCCCGACGTGAGCCGATGGGTGACGGATCTCGCCGGAGCGACCACGATCGTCCCTGACACCGGACACGCCTGATGACCACCCCGCCGGCCGTGCGCCGGTAGGGGCACCGGGGGTGCGCCGGCCACGTTCGGAGAGGGCCGGCGCATCCCCGCGAGAGATCTCCGCGAGGTGTTAGGGGCAGGTGCTCATAGAGGCCGGGCCGTTGAAGGTGACTGGCCCGTCGACCGTGATCGCGCGCTTAGGGGTGTACACCGTGACCTTCATCTCGCCGCTGTTTGGCCCCTTCTTCTGGAACTTCACGTCGACGGTGATGGTGCCGAGATAGATCGCTTCCCGGGGGAAGTCCGAATGTGAGAAGCCGTGGGCCTCGATCTCAGCCCTGCATCCCGTGATGGACACGGCCTGCGCGCCGGCTCCGCCGCACTGGACCTGCGTCAGTGGGAAGCTACCCGGTTCGGCCCCTGGGCCGTGGACGGTGCAGAGGCCGAGGGCAGACCCGTTGAGGAAGAACGTAACGCCGCCCTCACCTGCTTGTGTCGTCGACTCGTTGGCGTTGAGGCTGAAGTGGTAGGCGGTACCGTGATCGTCGATCGTTCCACTCACGTTGAGCGACGCTCCTACGGTGTTCGCGCTGTTGGGATCGACGTTGAGGGATGCCCCGAGTGTCTTCGAGCCGGCGCCCCCGAACGAGGCCAGTCCGAGCGTGACCGCGGCCGTGACCAAAGTGGCGCTGAGAACGACGAGTGCGAGTCGCGTGCGTGAGACGCGAGCCATCGTGTCTCCCCTTCCTGCACGCCAAGCGGAGCTTCATCCCTCCGCGCTGGCGATGACGCGGCAGCATCCTAAATGCGCGTCGTAGAACTGCTAGGTCGCCGCGAGGAGCTGCGCGGCGCGAGCGCCGATGAGCATGCAGAGCAGGTTCGTGTTCGCGCGCGGGATGCGCGGCACGATCGAGGCGTCCGCGACGACGAGGTTCCGGGGCCCCCGAACGCGACAGCGCTCGTCGACGACGCTCGCGGGGTCGACCCCCATCCGGCAGGTCCCGCTCGCGTGCGCGTAGCTCGTGACGTTCGCCCGGATCCAGCGCCGTAGCTGGGCCGGCGTGCGAGCTCCTTCCCCCGGATCCGTCTCCTCGGCGAACGCGGCAAATCGCGCCGCGACCGCCCGCGCGATCCCGACACCCGCGAGAAGCGCGTCCTCGTCCCGGCGGCCCGCGCCCTCGAAGAAGCGAAAGCGGATCCGGGGCTCGCCCCGCCGCAGATCGACCTGGCCCCGCGAGAGGGGCGCCATCGCGAACACGAAGACCAGGAGCTCGTCAGGCTCGGTCTGATACGGGACGACGTGCAGGTCCCAGGGCAGCGGCGACGCGCCACTCGATGCGCGCAGCACCACCTGGCTGCGGAAGGGCAGACGCCGAGCGGAGCTGCGCTCGCGCGGGCGGTACGCGAGCGCGACACCCGGATGGTCCTGGAGCCCGCGTCCGAGCTCGGGACTCCGGACGCGCGAGCGGAGGAGCAGCGCCGGCGAGCCGTACGTCCCGGCACAGAGCACGAAGGTCTCCGCTCGCAGCGCGAGCGCGCGCCGGCCCTGCCGGCATTCGAGCGACGCCGCGCGATCGCCGCGGACGACCAGGCGCACGGCCACGGTGCGATCGAGGATCGCGACGCGGTCGCGCACCGGGTCGAGGAACGCGAAAGCGGCGTTCCAGCGCACGCCGTCGCGCACGTTGGCGTGGAACGGCGCGACGCCGGTCGCGGGACCGGGCGCGCTCGCGTCCTCGAGCCGGGCGTAGCCCGAGGCGACCGCGGCCTCGAGGAAGGCCGCCTGCCAGCGCGAGAGCTCGTCGTCGCGCCAGGCCCGCGTGGGCACGGCGCCGGCGCGGCCGCGCACGACCGCTCCGCCTGTGGCCGACTCGACGCGGTCGACGAGCGGCGCGAGCTCGCGCGAGCTCCAGCCCGGCACGCGCCAGTGGTCGATGTCCTCGGCCGGCGGCCAGACCGCCGCGCACTCGTTGTGCGCGGAGCAGCCACCGACGACGCGGGCGCGTGCCTCGTCCGTAGAGACGCCTCGGCGCAGCTCCGCTTCGAAGCCCCAGTCGTGACGCTCGGTGCGCCGGCGCGGATCGAGGATGTCGCGCGGCCAGCGCCGCGAGAATGCTCCGTAGTCCCGACCGGCTTCGACGAGCGCGACCGACTGCCCGGCGCGCACGGCTTCCGCGGCGGCGGCGCAGCCCGCCGATCCGGCGCCGACGATCACGACGTCGTAACTCCGCGCGCGCGGCATCGCGCTACGCGGCCGCGCCGCGCGCGAGGCGATCGGCGCCGGCCGGCCCCCCGATGCCGAGCACGATGCCCAGGCCGAGCGCGGTCCCCGCGCCCCAGGCAAGCGAGTCCGCGATCGCCGGGACCGGACCGGGACCGAAGACGATGAGGCCCGAGCTCGCCACGCCCACGTAGTCGCGGAGCGGGCCGTACGCCATGAAGAACGCGACGAACCAGCCAAAGGCGCGAGGCCCGAAGCGGCGCACGAGGCGCCAGCCGACGAGGCCGGCGCCGCCGCCGTAGCCGAGACCCGACGCGACGTAGAAGGCCGGCGGGCCGGTCGGCGTGTCCACGATTGGGTAGTGCCAGAGGCCGGGTCCGTAGGCGAGCGTGTCGACGACCGCGACGAAGAATCCGACGGCGACCGATGCCACGAGCGCCGCGCCGATGCGACGGGGACCGGCTCGCGTGAAGGACACGATGACCGCGAAGACGCCGACGACGGCGAGCACGAGCAGCAGCTGGAGCTCGGCGGACATCTCGGCTATGCGGCGCGCTTGCCGGCCGCGTAGACCTCGGCGATGAGCGGCGCGCCCATGCGGTACGCGAGCTCGCGCTCGTCGTCGGTGTCGAGGACGACGATGTCGGCGCGCCGCCCGGCGACCAGCGCGCCGGTGCGATCGCCGCGGCCGAGGGCGTGCGCCGCGTTGATCGTGGCCGCGACGATCGCCTCGTGAGGCGTGAGACCGCACAGCGTCACGCCGAGCGCGATCGCGGTCGGCATGCCCTCCAGAGGCGACGTCCCGGGGTTGTGATCCGTCGCGAGGGCGACCGGCACGCGCGCCGCGACGAAACGCCGGGCGTCGGGCGGCGGGTAGCCGACGAAGAACGCGCTGCCCGGAAGGAGCACCACGGGGATCTCCTTGCGCGCGAGCGCGCGTACGCCGTCGGCCGAGGCGTGGGCGACGTGGTCCGCCGAGCGCGCGCCGATCCGCGCCGCGAACGCGGCGGCGCCGACGTCGTTCAGCTGATCGGCGTGGAGGGAGACCGCGAGTCCGGCCTTCTTCGCCGCGGCGAAGAGCGGACGGATCTCGTCGACGTCGAAGACGCCCTTCTCGACGAAGGCGTCCACGGATTCCGCGAGCTGCTCGGCGACGATCGTCTCGAGCGCGCCGATCGCTCCGCGCACGAAGCGCCGTCGGTCGTCGGTGTACGGCGCCGGGAGCGCGTGCGCGGCGAGGTACGTGGCTGCCACGTCGCTGGGCGCGGTCGCCTTCGCGCCGGCGATGATCCGGAGCTGCCGCAGCTCCGCCTCGGGCTCGAGGCCGTAGCCGCTCTTCACCTCGATCGTCGTCGTGCCGAGCTCGAGCGCGTCGCCGATCCGGCGGACGAGGAGCGCGAGGAGCTCCTCGTCGCTTGCCGCCGTCGTCGCCCGCACCGTCGCGTGGATCCCGCCACCGGCCGCCAGGACCGCGAGGTAATCGGCGCCGCTGCGTCGCGTCGCGAATTCTTCCCACCGCTCGCCGGCGTAGCAAAGGTGCGTGTGCGGATCGACGAATCCGGGCATGACGACGCGACCCGCCACGTCGCGGTCGATCGCACCTGCCGTGCGCGCGACCTGCGCGTGCGTCTCGCCGTGCCCCGTCGCGACGATCGCGCCGTCGCGCGCGGCGACCCAGCCGTCCGGCACCGCCCCGACGTCGCCCGCCGCGGGCCCGACGCGCGGTCGCTCGGCGCGCAGCGGCGCGCACGTGAGGAGCCGCGCGCCGTGCAGGACGAGGTCCGCCTCGGTCATTCCAGGAAGTGGCTCTCGATGACGCGGTCGCGTCGGAAACCATCGAGCTTGAGCGCGGACGCCGTCACCTGGAGTGCGGCGTCCAGCGGCACGAGCCCGATGAGCTCGCCGCGCAGCACGGTGACGCCGGCCGCGTTCGCCCGCGCCTCTACCTCGTGCCAGACCGTCGCGAGCGACGTCGTCGTGTGGTCGAGGAGATTCATGGAGACCTGCGCCCGCAGCGGATCGGTAAGCATGAAGCCCTTCGCCTGCACCGCCGGCAGGCCGCCCGAGGACTCGCGGATCTCTTTCGCGATCCGTTGCGCGAGCTTGAGGTCGGTCGTGTCGAGCTCGATGTTGAACGCGATCAGAGGCGGTCGCGCCCCGACGACGACGGCGCCTGCGGTGAGATGCAGCTGCGCGGGTCCCGCGTCGGGCACGTGCGACGTGGCGAGGAGCTCAGCGAGCCCCTCGTACTGCGGCTTGCGGATGTCGGGGAGCCGCACGCGCTCGGGTCGGAGCGCGGCCTTCGCGTAGAAGTAGACCGGGAGCTGGTGCCGCTCGGCGATCTCGCGTCCCACGCGGTGGGCGAGCGCCACGCACTCGTCCATCGTCATGCCCGCGAGCGGGACGAACGGGATGACGTCGACCGCGCCGAGGCGTGGGTGTGCCCCCGTGTGCGTCCGCATGTCGAGCTCGCGGAGCGTCGCGTCGACGAGCGCGTGCGCGGCGCGCGCCACGGCCTCGGCGTCGCCCGCGAAGGTGAACACGGAGCGGTTGTGATCGGCGTCACTCGTCTGGTCGAGGAGCCGGACCTCGGCGACCCCGCGGATCGCGGCGGCGAGTCGATCGATGACGTCGCGCCGCCGTCCCTCGCTGACATTGGGGACGCATTCGACGAGGCGCGGCATCGGCGAGAGAGGCTAGCGCAGCCGCCGGCCTCTCCCGCCCGACGAGCGAAGTGCTAGGCGCCCGCTCCGACCGGCATCGCCGGCATCTTCAGCGCGCCGACCTGCATGGCGATCGCGAAGCCGTCATTGATGCCCCAGTGCTCGACGATCTTGCCGTCCCTCAGGCGGTAGACCGACCAGGACTCGATGTCCTTCACCGGCCTGCCGCCGGCCGGCGCGTCGATCCCGGGCACGCCGCCGACGTACTGGGCGCTGAACGTGCTCCGCACGAAGACCTTGTCGTCCCCCGCGAAGATGTCCTTGATCTCGAGCTTGCGACCCTGGAAGGACTGCATCGCCCCCTGATGGGCCATCTTCGCTCCGGCGAGTCCCTGCGGCACCATCGGCGGCCGGTCGTGGGAATGATCGCCCGTCGCGAAGTACTGATCGAGCTGATCCAGCTTCCCGTCGATCCACAGCTGTTCGACCTTGCGCACGATCTCCTTGTTTCGCTGCTCGTCACCCATGTCGCTCCCCTTCCTCTGCGCGTGTCAGTGTCTGACGTTCGCGTCCGGAAGCGTACCCTCGGCGTGGCGGATCCGCCGGGTCAGGATCGGGAGCAGCGCAAGAGCGATCTGCGGGTGGCTTTCGAGGATCCCGCGGAAGTGCCAGCGCTGGATGCCCAGCGCGGTCGTCGGCTCGAGGGCGCGGACCGTCGCGGAGCGCGGGAACTCGTCGAGCAGCGCCATCTCCCCGAACACGTCGCCGGGACCCAGGGTCGCGAGCTTCACCTGCTTGCCGTCACGGTCCTGCAGGACCTCGACCTTGCCCGAACGGATGATGAAGGCGCCGACGCCGACGTCGCCCTGGCGCATGATCTCCTGCCCGGGCTCGAAGCGCTGCTCGACCGCCGCGTTCGCGATCGCCTCGAGCGAGCGCTGGTCGAGATCTTCGAACCAGCTGAACTTGCGGAGAAAATCGGTGCTCATCGGCACGCGCGGGATGGTAGCGGCAGCGTCGATACTTCGCTCCGTGTCCGGCTTCCGCATCGAGGTGGCGCACGACATCGCGGCGTGCGCGCTGACGGTCCCGCTCCAGGAAGAGGTGTGGAGCGGGGACGTCATCGTGCCGCCGCAGCTCTTGCTCGCCGTCGTGCACAACGGCGGATTCGTCGCGCTCGGCTACGTCGACGGGGACGACCGCCCGGCCGGGTTCGTGTTCGGCTTCCTCGGCATCTACGACTACCACTTCCGGCACCACTCGCACATGCTCGCGGTCCGCGAGCGCCACCGCGGCACCGGGCTCGCGCGGGCGTTGAAGGAGGCGCAGCGCGACCACTGCCTCGACCAGGGCATCGAGGTCGTGGCCTGGACGATGGACCCGCTCGAGGCGCGCAACGCGCACTTCAATTTCGGCAAGCTTGGCGCGTTCACCCGCACGTACCACCGCGATTTCTACGGCGCGATGCCCGACAAGCTGAACGCGGGCCTTCCATCCGACCGTGTCTACGTCGAGTGGCCGATCGGACACGACCGCACGTACAAACGACTCAAAGGAGAGGACCAGCCGCCGTCGCTCGAGCAGGCGGAGGCGGAGG
>Ga0209237_1001494_pt1 | contig 13851 bp, 12 predicted proteins | sample GraSoi013_1_40cm_2_FD_185820 | JGI IMG/M metagenome (GOLD analysis project Ga0209237, IMG submission 185820) | Grasslands soil microbial communities from the Angelo Coastal Reserve, California, USA - Sample 10_02_2013_1_40cm (SPAdes) (version 2) | ecosystem: Environmental > Terrestrial > Soil >... | reverse complement strand
ACCGGCATGGATGACCCGCGGATCGCTAACTTCGCCTTGGAGCAAGGGGCGTACGGCTATGTCATCAAGCCGTTCGAGCCCAATGAGATTCTGATCAACGTCGTGAACGCTCTCCGGCGGCGCAAGTTGGAGTATGAGGGCCGGGCTAACCGAGAGAAGCTTGAGCAGGCGGTGCTCGCTCGGACCAGCGAGCTTCGGGAGACGATCGTCCGGTTGGAACAGACGGAGGGCGCGTTGCGCCAGGCCCAGGAAGAGGCGATCCAGAGCCTGGTTATGGCCGCGGAATTCCGGGAAAAGGGGACGCCCTGGCATATCCAGCGGATGAGCCGGTACTGCGCGCTCATCGCGGCTCGGCTGGGATGGGCCAACGAGCGCTGCGAGCTGATCCGGCTGGCCAGTACGATGCACGATATCGGGAAGATCGGCACGCCGGATGACATCGTCTTCAAGTCGGGCGTGCTCGATCCGGAAGAGTCCCGGCTGATGCAGCAACATACCGAGATCGGCAAGCGCATCCTCAGCGGGTCCGCTGAGTTGCTCACGGTCGCTTCTACCATCGCCTGGACCCATCATGAGCGGTTCGACGGGAGCGGCTACCCGCGTGGACTGGTCGGCGAGGCCATCCCTCTGGAGGGGCGCATCGCCGCGATCGCGGATGCCTTCGACGGGATCACGACCAGGCGCGTCTATAAGCAGGCCCTTCCACCGGAGCAGGCGGTGGAAGTCATCCGCGTGGGCCGCGCCCGGCATTTCGACCCGCAACTGCTGGATCTCTTCCTCGGCTCTATGGACCAGGTGCTTGCCATCCGACAGAAGTATCCCGACGTGGATCGCATGCCAGGGTCCTAGCCCTTACTTTGATGGCTAATCAGGCTTTCGTCTGCTGTCTCGTCTGGGTCGTGGCCTGCTTGGTCTTTGCGGGGCCGGCTCCTTCGGCTGGTGTCATTTACAAGTATGAGGACGAGCGGGGCATCACGCATTACACGGACCGGCGGGACCTCATCCCGGAGAAGTTCCGAAGCAAGGCGAAGGTCGTCGATCCGGGCAAAGCGCCCGTGACGGTCGTGCCGACCCCGCCTTCCCCGCCGCCTGCCCCGCCGGCGCCGGGCGCGCAAGCGCCGACGTCTTCTTCCTGGATCGATCAATTCAATGAATTCGCCACCTCCCGCCTGGGCCTCACCATTTTTGGAGTGCTCGTGTTCGTTTTGGTGTGGCGGTTCTTCCGAAGCTAGGCTGACGACCGCCCAGCGCCTCTTTCCACTTTCTGAACCTGCAAATCATCGGGATGATTCTCGCCCACTGGCGCTGATCTCGGAGCGGCCTGCCTTCTGCCCCGTGCCGCCCGTGTGGAAGACCGAGCCCGTCAGCGACTAGAATACATCATGAGGCAGTGGTCGCCATTTCTCCTGTCTCTACTCCTTGTCATCCCCGGATGCGCTCCGGCACTGCCGGTTCCCGATGAGGTTCTGCTCCATACCTGGCAGGGCAAGCCTAAGGACGAGCTGATTGCCACGTTCGGACCTCCAACCAGTGAAAGGCTATCGGACTCAGGAGGGACCGTCTTGATCTGGAAGAAGGCCCAACGTCATCCGTCCGGCATCAGTCGGATGGGTATGGCCGAGTCTTACTACTCGGTTTGCGTCATGGAATTTGAATTAGACCAGACGGGAGGCGTGAAGGGGGCGGCTCAACGAGGCTGTCGGTAGTGGCGAGAGCGCCTTCCTAAACCGCGTGTCGTCAGCAGGCCCGTAAGCTCCTACGAACGGTTCAATGGGCGTTCAACAAGCTCGTCGCCTCTGTGTTATGATGACGGTGGACCTCACCCGAATCTGGAAGAAAGAAAGCCCTTCATGAAACACCCCGCGCTCAGCGCTGCGCTTGCCATGATCCTCGGCATCGTTGCAGGGTGCGCTTCGACTCCTCAACCGGGACAGATGGATTGCCGTGCCCTCACTGCCGGGTCCATCGGGCCAAGCATCGGCCTGAGGGCCGGTCCGCCCCTTCTCGGCGTCGGGCCGGAGTTCACGTTTGGAGGCGAGTATTGGGATCCCGAAGTCCAGACGCTGGTAGCGGGGTATCGAGAAGCCTGTCTCCGTCGTAACGCCGGGCAGCTCTCAGACGTGGAGTACCGCCAGCGACTCGACGAGCTTGACCGGCGGGTTCGTTTGCTTGACGACCGCAAACGGGACATCTTCAATGACATGGACCGGATGACGCGAGAGCAGAAGGAGTCCACGACTCATCCCTAGGGGGCAGACAGCTACAGCAGCTTCTCGAGGACGGCCCAGTCGGTGACGGGCTGGGAGCAGGTAAAGTTGTGGCAGACGTAGGCGGTGGGCTTGCCGTCAATCGCGGTCTTGCCTTTGGCCGCCGCCGGCACATAGCCGGAGCCAGCGCCGTCCGCCAGCACCAGCGTTTTGTTCGGCACGTAGCGACTGGCGATCTTCGCTAACAAGTCCTTCATCTCCGGCGTGTCCCGCTTTCCAACCAACACAATCTCCTTCGGCTTGCTGAGGTAGAAGTCCAACGCGCACAGCATGGAGGCCATACCGAAAGGGTTCTGGTCCATGTGTGTCCGGAACAGCCGCAGGGTCTGCTCGGCCTTATCGAGGTAGGGTTGCTCGCCGGTGTAGAAGAACAGCCGGAGGAAGTTCATCGTCGCCACGGCGTTGCCGGACGGAATCGCCGAATCCTCGCCGGTCTTCATGCGCTGGAGGAGCGGCTCGTGGTCCTTGCCGGTGAAGAAGCAGCCGCCGGTCTGCGGATCCCAGAACTGCTCCACCATGACGGCGGTGAGCTCGCGGGCCTTATCCAGGTAAGTCGGCTTGGCCGTGGCCTCGAAGGCGTCGATCAGGGCCGCGCTCAGGAAGGCGTAGTCGTCCACGTAGCCATTGAGTTTGCCGATGCCTCCGGTCACGGTCCGGAAGAGCCGGCCGTTCTTGTAGGCGCGCGCTAGCAGGAAACCCAGGGCTTTCTCGGCCATCTCGAGATATGTCGGATGGCCGAGCGTCTGATAGGCGTCCAGGACACCGGAAACCATCAGGCCGTTCCAGCCCGTGAGGATCTTCTCATCGCGCAGGGGCTTCACCCGCCGCTCCCGCACTTCCAGGAGCTTGCGCCGGGCGTCGGCCATGACCTGTCCCGCGTCCGGGAGGTCTGTGACCTCGATCCGGCCGTTGGCGTGGATCAGGTTGGGGATGTTCTTGTCTTCGAAGTTGCCGTGGTCCGTGATGTCATAGACGCGGCAGAAGATCTCGCCCAGATCGGACCCCAGGACAGCCTTGATCTCCGCCGGTTCCCAGACAAAATACTTGCCCTCGTGCCCTTCGCTGTCGGCGTCCTGCGCCGTATAGAACCCGCCGTCCGGATGCACCATCTCGCGGCGGATGTACGCGAGCGTCTCCTCGACGACTTGCTTGAAGCGTGGCTCGCGGCTCAGCCGCCAGCCATCCAGGTAGAGCCGGACGAGCTGCGCGTTGTCGTAGAGCATCTTCTCGAAATGCGGCACCAGCCACTGGCCGTCCGTCGAATAGCGGTGGAAGCCGCCGCCGATGTGGTCGTAGATGCCGCCAGCCGCCATCTTCCACAGCGAGTGGAGCGTCATGTCGAGGGGCGGGGGGTCCTTCGCGCGCCCGAACTGGCGCAGCAGCACGTGAAAAGGTGGGGGCGTGGGGAACTTGGGCGCGTCGCCGAACCCGCCGTGGACCGGCTCATAGAACGAACTGAGGTCCTTGACGGCGCCATCGAGGAGCTCTTCGGTGAGCGGATCGGTGGACGGCTGCGGGGAGCTGATGTGCTGCAGGCCGGCCTTGACCTTGTGGACGTTCTGCTGGACCTGCTCGCGCTCCTTCTTGTAGGCCTCGGCTACGCCCAGGAGCACCTCGGGAAATCCCGGCATGCCGTAGCGTGGCGTTGGGGGGAAATAGGTCCCTCCCCAGAACGGTTCTTGATCGGGCGTCAGAAAGACCGTCAGCGGCCAGCCGCCGCCCCGCCGCATGAAGGCCTGCGCCGATTTCTGGTAGATGTCGTCGAGGTCCGGGCGCTCTTCGCGGTCCACTTTGATGTTGATGAAATGCTCGTTCATGATCTTCGCGATGTCCGGGTTCTCGAACGACTCACGCTCCATCACGTGGCACCAGTGGCAGGCGGAGTAGCCGATCGACAGCAAGATCGGTTTATTTTCGGCCTTGGCGCGGGCCAGAGCCTCCTCGCCCCAGGGATACCAGTCCACCGGGTTGTGGGCGTGTTGCAGAAGATAGGGGCTGGTCTCCTGGAGCAGCCGGTTCCTGTACTTCGGCGTGTCGCTCATGCCTGCATCGTACATGGTTAGCCGCTGATTTCGCAATCTGCTTGCGGGTCCTGTCATCGAGTCACCGGAGCACCCGTTGCTCTTTGAGCGGGTCCTGCCCCCGCATAGCCCAGCGCAGCTGGGCGTTTCGCCGTCGAGGCCCCGCAGACCCGGCTGTACGCCCCGCGCTGCATCTGGGCACCCATGCGGTGTCACCCGCTCGATTGCAACGGGTGGCTTCGGCGTTGCAGCCCCGCAGACTCGCCTGTAGGCGCTCTGGCTCATCGGGGCGCCCCGCTCGGCACCACCCACTCCAACTGCAACGGCTATGCTATAGTTCTTATCCTGTGAGGGATTACTACAAGGTACTTGGCGTTGAGCAGGACGCCGCAACGGAGGAGATCAAGCGCGTCTACCGCAAGCTGGCGAAGGAGAACCACCCTGATCTCCATCCCGGCGACAAGAAGGCGGAGTCCCGTTTCAAGGAGGTCAGCGAGGCCTACGGGGTCCTGGGAGATCCGCAAGCGAAGGAGGAGTATGACCGGCTCCGCTTCGGCGGCCATCCGACGTACGGAGTCCGGGAAAAGCCGATCAACGTCGAGATCTTCGTCAGCCAGGCGATGGAGAAGCTCTACGAGGGCGGTCACGAAGAGATCCAGGGCTACCTCCTGAGGAACATTCCGAAGCTGCGGGAGGAGGTCGAGATCATTCGCACGATCACGAAGTCGAAGATCGGCTATGACGCGTTCAAGCCCAAGATTGTGGAGGAGCACGCCCGCAAAGCCTTTGCCGGCTGGATCGACGAGGACATGATCGTCCGGCGCAGCAAGATCATCCACGTGGCGCTGTTCAACCTGCTCAACCAGGGCGCGGCCGACCGCAAGCGGGAGCAGGAGGTGGACAAGCTGAAGAAGCGGCTGGAGAACGCCTGGGAGGACGGGCAGGTGGCGGGCTATCGCGACGCGCTCGAGATGTTCTACCAGCGCAACAAGTAGCGGACAAGGTGGGGCGGGGCAGCGACCGCTGCCCCGCTTGCGAAGAGGTGAGTGCCTACCGACTCCGGCCGCCGCCGCCCGCGCGATTCTCGCGCCCCTCGCGCCGATCTTGGCGGGCGTCCTGGCGATCGTGACGCAGTTCCTGGCGGTCGTGGCGTAACTCCCGTCTGTCTTCATGGACCTTTCGCTCGTCTTGGCGGATTTCCTGGCGATCTTTCGCGATTTCTTCCTTGCTCGCGCCTGAGCGAATATCCTGGCGCAGTTCCTGACGGTCCTTCTGCAACTCCTTGGCATCCCCCTCCAGCTTCCGGCGATCGTTCATGATCTCCTTTCGATCTTCCCGGATCTCCCGACGATCCCCCTGAAGCTCCTTGCGGTCTTGCCGGATATCCTTACGGTCTTGGCGAATATCCTGCGTGTCCTTGCGAATGTCTCCTTGTGCGGGCGGGGTCGTGCTCGGCGTGGTCGTTGTTTGCTGCGCCTGGCTGATCCCGCTGCCCAGCAGGGTCAGCCCCAGCAAGGCCGCCCCGCCCGCTGTCCACATTTGTCTTCCCATCGCATCCTCCTTGTTTAGTTGTGGAGTCACCTAGCTCTCATCTGCCGTTGTCACGGCAAGAAGAAGTCAAAAGGTAGAAGGTGATTGAGCAAGTTGGATGCCATGGGGAGTACAAGCGCGGTGCGCACCTGGCGGGGTCAGCAAAACATGGAATTGCAGAGGCGGGTTGTATGAAACCCTGACAAATTTGCTGCCTGATGAAGGGATCGTGTGCGTTGGGGTACACCTGAAATGCGGTGAGGCCTAGGCGGTAACGGGCAGCTTAGTGTGCGGTATCGAGCAAGCTTGGTGGTCAGGCGTGGCCGGCGGGGGCGCGTCCGTCGGCGGATTCCATCAAGGCCTTCATCGCGACGATGCTGGAGCTGGCGCACATGGTAGCGGCGGTCACGATCGTGTTATGGCCACGCGCGCCTATGGCGGTGGACACGGCTTCGCCGAATTTCTTGAAATAGCGGTCACGCTCCGCACCCTCTTCCGTGACCAGGAATTGAAACGGCTGGTAGAACTTCTGGGCGTCTTCGAAAGCGGCCGCGATGGACACCTTCACCGGGATCTCGTCGTACACACTCCCGGCTTGCTGGCGGAACGCGTTGTTCATCTGGTCGATCACCGCATCTTCCACGGCATCCAGGAACTGGAGATATTCGCTGACGGGCACGTAGAACGCCGCCACGCGATCGGCGAGGTTGAACAGGACTTTCAGAAACTCCAGGAAGGCTTCCCAATCCTGCTTGCGAGTCATCTTGCTCGCGAGGCCGGGGGTGTTCCGCTTGAGCAGCGTCATGGACTCCCGCGCGATCATCAGCATCAGCTCGCCCATGACCCAGGCCTTTCGCTGAAATTCGGGAGAGAGGCCTGTCTTCGATCCGCCCGCGGTGCGGGGAGGCCGGTAGGTGAAGCTGGCGCCGCACGTCGGGCAGGTGACCTGGAGGATCTCGCCGGCGGGAATGCGGAGCTGCTGCCCGCACTGGGCGTTCATGCAGGTGACGATCTCGGAGGAGTCGGCGGTCTCCATCATGCAGTCCCGAGGCCGGACGTGTTCCCTTCGTCCTGCGACAACTGCTCGACAAACTTTGCGCCGACGATGGCGGTGACCCGGTTCATGTGCGTGGAGAGCTCCTCCCATTCCGCCGGGTCCAGGTCCTTCTTGAGCTGCGGATGGATCCCCCACTTGGCACTGACCAGCTCGCCTTCGCGCACGACCAGCACGTTGATCAACTGGATGCTGTTGGGGGCGCCGTCTGGCGCGCCCGGCGGTTGGGGCGATCCGGGTGCTCGTTCAGCCATGGCATGCTCCTTAGCGAGGTGAGCGTATCAACGATGACCGTATGATACACGAATAAGTCGTCGATGCGCATCAGCGGCGGCTCAATTGAAACTCCGAAAGTCATGTGGTAGGGTTTCGCCCGGTCTCAGGCGGAAGGAGAACCGATCGTCTCGCCATCAAGAAGGAGGTGACCCATGCCGACATACATCAGTCATATCACCTGGACTGAGCAGGGGATCCGGAGCGTGAAAGACTCGCCGAAGCGGCTGGATGCGGTCAAGAAGCAACTCAAGACACTGGGGGGCGAACTGAAGGCCTTTTACATGACCCAGGGGACCTATGATGCGCTCCTGATTTTTGAGGTCCCCAATGATACCGTTCTGGCGAAGTTGCTCCTTCACGTAGGCTCTGCCGGGAATGTCCGCACCACCACGGTCAGGGCTTACACAGAGGCAGAGTATCGGGAGATCATGGCTGGGCTATCCTGAGAGGGAGCACGGAGGGACAAAGCCGGGAGAAGCAGTCAGCTAGGTATGCGTGCCGGTGAGGATGGTGAGCACCATGGCGGTGAGATACATCAGGCTCACACCGGTGAACACGCCAGTCGCGGTCTGCATGCGGCGGGTTGCTGTGTAGAAGGTTGTGACCAGGGAGAAGATCACGTACAGAAGGGAGCCGGCCGCCAGCGCGTAGAAGATGATGGAGAGATAGGAGGAGACCGCGAATGCGCTGATCACGGTCCCCAGACACGTCGGTGCGCCGGCGAGGAATCCCATGAGGACGACGTCTTGGAATCGGGGTTCCGACTTGCCCATGGCCCCGATGATCGCGAAACCTTCCGTGCTGTTGTGGAGCGCGAACCCGCTGACCAGTACCCAGCTCAGCACCCACGCGCCGTTGGCATAGCTCGCGCCGATGGCGAGTCCTTCGCCCAGGTTGTGAAGCCCCATGCCCAGCGCGATCATGTACGGGAGGAACAAGCGTGACGATCCCAACCTGTTCGTCCGCTGCTGTCTTTGCTCAAACGCCACCAGTCCGACAAAGCCGATGAGCAGGCTCCCCAGGAACGCGACCCAGGATAGGGGATTGGTGGCGCCGGTGAGTTCCACCGCCTCGTGCATCAGGTCGAAAAACAGGTAGACTAGGATGCCCGTCGAGATGCCGGTCAGAAATCCTTCCCATGACCGGTTTAAGAGTTTCAGCGCGAGAAGAGCGGTTCCAATCCCGAGGTAGACCGGAATGACGCCGGCGATACTGCCGAGGGCGAGTAGCTCCCAGATCGTGTGATGCTGGCCCATGTGTGCTCCTGTATGACTGATGAGAACCGGTTATAATATTGAGACTAGTTATCATTATTCACTATGGCGCAGTCTCTTGTCAACTTTTAGCCGCGCGTGCTTGAAGGTCACGCCCGCCCGGCCTCCTTGACCCGCTCCTGGTTCTTGGGTATTTTTGAGCGATGCCCTTTCCTTGCTGCATGCGCGTCGTCATCCTTCCGGCGCTCTTTGTGCTCACGGTCCTGGCCCCGTCGGTCGGCGCTGTCGAGATCGTCGCGCCCAAGGACGGCGACGTCGTCCCCATCGGGGCGGAGCTGGTGATCCAGGTCCAGCCTAGCCCAGGCGACGACATCGATCGGGCGTCTCTGGCCCACTCCGATGAGCCCATGAAGCACAACCCCCAGACCGGTTATTTCGAGCAGCGGGTCAAGCTGCGCGGCGACACCTTGGGGCCGATCGAGATCGAAGTCTGGAGCAGAAACAGTAAGGGCGTGATCAGCACGGCCAAAGTCAGCGTCCACGTCAACCTGCCGCCCGTGCTGCCGCTCATTTCGCTGCGCATCCATGCCGAGCAACGGAAGCTCGTGCTGGAAGCCCTCGGCGAGAAGCGGGACTTGCAGGTGATCGGCGAGTTCCCCGACGGCACCGTGCGGTTCATCTCGAAAGCCGCCTTCGGAACGACCTATCAGAGTCGGAACGAGAAAATCGTCAAGGTTGACGCCAATGGCGTGGTCACTGCTGTGGGCATCGGGGAGACAATCATTGTCGTCCGCAACGGCGACAAGGAGGCGCAGGCCCGGGTGATCGTCAAGCCTAAACTGCCTGAAGGGGCGAAGAAAGAGACTTAGGAGGGACGCTCGGCCGACCGAAGGCTCTGCGCGTTGGCCTTCGCGTAGAGCAGCTCCGTGTAGTCGCGAACCATCCGGCGGGTGCAGAACCGCGGCACGACGCTGCGGACGGTCTCTCGCATCATGTTCAACCAGCCCCTCGGCACCCCGTCCCGGTCCCGGTCGTAGTACAGGGGGACCACCTCCTGCTCCAGCGTGCGGTACAGCGCCTCGGCGTCGGCGGCGTCCTGCGCGGTGGGGTCCAGATGGAACTCTGGACTGCCGATCGCCCACCCGTTGGCGCCGGTATACCCTTCCACCCACCACCCGTCCAGGATACTCAGGTGCGGCACGCCGTTGAGGGCCGCTTTCTGGCCGCTGGTCCCACAGGCCTCCTGCGGCGGGCGAGGCGTGTTCAACCAGACGTCCACGCCGTGGATGAGGTACTTCGCTGTGTGCAGGTCGTACTCTTCCACAAAGGCGATGTGGCCGCCGAAGCCGTGGTCCTTGGCGAGGGAATAGACCTGGTGGATGAAGTACTTGCCATGCTCGTCGGCAGGGTGGGCCTTGCCGGCGAAGATGATCTGGACCGGACGCCAGGGATCCTGCATCAGGCGCTTGAGGCGTTCCAGGTCCCGGAACAGCAGCGTCGCGCGCTTGTAAGTGGCGAAGCGCCGCGCGAACCCGATCGTCAACGCATCCGGATCCAGCAGCGTGCCGGAGGCCAGGACCTGCGCAGGGTCCATCTCGCCCTGGATCCAGCGGAGCCGCGCCTGCTCGTTGCTGTACCCCAGCAGCTTGCGCTTGAGGGACAGGTGCGTGTTCCACAGCTCCTGATCGGGGATGTCCGCGACGCGCTCCCACAGGGTGGGATCGTCATGGCGGACGACCCAGTCGGGCCCCAGGTATTTCGCATAGAGCTGTCGCATCTCGGGTGCGATCCAGGTCGGAACGTGGATCCCGTTCGTGATGGACGAAATCGGGACCTGTTCCTCCGGGACGCCCGGCCAGACATAGCCCCACATGCGGCGGGCCACCTCACCGTGTTGGCGGCTCACGGCGTTGCGGTAGCCGCTCATCTGCAGGCCCAACACCGTCATGTTGAAGGCGGTGTCCACCGTGCCCGGCGCGCAGCCCAACCGGAGGAAGTCCTCGCGGCTGATCTGCAACAGCTCGCAGAACGGGGTGAAATATTTCTCCATCAGGTGGAACGGAAAGGCGTCATGGCCGGCCGGCACAGGCGTGTGGGTCGTGAACACAGTGGAGGCTTTCACGGCCTCCATGGCTTCGCCGAATGGCAGCCCAGCCTGACGACACTCCCGCAGACGCTCCAGGGTCAGGAACGTCGCATGCCCTTCATTGGCGTGCCACACAGTCGGCTGGAGACCCAGCGCCCGCAGGACGCGCACGCCGCCGATGCCCAGGATGATCTCCTGAAGGATACGCATCTCCTGGTCGCCGCCGTAGAGGCGAGCCGACAACTCGCGATCCCAGGGCGCGTTGGCCTCCACGTCGGTGTCCATCAGGTAGAGCGCCACCCGGCCGACGTGGACCTGCCAGACCGCGACGTGGATGGTCCGCCCATCCAGGTGGACCTGGATCGTCAAGCGCTCGCCGTTCGGGAGGAGGGCGGGGCGGATCGGCGCGTCGGCGGCGATGAACGGAACGGAGCAGGCTTGCTGCCAGCCGTCGGGAGAGATGCGCTGGCGAAAGTAGCCATGAGGGTACAGGAACCCGACGCCGACCAGGGGGACGCCCAGGTCGCTGGCTTCCTTGCAGTGGTCGCCGGACAGGATGCCCAGACCGCCGCTGTAGATGGGCAGGGACTGGTGCAGGCCGAATTCCGCGGAGAAATACGCGATGAGGCTCTGCGCCATCTCCGGATGCTGGCGTGCGAACCACGTGTCCGCCGCGGACATGTAGGTATCGAACGCCAGAAGGACGGCCTGATAGCCCCGCAGGAATGCCGGGTCCGTGGACGCAGAGCCGGCGCGTTCGGGGCTGAGCTGGCGGAGCAACTTGACCGGGTTGTGCGAGGTCAGCTTCCAGAGCGTGCGATCGAGAGTTTCAAAGGGACCTCTGGCGTCCGGGTTCCAGCTCCACCAGAGATTATGGGCCAGTTCCCAGAGCCGGCTCAACGAGGGTGGGAGATGAGCCGGACTCTGGGGTAGTGGTATCGGGTCGTTCAACAAACCTCCTTGGCTAGTACTCGTCCACGGCGCAATGCAACTTGGCATAGCAATTTACCGTAATCGTCGCGAAAATGCAAGAACCATAGGGATCCTCATAGATAACTAACCCCTGCGCGTTCCGTCGAACATCCGGACAATAGTGTATTTTCTATCTGGTGAATACTTGAACAGATCCCATCAGTCGAAGCCGGAGGTTTCGGTCAAGGAGAGAGCTTCACGCGGTTGCGGGCGTGGGAGGAGATGGAGATGCCGCCGCCGGCGTCCACGATCACGGCGCCCAGCCCGAGCCGCTCGGCCAGCGCCAGACCGCGGACCGGCCCCATGACGAACACGCCGGTCGCCAGGGCGTCCGTGGTGGTGGCGTCCGGGGCGATGATGGTGACGCTCTGGCACAGGCGGGCCGGCTGCAGCGTCTTGGGGTCCAGGATGTGGTGGTAGCGGACGCCGTCCTGCATGAAATACCGCTCGTAGTCGCCGGAAGTGGAGACGGCCTCGTCGGTGGCATCCAGCGTGGCCAGGATTTTGCCGGGCTCGCGGGGATGCTGGATGCCGATCGGCCAGGCCGTGCCGTCCGCGCGTCTGCCGAAGACCCGGAAGTCGCCGGCGACTGCCACGAGCCCGCCCGTCGCGCCGATCTCCCGCATCACAGCCGCGGCCTTCTCAGCCGCGAAGCCCTTGCCGATGCCGCCGATGTCGATCCGCATGCCAGGTTTCTCCAGGAAAACGGTCCGCCGGGCCGCGTCCAGATGGATGCGGCGGTAGTCCACGTATTGGGCGGCAATGTCCAATTCCATGGCGGTTGGGATCCGCGGGGCCTCGGGGATGTTCCAGAGCCGGACGGCCGGGCCGATGGCGATGTTGAACCCGCCTTCCGTGTACTCGGCGACTTCCAGGGCCCGGCGCAGCAGGTCGAAGGTCTCGGCACTCACGCTCACGGGTTTAAGACCCGCGGCCTGGTTGACTCGGGACAGTTCGCTGGTCTCGATCCAGGTGCTGAGCAGGTTTTCGAGGCGGCGGATCTCCTGAAAGCCGGCGGTCAGCGATGCCTGCGCGATGGCGTCGCTGGGGGCCACGGCGGTGATCTCGACCAGCGTGCCCATGAGAAACTGGGCGCGTTTGACCGTGACCGATGCGGATGCAGGCTTGGACGCGGGCGGCGAGGCGGGGCGGGCTATGGGGATGATCGCGCAGGCGGTGAAGAACGGAATACAGGCCAGCAGAAAAAGAACTGCGCGGCGTTGCATTGGAAGCGAGTCTAGCAAAGTGCAGCGGGAATGTCATGGGACGCGGGTCCGGTCGCCGAATGGCGTTGGGTCGTCGGGTGGTTGGGTCGTGGCGCCGTCACGACTTCACCACCGCACTACATCACGACGTCACAATGCATTCTGTTATAATGTCGCCGCGATGAAGCCCTACGTACTCAAGCGCGGTCCCGACCGCCCCGCCGAACCCAAGTTTTCGCTCGATTACGAGGCCGAGTTGAACCCCGGCCAGCTCGCCGCGGTCAAGGCCGTTGACGGCCCGATCCTTGTCATCGCCGGCGCCGGCAGCGGCAAGACGCGGACGCTGGTGTACCGGGTCGCGCGCCTGATCGAATCCGGCATCCCCCCGGAGGCAATCTTATTGTTGACCTTCACCCGCAGAGCCGCCGCGGAGATGCTGCAGCGCGTGGGCGCGCTGATCGGCTTCCGCAGCGACAAGGTCACGGGCGGCACCTTCCATTCGGTCGCGAATCTGTTACTCCGACGGTACGGCAAGGCGATCGGGCTGGAGCCCGGCTTCACCATTCTGGACCGGGGCGACACCGAGGATGTGATCAATCTGCTGCGGACACAGCACGGGCTCAACGACAAGGCGAAGCGCTTTCCCCGCAAGAACACCATCGCCGAGATCTTCAGCAAGACGGTGAACAAGATGCTGCCGGTGGAGGACGTGGTGCTGGCGGAGTTCCTGCACTTCACGGAGGAGATCGAAGACTTGCAAAAGCTCCATCGGGCGTTTGAGGCCTACAAGCGGAAACGCCTGCTGGTGGACTACGACGATTTGCTGGTGCGCTTCCGCGAGCTCTTGGAGACGGATGAGGGCGTCCGACGGCGCATCTCGGACACTTACCGCTACATCCTGGTGGACGAGTATCAGGACACGAACCGCCTGCAGGCCGAGCTTGTCCGCAAGGCTGCCTTCACGCACGACAACGTGATGGTGGTGGGGGACGATAGTCAGTCGATCTATGCCTTCCGCGGCGCGACGTTCCGCAACATCATGGACTTCCCCAAACTGTTCCCCGGCGCGCAGATCTTCAAGCTGGAGGAGAATTACCGTAGCACGCAGCCGATCCTGACGCTGGCCAACGAGGTCATCAACCAGGCGGCGGAGAAGTACACCAAGACGCTGTTCACCCGCAAGCGCGAGGGCCCCGCACCGGTGCTGGTCAAGGCGGTGGACGAGA
>Ga0209237_1001492_pt1 | contig 13859 bp, 11 predicted proteins | sample GraSoi013_1_40cm_2_FD_185820 | JGI IMG/M metagenome (GOLD analysis project Ga0209237, IMG submission 185820) | Grasslands soil microbial communities from the Angelo Coastal Reserve, California, USA - Sample 10_02_2013_1_40cm (SPAdes) (version 2) | ecosystem: Environmental > Terrestrial > Soil >... | reverse complement strand
AACTACTGCGACGGCCTTTCCGATTTGCCGCTGCCCGAGATGGTCTCCCGGTTCGAGCGCCAACCGGAGGCCGTGGCCTGCTTTGCCGGAGTAACGCCGACGAGCAGCTTCCACCTCGTTCAACTCGATGACGGTGGACGTGTGCAAAGCATCCGCCACATCAGGGACAGCGGCATGCGTATCAACGGCGGGTTCTTCGTGCTCCGAAATCAGATCTTCGACTACATGAATGACGGTGACGAGCTCGTCGAAGGCCCATTCGCACGGCTCGCCGCCGAGGGAAGGCTCCTGGCTTATCAGCACGACGGCTTCTGGGCATGCATGGATACCTTTAGGGAAAAACAGCTGCTCGAGGATATGTACTCGCGGGGGCAGGTTCCCTGGGAGGTCTGGAAGCCGCAGCTCAACGGTGGGGGAGCGCCAGGTTCCAACGGCAAGCAGGCGCACGTTCTCACTGGTGCGAAGGCGGCGGGTTAGTCGGATAGACGGGGCCGGTGGAGGAGCGCGCCGCCATGGAAGAGATCCGGCTGCTCGCAGACGGCGATACGCCAAAGAAGATCCTCGCGCTCGGAGCTCACTCGGACGACATCGAGATCGGCTGCGGGGGAACGATCCTACGAATCGCGGCCCAGCAGCGTCAGCTCGAGGTCCTGTGGGTGGTCTTCGCGGCGACCCCCGAGCGCGCGGCCGAGGCCCGTGGCTCGGCGTGCGCGTTCCTCGAAGGGGTCTCGGCGGCCAAGGTGATCGTCCGCGACTACCGCGACGGCTTCCTTCCGTACTCGGGCTCGGCGCTGAAGGACGAGTTCGAGACGCTGAAGCATGAATACTCTCCCCATCTCGTCTTCACGCATCATCGAGACGATCGGCACCAGGATCACCGTCTCATCTCAGAGCTGACCTGGAACACCTGGCGCGACCACATGATCCTCGAGTACGAGATCCCGAAGTACGACGGCGACTTCGGGTCGCCCAACTTCTTCGCCGTCCTTTCCCGGTCGACGCTCGACCGCAAGATCGCCCTTCTGATGAAACACTTCCCGTCCCAAGCCAGAAAGCCGTGGTTCACTGCGGACCTCTTTCAGGCGGTGGCGCGGATCCGGGGTATGGAGTGCACCGCGCCCGAAGGCCTCGCCGAGGCCTTCTACGGCAGGAAGGCGCGCTTCTGACGGCTCCGCTCTTTTCTCCGGGCAACACCTCCGGCGGCGATGGTCTGCCCCTGATCCACGTTTCCCGGGCCCGCCGGCAACGCTCGTCGCCCACCGCCGATCGCACGCTGATCGTCGTCACGAGCTACCCGGGTCAGCCGAGCTGTGCGGAGCTCGATCGGCAGGCGGCAGCCGGCGAACGCCCTCGCAAGGACTATGTCGAGCTCGCGCGCCGGCTCGATGCCGACGTGGTCGACGATTCCTATCTGAACGAGAAGTCCACACGCTTCTCGCGACTCGTTGGATCCATCGCTGGTCGACATGCGGCGCAGATAGTCGAGGTCGTCCTTCGGGGCAGCGACTACGACCACATCTTCGTGTGGCCGGAGAGGGTCGGACTGCCGCTTGCCGTGCTGCACAAGATCGCACACCTCGATCGCGACCTCGTACTCATGGCCTGCTGGCCGTCGCGCGCCGGAAAGGCCTTCATGCTCAAAAGGCTGAAAGCCCACACGCATCTTCGCGCGCTGGTGGGCTACAGCAGCGCTCAGCTGGAGATCGCCGCCTCGCGGCTAACCGTGCCCCGAAACAAACTTCATCTGCTGCTGCAGCCGGTCGACGATCGATTTTGGCGACCCTCTGGTTCGATGTCGACCAGCGTCATCTGCTCGGTCGGTTCCACGGGACGCGACTACCAGACATTGTTGTCAGCGATGAGGGACGTCGACGTCGAGCTGCGGATCGCGGTTGGCGGCATCGACGGCGCTGATCGTGTCCTCGAGCGGCGCCTCGCGCGGACAGGTCTGCCTTCTAACACGACGATCCGGCACCTGTCTCCGGTCGAGCTCCGAGAGCTCTATTCATCGGCCAGCTTCGTGGTGCTGCCTCTCCAGGACGTCGAGTCCGACTGTGGGGTGACCGCGCTGACCGAGGCGATGGCGATGGGGAAGGCAGTGATCCTGACACGCACGCGAGGACAGATCGATGTGATCGAGGATGGCGTGCAAGGTCTCTACGTACGACCGGGCGACCCGCAGGCTCTTCGCGCCGCGATCCAGTTTCTGGTGGCCCACCCGGAGGAAGCCGATCGGATGGGCCGTGCGGGCCGAGCGCTGGCAGAGGGGCGCCACGCATTGACGAGATACGTCGAGCGGCTTGCCGCGACAGTGCGCGGCGAGCCTTTGGCCCCGGCCGGCGTCGGTGATCGCTTCGCGACGGCGACGCCCTCGACCGGCGCCTAGGATCAAACAGGCCCCCAGCTCCGGAGACCTCCCTGGCTTGCCTTTTCCGGCGTGGCTTCAATTGGACGGCCTGGGATTGAGGTCCTATTGAGGTCTGGTGAAGCCCGCTCGGCTCCGCCGGTGCGGCGGCGCCGAGCAAGAGCGGAACGTCATGTGGTCCCGGCAGCTCTCCTCAATCCGGGTGCGGTTCGATTCAGCGCGGTGACCGCGAGAGCTCGCGCGCGAGAGCAGGAGGCTGCCCGATGAACCTCGTTGGGCCACGGCGTGCGCCGCGCCTGCTCCGGACGACAGGTAAGGTGCTGGGCGGTCTCGCCCTCGCTCTGCTCGTCCCGATCGTGGCGGTGGCGGACAGCCCTATCGCGTCCTCCAGCTTCGTCGGGATTGAGGACCCACTCTCCGAGAATGGCGCGTGGACGCCGCTCACCTCACTTTGGCCAGGCACCGGTCGGCTCCAGAAGAACGACGGGGCCTTTCCGGACCAAACCGGCCACGCGGGTGCGCACACCACGGCAGCCGTCCCGGCCGACCAGTACTCGGAGATCGTCGTCGGCCATATCGGTGACATCTTCAACGACGTGGGGCCGATCGTCCGCGTCCAGACGTCCGGGCCAGCGATCGATAGCCACTTTCTGTGGTGGGCGACGCAACCGGGCGGCGACTCCAACGGCCTGTATCGCATCGACGCGACTGGAACCAGCTACACGTACCAGAAAGAGCTGAACACTCCGGGCGTCGCCGATGGGGACAGACTTCGGCTCATCGCGCGCGGCCCGGTGATCTACGGGCTCAAGAACGGAGTGCGCCAGTTCATCTACAACCCGCACCAAGCCTCATTCCACTACCCCACCGGTTCGGTAGGGCTTCTCGCATATTCGGGGAACGGCGTCCTAACGAACGCCAAGATCGCCTCGTGGTCCACCGGCGCCGCGCCAGTCTCATCTGGGACACGGGCCTCAACGAATTTCGCCGGGACCGAGGATCCCCTGGACGAAGGAGACCGGTGGTATCCGCTGCCGAGCTATTCGGGATTACGAAAGCAGGGCGGTCTCGCCATCGGGGAGGGCCAATATCACAATGCTTCTGGTGTGTGGAGCATCACGCCGCCCGCGAAGCAGTATTCGCAGGTCACGCTCGGTACTGTCTCCACCGGTGGCGGCGGCCCGATAGTCCGGATCGACCGCAACGCCAATGTTCAGACGGGATGGATGCTGTTCCTTTGGACATACGCCGGGCAGCAGCAGCTGTCAGGAATCTACAAGCTGACTTCAGACGCGAACGGCGAGCCAACGTTCACCGCGACCAAATACTTTCCTACCGCACCAAGCATCGTCGCCGGTGACACCTGGCGGCTGACCGCTGACGGAAACACCCTCGAAGTCTTCCGGAATGGGGTATCCCAGTTCACGTACGTAACAGATGGCTCATACCCCTCCGGCGATGTCGGGGTCGACGCATACACCCAGTCGTTCACTTTCAGTGCGTGGGAAGGCGGAGCCACTGACGGCGGCGTAGACACACAGCCGCCGACGGCCCCGTCGAACCTGACCGCGACAGCGACAAGCAGTAGCCAGGTCACGCTCGGGTGGACCGCCTCGACCGACAACGTTGGCGTCACCGGGTATCTGGTGGAGCGCTGCCAGGGGACCGGGTGCACGAGCTTCGCGCAGATCGCGACGCCCACAAGCACGACGTACAACGATGTTGGGCTGACGGGAAGCACGCCGTATAGCTATCGGATCCGGGCAACGGATGCCGCCGGCAACCTGAGCCCGTACTCCAACGTGGCGAGCGCGGCCACGCCGGATCCGCCCGACACGACCCCGCCCACGGCCCCATCGAGTCTGACCGCGACAGCGGCCAGCAGCAGCACGATCACTCTCGCGTGGACCGCCTCGACCGACAACGTCGAAGTGGCCGGGTACCTGGTAGAACGCTGCCAGGGAACCGGCTGCACGAACTTTGCGCAAGTGACCACGGCGGCGAGCAGCCCGTATGACGACACTGGGCTCGCGCCGAACACGCCGTATAGCTACCGGATGCGGGCGACGGATGCCGCCGGCAACCTGAGCCCGTACTCCGGCGTGGCGAGCGCGACAACAGCTGCTCCGCCGGACACGACCCCGCCGACGGCTCCGTCGAACCTGACCGCGACAGCGGCCAGCGGCAGCCAGATCAACCTGGCCTGGACCGGCTCGACCGACAACGTCGCCGTCACCGGCTACCTCATTGAGCGCTGCCAGGGAAGCGGCTGCACGAGCTTCGCGCAGGTCGGGACCACTTCGGCGACGACGTACAACGACACCGGGCTGACGAACGCCACACCGTATAGCTACCGCGTGCGGGCGACGGACGCCGCCGGCAACCTCAGCCCGTACTCCGGCGTGGCGAGCGCGACGACGCCCGACACGACGCCGCCGAGCGCTCCGTCGAACCTGACCGCGACGGCGGTCAGCGGCAGCCAGATCAATCTGGCCTGGACCGGCTCTACCGACAACGTCGGCGTCACCGGGTACCTCATTGAGCGCTGCCAGGGGAGCGGCTGCACGAGCTTTGCACAGCTCACGACGGTCACTGGCACGACGTACAGCAACACCGGGCTGACCAATGCCACGCCGTATAGCTACCGCGTGCGGGCGACGGACGCCGCCGGCAACCTGAGCCCGTACTCCGGCGTCGCGAGCGCGACGACGCCCGACACGGCCCCGCCGACGGCTCCGTCGAACCTGACCGCGACGACGGTGAGCGGCAGCCAGATCAACCTGGCCTGGACCGGCTCGACCGACAACGTCGCCGTCACCGGCTACCTCATTGAGCGCTGCCAGGGGAGCGGCTGCACGAGCTTCGCCCAGGTCGGGACGACTTCGGCGACGACGTACAACGACACCGGGCTGACGAATAGCACGACGTATCGCTACCGCGTGCGGGCGACGGATGCCGCCGGCAACCTCAGCGCCTACTCGAACCTGGCAAGCGCGTCGACGGATGTCACGCCGCCGACCGCCCCGACCGCGTTGGCGGCGCTCGGGCTGAGCTCGAGCCAAATCAGTCTCGTCTGGACCGCCTCGACAGATGACGTGGGTGTCGCGGCGTATGTGGTCGAACGCTGCGCCGGAGCGCTCTGCTCCAACTTTGCACCAATCGCGACGGTGTCGGGCACGAGCTACACGGACACCGGGCTGTCCGCAGCCACCAGCTACACCTACCGAGTCCGGGCGAAAGATGCGGCCGGCAACCTGAGCCCGTACTCGAATGAGGCGACCGCGCTAACCCTACTGGTCTAACGAAACGCGTGGGCTCAGGTTAGAAAGGGGGGCATGAGCGCCGGCGGCGCTCATGCCCGCTGGTCAGGTGATCGAGCTCGTCAGCTCGGGAGAAGCCGCTTCGTTGTATTCATGGTGGGCGACCTGATTCTGGACCCAACGGGATACGCCCCGCTCGCGTTTGCCGCCTTAGATCAGCGACCGACGGTCAGCGCGGATCTGTCGCCTTCGTCCGCGATGACGAATCTCAGAGACCGTGCGGCGCTGTGGATGATCGCGCCGAAACGCCGCGCTAGGGATGCGGTTTCGGCTAGCTCGCCGATCCAACCGCCGCTTGAATCCTCGGTCCCGCCGGGGTCGCCACGCATCAGCATTAGCCGCGGCCCGTCGAAGACCGCCGCGATATCTCCTCCCGTCTCAGGGTCCGGCGACTACCTGCTCGGGGACTGGGTCGCCGGACGTGGCAACTGCGGGTAGGGCGGTCGTCCGGAACACGTACCCAACTGCGGGGACGCTGGCAATCGAGCCGTAAGCGCCTCCGTCAAGCGTGAGCTTTTTCCTGAGATGACAAATGTGCGACCGGAGCGAGTTCGCGGCACCGCCGTCGTTCCCCCACACGTACGTGAAGAGCCGATTCGCCGGTACCACATGCCCTGCGTGCTTCACGAGGGTGTAGAAGATCCGAAACTCCGTCGGCGTGAGGCGAGTGACCGAGGTGCCACTCTCCACCTCGTGACCCTCAGGGTCGAGCCGAAGGCCCGCGAGCTCGAGCGGCGGCTCGGTCTCCTCGCGCGCCACGCCGTCCGCGCGCCTGAGGATCGCGCGTATGCGGAGGGTGAGCTCCTTGAAGACGTATGGCTTCGTGATGACATCGTCGGCGCCAAGCTCGAAGGAGCGAAACGTGTCCTGGTGGTTGTTGGGTCCACTCACGACGAGGACCGGCGTCTGGTCCTCCGCGCGGATCCGCCGGAGGACCTCGAAGCCATCCGGGGGAGGCAGCGCGAGATTGACAACGACGAGATTCGGCCGCTCGGTCTTGAATCGCCGTAGCGCCTGCGCCCCATCCGACGCTTCGATCACGGCGAATCGTTCCCGACGCAGCATATGCGCGGTGATGTCCAGCTGGTCGAGGTCATCCTCGACGAGCAGGACCTTCATGTGCGGCACCTCTCTCCGATCAGGCCTGCCGCCTGGATCGGTGTCTCGGGCGAGTGGTCACGTAGCGCCACTACCACGTGTTGTTCGGGCTATCAGACGCAGCCGGGCATTGAGAACCCATCGGCTAGTTCCTGTCGGAGCGCTCAGGGAGACTCGCTAGGAACGTTGCGCAAGGCCGGGGGACAAAGCTCTGGCGCAGAACGCCTCAATAGCGCCTCAACGTTTTGGCCGTACGGTGCCCTCCCTTGGGTGGGCCACTCCTGCTGCCGGGCGGCATGACGAAGCGTGGCGCGTAGCTTTTCGCTCGTCGCCGCGGCCCAGGCGATCACCTGGAGCGCGACGTTCCTTTTTACGTTGGCTCAGGCCCGCTTCCTCAGCCCCGCGCGTTTCGGCGAGCTCTCGCTCGCCCTGTCGTATTCCGTCATGTTGGCCGTTGTGGTCGACTTTGGTCTCAGTACTAAGCTCGCCCGCGACGTCGCGCAGCGACCTACGACCGCGGGGGTGGCCCTAGCCGCGTCACTCGTTGTGCGAGCTGGGCTCTGGTGCCTGGCGATGCCGCTCGTCTGGGCAGCCACCGCGCTCCTTGGTTACGACACCGAGCTTCAGGCGACCATTCTCATCCTCGGGGCCTCGCTGCTCATCGGTGGATTCGCTACGAGCCTCGCCGCCTATTTCCAGGGCCGCGAAAGGTTCCTCTTTCCCTCACTCGGCTCGATCGCCCAACGCGGGTCGGCGGCGTTGCTCGGTATAGGGGCGCTCGCGCTTGGACAGGGAGTCATCGCGGTCGCGATCGTCTACGTCCTGTCGAGCGTGCTGCAAGTTCTAGTGATGATCCCGGGGATGCGCAAGTATCCAGTCTCTTCCCCGTCGCTCGACTGGAGCAGCGTCGTAGAGATGTTCCGCGGGGCGGCGACGCTGGGCTGCTTCTGGATCCTCGTGACCATCTACTACAACGTCGACATGTTGATCCTGCAGCGACTCGTGCCACTTGAGAACGTCGCCTGGTACGCGTCGGCCTATCGGCTCTTCAACGCGGCCACTATGGTGGTGGGGCTCGTCCTAGGGACGGTCTTGTATCCGGTCCTCGCGCGACTTTCCGTCGAATCCACTGAGAAGCTCCGTCACGCCATGGAGAAGTGGTTCATGTTCACCCTCGCGAGCGGTGTATTCATCGCACTGACGCTGGTTGTCGCCGCTGACCAGATAGTGGCGCTCCTGTACCCGGCACGGACGTACGCGGAGGCGGCGACCCCCCTGCGACTGCTCGCACCGGGCCTGCTGGCGATGTACGCGAACGGGGTTTTCTTCCTGGCCCTTTTCGCGGTGCGGCTGGAGCGTCGCCTTCTGGCGATGGCCGCCGCCCTCGCGGTGCTCAACCCACTCGCGAACCTCGTCATGATCCCGATCCTTCAGCAAAATGGCGCCGCGCTCATCACATCCGTGACGGAAGGGGTGGTCCTCGTCTGGGTTCTCGCGGCGACACCGAGGGACCTCCGCCGCGCCGCGAACCCCGTGGTCGTCGGGAAGATCCTCGCGGCGGCGACACCGGTGGCGACCTGCTTGTGGTTGCTGCGCGACCGGTTTCTTCTCCTCGAAGTCCCGGTCGCGGCCATCGTGTACGCGTCCGCCCTCATCGCGCTGGGAGTGGTGCCGGCCGCCGAGGTCGCTGCGATCCGGACGTTCCTCCGCCGGCCGGTTCGCGACGTCAAACCGCTGGATACAGGACATGCCGTATCCGCTCAGACCGCGGAACGGTGAGCCTAGGCGCGCTGGATCTCTCCCTCGCCCGGTATGAGTGCCCGGGGAGGCGCACAGCGAGTGTGGGCCGGGCCGGCCAGCGCCTGACACGCTCAGGCAGGAGACGGCTCCGGCGCGTTGAGCGAGACTGCCGCGTTCGCTTGAGGTACCCGGGGCCCCACTCGCATTTCCGCACTGGCGGACTCCACCGCCGCGCTCGCTCCCTTTGGGGTCGCTGCGCACAGAGAAGTCAGGCACGTCAAGGTCGCCTCAACACGACCTCAACGCCCCAACGAGAGTCTCTTGAAGGATGCGACCCTACCTCGACACCGCACGCCGATACGGCTGGATCATCTTCATCGTCCTTGGGCTTACGTGGGGTTCGGGTATAGCGATGGCATACCTCGAGTACTCGACGTCCTTCCAGGCTGATGCGACGGTGTGGACACAGCGCGGCTTGCTGCAACTCCAGACCGATGGCCGGCTCGTAGTCTCACCCGAGGTCGCCCCTCCACAGGACCCCGCTGTCGCGACACTGATGACGCCGGCCGCCGAACAGGCGGGGCTGCTCAACCAGCTCCTACAGACACGAAGCTTTCTCCGTGACGTCGCCGCACGCGCATCTCTTCCCGTGCCCGCTTCGCCGAGCGACGAGCGCCGCTTTCTCGATGAGATGGGCAAGCGGTTCAAAATTGAAGTGCTCGGAACGAACACATTCCGACTCTCGTACCGCGCGCGCGACCCACGCACAGGGCCCGCTGTGGTGCTCGCCGTCCTTGCGGTGCGCCGCGAGCAGTCGTTACAGGCGCGCACCGCCGCGCTGGAGGCGGCGAAGAGCTCCTACCAAGGCGAGCTCGCGCTCGCGCAGACCCAGGCCCTGGCTGCCCAAAACGAGCTCGAGGGATTCGACCAGACGCACCGGCAACCCCTCAGCCAGCTCGACCAATACCAACAAGGCCAACTTCGGCTCGCGGTGGACAATGCCAGGACGCGCATCGCCGATCTGAACGCCCGGATCGATCGCTCGTCCGTGATGGCCGGGATCGTCCAGACCGCCGACAGCCTTGACTTCCAGGTCGTCGACGAACCCCTGGAGGACGCGAAGCCGTCCGGTGGCACGCGGCCGGCCGTGACGATCGCCGGCAGCGCCGTGGTCGGTGGCCTCGCCCTGGTGAGTCTGCTGGTCTTGGTTGGCACGCTGCTCGAAAGCCGCGTCGGTGCCCAGGCCGACATCGCCCGCCTCGCTCCGGCAACGCTCTTCGCCACGATCCCGAAAGTCCCGCGACGGAAAGGGTGGGTAGGTCGCGAGCTGCGCACCGCGCTCGCCGCTGTCGCCTTCGCGCGCGCTCCGGCCGAGCATCCGAGAGCAAAGGTATGAGCGAGCGCGGTGGTCGCCTGTGCACCCCATTCGATGGCCTCGCGACCCGAATCCGTTTCGCCGGCCTCCGTACGATCGGGTTCACCAGCGCGGTGTTTGGCGAGGGGACCAGCACCCTTACGCTTGGGACATCGCTCTCGCTCGCGTCGCTAGGTCTCGCGCCCGTTCTGCTTGCGGATGCGAATTGGCTCCAGCCTTCCTTGACGTCCGACGCCGGTGCTGCGTTCAGCCCGGGACTCGCCGATATCCTCCGCGGGGACGCTGACCTGGATCAGGTCGTTATCCCGACAGGGCAGGCACTGCTCTCCTTCCTCGCGGCCGGCGATACGAGCAAAGGAACGCCGCCGCTCGCAGCCCTTCCGTCGGTGCTCGACCACGCGCTGTCGCGTTTCGGCACGATCTTGGTGGATCTCCCACCTGCGCTCGCGGGCGAGTCAATGGTCCTGCCGTGGGCAGCCTCGCTTCAACAGCTGTTCATCGTTGTGCGTAGCGGTGTCACACCACTCGCACTCGCACGTCGCGCCATTGAGGAGGTCGCCCTCGAGCGGCCGCAAGTCGTCCTCAACTGGATGCCCGCCTGGAGCGCCCGAGGCGCCGCGGCGCCTCGGGCCGGCGCGACATGACGTACATGGCCCTCGCGGTCGTCTACATGCTCGCTTGCACCGTACTCGGGCTCGCACGCGGGCGACGCATCTCGAACGCCCTCCTCGCGTCGTTCGCAGCTGCGATGGTCTGCGCGCAGCTCGCGCTCCTCTTTACAAGGTGAGCCTGACGGCGTGAGCGCGTTCGAGGGCGAGTGGCGCGCGGCAGGTGAGGACCTCAGGCGGGCGCGACGGACATCACTCTGGCTCGGCGGTCTTGTCACCGTTGTCGCGGCGGCATACGCCGCGGCCCTCGTGGCGACGGAGGGGCAAGCGCTGCTCGCCGCCCCGCTGGTCGCTGCCCTCGTCGTGGTCGCCGTCCTCGCCCGACCGCTCATCGGCGTTTACCTGCTCTTCGGCGGCGCGATCCTCTTCGAACAGTGGGATATCGCGGGGCTCGCCCCTCTCACGACGCAGACGCACTTCTTTGAGAACTTGACGGGCTACTCGGACGTGCCGCTACGTCTCAGCTTATGTGACCTGCTCGCCCTATTGACCTGCGCGAGCTTGCTGCTCCGACGCGCGGTCGGAGCCAACGCTCGACTACGAGCGGGACCGCTTGGCTGGGGCGTGGCGGCCTACGGCCTGGCCTTTGTGCTCGGGACGATCGTCGGCGTGTCGCGCGGTGGTAATTGGGATGCACTCGCGACGCTCGCCGAAGTGCGCGGGCCCGTCTACCTGTGTCTTCTCTATTTCCTCACCGCGAACCTCGTCCGCGAGCGCGGTCAGCTAATGCTGCTGCTCTGGGAGTTCGTCCTCCTCGTTGGAGTGAAGGCGCTCCAGGCCATTGGGAACTACGCCGAGATGCTGAACGGCCCGGAGCGGCTCGAGGCGGTGACCGCCCACGAGGACGTGATCTTCTTCGACGCGGCGATCGCGCTCACGCTCGTGATGCTCGCGCTCGGTCTTCGCGGCAGGCTGTTCTACGTCGCGCTTGCGCTGCAACCGCTGATCTTCGCGGCAGAGCTCCTGACAACGCGGCGCGTCGCCTTTGCCGCGCTCGCTGCGGCCCTCGCGGTGGTCGCGCTCGTGTCCTCGGTAGAGCGTCCGCGCGCGACGAGGCTTGTCGTCGGGGTGGGCATCCTCGCGTTCGGGATCTACGCCGCGACGTTCTGGGATCAGAGTGGACCGCTCGCCGAGCCGGCACGGGTCCTTCGCGAGGTCGTCGATCCCTACTCCATCAGCGAGCGCGACCGCCAGTCCAATCTCTGGAGGGACATCGAGAACGCGAACATCGCCTACACGGTCCGGCAGCTTCCGCTCACCGGCGTCGGCGTCGGGCAGGAGTACCTCTTCCAGCGGGAACCGCAGCAGGGCCCAGGCTCGTTCACGTACTGGCGGCTCACGGCGCACAACGCGGTGCTGTGGACGTGGTTGAAGGCTGGACCATACGGCGCATTCGCATTCTGGTTCCTCGTGGCCCAGATCGTTGTGTTCGGCGTGCAGCTCTACCGGCGACTCGATGATCCACTGCTGCGGGCCGCCGCATCGTTCCCGGTGTTGGTGACGGTCGCCCAGGTCGTGTTCTCCTCGTTCGACCTGGGGCTCACCTTCAACCGGACGATGATCGTCCTCGGAACCGCGCTCGGCGTCGCCGCTCCCCTCACGGCATGGAGCGCGCTCAAGCGAGGGGTCGATCCTCAAAAGTCGCGGGCGGTCGGTCAAGATCCGTCAGCCGGCGGTCGAGCGCCCCGCGGGGCTCCATTCCGCGTCGGACGTCGCGTGCCGAACCTCGGCGGGTGAGTCGTTGAGATCCGTGAATAGGTGGGTGTGCCGCGCGGTCAGCGACCTTTGCCACACGTGCGCGGCGTGATCGTGCGCGCATCGCTCGCGTCATTCTTCCTGGGGCTCATGTTGACTGTCTGCGCGACCGCGTCACCCGCGCGTTCGTTCCCCGGCGGCTTCGCGCGAACATGGGCAGATACAGAGCCCGGCCGATCCGGACTGCATGTCGACGGGAACCGCCTGGTCGACTCCACCGGGCAGACCGTGCAGCTTCGCGGAGTCAATCGATCCGGGACAGAGCACGCGTGCGTCCAGGGTTGGGGCATTTTCAACGGGCCGAATGACGCCACCTCAGTCGTCGCCATGAAGAGCTGGGGGATCAACGCCGTGCGCATCCCCCTGAACGAGGACTGCTGGCTGGCCATCAACGGCGTGCCGGCCGCGTACGCCGGCGCGAACTACCAGCAGGCGATCAAGAACTACGTGAGCCTGCTGAACCAGAACGGCCTGTACGCCATCCTCGACCTGCACTGGACCGCGCCTGGCTCGACCGCGGCGACGCAGCAGGTGCCCATGCCCGACATGGACCACTCGCCCGCGTTCTGGTCGGACGTGGCGACGACGTTCAAGGGCAACAACGCCGCGATCCTTGAGCTCTTCAACGAGCCTTGGCCCGACGGCCACAAGGACAGCACGGCCGCGTGGACCTGCTGGCGTGACGGAGGGACCTGCCCCGGGGTGCCGTTCCCGGTCGTGGGCATGCAACCGCTGGTGGACCTGGTTCGCGCGACCGGAGCGACGAACGTCATCGCGGTCGGGGGCGTCTCCTATGGCAACGCGCTCTCGCGGTGGCTCACCTACAGGCCCACCGATCCCCTGAACAACCTCGCCGCCGCGTGGCACGTCTACAACTTCAATGCGTGCAACAAGGACCCCTGCTTCGACGCGACCGCCGGCGTGGTCAGCGCCGAGGTCCCCGTCCTCGCGACGGAGATCGGGACGAATTGCGACTTCGCCTTCATGGTCGCCGCGATGAAGTGGCTCGATGCGCGGCGGGCCGGCTATTTCGCATGGACGTGGAACACGTGGGGTAGCGCGTGCTCGTCGATGGCGCTCATCGCCGACTACGCAGGAACACCCACGGACTACGGACAGATCTTTAGGACACATCTAGCCGCGCGCCTCTGAGCGAGACGTTACGGCGTCGCGATCAGTGGGTGAGGAAGTGCGTCTGGAAGACCTGCCCGTACGCGGCGGGCGTCGCCGAGTAGGGGTCGGCGATGAGGTTCATCCCGCCGCACCCGGAGCCCGCGTGCCAGCTCCACGGGAGGTAGCTCTGACCCCTTGCGTCCAGCCAGTTCATGACCAGCTCCGCGAACGCGTCGTTGCAGCCGCCAGAACCCGTCTCCGTGACGATCACCGGGACCTGCGCCGCGATGGGTCCGGCGACCGAGTCAAAGCACGAGGTGTTGTTGCAGGCGTTGAAGTCGTAGACGTGCCAGGCGGCGGCGAGGTTGTTCAGGGGATCGGTGGGCCTGTTGGCAAGCCAGCCAGTGAGGTCGTTGCTCCAGGCC
>Ga0209237_1001481_pt1 | contig 13918 bp, 11 predicted proteins | sample GraSoi013_1_40cm_2_FD_185820 | JGI IMG/M metagenome (GOLD analysis project Ga0209237, IMG submission 185820) | Grasslands soil microbial communities from the Angelo Coastal Reserve, California, USA - Sample 10_02_2013_1_40cm (SPAdes) (version 2) | ecosystem: Environmental > Terrestrial > Soil >... | reverse complement strand
GTAGAAAAGGCTGCCGAGCAGGTTGCCCACGAAGACCCAGCTCCAGTTCGTCGCCAGCGCGCCGAGGGTCGTCTTACGCTCGCGCACCGCCAGCGGGATCAGCGCGAAGTTCCCCGTCACCAGCTCGAGCCCGAGGAGCACAATCATCACGAAGCCGACCGGGAAGATCAGCGCGCCAACGATCCCGGCCTTCGTCTGAAGCGTGCCCGTAAAGGCCAGGGTGGTGGCGAATCCGAGCAGGGCTCCCGAGAGGAAGCCGCGGATCAGGAGGTCGTTCACACCGAGCCGACTCTTCGCCGTGCCGGCCTGGACCATCTGTTCGACGACCGCATCGGGCTTGACGTAGGGCATGTCCTTCCTTCCTCCGTTCTGGATTTAAGGCGCGACGGTGAAACCGCCACCGGAGGGCACGAGCGCGACGGGCTTCGCGCGGAGCGCCGGGTCGGTGGAGCAGGCGCCCGTCCTGATGTTGAAGCGGTAGCCATGGAGCGGGCAGATCACTTCGTCGCCCTCCACCACGCCGGCGGCGAGCGAGCCGCCCGCGTGCGGGCAGCGGTTCTGGAGCCCGTAGAGCTGGCTGCGGCAGCGGAAGACGGCGACCTCGGTGCCGTTGACCGTGAGTGCTGTGCCGACGCCTTCCTGAAGTTCGTCCGCGACGACGACTGGCCGGGCGGCGCGCTCCGGCTGTGGCGCCGCCGTCGATTCGGAGAGCATACGGAGCTGGCGGCGCACTTTGTGGGGCTCCAGGTGGCGGATCAATCCTTCGAGCGTCTGGGGCAGCGTGTCGCAGGGGACGCCTTCCAACATCCTGATGCCCTGGATGGCATGCGGGCCTGAAGATCCGCCGACGAAGACGTCCACCGCGTCCACGGCCTTGCCGTCGACCTTCGCCTTGGTGCCGAGCAGCCCGATGTCCGCCACCGTGTGATTGCCGCAGCCGGCGGGGCAGCCGGACCAGTGGACGCGGATCGGCCGACCGTGGTGAACCTTCGCCTCGAGCGTCCGCGCGATCTGGAGCGCGCGGCTCTTCGTCTCGATGACCGCGAGGTTGCAGAATTCGATACCGGTGCAGCTCACCAGCCCGCGCATGATCTGCGAGGGGTCGTAGCGGAGGACCTTGAGGAGCGGCTCGGCGGTCAGGTTGCCGAGCTTGGCGTCCGGCACGTGTGGGACGATCACGTTCTGGTCCACCGTCAGCCGCACCTCGCCGGTGCCGTAGCCTTCGGCCAGCCGCGCGACCTCGGCGAGCTGATCGCCGGTGATCCGCCCGACCGGGACGAGCAAGCCGACCCAGCTCAGCGTGGGCTGCTTCTGGCGGAAGACGCCTACGTGGTCGGTCCCCGCCCGTGCGCGCTCGTCGACGCCCGCTCGCTCGAGCGGCCGCCCCAGGCGCCCCTCGAGCGCGTCGCGAAACTTCGCCTCGCCCCACTCCTCGAGCAGAAACGCCAGGCGGATCTTGTTGCGCGCGTCGCGCGAGCCGTGGTCGCGAAAGAGGAACACGATCGAGCTCGACAGCTCCACTGCCTCGCCCGGGAGCACGAAGACGTCCAGCGGCGTCGCGATCCGGTAGCCGCCGGAGCCGTTCTTGCCGCCGACGAGCACGTTGAAGCCATGGAGGGTCTCGCCGCCGAGCGATTTCGTCGCTGGCACGAGGGCGAGGTCCTGCGTCTCGGCGTGCGTGCAGTTGTCGCGGCAGCCCGTGATGGTGACGTTGAACTTCCGGGGGAGGTTCGTATACGCCACGTCGCCCACCAACGTGTCGGTGAAGGCGCGCGCGACCGGCGAGGCGTCGAACAGCTCGTTAGGCGTGAGCCCGGCGACGGCGCAGCCGACGACGTTGCGAATGTTGTCCATCCCCGTCTGGAGCGTCACGAGCCCGACCTCGCCGAGCTCCTCGAGGATCGGCGGCACGTCGTTGATCCGGATCCAGCGGAGCTGGATTTGTTGTCGCGTGGTGATGTCGGCGATCCCGCGCCCGACGCGGTTGGCGATGCGGCCGATCGTCCGGAGCTGCGCGGCGCTGGTGATCCCGTTCGGGATGCGGATCCGCATCATGAAGTGACCGGGCGTGTGCTTGCGGAAGAAGATCCCCCACCACTTCAGCCGCTCCAGGTCGCCCTCCTCGATCGCCTCGACCCCGAGCTCCGCGTAGCGGGGAATGTCTCGACCGACCTCAAGGCCGCCCTTCTCCGCTTTGATCTGCTCGATCTTGTTCACGAGCGCGATCTCCCTTGCGCCGGCGGCGCGTGAATCAAAAAAGGGCACCCCTCCCCATTGAGGAAAGGCACCCTTGCCTTCTCTGAGAGTCCGGCATCGGACTCTCAGATCAAGCGAAGTTCACGACTCAAGCGGCGTGCCAGATTCTTGGTTAGGTGTGGTCGTCGAAAACTGCCTCAAAAGCAGCGCTTTAGGAGCGCTCTCTCTGTTTGCCGGCTGGATCTATGTGGCGAAAAAATCAGCAGCCACGGCTGAGATGCTGAATTCGAAGGCGTTGTCATGTAGCCTTCCAGCAGGTCGCGCGCGATCAACTCGGGATCGCGGGCAGACGGCGCGCCGTACCTGAATTCCTACTATGTCTTTCGACGCGCGGCGCTGGTGCGAGTGCGCCGGCGCGACGATCAACGTGCGCCTGATTCCCTCTCGTCGACCGGAGTCGGAGCGCGTCGAGGAGGAGGAAAGCGGCTTAGAAGAACGAGTAATACAGGGCGAGCGTGGCCCCACGAACCCCCGCCAGACCTTGTACTCGACGGTCGCGGTGACCTCCCAAAGGTCGAGGTTGTGACCGGGCGCGATCGTCTCGCTGCTGAGGACATCCTGCGGATCCGCGAAGTACTCGAGACGTAGTACCGTTCGGAGCGCCTTCGTCCAGTCGTAGCCCGCGTAATCCGCGATCCCACTCCAGCTGGAGTTGGTGTCCTTGGGCGTCCCCAACGCGACCAGCGCCGGGTCGTGCTCTTCACCCGCGAAGTCGAAGTTGACGGCCAGCGTCACCTTGTCGATCCCTGTGTAGAGGACCGTCGTGTCGACGATCCACCGCTGGTTGAGCCGGTCGCCGCGTTCGTCGCCGGTGACCCAAATCCGCGAGAACCTTTCAGTCTGATTTTTGTGGAAATCCGGAATCCCATGGCACTTCGCTTGCTCGATCTTTTCTCCGCCGCGCGCATGGGACGCGATCGATGCGCCTCCGGCGGAGGAGACTCTGGGTCTCGCGAAACGAGTCATCGCAGCGCCGCTACTCACGGGCGCCGCCGCGCTGTTGCTGGCGTCCTCGGCCTTGGCACAAGAGCGGGTCGGCGTCGTGACCAACATCGAGGGCACGGCGACGGTCGCACGTCTGACGCTTCCGCAGGCTCAGCCGCTCCATTTCAAGGATGACGTCTTCCTCCGCGACCGGATCGCCACCGGCGAGCGCTCGTTCGTGCGGGTGCTCCTGGGCGGCAAGGCCACCGTCACGGCGCGCGAGCGTTCGGTCCTGACCATCACCGAGGTGCCGGGCGTCTCGACCATCCAGCTCGGCGAGGGCCGGATCTCGGTGGCGGTCTCCAGGGGATTGATGAAGCCGGGCGAAGTCATCGAGATCAAGACGCCCAACGCCGTGACCGCCATCCGCGGCACCGTCGTCGTGGCCGAGGTCGTGCCGACGCCCGAAGGCCACCGGTCGACGATCACGATCCTGAAGGGTCTCGTCGACGTGACGAAGCTCGATTCGGCGGGCCGGCTCACCGGGTCGGTCGTGAACGTCGGAGCGCTCGAGCGGGTGACGGTGACCAGCCCCCAGCCCGTTCCAAAACCCGAGACCATCACGCAGGAGGCCGCTAAGAAGCTGGCCTCCGAGTTCAGTTACATTCCGAAGAATGCCCCGGCCGCCACCCTGGACGCGCTCAACACGGACGTGAAGGAAAATTCGATCCGGGAGGCGACGCAGATCTTGAGCGAGAGCTCGACTGACACGCGGCCGAGCGTGAGCACGGCCGGAGCCTCGGGCACGACCAGCTCAGGCACGACGACGACGTCCAGTCCGATCGGCTCAACGACCACGACTAGCGGCGGCACGACCGGTGCAGTGGGCGCCGTGACCGGTAGCGTGACCAACACCGTGACCACGGTCACGGGCGGTGTGGCCAGCACGTTGACCAGCGTGACCGGGGCGGCAACCGGCACCTTGACCAATCTAACCGGCTCGACGACTCAGACCGTCGCGCCCACGGTAACAAACCCGATCACCAACCTGGTCACGACGGTCACGAGCACCACGACCACGGTGACGAACACGGTCACCAACAGTCTCCTCAACGGCCAGCTCAAGAAATAGCTCGGTCTCGCGCGCCGCGCGACTCGATGCGCGCGGCGCGCGGGCCGGCCTGGTCCTCGACGCGGTTCCCCGCCCTGCACGTCGTACGCGACCTCAAAGCGCGCGTCGCGTCTTCAAGTCGCGTCCAGCTCCTCACTACTCCGAGCGGCGCGTCCGATATCGGAAACGTGAAGTCGAACGACGTCACACCGACGAAACATTCCGGAACGACCGTCAGCGGGACGACGTCGCGTGACGCGAGTTCTGCCAAGACGGCGCAACGACGCCCCGGCACATTTCTCCGAGTTCTAGGTCGTTCCGAACAGTGCGCCTGCCGCAAGCAGTGTGCCGGCTGTTCAGCAGGCCTTGCAGCAAGCGGCGTTGGACGAGCCGCTCGGGTCGGCGAGCCACGACAACGGTAAGAACGACGACAGCAAAGGCGCGAGCAAGGGCAAGAACGCGAATAGCTCGGCCGCCGAAAGCTGGAAACGGACCCGGCATGAAGGGAAGCACGAGCGTCGGCGGCGCCAGGGTGGCGAGCGCTCAGAAGGGCGGTAAGAAGAAGTAGTCGTCCGATCGTCCGCTCCCGTCGCCGGGCTTGGCCCGACGACGGGAGGGAACCTGCCGCGAACGGTCTAGTTGGCTCCTGGGTAGAAGGCGTCCCGACCGCGCTGATACGTCGCCTGCCGCTGCACCGGATTCCGAGACACGAGCGGACGCATGAACATCGGATGGGTCGCGCTGCGCACCTCGTGCTCGATGGTGAAGAGCACCTTCGAGGTCTCGGGATCGACGATGTCCTTGAACCGGTACTGCACGGGGTTCGACTCTTCGCTGATGAGGCCGCGGTCCTTCAGCCACCGGTGGGGACCCGAGAAGTTCACGACATAGATCGCGATGTGGTGGCCGTCGTACGGCACCTCAGGCTCGGTGGTCTCGCGGAAGACCAGGTGCTGCTTGGCCCCGACCTGCACACGCGCCGCGGTGTTGCCGTTGAACGTGACGCTGGCCGGAGCGCCCATGGCGGCCTGGTAGAACTTCGCGATCCCCACCGCGGTGTTGGGCTGCACGTTGAACTCGACGTAGGGGACGCCGAGCGTCATGTCGCCGAACTCGGGCCCCGGGGCGTGGAACCGCATGCGGTTACCCCAGGGGCAGGTGACGCTGATGTACTTGTCCTCGGCCGCGCACGCGAACTTCGTGCCCGCCAGCTTTTCGCGCACGCTCTGCAGACGCATCTTCAACCCCTCGAGATCCGGCACGACGAACCCGACGACTCCCCGGAGAACTTCCGGCTTCCCGGTCGGCATGTGGAATTGCTGCTGGCCCGCGTTGATCCACATGTTCTCGGTGCCGGTCATGATGTACGGGTCGCGCGTCAGCCCGAGGCCCGTCACGTAGAAGTTCGTCGCGACCACCTGGTCCGGGACCTTCACGTTGACGTGCTCGAGCAGCAAGATGTTTCCAATATCCTCGGCGCTCCGGTCGAACACCCTGTCCCCTGCCATTATTGGCCCCCCTATCTTGGCCCCCCGTCACGGGACGCTCTGGCGTAGGATAGCCCGAATTCGACCGGGAGGGAATTCGGTCGCGAGGGTTCAATGGAATTCGGCCTGTTCACGGAGTTCCCGAGCCCGCCAGGCGTGACCGAGGCGGCGGCATTCGACGAGTCGCTGGCGCAGATGAAGGCGGACGAAGACTTCGGCTTCGACGCCGTGTGGCTCGGCGAGATCCGTTTCCAAAAGGATCGATCGGTGCTGGCGGCACCCCTCGTCCACGAGCGCGTCCTGAAGTCGATGCGTCTGTTCGCTGAGCGCGTAGCTCCGCGCCTCGCTTGAGCCGACGCCGACGCCGGCTCAGCTGGCGGCGGATTCTTAGGATGGGTTCTGAGAGAACTCGACCGTCGCCAAGGCCGACCGGTGGGGGGCAATCGGGCGGAGCGGCGCTGCTCCCCCCGATGTCGATCAATCCCAGAGGCGGGTGGAGAAGTAGCGCTCGCCGATGTCGTTGAACAGGGTGACGAAGCGACCGCGCCCGACGCGGCGCGCGACACGCTCGACGCCGGCCATGTACGCGCCGGACGACTGACCGACGAAGAAGCCGGCCGCCGCCAGGCGCACGCACATCCTGTACGCTTCGTCGACGGTCACCGGGACGCGCTCGTCGATCAGCTTTTCGTCGAGGATCGCCGGCACGATGTCCTCGGCGCGCCCCAGCGGCTTGAGCCCCTCGACGCCGGGGAAGGCCTCGGGGATGACGCAGACGAGGCGGATCGACGGGTCGTGCTCCTTCAGACGTCGCCCGAGCCCGGTCAGGGTGCCGCCGGTGCCGACGCCGACGACGACGTGGGTCAGCCGGCCCCCGGTCTGCTGCAGGATCTCGACCGCCGTCGTCTCGTAGTGGGCCCGCCAGTTGTCCTGGTTGCTGTACTGGTCGCTGAAGAAGTAGTGGTCGGAATCGGCCTCGTAACGCCGGCGCACCTCGCGAAGCGCCTCGTCGTAACCGAGGAGCGCGTCCGTGAAGACGAGCCGCGCGCCGTGCGCGAGCATGCGCTTCTTGCGCTCGACGCTCGCGTTGTCGGGAATCACGATCTCGACGGGGACGCCGACGATCCGGCCGATCATCGCGTACGCGATTCCAGCGTTGCCCGACGAGCTGTCCAGCACGGTCTTGCCGGGCTTGAGCTGCCCGTCGTCGAGCGCGCCGAGAAGCATCCGCAGCACCGGCCGGTCCTTGAGCGAGCCACCCGGGTTCAGCGACTCCATCTTCGCGAACACCTCGACGTCGGGGAGGTCGGGCCGCAGGACGTCCACCGGGACGAGCGGCGTGTTGCCCACCGCCCGCAGGACGGGGAAGCGGTCGACGAGCGCCTGGATTCGTGGGTCCCAGGGCATAGGTGCTTATCTTACCGACCGAAAACTGGTCACGGAGGGATTCTATCGTCCCTGGCAAGTGTGTCGGGCCGTCACGGTCGCCGCCACCGGCGAGCACGGATCGGGGAAATCCCCGATTGGCCCGGGCGCTAGACTGATATAGGAGGCCGACCGTGGACGAGCGAACGCGACGAGGATACCGGAGCGGGGTGTACTGCATCGTGCTCGTAGCGCTTTCGGCGACCGCGTGCGCCAGTCACGGGCCCCTGGCGAGCGCGAAGCTCGGGCAGGCTGAGCGGGCGTTCAGCGAAGCGCAGCAGGCTGGCGCGGCCGTCAACGCGGCCACCGAGCTCAAGATCGCCGAGGACAGGCTGAAGGACGCCCGGGTGGCGGTGGCCGACAAGAAGTACGACCGGGCGATTCTGACAGCGGAACAGGCGGCGGCCGACGCGGACTATGCGCGCGCCCGCGCCTCCAACCAGCGAATCAACCAGATCGCGGACGAGATGCGCCAAAGCATACGGGCGCTTCGCCAGGAGCTCGAGCGAACCCCGCAGTAGCCCGGCGGGCGCGCGAGTATGAACTGAGGTGGAGACGATGAGCCAGCTTTCCATCTTGATCAGACGCGTAGGCATGGCGGTCGTCCCCTTGGTGCTGGTCGTGGGCTGCGCCTCCTCGAGGCAAGAGCAAGCGGCACGGGCCCAACTCGAACGGGCGCAGGACGCCTACCGGCAGGCTCAGGCCGACCCGAACGTGCAGGCGTACGCCCAGCTGCGACTCGCGGACGCCCAGAAGGCCCTTCAGGCCGCCGAGCAGGCCAAGACCACGCAGGAGAAGCTCTCGCTCGGCTACGTCGCCGAGAAGCGAGCGCAGATCGCATCGATCGCTGGCGCCACCACGAAGACGGAGCAGGATACGCTGCAGCTGAGCCGCGAGAGCTCGGACGTGCTCCTGCAAAAGCGCGATCGGGAGGTCAAAGCGGCGCGCGCCGAAGCTGCCGCCAGGGCGCGTGAAGCCGAGCAGGCCCGCGCGGCGGTCGAGGCTCGCGCGCGTACCACCGACACGACGGCTCGCGAGGTCGAGCAGGCCCGGCTGCAGGCGGAGGCCGAAGCCAGAGCCTACGCGGCCGAGCAGGCCAAGACGGCCGCCCTCACGAAGGAGCTGTCGGACCTCAAGGGCCAGCAGACCGATCGAGGTCTCGTCCTCACGGTCGGCGATGTCCTCTTCGCCGCCGGCAAGGCCGACGTCGCGCCCGGCGGCCAGCGGAGTATCGACAAGCTGGCTGAGTTTCTCACGAAGTATCCGCGGCGCAAGGTGCTGATCGAGGGTCACACCGACAACATCGGCAACGAGAACTTCAACATCAAGCTGTCGCAACAGCGCGCCGACGCCGTTCGCGCGCTGCTAGTGGCGCGGGGCATCGCTCCCGAGCGGATCACGACCCGAGGCTATGGTCCGAAATTCCCGATCGTGGACAACGACACGCCCGCGGGGCGCCAGCAGAACCGAAGGGTCGAGGTTCTGGTCCTGAACGAAGGGGCGAACGTCGAGAGCAGTTCTCGATAAGCCATTCCCGTCCTCTCCGAGCACCGTCGCGATAGACTCTGGCGGTGCTGCTCCCCACCGTCCTGATCTTGTTGTCGGCGATTCTTCACGTCAGCTGGAACATGCTCATGAAGCGCGGCGGCGACAAGCTCGTCACCGCCTGGACGCTCGACCTGGTGCCCCCCGTGCTCCTGTGGCCGCTTCTGTTCGTCACCGGCGTGCCCGGCCCGGACGTGTGGCCTGTCATCGCCGTGAGCGGCGTCGTCCACGCGGCCTCGACGCTGGCGCTGGTCGGGGCCTACGAGCGTGCCGACCTCTCGGTCGCCTATCCGGTCGCGCGCGGGCTCGCGCCGGTGCTGGTCGCGCTGGGCGCCGGCGCAGTGCTGGGCGAGCGGCTGTCACTGCCGGCGATGTCGGGCGTCCTCGCCGTCAGCGTCGGCGTCGCCTGGCTCGGACTCTCGGCGCGGCGAGTCGGCGGAAGCCTCACGGGGCTCGCGTGGGCGGCCACGATGGCCGCGCTCATCGCGACCTACTCGATCGTCGACAAGATCGGTGTGACGCGGGCTCACCCCGTCGCGTTCGCGATCGTCTTCATGGCGTGGGATTCGGCTCTCCTGACCCCGTACGTGCTGCTGCGCCGCGGGACCCGACGCATTGGGGAGGTCTTTCAGGGCGAATGGCTCCCGATCATCGCGAGCTCGATCATGGGGCTCGTCGGCTATCTGCTGATCCTCGTCGCCCTTCGGCTGACCGAGGTGAGCTACGTGGCCACGTTGCGAGAGATCTCCGTCGTGCTCGCTGCGATCGTCGGGTGGCGCGTGTTGAAGGAGCCGGTGGGCCTACCGCGCGTCGCCGCGGCGGCCCTGGCGGCCGCCGGTCTCGTCACACTGTCGCTCGCTCACGGGCGCTAGCCCGCCGGGCGGCAGACTCGCGACGGCTTGGCGATCTCGTGCAGGTACCACTCGGTGTAGCGAATGACGTTGTACTCGTGCTTCGTGGAGTAGGGCCCCGGCGTGAACGCTGAGGAGTTGACGCCGACCTGGTTCTTCTCGCAGAGGTCCCAGTCCTGCTCGCTGGTGAGCTGCCAGAACGGGAGCAGCGCGTCCAGCTGGTAGTCTCTGCCCTCGACGGCGTCCTCGCTCACGAGCCACTGAACCTGGACGAGCGTCTTCTGCGGGCCCGCCGGGGCCAGGCGCGTGGACACGCCGTGATCGCAGCTCGAGTGGTTCCAGAAGTTCGGCATCGTGCGCATGCGCAGGGTGCCGACGTCGCGGCTCGGATAGTCGCCCATCACCGGCGCGACCGGCCGGCCGTCCATCGACTCGCTGACCCAGCCAGGGACCAGAGGCGTGCGATTGATGGACCACCAGCTGTCCGGCGACGGGAATCGCACCAGGCCCGCCTCCTGATAGTCGATGGCGAGCCCGGCTTCCAGGCGCGCCGAAGTCGCCCGCGCCTGCGCCTCGATCTCACGCTTGAGTGCCGGATCGTCGATCGGCGCGTTGTCGTAGTTGGCCTTGACGTACTGGGGATGGTTCACGTTGCAGTGCCAGCACTCCCGATTGTTTTCCCAGACGAGCTTCCAGTTCGCGCGCACCTCGTAGCTTCGGGTCGCGGCGACCTTGGCGCGCTCGAGGCCCTGAGGCCGCAGCAGCGCGCCGAGCGCCGCCCCGGCGCCGTCGAAGGGAATCGGATCGTCCGCCAGACACACGAAGACGAGCCCGCCTACCTCGCGGACGTGCACGCGGTGCAGGCCGAAGTCGCGGCGGTCGAGGTCGCCGTCCCTGTCCATCCCGCCGCACGCCATCAGCTCGCCGTTTCGCGCGTAGGACCACTGATGGTACGGGCAGACGATTCGCGTGACGTGGCCGGACTCCGCTTGACAGACCTTCATGCCGCGATGGCGACACGTGTTGTGGAGCGCATGAACGCGACCGTCGTCGCCCCGGATGACGATGATCGAGTCGGTGTCGACGTCGAAGACGAAGAAATCACCCGGGCGCCTCACCTGGCACGTGTGGCCGGCGAAGAGCCAACCGCGTCGCCAGATGCGCTCGAGGTCGAGCTGATAGATGCCCGGATCGGTCTGGAACTCGCGCTGCAGGGCGTGGCCTGGCGGGTGCTGCGCGATTAAACGGTCGAGCAGCGCCCGGGCTTCGGCGAGCTGCGAGGACGTCACGAAGGGGTTCGACATCACTCCCATTATAGTTATAGGCGGAGCCTCGCCCCGCCGGGATCGTACAGGACGTCGGGGGCAACCTCGGCGGCAAAGCGCGCGCCGAAGACTTCCGCTTCGAGCGGCGTGCCGACCGCCGTGAGGGCCGTCGGCAGGTAGACGAAACCGATGTGCTTCGCGACCGTGTAGCCCCAGCCGGCACTCCGAAGCCTGCCCACGACGCGACCATCACCGTAGACCGCCTCGCCGCCATAGAGGTCGCGGTCGTCCGGGAGCGGCTCGGCCAGTGTGATCGTGCAGAGTTTCCGCTGCACGCCCTCCGCCTTGATCCGGATCAGCGCTTCGCGTCCGATGAAGTCCCCTTTCTGCAAGTGCACGCAGAAGCCCAGGCCCGCCTCGTACGGGTTCTCGGCCGGTGTGAGATCGGTGCTCCAATAGCGGTAGCCCTTCTCGAGCCTCAGCGAATCGACCGCCTTGTAGCCGGCGGGCTCGATCCCGAACGGCCCGCCAGCGGTCTGCAGCGCGTCCCACACCTGCACGGCATGCTCGTTCCGCACGTAGAGCTCCCAGCCGAGTTCCCCGACATAGGTCACCCGCTGGGCCTCGACCGGGATGCCGGCGACGTCGATCCGCCGCGCAGACATATAAGGATAGGCGGTATTGGACACGTCGCTCGCCGTGACCGCCTGCAGCACGCGACGCGCCTCGGGCCCCCAGATCCCGATGCACGAGAGCTCGTCGGTGACGTCGCGCACGTCGACCGAGCCGTCGTCGGGCCGGTGCATCCGGATCCAGCCGAGATCGCTCGCGACGAAATTGCTGCCGGTCGTCACGCGGAACCGGTCGGGGGCCCAGCGGGTGACGGTCAGGTCGCTCTCGATCCCGCCGCGCGGGTTCAGGAACTGGGTGTAGATCACGCTTCCGACCGGCCGGTCGACGTTGTTGTCGGCCAGACGCTGGAGCAGTCCGAGCGCGCCGGGGCCGCTGACGTCGAGCTTGCCGAACGAGGTGAAGTCGAAGAGGCCGGTGCGCTCGCGCACCGCTCGGTGCTCGGCGCCCACCCGCTCGAAGAACGCCGGCCGCGCCCAGCCCCACCGGCGCTGATCGGCGCCCGCGCGGCGCCCCGGCGAGCCCGGGACGAAGTAGTTCACGCGCTCCCAACCGTTCTTCTCGCCGAAGACCGCGCCCGCTTCGCCCAGACGCGCGTCGAGTGGGCTCAGGCGGCGCGCGCGGGCCCACTCGTTCTCGTCGTGGGGATAGCGCAGCGTGTAGTAGTACTTGTACGATTCGCGCGCGCGCTCGGCGGCGTAGGCACGGTCCTCGTACACCGGCCCGAAGCGGCGCACGTTCAGCTCCGTCACGTCGTGGGGCGGCTCGCCGTCGACGAGCCAGTGGGCGAGGATATCGCCGATCGCGCCGCCGGCGCCAAAGCCCGTGTGGGAGAGGCCGGCCGCGACCCAGAACCCCGGCACACCCGGGACGGGACCGAGCAGGGGACGGCTGTCGGGCGTGATCCCCTCGGGACCGTTCACCAGGTGCGCGAGCTCGGCCTTGGAAAGCATCGGGACCCGGCGAATGGCACCTTCGAGAATGTCGTTGAAAAGCTCCCAGTCGGAAGGCAAGAGCTTCTGCGTGAAGTCCCAGGGCACGCCGTTGACCGACCAGGCGACCGGGCTCCGCTCGAAGCCGCCGATGAGAAACCCGCCGACCTCCTCGCGCATGTAGACGAGGTTCTCCGGGTCGCGCAGGCAGGGGGTCGTGCGGGCGAGCTCCTGGCCGGCGATCGGCTTGGTGGCCAGATGCTGATGGATCAGCGGCGTGATCGGCAGGCTGACGCCGACCATGGCGGCGATCTGGCCGGCCCACATGCCGCCGGCGTTGACCACGCATTCCGTGCGGATCGCGCCGTGGTCGGTCCCGACCGCGGCGACGGCGCCCCGCCCGGTCCGCGTGATGCCGGTGACCCGGACGCCCGTGCGGATCTCGACGCCGAGCCGCCGCGCGCGCGCGGCCAGCTCCATGGTCGCGCCGCTCGGATCGAGCCAGCCGTCGCCCGGCAGGTACATCGCCCCGTGCAGGCTCTCGCCCGACATCAAGGGGAAGATGCGAAGCGATTCTGCCGGCGAGATCGTGTCCACGTCCAGACCGATTGCCTTCGCCGTCCCGACCTGGCGCTGGAGGAACCTCCACTGATCGCGGCTCGACGCGACGCGGAGGCTGCCGACCTCGTGCCAGTGCTCGGCCGCCCCCGGCTCGGACTGCAGGCTCCGATAGAGCCCGATGCTGTACTGACGCATGCGCATCAGAATCGGCGAGGTGTGGAAGTGGGTGACCATCCCGGCGGCGTGCCAGGTCGAGCCGCTGGTCAGCTCGCCTTTGTCGACGAGCACCACGTCCGTCCAGCCCTTCTGCGCCAGGTGATACGCGATGCTGCACCCGGCGATGCCGCCTCCTATGATGACGACGCGAGCCTGGTCCTTCACGCCACGCTCCTTGGCGGGGGGCGCCGGAGGCGGCGGGCGCGTGCGGGAGGGATCGAATGGACCACGCTGCACGCGTGCGCTACCCCGCTGCGGCTGGGCTCCATTCGGGCGCTCGAGAGCCGCCGCCGCGTCGCGGGAACGGGTCCCTTCGACCCCTCCCGCACGCACCCGCCGCCTCCGGCGCCCCCCGTCATCCCGCGATCGTCGAGCATGATTCTGCGCGGAGGGCGTCAGCGGCGGCGCCACGCCTGGGTGCGGCGCTCGAGCCAGCGGGCCAGCAGCAGGTGGAGCCCGCGGGCGGCGACGTTCGTGTAGAAGATCATCATCGCCATCGCCGCCGCGGAGGCGATCTCGCCCGTGTCGTCCATGTTGAGGACGGAGATCGACGCGAGCTCGGTCTTGGGACCGTAGATGAAGACGACGCCCGAGACGGTCGTCATGGCGTTGACGAACATGTAGATCGCGATGTCGAGCGCGGAAGGCAGACACACCGGCACCGTCACGCGCCAGAAGGTGCGGTAGAAGGGCTGCTTCAGCGAGGCGGACACCG
>Ga0209237_1001480_pt1 | contig 13927 bp, 8 predicted proteins | sample GraSoi013_1_40cm_2_FD_185820 | JGI IMG/M metagenome (GOLD analysis project Ga0209237, IMG submission 185820) | Grasslands soil microbial communities from the Angelo Coastal Reserve, California, USA - Sample 10_02_2013_1_40cm (SPAdes) (version 2) | ecosystem: Environmental > Terrestrial > Soil >... | reverse complement strand
CCCCCCCCCCCCCGCCGCGAACTGACGCTGACACCTCGCCTCGGATTCGCATGTCCTCGGCTCGGTGCGCCACCCCAGCGCGGCTGCCGCGCTGGGGGCCCCGGTGTGGCCGCGGGCGCTGCTGTCACAGCGTAGCGCAGCTCTTTAGGGCTGCCCCGTGAGCTGTCGATACATCGTCTGGATCGTGGCGATCGTGTCGGCTTCTGACGCGGTCTTGTCGTCGCGATAGCGCTTCACGCGCGCGAAGCGGAGCGTCACGCCGCCGGGATACTGCGAGCTCGCCTGGATTTCGTTGAACGCGATCTCGGCGACGATCTCGGGCCGCACGAACACGGTGTGCTCGTCACGGCCAATCTCGAGCTCCAGGAATTTCTTCGTCTGCCACGCGAGCATCTCGTCGGTCAGCCCCTTGAACGTCTTGCCGAGCATGACGAAGCCGCCGCGCTCGGCGTCGCGCGCGCCGAGATGCAGATTGCTGAGCGTCCCGCGGCGCCGGCCGCTGCCCCACTCCGCCGCGAGGATGACGAGATCCAACGTGCGCGCCTGCTTCACCTTCAGCCATGTCTGACCGCGGCGCCCCGCGGCGTACAGCCCTTCGAGCGACTTCGCCATCACCCCTTCGTGACCGGACGCCATCGCACGCGCGGCGAACGCGGCGGCTTCATCCGGCGTGGCGGTGACGATCCTCGGGACCAGATTGTCGGACGCCGCCTGCTCGCCGGCGACCGCGAGGCGACGCGCGAGCGGCTCGTCAACCAGCGGATCGCCGTCGAGATAGAGCGCGTCGAAGAAGAATGGCGTGATGGGCAACTCGCCCTTCAGTCCCTCGACGTCCAGCTTGCGGCCGAATCGCCGCATCGTGACTTGAAACGGCTGCGGCGTCCCATCCGGACGCAGCACGATCGCTTCGCCGTCGAGCACGATCTCGCGCGCCGGCATCGCGCGCACGACGCTCGCGACTTCCGGCACGGCGATGGTGACGTCGCGCAGATTGCGCGAGTACACCTTCACCTCGTCGCCGACCTTGTGGACCTGAATGCGCGCGCCATCGAGCTTGTACTCGAACGACGCCTCGCCGAGCGTCTCGAGCGCGTCGCCGACGTCGCTCGCCGAATCGGCGAGCATCGGCTGGACCGGCTGAAACGGCTGCAGGATGAAACGCGACAGCGCGTGTTCCCCGCCGGCGAGTGCCGCGCTCGCCACGACCGCGAGGTCGCCGGCGAGCATCGCCGCGCGGCGAATGCGCGCGGCGGCGACGCCGGACGCGCGCGCGACCGCTTCCATCAACACGCCTTCGAGCGCGCCTTGTCGCAGCTCGCCGAACATCAGGCGCACCAGGAAATCCCGCTCTTCACGCGTGGCTCGGCCGAGCAGCGCTCGCAGCACCTGCACGCGCGCCGCCGACGAGCCGGATCCCGACGCCGCCGCGACGCCTTCGAACGTCGCGTCGACCTCGCGCAACTCCAGCGACGGCGCGACGTCGTCGCCAGCGTCGCCCAGGCTTCGGCGCCCGAGCGCCTCGGAAATCAGCGCGCCGCCGATCCCGATGCGGCCCTGGCGTGTCGAGCCACTCAGAAACGGAATCGCGATCTCGATTTCATCGGCGGGGACGCGTTTCAACAGATCCGACAGGTGACCGATTTTCTCGAGCCGTCCGCTCGTCTCCGCCACCGCGCGCGACGCGGCGACGACCTCCGCAAGACGCATGGAGGAATCGTACTCGGAAGTACGAAGTGCGAAGTACGAAGTACGAAGTCTGAAGTTGGAAGTCTGAAGTTGGAAGTCTGTTGCCTTACGTGCGCGAGCCGCGCAGCAGCCGTAGGAATCGGGGCTGCGTCGCGCGGTGCGTTGCGGGATGGCGGTTCGCGAGATACGTATCGAGCAGCCACACTGACGGCGTGCAGCCGAGCACGATCAGTGACACGGCGTGATAGCCAAGCGCAGCGAACGCGAGCGATCCCGCCCAGCCAACGGGCATCAGACTCGCGATGCCGGCGGCCATGCCGATCACCGCGGAGGTATCGACAATCGCGGCGATGATGCGGCTGGTGCGCGTGAAACCGAGGACGGGCGGGGGCTCGTCCGTTTCCACCAGCGCGCGGCGGTCGCGCTGCACCGTGCCGGTGAGCTCGTCCTTCCACTGCGAGTTGTGGCCGACGAGCGCGGCCTGTTCGCGGACCACGCGCGCGACGCGGCGATCGCCCTGCGTAAAGAAACGGCAGAAGTCGTCGACGGTGGTTTCCACGTCGACGCCGAGCTGAAGCGCATACGCACGAACGTAAGCACGCGCGTAAATCCCGGTCGGCCAGCGGGAAAAATCGTTCCGCTCCATGCCCGACCAGAGGTCGCTGCTGACTTTGGTGGCTGCGGCAATCTGATCGAGCGAGATGCCCCGCTGAACTCGAATCCGCCGAAGATTGGGGCCGAAGGCCTCGCGTTCGCCCATGGAAGTAACCGACGTAGCCGCAAGAACCCTTCCACGTGTTGGCGACGGCGATGGGCTCACAACCTGTTCCAAAACGACTCGGTTTTGGCCAAACGGACGAGCAGTCGCTCGGACGCGGACGTCTCATTTTTCAACAGTTGACTTACGGTTTCGGCGTTTGGTTGACTTTCAGCTGCCGCTAGTCGAACTCGCGCTTCGGTGGCGTCTGCTCGGCGCCGACGCGGCCGGCGACGATGTCGGCGCGCGAATAGTTCTCGCTCTTCATCTTCGCGCCGGCGAGCCGCCGCAACATGGCGAGCTGCCCGACGTGCGCGATCGAATCGGCGACAGCGCCCTGAAAGAGCCGCTCAGGCGTCACCGCCAGCGGCGCGTCCGACGCGAGGTAGTCGTCGAAGCGGTGGAGCGCGGCGAAGAATCGCTCGACCTCGCGGTCCCACGCGAGCGGCTCCGAATCGCTCCACGCCTCCGCGCCCGCAGCCTGCGACAGCGCCCAGTCGTACAAGTCGCCGATGTGCGCAAGGATCTTCACGGGCGTGCGCGGCGATCCGTCGCCGCTGTAGGTCGCAAAGCTCGCCGGCGCGCCGCGCACCGCCTTGCCGCCGCGATACGCGACGGTTGCGACGGTGTGTCGCAGCAACTCTCGTTTCGGGTCCATCGACACTCCTCACGCACGACAACGCAGAAACCGCGGAACCCGCAGAGAAAACGTGGCTCGGCGTGTTCCGTGAATCATCGCTGCACCTCGATCGGGATTGCACTCTTCACCACGGTGGACACAGAGGACACGGAGGTTAAACCGTACGAGAGTTTGTTCCTCCGCGTCCCCCGTGTCCTCCGTGGTCGGTATTTGCTTCGAAGATCACGCTGCAACACGTGACCGCACCCTCTGCTTTTGCGACCTCGCTCGCGTCGACCAGGCGTAGCGTCAAACCATGACGCGCCAGCCGCTCCGCCGTCCGCGGACACGCGTCAGGATAGATCACCAGGTCGCCGACGCGCAGCGCGTTGGCCGCCATCGGCTCGGCCGGATCGACCTCGACGAAGCGGAATCCACTGAGCACGTCTTTGCCGATCCACTGCGGGTTCACGAGCAGCGTGTCGTCGGCCACGGCCGTGACCGCCGACTTCAGATGCAGGCAGCCGCGGACCGTCACGGCGCAGACGGTGTAGCCGTGCGGCGCGAGCATCTGCCGCATCTGCGCAACCGCGTCGGCGTTGGTGCGCGTCGACAGCCCGACGAACACTCGCCGGCCGGCGATCAGGACGTCGCCGCCATCGAGCGTCCCGGGCGGCACGATGAAGCGCAGCGGTCGATGGCGCTCGAGCGCCTGGGCGAGCGCCGGTACTTCGACGCGGCGCGGCTCGGCGCCGGGCCGCGTGACGATCGCCAGCTCGTCGAACGCGATCGCAATGTCCTCGACGAACACGGAGTCGGGCATGTCGAGACCCGACGCCAGCCGCTCGATGCGGCATCCGGCCTCCGTGAGCGCCTGCTCGTACTCGCGATGCTGCGCGCGCGCCCGCTCGACGTCGATCGGCACGCGCGCCAGATGGGTCAGCTCGCACGACGCCATCGACGGGCTGATGTCGCGCGTGAGTGCAACGAGCACGCGCACATCATAATCAAAGCAACCACCAAGAAGCCGAGCTCGCAGAGAAAGCCTTGCTCCGCGGTCTCAGCGCGCTCCGCTTTGCGCCCGGCCAACGTACCGCCGCCTTCATCCGTCTAAGGAAACGCCGTTGACCCTACGAACCGCTTCGTAGATACTTCCGGCGCATCCGGGACGCCCTGAAGGGCGTCCCCTACAACTGTAGGGGACCGTCTTAGATCGTTCCTGTAGGGGACGGTCTTTAGACCGTCCCGCGGAGGCGAGATGCACGATCTGCGACTAGCGATTCGCGCGCTTCGGGCGACACCGGTCGTCTCGGTCGTCGCCGTGCTGTCGCTCGCGCTCGGCATCGGCGCAAACACTGCGATCTTCTCGCTGATCGACGGCCTGATGCTCCGCGCGTTGCCGGTCTCGCAACCGGACCGCCTCGCGCTGCTCACCGACGCGACTTCGCCGGCCTCCGCGCAATCGTGGACCAATCCGATCTGGGAGCAGATTCGCCAGCGTTCGCACCTCGTGGACGGCGCGTTGGCGTGGTCGGGCAGCCGCTTCAACCTCGCGGCCGGCGGCGAAACGCGTTTCGTCGACGGCATCTGGGTGAGCGGCGCGTTCTTCGACACGCTCGGCGTGCCGGCGATGCTCGGCCGCACGCTGACGGATGCGGACGATCGCCGTGGCGGCGGCGCCGACGGCCCCGTCATCGTCATCAGCTACAGCTTCTGGCAGCAGTACTTCAACGGCGCGGCCGACGCCATCGGCCGCACGCTGACGCTGGATCGCGTGCCGTTCACGGTGGTCGGCGTGACGCCGCCCGGCTTCTTCGGCACCGACATCGGCCGCAGCTACGACGTCGCGGTGCCGCTCGGCGACGAACCGCTGATCCGTGGCCGCGACAGCGGGCTCGATCGCCGGTCGATGTGGTGGCTGTCGGTGATGGTGCGCATGAAGCCTGGGCAATCGATCGACACGGCGACGGCGGCGCTGCGCGGCGTGCAGCCGCAGATTCGAGACGCGACGATCCCCGACAACTGGCGGCCGCAGGATGTGTCGTCGTACCTGAAGGATCCCTTCACGCTGTTCTCGGCGTCCACCGGCAGCTCGTTTCTGCGTGAGCGTTTCCACAAACCATTGATGACGATCATGATCGTCGTCGCCCTGGTGCTCCTCATCGCGTGCGCAAACATCGCGAACCTGCTGCTCGCGCGCGCCACGGCCAGGCGGCACGAGCTGAGCGTGCGCGTGGCGCTCGGCGCGTCGCGCTGGCGGCTGGCGCGCCAGTTGATGACCGAAAGCCTGCTGCTGTCCGTCGCCGGCGCCGGTCTCGGCATGCTGATCGCGTCGTGGGCGAGCCGGCTGCTGGTCGGTCAGCTCTCGACATCGACCAACACCGTCTTTCTCGATCTCTCGCTCGATTGGCGCGTGCTCGCCTTCACGATCGCGGTCACCGCCGCGACGGCGCTGCTCTTCGGCACGGCGCCGGCCCTGCGGCGCGGCGGGCGTGGCGCCAATCGAAGCGTTGAAGGAGCACGCTCGGAGCGGCGTGGGCGATGCGCGCGCCGGCGTGGCCAGCGGACTCGTCGTGGCGCAGGTGGCGCTGTCGGTCGTACTCGTCGTCGCGGCCGGATTGTTCGTGCGGACGTTCTCGTCGCTCGCGGCGGTCCACCTCGGCTTCGAGCGCGATCGCATCCTGATTGTCAACGTCAGCGCGCTGCGCGCAAACGTCGAGCCACAGCAGCGCATTCCACTCTACGAGCGTGTCCGCGATGCAGTCCGCAGCGTGCCTGGCGTCGCCGAGGCGGCGGTGTCGGTCGTCACGCCCGTCAGCGGCAGCACGTGGAGCAACCGGATCAGCGTGTCCGACAGCGTGGACCTGCCGGAACGCGAGCGCCAGGCGAACGCGAACTACGTGACGCCCGGCTGGTTGTCCACGTACGGCACGCCGATCGTCGCCGGTCGCGACATCGGTCCACAGGATCGCAAGGGGTCGCCGCGGATCGTCCTCGTCAACCAGGCGTTCGTGCGCAAGTTCCTCGCCGGCACGAATCCGCTGGGACACACCCTGCACACGGACGGCGTCAGGGGGCCCGGTCCGCGCATGGAAATCGTCGGCGTGGTGGCCGACGCAGTGTATCGATCGCTGCGCGATCCCATCCCGCCGACGTGGTATGTGCCGCTCGCGCATTACGACGATTCCGGCTCGCCGCCGCTGCCCGCGGTCAGCCTGAGCGTGAGAGCGAGCGGCGGCTCGCCGGCGCTGCTCACGAAGAGCATCGCCGCGGCGATCGCCACGATCGATCCGAATCTCGCCCTCACCTTCCGGCCTTTGTCGGATCAGGTCAACGCGTCGCTCACGCAGGAGCGCGTGGTCGCGATGCTGTCGGGATTCTTCGGCGCACTCGCGCTGCTGCTCGCCGGACTCGGCCTCTACGGCGTCACGTCGTACGCGGTCACGCGCCGGCGCGCGGAGATCGGCATCCGCATGGCGCTCGGTGCCGCGCCGGCCGGCGTCGTACGCCTGGTGCTGGCGCGCGTGACGATCCTCGTCGCCCTCGGCGTGCTCGTCGGCGCCGGCGCCAGCGTATGGCTATCGACGTTCGTGTCGACGCTCCTCTATGGACTGCAGCCACGCGATCCGATGACGCTCGCGACAGCGGCCGTCACGCTCGCTGCTGTCGGCGCTGTGGCGGGATGGCTGCCCGCGTACCGCGCGTCGCGGATTGATCCGGCGCAGGTGTCCGAGAATGCTGAGCTCTCCACCACGGGGGACACGGACAGGAGGCTCAGTCGGACAGGATTAAGCCTCCGCGTCCATCGTGTCCTCCGTCGTGGCGAGGATGTTTGTGAGGCGCAGCATGCACGACATCCGACTTGCCTTTCGATCGGTCCGCGCGACGCCCGTCGTATCGCTGGTCGCCGTGCTCTCGCTCGCGCTTGGCATCGGCGCCAACACGGCGATCTTTTCGATCGTGAACAGCCTGCTGCTGCGTGCGCTGCCGGTGAAAGAGCCGCAGCAACTCGCGCTCGTCGCCGACGACCCGACGAGAGGGATCACGTCGTGGACGAACCCGATCTGGGAGCAGATTCGGCAGCGGCACGAGATCTTCGATGGCGTCCTCGCGTGGAGCACGATGCGCTTCAACCTCGCCGCGGGCGGCGAGACCCAGTTCGTCGACGGCATCTGGGCGAGCGGGAGCATGTTCGAGACGCTTGGCGTGCCGGCGATGCTCGGCCGCACCTTCACCGACGCAGACGATGCACGCGGCGGCGGGCCGGATGGACCGGTGGCCGTCATCAGCTACGCGTTCTGGCAGCGACACTTTGGCGGATCCGCCGATGCGATCGGCCGGACGCTGACCATCGAGCGCGTCCCCTACACGATCGTCGGCGTGACGCCGGCCGATTTCTTCGGCCCCGACGTCGGTCGCGCATTCGACGTCGCGATTCCCATCGGCACCGAGCCGCTGAGCCGTGGCAAGGAGTCGTGGCTCGATCAGAAGTGGTTCTGGTGGCTGACCGTCATGGCGAGGGTGAAGCCCGGCCAGTCGGTCGACGCGGCCACCGCGGCGCTACGCGGTCTGCAGCCTCAGATTCGTGAAGCGACGCTGCCCGACGGCCCACCGCAAGGCGTCGCTGAGTATCTCAAGGAAAAGTTCACGCTCGTTCCCGCTGGGACCGGCCATTCACCGCTGAGGCGCCGATACGAACGGCCGCTCCTCACGATCCTCGTCGTCGTCGGCCTCGTGCTGCTCATCGCGTGCGCCAACATCGCGAACCTCCTGCTCGCGCGCGCAACGGCGCGGCGCCACGAGTGGAGCGTGCGGCTGGCGCTCGGCGCGCCTCGATGGCGTCTGGCGCGGCAGCTTCTGACCGAAAGCCTGATGCTCGCGGGCGTTGGCGCGGCACTCGGCGTCGTGATCGCGCACTGGGGCAGCCGGCTGCTCGTGCGACAGCTCTCGACGCAAACCAACACGGTGTTCCTCGATCTGGCGCTCGACTGGCGCGTGCTCGTGTTCACGAGCGGCGTCACGATGGTCACCGCGCTGCTCTTCGGCACGGCGCCGGCGTTCCGCGCGACCAGCGTCGCACCCGCCTTCGCTCTTCGAGCTTCGGCGGGGCAGGCCCGTCACCTTGGAGACGGCGGGCCGCTTAGTCTGTCGAGCGGCCTCGTCGTGGCGCAGGTCGCGCTGTCGCTGATGCTGGTCGTCGCCGCCGGGCTCTTCATGCGGACGTTCAGCTCGCTCGCCAACCTGCATCTCGGCTTCGATCGCGATCGCGTGCTGCTCGTCAGCGTGAACGCGCAGCGCACCGACGTCCCCGCTGCCGACCGTCTGCCCACGTGGGAGCGGATTCGTCAGAGCGTCATCGCCGTCCCGGGCGTCGCCTCGGCCGCGGTGTCGTTCCTGACGCCGGTGAGCGGTGGTGTCTGGAACAACAACATCGACGTGTCGGGCGGCGTGCCGGTGCCCGAACGGCAGCGCATGTCGAATTTCAACGCGGTGACGCCCGGATGGTTCACCACGTTCGGCACGCCGATTCTCGCCGGACGCGACATCAGCGATCGCGACCGCAAGGGTGCGCCACTCGTCGCGCTCGTCAACCAGGCGTTCGCCAGGAAGTTTCTGAACGGCGCGAATCCTGTCGGCCACACGCTCACGATTGGCCGCCAGCCGAATGCCCAGCCGCCGCGCGAGATCGTCGGCCTCGTCGCCGATGCGGTGTACCGCGCGCTGCGCGAGCCGGTCCCGCCAACGATGTACATCCCGGTCGCGCAGTTCGACGACAGCAGGCAGCCGGCGCCAGCCTCCGTCAGCATCAACGTACGATCGTCGAGCGGCTCACCGGCGCTCCTCGCCCGCAGCGTCGGCGCCGCGATCAACGGCGTCAACCGCGATCTCGCGCTCACCTTCCGTCTGCTGTCCGATCAGGTCGACGCGTCGCTCACGCAGGAGCGCGTGGTCGCGATGCTGTCTGGATTCTTCGGCGCGCTCGCACTGCTGCTGGCGGGACTCGGGCTCTACGGCGTCACGTCGTACGCGGTCACGCGCCGCCGCGCAGAGATCGGCATCCGGATGGCGCTCGGCGCCGCGCCGGCCGCCGTGGTCCGCCTCGTGTTGTCCCGCGTGTCGATTCTCGTCGCCGTCGGCGTCATCGCCGGCGCCGGTGCGAGCGTGTGGCTGTCGACGTTCGTGTCGACGCTGCTCTACGGGCTCGAGCCGCGCGATCCGGTGACGCTCATCGGCGCCGCCGTGACGCTCGCCGCGGTCGGCGCGCTCGCCGGCTGGCTGCCGGCATACCGTGCGTCGCGCATCGATCCGGCGGCGGTGTTGCGAGACTCGTGAAACCTGAGATTTTCAGATTCAGATTTCAGATTGATTGTTGAGTGTTGACTGTGAGTGAACGTCACACGTAGCGCGAAGGCTTTAACCCAATTCTCATTTCGGTGTAGAGGCAACGAAGAATTACGGAGGCAACGGATTTCACAAACGGAGGAACAGAGGAAACGGAGCAACAACGGAGGCGGTTCGACGGCCGGCCTGCGACGCAGGCCGGCTGAGCGGACGGATCGGATCGGAACCACGAACCACACACGATTCCAGATGTTCGTGGTTTCCGATCCGATTCGTCCGCGTGCGTCGCTTCGCGACGCCGTCGAACCACTCTTCTCCGTTCGTCCTCTGTTTTCTCCGTTGCTCCGTTTGTGAATCCGTTCGCTCAGTCTTCTCTGTTTTCTCCACGGCGTGCTACAGCAAACCGCAAAGCGCTCTAGCCGAGCGATGGAGCGCGATCGCGTGTCGGACGTGCGGTCCAGATGAGAAGCAAGATCACCGTCAGTACGACGCCGGCGATGCGGGTTCGGGGTGATGCGAACACAACGGCCGCGTTGACGATGATGATGAAGAAGAAGGCTCGGAGTCCCACCACAAGCATCGGACTCCGGGCGAAGTACTCCGTGGGCCGCACCCGCCATCGCCACAGGTCCACCAGCCACACGGCCACGAACACGTAGTTCACGTACACACCGCCGCCCCACGCGACTCCATACACCGCTGCCGTCTGCCGCGCCGTCTCTCTGACCGCGGCGTCGTGGTTCCAATGATGATGGTGCCCCAACGCGATGACGATGTGCACGACGCACAGGAGCGCGCCCACGAACGAAATCGACCAGAGCCAGCGCTGATGTGTACGACGCTGTTTCCCGGCTTCGCCCGCGACGAAGGCGGCGAGCGCGAGCCAAATCGTCGCATACAGCGCGAGCGTCACGTCGATCGGATCTCGTTGGGGCGGTGATCGATCGCGTCGAGCGGAGCGCCCGCCGGGAGCGGAACGATGAACGCGGCCATCGACACGACAGCGATCACGCCGGCGAGGATGCGGAACATCGCCGCATAGCTGCCGGTCCACGCGATGCACCACGCGAGCAGCAGCGGGCCGAGCGCTGACGCGACGACCGTGAGCGCCTGCGCCGATCCTTGAATGCGGCCGAGCTCGCGGCGTCCGAACACGCGCGGCCACACGCTGAAGAACAGCACCATCACCAGGCCGCCGCCCAGCCCCATCGCCGTCGCCCACAGCGTCACGTGCGTGCGCGTCGCGACGTGCGGAAGCGCGAGCAGGCCGGCGGCGAGCACGAGCAGCGAGACCGCCATCAACTTCTCCAACGCGACACGAGTGGCGAGCCAGCCGCCGGCGAAGTTGCCCGCAAGCGCCGTCATCGCCGTGATCGCGAGCGTCTGGTAGTAGACGTCCGCGCTGAATCCGCGCTCGGCGAGAATCGATTCATTGAACAGGCCGATGCCGGACGCCACGAGCCCGTAGAGGGACGTTCCGACGGCGAAGATCCAGAACGTCGGCGTGCGGAGCGCCTCGGTCCAACGATAACCACTTGCGACGACTGGCTCGCCGCTCACCTCCGGCCCGCGCCGTACGATGATCCACCCGAGCGGTGCGAGCACGACGATCAGCGTCAATCCGACGGCGAGCCACGCGACGCGCCACCCGCGCTGCTGGACCAGCGCGCCCACAGCGGGGAACGCGATCATGAACCCGATGCTCATGACGATGCTGAAGACGGCCATCGCCGCGTCGATCTTTCGCACGAACCACTGCCCGATCATCGTGAGGCTGACGACCGACAGCGCGCTCTGCCCGAGCGCGCGCGTGAGCGTCACCCAGACCGCCAGCGCGGCAAACGAGTGCGTCCGGCTCATCGCGCACACCACCGCGCCGAGCGCGAGCGGCACAATCGTCACCATCGCGCGGCTGCCTAGGCGATCGATGAGCTGGCCGACGCCGATGGCGCCTGCCGATCCGAGCATCGTCGCCCAGAAGTTCAGCTCGGCATAGCTGACGCGATCGATCGTGAGGTCGGCGAGCAGCGGTTCCGTGATCAGGCCCAGTCCCTGTGTGCGGCCAGGCAGCGTTCCCACCATTGCCGCCGCCGCGACGAGCAGCACGGACCAGCCGTAGGAGACACGGGGCATTTCAGATTTCAGATTGCAGATTTCAGATTGATTGTTGATTGTTGATTGTTGATTATCTGTCACGACGACCACGCAGGATCTCCGACTCGCGTTCCGGGCGACACCGGTCGTCTCGATTGTGGCGGCGCTGTCGCTCGCGCTCGGGATGGGCGCGAACACCGCCATCTTCTCGCTCGAGACTCGTGAGATTTCAGACTTCAGATTGCAGATTTCAGATTGTTTGCTGATTGTTGATTCGATTAGCCATTCGCAGAATCAATCGCCAATCAACAATCAATCTGAAATCTGAAATCTGAAATCTGCAATCTGAAATCTCACGTATCAGAAGTAGAACTTCAGGCCGAATTGGATGATGCGCGCGTTGCCGGCACTGAGAATCTGACCGAAGCCGGTCGATTCACGCGCGATGTTGGGCGGACCGAAGTTCACGCGATCGAACGCGTTGAACACCTCGGTGCGGAACTGGACGTACCGGTCGGCTGTGACGTGGAAGTTCTTGGCAAGCGTGAAGTCGACGTTGGCGTACCGGGGTCCGCGCATGATGCCGACGCCGGCATTGCCGAACGCCTGCGGCGCGGGATTGAACGCGAGGAAGGCGTCGGTGTTGAACCAGCGATCGATCGTGCGCTGCGATTCCGGCAGTTCGGGATCGCCCACCAGGTTCGGACGCGCGCGCCGTTCGCCGCCGATGTTCAGCACGCTCGAGCCGCCGAGCGTCGCCGTCAGCGCGAGGCCGCTCTGCATCACGTGAATGCCCGACAGCTGCCAGCCGCCGAGCAGCAGGTCTGTCATCGCGCTCCAGCCGTTGCCGAAGCGGCGTCCGCGGCCGAACGGCAGCTCCCAGATGTAGCTCGCCACGAAGCGGTGCGCGATGTCGAACTCGGCCGGCCCGCGATCGGCCTTGAGGTTGTAGCTGTCCTGTGGCTCGCGGAACGTGCCGGTATCGATGCCGGCGCCGCCACCGCTCGTCGAGATGTGATCCGGGGCGTCGGTGATGGCGCGGCCCCACGTGTAGCTGACCAGCGCACTCAACCCGCCGGAGAACCGCTTCTCCAGGCGCGTCTGCAGCGAGTTGTAATCCGAGGACACACGATTCTCCATCCATTGAATGTCGCCGAACGCCGGATAGGGACGCGCGCCCGCTGATTGTGAGCCGTCCGCGTTCTGAATGACCGCGCGCTGATTGAGATTGCGGAAACCGGGCAGACCCGTTCCCCGGTTCCCCACATACGCCACGTCGAGCACCAGGTCCGTCATCAGCTCGTATTGCGCGCCGACGTTGTACTGCTGAATGTACGGCGTGCGCTGGTTGGAATCCTGCGCGCGCCGCATCACGGTTGTCGACAGGCTCGTCGGATCGAGCAGTCCGCTCGGATAGCCGTTCACCAGCCGGAACGGGGCCGCCGAAGCGACGGCCGCCGCTCCAGACACAGACGACTGCAGGAGGTTGTCCACCAGGTACGGCGGGTTGAAGCCGAGCATCCCTTCACGCCCTTGTCTGACCGTATGCGTGTAGAAGATCCCGTAGCCGCCGCGCAGCACCCATCGCGAGGCCGGTGCGTACGCGAAGCCCGCCCGCGGTGCGACGTTGTTCCGATCGGGACGGATCAGCGCGCGATCGAAGGTACCCCCGTCCTTCGCGAAGATCATCGTGCCGGTCGCGGGATCGAAATTGGCGAGACGGTCCTCGATCTCCCGCGGCGGCGTGGCGTACTCGTAGCGAGCGCCAAGGTTCAACGTCAGCTTGGGCGTCACGCGGTAGTCGTCCTGCACGAAGTAGAACTGCATGTCCTGCCCTTGATCCATGACCGTGAAGCTGGTCAGCGCCAGCTGCGACGGCAGTCCCAACAGCAGATCGCCGACCGCCCGGTTGGTGAAGCGGTTCTCGAAGTTCATGCGGCCGACCGTCGCGTTGAGGTCGTTGATCTTCGTCTGCACGTGGAGGAACTCGCCGCCAAACTTGATCAAGTGCGCCTCACGGCTCCACGTGATCGTCAAGCGTGGATTCCAGGAGCGCGGGGTCTGGAATTGCGGCGTCGATGTGTGCCGGCCCACCGCATCGAACCCTTGAATGTTCACCTTGGGCACGCCGCCCACGATCGCGGCATCGTTCGGGACATTCTTCAGCCCGATCTGTGCTGCACCGTCGACGCCCGCGTTGGGCGGATTCGTGAAGTAGTTCCCTCGAGAGTAGCCGAAGCGGAAGTCGCCAAAGAGCGTCGGCGAGAAGATGTGTGTCAGGCCGAGCGCGAGACCCTGCGAGCGATTGAGATTCGATCCGAACGCGTCGTTGAACGATCCCTCGCCGAGGCCAGGGAGCGGCGAAGGACGGAAGGTATTCGTGTCGACGAAGCTGTAACGCCCGAACATGCTGGTGGCGGTCCTCAACT
>Ga0209237_1001472_pt1 | contig 13961 bp, 8 predicted proteins | sample GraSoi013_1_40cm_2_FD_185820 | JGI IMG/M metagenome (GOLD analysis project Ga0209237, IMG submission 185820) | Grasslands soil microbial communities from the Angelo Coastal Reserve, California, USA - Sample 10_02_2013_1_40cm (SPAdes) (version 2) | ecosystem: Environmental > Terrestrial > Soil >... | reverse complement strand
CGGCCCACGGCTGGCCGGCGGCGCGCGCACGCACCTGCTGCTGCTCGGCGCCGCCCTGCTGGCGCTCAAGGCGGTGGGCTTCTGGCTCGATCGCTACGAGGTCGTGTTCTCGCCGCGCGGCATCGTGTTCGGCGCCTCGTACACCGACGTTCACGCCAGCCTGCCGATGCTGGGGGCGCTGGCCGTGCTGGCCACGCTCACCGCCGTCGCGTGCGCGGCGCAGATCATGCGGCCCGGGCTCCGGCTGCTCGCGGGCGCCGGCGCCGCGCTCCTCGTGGTGTGGGTGCTGGGCCTCGGCGTGTACCCGGCGTTCCTCCAGCGCCTGCGCGTGGCCCCCAACGAGCTGGAGGCCGAGCGGCCGTACCTCGAGGCGAACATCCGGATGACGCGCGCCGCCTACGGCCTCGACCGCATCCAGGAAAAGGAGTTCCCCGCCGACGAGAACCTCGACGCGCGCGCGCTGGCGCGCAACGAGGCCACCCTGAAGAACATCCGGCTCTGGGACTACCGCCCGCTGCTGCGCACCTTCGCGCAGCTGCAGGAGATCCGGACCTACTACAAGTTCCAGGACGTGGACAACGACCGCTACGTCGTCAACAGCGAATACCGGCAGCTCATGCTGTCGCCGCGCGAGCTCTCGTACCAGCACCTGCAGGGCGGGCGCAACTGGATCAACGAGCACCTCACCTACACGCACGGCTACGGCATCGTGGTGGGTCCGGTCAACCGCGTCACGCCCGAAGGGCTGCCCGAGTTCTTCGTGAAGGACATCCCACCCCGCTCCTCCGACGGCTTCCCGAAGATTTCGCGCCCGGAGATCTACTACGCGGAGTCGTCGAACGAGTACGCGCTGGTGCGCACGCGCTCGCAGGAGCTGGACTATCCCGCCGGCGACCAGAACGTCTACGCGCGCTACCAGGGCGAGGGCGGGATCGCCATCGGCAGCTGGGCCCGTCGGCTGCTGTTCGCCGCCCGCTTCGGCGAGCCCAAGATCGTGCTGTCCGATGACCTCACGGCCGAGAGCCGGATCCTCATCCACCGCACGATCGGCGAGCGCATCCGGCTCATCGCGCCGTTCTTCCGCTTCGACCGCGATCCCTACATGGTCGTGACCGACGATGGGCGGCTCGCGTGGATGCTCGACGGCTACACGACCAGCGACCGCTATCCGTACTCCGATCCCGTGCGCGGCATCGGCAACTACATCCGCAACTCGGTGAAGGTGACCGTCGACGCCTATCACGGCTCGGTGCGCTTCTACATCGCCGACGCCGGCGACCCGATCGTGCGCGCCTACGCGGCGGCGTTCCCCGGGCTGCTCCGGCCGCTCGAGCAGATGCCGGAGGACCTGCGCCGGCACATCCGCTACCCCGAGGACTTCTTCGCGATCCAGGCGCGCAAGTACGCCGTCTACCACATGGAGAACCCCCAAGTCTTCTACAACAAGGAAGACCTCTGGGCCATCCCGCGGCGCACCCTCGAGGGCCGTGAGCGCGAGATGGAGCCGTACTATACGATCATGCGGCTGCCCGGCGAGGCGAAGGAGGAGTTCATCCTCCTGACCCTCTTCAACCCGAGCCGCCGCGACAACATGATCGCGTGGCTGGCCGCGCGCTCCGACCCGGCGCACTACGGCCGGCTCATCGTCTACAACTTCCCCAAGCAGAAGAACGTCTATGGTCCGCGCCTCGTCGACGCGCGCATCGACCAGGACCCCGTCATCTCGCAGCAGCTCTCGCTCTGGAACCAGCGCGGCTCGACGGTGATCCGCGGCTCGCTGCTCGCCATTCCCATCGAGCAGTCGCTGATCTACGTCCAGCCGCTCTATCTCGCCGCCGAGCAGGGCGCGCTGCCCGAGCTGCGCCGGGTCATCGTGGCCTACGGCAACCAGATCGCGATGGAGCCGACGCTGGAGCAGTCGCTCTCGCGCATCTTCGCCGGCCGCGTGGCGCCGACGCCGGCGGCGCCGACGACGGCCGCGGGGCCCGGTCCGGCGCCGTCGCCGGGCGGGGTGGAGCGGGCGGCGACCCAGCGGGCGCTGGAGGCGTGGACGCGCTCGCAGGACGCGCTGCGGCGGGGCGACTGGGCCGCGTACGGCGCCGAGCAGAAGCGCCTCGAAGAGGCGCTGCGCACGCTCTCCGGCGCGCGCTGATCGCGCGCGGGCCGGCGCGATGCCGACGGTCATGTCGCACGCCGTGGCCGCGCTGGCGCTCGGCCCCGCGTTCCGCCGCGCGGGCTGGGGCGCGCGTGTCTGGTGGGCCGGCGCCCTCTGTGCCGTCGTGCCGGACGCCGACGTCCTCGGCGTCTGCGCCGGCGTGCCGCTCGGCTCCGTGCTCGGCCATCGCGGCCTGACCCACTCGCTTGCCTTCGCGGCCGTGCTCGCCGCCGCCCTGGCGCCGCTGCTGGTCCCGCGCGGCACCCGCCTGCGGCTCTGGCTCTATCTGTTCCTCGCGACGGCCTCGCACGGCGTCCTCGACGCGATGACCGACGGCGGCATCGGCGTGGCGTTGCTCGCGCCGTTCGACACGCGCCGCTATTACCTGCCGTGGCGGCCGATCGTCGTCTCGCCCCTCGGTCTCCGTCCCTTCCTCAGCGCCTGGGGCATGGCCGTGCTCGCCAGCGAAGCCGTCTGGGTCTGGCTCCCCGCCGCCCTCTTCGCCGTCGTCGCCTGGCGCCTGACCCGCCGCCGTTTGGCGTCACAGTCCTGAGGTGCGGCGGCCGAGTCCTGAGGCGCGGCGTTCGCTGTTCGACGTCGTTGGCCACGGCGCGGCGCTCGGGTGGCGGGGGCGCGGCCCCGTGAGACCCGTGTCTTCTGGGTACTGCGTCGGTTCCGGCGGTCAATCGTGGCACGCTGACAGGCGCCAAACTGTTGTCGATTTGCGTGGTCTCACGGGGCCGCGCCCCCGCCACCCGAGCGCCGGACAGCGGCTACGTCCGCGCGCGGAGAAACAGCGACGTGCCGATCCCGAAGAAGATGACGTTCGCCGTCCACGCGGCCACGAACGCCGGCAGGAGGTCGGCGCGCGCGAACGCCAGCGCCACGTAGTGGACGACGAGATAGCCGGCCATGATGGCGATGGCGAGGCCGACGCCGAAGAGCCGGCCGCCGCGCGGCGACTGCAGCGCCAACGGGATCGCGACGAGGACCATCACGAGGTTCACGAGCGGAAAGGAGAGCTTGGCATAGAGCGCGACCAGGTATTTCTTGGCCTGGAAGCCGGCGGCTTCGAGACGCGCCACGTAGTCGCGCAGCTCCCAGTAGCTCATCGACTCGAAGTCCTTGTGGATCCGCGTGAACTCCTCGATGTCCTCGTTGAGCTCGAGGGCGGTGAACGTGAACGGCACTGTCTGCACGGTGCCGCCGGGCTCGATTTCGCGGAAGGCGCCGTCGCGCAGCTCCCAGCCCGCCTCCGTCCAGTGCGCCTGCCGGGCGTCGAGCCGGTTGAGCAGCCGAAACTGGCGGTTCATCTCCAAAATCGTCACCCCGTAGAGGTCGCTCGTCCCGGGACTCAAGAGCTCGACGCGATAGAAGCGGCTGTCCGCGCTGCGGAGCCACAGCCGCTGGCGCGACTGGAGGTGGCGGGGGAGCTGGCCCCGGATCTTCACGCGGTCCACCTCCTCGCCCAGCTCGTTCAGGCGCGGCAAGAACAGCTCCTGGAAGAGCATCGCGCTCACGGCCACCGACAGGCCCATCAAGAGGACGGGCGCGCTCACACGGTAGAGACTGATGCCGGCGGCCTTCATCGCGGTCAGCTCGTGGAACCGGCTCAGCGAGAGAAACAGAAAGATCGTCGCCACGAGCATGACGACCGGCAGTCCCTCGTGGAGCGCCGCCGGCAGCCGGTAGAGAAAGTGCTCGAAGATGTAGATGAGCGGCGGCTTGACGCGCAGGAACCGGTTGAGCGTCTCTCCCAGGTCGACGACGACGTAGAGCGCCGCCGCCACCGCGAGCCCGATGCCGAGGAAGGCGAGGAACTCGCGCATGAGGTAGCGGTCGAGGATGTGCGTCGAGTCGGTTGCGCCGTGGCCCACGCGGGCCGTCCCCGTCGACGCGCGCGCCCCCGGCATCAGCGGGCGGAGCGCGTCGAGCGCCCGCCAGGCGAAGGTGAGACGCGGCGCCGGCCACTCGCGGGCCGTGGCCACGAGCAGCGTGAGCCCGATGATCGCGAACGTGATGTTCGGTGTCCAGATGGCGATCCAGGCGGGGATGCCCTCGCGCAGGGCGGACCCCTCCAGCGACGTCAGGAGCATGTAGTACGAGACGAGGATCACCAGGCTCCCGGCGAGCGCGATGGACCGGCCGCCACGATGTGACCGCACGGCGAGCGGGAAGGCGACGAGCGGGAACACGAGCGCGGCCAGCGGGAACGCAAACCGCTTGTGCAGCTCGACCTCATACGGCACGCGGCCGTGGGCGTCCCCGGAGAGCTCCTCGATGCGCGCGAGCAGCGCCCCCAGTCCCAGGTCCTTCTCGGGCTTCGCCACGCTCGTCGCGCTCTTCAGCGGCGAGTCCACCGACAGGCTCATGTCGTAGATCGCGAAGTTCGTGTAGCGGTAGCGCGAGGGCGCGGCGGCGCCGCCCGTCGGGCTGTGGTCGACGCCGGGCAGGCGCGGCGGCGAGGCGGGGAGCACGTCGGCCTCGTTGACCGCGCCGTTGATCAGGCGCAGGGTGAGGCGGCGGTTGGCCTCGTCGGTCAGCAGCCGTCCCTCGCGCGCGGTGATGATGCGGGAGATCTTCTGGTCGCGCTCGTCGGAGACGAGCAGGCCGCGCAACGCCACCTGCGAGGCGCTCACGTCCTCCACGTAGATGATGACGTCGCCGAAGGTGGCGTTGAAGACGCGCTCCTGCAGCCCGCTCACGGCGCGCGTCTGGAGAATCCGGAAGAGCTGGCGCTGGAACTCCTCGTTGGCGAGCGGGTTCACGACGAGGGTGAGCAGCGCGGTGGCCGCCGTGATCACCACCGCGGCCAGCATCACCGGGCGGAAGAGCCGCAGCACGCTGACGCCCGCCGCCTTGAACGCGATGATCTCGAGGTCACCGGCCAGGCGGCCGCCCGCCAGCAGCACGGCCACCAGCAGCGCCATGGGCAGCGTGTGGGCGAGGAACGACGGCAGCATGAAGATCAGCAGCTGCAGCACGAGGTGGAAGGGCACGCCCTTGGTGATGACGAGCTCGGTGAGGTGGTAGATGCGGTCGATGACGAGGAAGAACGTGAAGAGCGCGCCGCCGAAGCAGAAGGGCGAGATCAACTCCCGGGTCAGGTAGCGGTCGAGGACCGGCACCGCTGGCGACTTCACTCGACTGTTGTACCATACCCTCCGTGACGCGACTCCGGCGCCGGACGCTGCTCACGGTCCTCGCCGCCCTCCTCGTCACGATCGCCGCCACGAGCACGATCGCGGCGACGCGCGCGCGGGCGGGGCGCGAGCCCGACCGCCTCGAGCGCTTTCGCGAGCTGGCCTCCTCGCGCCTCGCCCTCGGCGACCTCGCCGAGCCGGACAACCCCGCGGAGGCGTACCGCGACATCTACGCGCTCCTCGACGACGAGATCGTCGAGAGCCTTGCCTCCGGCGGCGTCTTCGCCTCGCCCGAGTTCTTGCAGGATCGCCTCGACGCGTTCGGCGAGGCGTGGGGCGGCGCCCAGATCCGGCTGGCGCGGCTCGGCCGCCTCGTGGTCGGCGCCTTCCGGCTCACCGAGGCGGGCGGCGGCAACAGCGTGCGCGTGTACGGCCCGCTGCGCGACGAGGCGGCGCTGCTCGCCACGCTCTACCGCGAGGGCCGCCCCAGCGTGACGCCGCTGGCGGGCGCCGGCGAGCCGCAGTTCCTCGCCACGTGGGAGGGCGCGGCGTCCGGGCGTGGCACGCGCCCGCTGCGCGTCGATCTCGTCCGCGCCCACGCCGATGGCGTGCGCGTCACCTGGTCCACCGCGACGCTGTTTCCCGATGGGCTCCACGCGCGCGCCTGGGTCGTGCGCCCGGGCGAGATCCGCCTGCGCTACGAGCTGCACTATCCCGGCTGGACGCCGGGCTGCGAGGGCCAGACCGAGCAGGAGGACGTGTACCGGCTCGTGCCGGCGCAGGGCACGCTGACGCGCGTGAGCCGCCAGCAGCACAACGCGTGGCACCGCGAGCTGCACGCGGCGGTCACGCGGCTCTTCGCCGCGCTCGCCGAGCGCGACGAGCAGGCGCTGGCCACGGTCGTGCCCGATCCCGCGCTGCGCGCGAGCCTGCCGGCCCTGGTCTCCGAGCCCGCGTGCGACGCCGCCGACGGTGTGCGGGAGACCGTCTCGATCGCGGCCACGAGCGCGGATCGCCGTCCGTGGAGCCTCACGTTCCGCCGCGCCGGGGTCCGCTGGCGCCTGACCGCCGCCGCTCCGGTGATGCAATGAGCGACGGACCCCGTTACAATGACGCACCGCGCATGAGCGACCGGTCGCGCGACACCGCTGCCATCTCCGACCGCTACGAGCCCGCTGCCGTCGAGGCGCGCTGGTATCCGATCTGGGAGAAGCACGGCTACTTCCGGCCCGAGGTGCCCTCCAGGCGCCCGCCGTTCTCGATCGTCATCCCGCCGCCGAACGTGACCGGCTCGCTGCACATGGGCCATGCGCTGGACAACACGCTGCAGGACATCGTGGTCCGCATGAAGCGCATGGACGGCTTCAACACGCTCTGGCAGCCGGGCACCGACCACGCCGGCATCGCGACCCAGGTGGTGGTCGAGCGCCAGCTCGCCGCCGAGGGCAAGAAGAAGGATGAGGTGGGCCGCGAGGAATTCCTGAAGCGGGTCTGGCGGTGGAAGGAGGAGTCGGGCGGCACGATCATCCGGCAGCTCAAGCGGCTCGGCGCCTCCTGCGACTGGTCGCGCGAGCGGTTCACGATGGACGAGGGGCTCTCACGCGCGGTGCGCGAGGTCTTCGTGCGCCTCTACAAGGAAGGGCTGATCTACCGCGACGACTACATCGTCAACTGGTGCCCGCGCTGCCAGACGGTCCTCTCGGATCTCGAGGTGGAGCGCGAGGAGCGCGACGCCGAGTTCGTCTACATCAAGTACGGCCCGCTCACGCTCGGCACCGTGCGCCCCGAGACCAAGCTGGGCGACACGGGCCTGGCCGTCCACCCCAGGGACAAGCGCTACAGGAAGTATGTCGGCAAGACCCTCGACATTCCGTCCGTCGACGGCAACATCCGCGTGAAGGTCGTCGCCGACGCGGCGGTCGATCCGAAGTTCGGCACCGGCGTCATCAAGGTCACGCCCGGCCACGATCCCGTGGACTTCGAGATCGGCCGGCGCCACAAGCTGCCGGTCCGCACGGTCATCGGCTTCGACGGCCGGATGACGGCCGCCGCCGGCAAGTATGCCGGCATGGACCGCTTCGAGGTGCGCAAGAAGATCGTCGAGGACATGCAGGCGCTCGGCCTCATCGACCGCATCGAGCCGTACCGCCATGCCGTCGGCGTCTGCTACCGCTGCAAGACGGTCGTGGAGCCGCTCGTCTCCAAGCAGTGGTACGTCGACGTCAAGCCGCTCGCGAAGAAGGCCGTGGCCGCGGTGCGCACGCGGAAGATCCGAATCATTCCACGCGGGTGGACGAAGACGTACTACCACTGGATGAACAACATCCGGCCGTGGTGCATCTCGCGGCAGCTGTGGTGGGGCCATCGCATCCCCGCCTGGTACTGCGAGAAGGACGGCTCTGTGCACGTCTCGACGACCGATCTCACGAAGTGCCCGAAGTGCAAGGCGCCCGTGCGCCAGGATCCGGACGTCCTCGACACGTGGTTCTCGTCTGGGCTCTGGCCCTTCTCCACGCTCGGCTGGCCGACCAAGACGCCCGAGCTCAAGATGTTCTATCCGACGTCGCTGCTCGTCACCGGCTACGACATCCTCTTCTTCTGGGTCGCGCGCATGGCCATGCTGGGCCTGCACGTGATGCGGGAGGTGCCCTTCCGGGACGTCTACATCCACACGCTCGTGCGCGACCCCGAAGGCCAGAAGATGTCGAAGACGAAGGGCAACGTGGTGGACCCGCTCGTCCTCATGGACAAGTACGGCACCGACGCCCTGCGCTTCACGATGGCCGGCATCGCCGCGCCCAGCGTGCGCGACGTGCGGATCGCCGACGACCGTCTCGAAGCGTCGCGTAACTTCGCCAACAAGCTCTGGAACGCCTCGCGACTCGTGCTCGGCAACCTCGAGGGCTACGACCCGGCGGCGCGCCCCGGCCGGCCCGACCTGGCGGCGCGCTGGATCACGAGCCGGCTGGCAGCGACGGTCGGCGAGGTGCGCGCCGCGCTCGACAGCTACCGCTTCAACGACGCCGCGGCCGCGCTCTACCAGTTCGTGTGGAGCGAGCTCTGCGACTGGTACCTGGAGATCGCCAAGCTCGCCCTCTACCAGCCCGATGACCCCGCGCGGCGGCTCGCCACCCAGCACACGCTCGTGACGACGCTGGAGACGACGCTGCGCCTGCTGCACCCGTTCATGCCGTTCATCACCGAGGAGATCTGGCAGCGGCTGCCGCACGAGGGCGACTCGATCATGATCGCGCGATACCCGAAGGCCTCCCGCCGGCAGGCCGACGCCGCCGCCGAGCGCGACATGGGCGCGCTGATGGGCGTCGTGGCCGCCGTCCGCGCCATCCGCGGCGAGATGCGCGTGCCGCCGGGCGCCACGCTGGCGGTCACCGCGAAGACGGCCGGCGCCCACACCGCGCTCCTGCGCGCGCACGCGCCGCTCGTGGAGTCGCTCGCGCGGGCGAGGCTGACCGTGGATCCGCGCGCCGCCCGCCCGCGCAACTCGGCGCTCGGCGTGGTGGGGGGCACCGAGCTCTACGTGGGTCTCGAGGGCCTCGTCGACCTCGCGGCCGAGCGGCAGCGGCTGGAGAAGGAGATCCGGCGCGCCGAGGAGGCGATCGCCTTCGGCCGCGCCAAGCTCGCGCGCCCGGAGTTCGCGGAGCGGGCGCCGGCCGACATCGTGGAGAAGGAGCGCGAGAAGGTCGCCGAGCAGGAGGCCCTGCGCGAGAAGCTCGTGGCGAGCCTCGAGTGGGTGGGATGACGATCGTCCACCTGCCGCGCGTGGACTCCACGCAGGGCACGATCTTCGACCTCGCCGGGCAGGGCGCGTCGGACCGGACGGTCGTGGTCGCCGATTACCAGGCCGCCGGGCGCGGCCGGCGCGGGCGCGCGTGGGACGCGCCGGCGGGCACGAGTCTGCTGACCTCGATCCTCGTCCGCCCGCGGGCCACGCCGGAGCGCTGGGGCGGCTACTCGCTCGTCAGCGCGCTCGCCGTCGCCGACGCCCTCGCGCGCGTGGCGGGGCTGGGCGCGCGGCTGAAGTGGCCCAACGACGTCCTCGTCGGCGGCCGGAAGATCGCCGGCATCCTCCTCGAGAGCCGCATGCCGGCCGCCGGCGGCCCCGGGACGGCCGGCGCGGTGGGCGTGATCGCCGTCGGCATCGGGGTCAACCTGGGCCAGCGCGCGTTTCCGGCGGGGCTCGCCGCGCGCGCGACGTCGGTCCTGCTCGAGACCGGCAAGATGGTCGAGCGCGACGCGGCGCTGGCGGCGCTGCTCGAGGCCTTCGACGACTGGCGCGCGCAGCTGGAGCGCGACGGCCTCGCGCCGGTGCGCGCGCGGTGGCTGGCGCTCGCGGACACGATCGGTCGCCGCGTCTCGGTGGACGGCGTCACCGGCGTGGCCGTGGACCTCGACGCCGACGGCGCGCTCGTGCTGGAGGACGGCGGGCGGCGGCATCGCGTGGTGGCCGGCGAGCTGGGAGTCGTCTGAGTTGCTGCTCGTACTCGAGGTCGGCAACACCAACACGAAGGTCGGCGTGTACGAGGGCGACCGTCTGCGGGTGTCGTGGCGGCTCACGAGCCGGCGGGAGCAAACGGCCGACGAGTACGGCCTCTTCATCGAGACCCTGCTGCGCACGCGCGGCATCGAGCCGCGCCAGATCGACGGCGTCGCGCTCTCCAACGTGGTGCCCCCGGTGCAGCAGACGCTCGAGTCGATGTGCGAGAAGTACTTCGCCGTCGCGCCCTACTCGGTGGAGCCCGGCGTGAACGTCGCCATGCCGCTCGCCGTCGACAACCCGCGCGAGGTCGGCGCCGACCGGATCACGAAGTCGGTCGCGGCCGCCGCCCTCTATGGCCCGCCGCTCATCGTGGTCGATCTGGGCACCGCGACCACCTTCGACTGCGTGAACGTCGCGGGTGAGTTCATCGGCGGCGCGATCGCGCCGGGCATCTCCACCGCCACCGAGGCGCTCATCGCCCGCGCCGCGCGCCTGTACCGCGTCGAGCTGGTGCGCCCGAAGGAGGCGATCGGGCGCAACACCGTGACGAACATCCAGTCCGGCGTGGTCTACGGCTACGCCGGGCTGGTGGACGGCCTCGTCGACCGCATGAAGGCCGAGATGGCGGGCCGTCCGAAGTGCATCGCCACCGGCGGCCACGCCGCGCTGATCGCCAACGTCGCGCGCTCGATCGACTCCGTGAACGAGGACCTCGGGCTGGAGGGGTTGCGCCTGTTGTGGACTCGCGCGCAGGGGCGGTGACGCGGCGCGGCTGCATTGACACCCGCCGGGGTGGCCGGTATACTGCACTAAATCTAGTGATGGGCGGGCCGGGCAGCCCCTACATTTGGGGATCGGACCCGGCGGGGATCGCAGGCCAGCCGGGAGGAACGATATGGGGATGTGGGTCGGCCGGGGGCGCAAGGCCAGGGCTGCGTACGGCTTCGACGATATCGCGCTCGTCCCGGGCAGCCTGACCATCAACCCCAACGAAGTCGACGTCGCCTGGGAGCTCTGCGGCCATCGCTACGCCCTGCCCATCATCGCGGCCGCCATGGACGGCGTCGTCGGCCCCAAGCTCGCCATCGAGATGGGTCGACACGGCGGCCTCGCCGTCCTGAACCTCGAGGGCATCTTCTCGCGCTACGCCAACCCCGACGACGTGCTCGACCGGATCGTCTCCGCCAGCCAGGAAGAAGCCACCAAGATCATCCAGTCGATTTACAGCGAGCCCATCAAGGAAGAGCTGATCCACCAGCGCATCCGCCAGATCAAGAAGGGCGGCGGTCCCGCCGTCGTCTCGTCGATCCCGCAGCGCGCCGAGCGCTTCGGGCAGATCGCGCAGGAAGCCGGCGCCGACATCTTCGTCGTGCAGTCCACGGTCACCACCGCGCGCCACATCGCGACCGAATACACGCCCGTGAATCTCAAGACGCTCAAGAAGCAGCTGGCCATCCCGCTCGTCATCGGCAACGTCGTCACGTACGAGGCGTGTCTGGAGCTGATGGAGGTCGGCGCGGACGCGCTGCTGATCGGCGTGGGCCCGGGCGCGGCCTGCACGAGCCGCGAGGTGCTCGGCGTGGGCGTGCCGCAGGTGACGGCCACCGCCGACGCCGCCGCCGCGCGGGACTTCCATTACAAGAGGACGGGCCGCTACATCCCGGTCATCACCGACGGCGGCATGACGACGGGCGGCGACGTGTGCAAGGCCTTCGCCTCCGGCGCCGACGCCGTGATGATCGGCTCGGCCTTCGCGCGCGCGACCGAGGCGCCCGGGCGCGGCTATCACTGGGGCATGGCGACGCCGCACGCGAACCTGCCGCGCGGCACGCGCATCCGCGTCGGCATCGCGGGCTCCCTCGAGCAGATCCTCTTCGGGCCGGCCTTCACGGAGGACGGCACGCTGAACCTCGTCGGGGCCATCCGCACCTGCATGGGCTCGGTGGGGGCCCAGTCGATCCGCGAGCTGCAGCAGACCGAGCTGATCATCGCGCCCACCATCAAGACCGAAGGCAAGGTCTTCCAGCAGGCGCAGAAGCTGGGGCGTCCACGCTAGGGCCGCGCCGCCCGTGAACCAGATCGTCGTCCTCAACGCCGGCGGGCAGTACTGCCACCTCATCGCCCGCCGCATCCGCGAGCTGGGCGTTCACGCCGTCGTCGCCGACGTCCACCGGCCCGCCACCGACTTCCGGGGCGCACGCGGCCTCATCATCTCGGGGGGGCCGGCCAGCGTCACCGAGCCGACGAGCCCGTCGGTGGATCGCGCGATCTACGAGCTCGGCGTGCCGATCCTCGGCATCTGCTACGGCCACCAGCTGCTCGCGCGCGATCTCGCGGGCCGCGTCGAGCCGGGGACGACGAAGGAATATGGCCACTCCTCGCTGCACGCGGGCGAGGGCCGGCTCTTTCGCGGCCTGCCCGCGCGCCAGTTCACCGTCTGGATGAGCCACGGCGACACGGTGGTCGACGTGCCGCCGGGCTTCGTCATCACCGGCGAGACGGACGACTGCAAGGTGGCCGCGATGGAGCACGCCGGCCGCCGGCTGTTCGGCCTGCAGTTCCATCCCGAGGTCGTCCACACCGAGCACGGCACCGAGATCTACCGCACCTTCGTCTTCGACGTCTGCGGCTGCCGCGAGGACTGGGATCCGCGCGCCCGCGTCGAGCAGGTCGTCGCCGACATCCGGCGCGTCGCCGGCGACCGCAAGGTCTTCTTCCTCATCAGCGGCGGCGTGGACTCCACCGTCGCGTTCTCCCTCTGCGCGCGGGCGCTCGGCCCGGAGCGCGTGCTCGGCCTCTACGTCGACACGGGCTTCATGCGCGAGGGCGACGCCGAGGCCATGCAGTATCTGACGACGGCGCTGGGTGCCCGCACGGTCCGGCGCGTCGACCGCAGCGCCGACTTCTTCGGCCGCCTGCGCGGCGTCATCCATCCCGAGGACAAGCGCGCCATCATCGGCGAGACGTTCGTCGCCGTGCAGGAGGACGAGTTCGCGCGGCTGGGCCTGCGTGAGGAGGAGTGGCTGCTCGGGCAGGGGACCATCTATCCCGACACGATCGAGTCGGGTGGCGCGCGCCACGCCGCGAAGATCAAGACGCACCACAACCGTGTCGAGCGCATCCAGGCGCTGATCGACGCGGGCCGCGTCATCGAGCCGCTCGTCGACTTCTACAAGGACGAGGTGCGCGTGCTCGGCGAGGAGCTGGGGCTGCCGCACGACGTGGTGTGGCGCCACCCGTTCCCCGGCCCGGGTCTCGCCGTGCGCTGCCTGGGGGCCCAGGCGCGTGCGCCGGTGGAGTCGCTCGAGCCGACCACGATCCCCCTGCCGGCGGGGGCCGAGGGCTGGATCGTCCCGGTCCGCACGGTCGGCGTGCAGGGCGACGAGCGCAGCTACTCGCGGCTGCTGGCCGTGGCCGGGCTCGGGGAGGCCGAGGCGGCCGGGGCGTTCGCACGCCGCGTGACGAACGAGCACCGGACGATCAACCGCGTCGCCGCGGTGATCTTCCAGCGCGCCGACGCCGCCTTCGGCCGCCTCGCCGTTCACCCAGCGGCCCTCACGCCCCAGCGAATCGCCGTGTTGCGCGCCGCCGACGACCTTGTCACGCGCCTCGTGCGCGCCCGCGGCCTCTACGACGCGATCTGGCAGATGCCGGTGGCGATGCTGCCGCTGGGCTCGGGGCCGGGCCGCGAGACGATCGTCCTGCGGCCGGTGAACTCGCGCGACGGCATGACCGCGGACTTCGCGCGACTGCCGGCACCGGTGGTGGCGGAGCTGGCGCACGCCCTGGGCGGCCTCGAGCGCGTCGACGCCGTGCTCTACGACGTCACGAACAAGCCCCCTGCCACCATCGAGCTCGAGTAGCCGTCCCGCCGTGCAGCACGCCGAGTTCGTCCACCTGCATGTTCATTCCGAGTACAGCCTGCTCGACGGGGCCGCGCAGCTCGAGCCGCTCGTCAAGAAGGCCAAGGAGCTCAAGTTCCCGGCGATCGCGCTCACCGACCACGGCAACCTCTTCGGCGGGATCGACTTCTACCTGGCCGCTCAGAAGGCGGGCATCAAACCAATTTTGGGTTGCGAACTGTATGTGGCGCCCGGCAAGCACACCGAGCGGGGCTCGCAGGACGGCGGCTACGAGGGCGCCAACCATCTCACGGTGCTCGTGC
>Ga0209237_1001470_pt1 | contig 13962 bp, 13 predicted proteins | sample GraSoi013_1_40cm_2_FD_185820 | JGI IMG/M metagenome (GOLD analysis project Ga0209237, IMG submission 185820) | Grasslands soil microbial communities from the Angelo Coastal Reserve, California, USA - Sample 10_02_2013_1_40cm (SPAdes) (version 2) | ecosystem: Environmental > Terrestrial > Soil >... | reverse complement strand
CCGCCCTCGCCGAGTCCACGGCCGCGGCACGGACTTCGAAAGTCTTTCGCCATATTATCCGGGTGAAGATTTGCGTTTAATCGATTGGAAGGTGAGCGCCAAGCGCGGCCACTTGATCACGCGGAATCTGCAGACCGAGCGTGGGCAGCAAGTTTCCGTCATGATCGACAGCGGCCGGCTCATGGCGTTGCGTATCGGCGAGTACTCCCGATTCGAGCACGCACTGAACGCCACGGTGATGCTCAGCTACGTCGCGCAGAAGCGAGGCGACGCGATCGCGGTGTCGACGTTTTCGGATCACGTGGAGTCTTTTGTTCCACCCACCCGCGGCACCCTCATCATGCCCCGAGTGTTGGATGCGCTCTCCACCGCCGAAGTGAAGCAAGTGGAGTCCGATTACTGGCAAGTCGTGGGACAAATCATGGACCGGTTAAAGCGGCGCAGTCTTCTGATTATGATCACGGATGTGCTTGATCGAGCCGGCAGCACGGGCCTGTTGATGAATCTCACACGCGCCGCAGCGCGCCACCTCGTGCTGTGCGTCGTACTCACAGAGCCGCTGATTGCCGAGCTCGCAAATTCCGAACCGGCAACGATCCAGGAGGCCTACATTAAAGCAGCCGCTTGCCATCTGAAATTGCAGCGGCAGCTCGCGCTCGACGACATGCGCAGCCGTGGGATCCTGACGCTGGAAACGGCGCCGCAAAAACTCACGGTGCAACTCATATCGCGGTATCTCGAAATTCGAAAGGCGAACTTGCAATAGAGAGGGGCGTGGGGGAACCGGCCAGCAGTGAAAAGGCCGCGAAGCGGTGTTCCGAACTGAACTGGCCGCTGGGTCCGACGCTAAGATAATGGACGATCAGATTTCCATTGTTACTCCGGATCACATCGAGCTCGATTTCGGCCTCGCCGGCTTGGGTTCGCGGATGCTTGCGTTGATTATTGATACGCTGTTGGTGGGCGACGCAAAGGCTAGGCGCGGGTTCATGGGTCGTGGCTGTCGCTGTTCTCGCGTTGTTCATTGTGATGTGGGGATACTTCCTGTTATTCGAGGCGCTGAACAACGGCCAGACTCCTGGCAAACGCTGGACCGGCATTCGCGTTGTACGAGACAACGGTCTGCCGCTCGGTTGGAAAGAGTCGGCGCTGCGCAATCTGGTCCGCGCCGCCGATATTCTTCCGCCGCCGGCATGTATCGTCGGCGGTCTCTCTATCATTTTTTCCAAGACGGGAAAGCGATTGGGCGACCTGCTCGCAGGCACGATTGTCGTCAGTCATGGCCCTCCGTTGGAGCCTGCGCAGCGCACTTCACGATGGGGCGCCGCCTGGATCGTCAAGGTCGAAAAGGGCCGATCGCGCCAAGGCATGATGGTCGGAGACATGCGCGTCGATGCGCAGCAGTTGCAAATCATCGAGCGCTTTCTTGCGCGGCGAGACGCTTTGCCGCCGTCTCAACGGCAGAGCCTGGCCTGGAGAATAGCGCAGCCCTTTCTTTCAGCGTTAGGTGAAGATGCCGCGGAATTGCAACGCCGGCCCGACCGCTTCCAGGTCTGTGAGCAGGCGCTGCAAAAAATCATGGCGCTAGCAGACGCGACGCCCTCCGCGTTAACGGAAATGGTTTCCGAAGATGACGCCGACGCAAAGCGCAGACGGTGGCGGGAGTTCAATCAGAAGATCAGCCGGTTCGAACGCGCCCGAGGCGGTGATCTGCGGCGCCTGAATCCTGATCAGCTCACGGAGATCATGGACGGCTACCGGACATTGGCCTGCGATCTGGCGCGCGCGCGTTCGATGGGTAAGAATTCGGCTGTCGTCCGGCACCTGAATGGCATCGCGGTGCGGGCTCACAGCGTTCTCTATCGCCGCATTCTCACCACCGACCGGCGTCGGGGACCGGCATGGGTGAGCCGTTTTCCGATGGCGGTGCGCAGCCATCTTGCAGCAGTTGGACTATCCGCGTTGCTGCTGTTCGGACCTGCAGTCATCAGTTATCTCGCGGTGCAGATTCGCCCGGAGTTCGCCTATGATCTCGTTCCGCAAAGCTTCCTCGACTTTGAACCTGCGCGTCCCGAGTCTCTTCACAACATACCTGAGCTCGCGCGTCCGATCGCCGCGTCGAGCATCCTGACCAACAATATTCAGGTCACCCTTCTTGCCTTCGGCTTTGGATTGACTGCGGGCATCGGAACCGCTTTCGTCCTCATTACCAACGGCATCCAGTTAGGCGCCGTTGCAGGATGGATGACCGCGAAAGGCAACAGCAGCGCGCTGTGGGGCTGGATCATGCCGCATGGCGGAACGGAACTTCTCGCGATCGTGCTGGCCGGCGCTGCAGGTTTCATGCTGGCGCGCGCCATCATCGCCCCGGGGGAAATCCGCCGCCCGACGGCCCTTCGCCGCGTGGCTATTCCGGCTTTGACGATCGAGCTCGGCGTGATGGTCATGCTCATATTCGCCGGCCTGATTGAGGGATTTGTCTCCCCCAGCTCGATCGGTTTTCCCGCCCGCATTGCCGTCCTCAGCGCATCACTTATTTTTTGGTTCGGTTACCTGGCTTTGGCGGGCCTCCGCTCGGAACTGTAGGCGCAGTCTACAGTTCCGGTGGCTTACCTTGCATCTAAAGTAACTCCCCAATAGATTAGCCAGTTAGCGAGGTGGGTGTGGATGGCGATTTTCATGCGTCATCCGCGGCGATTTGAATGGGGAGCGGGATCCCGCTATACCGGCGATGGCAATTTGCCCGATACTACCGAAATCCCGATCCAGTAGACTAGATAGTAAGGAGTGAGAATGGACCCGCGTTATCCCATCGGAAAATTTAATTGGAGCGGATCGAGCACGGCTGAGGAGAGAAGCCGTTTTATCGACGAGATTGCTGCCGTACCGCAGCTCATGCGCAGTGCAGCCGCCGGACTGAATTCGAGCCAACTGGACACACCGTATAGAGACGGCGGATGGACTGTGCGTCAGGTCGTGCATCACCTTCCCGATAGCCACATGAACAGCTACATCCGGTTTAAACTCGCTTTGACGGAACACGAACCGACGATAAAGCCATACAACGAGGCTGTATGGGCGGAACTCACCGATGCCCGCACGGCACCAGTAGAGCCGTCACTGAATTTGCTCGAAGGTTTACACCACCGATGGACCTTACTGCTCCGATCGCTCTCCGCTGAGGACGTGAAAAGGAAGTTCTATCATCCGGAACTCGGCGTGGTGACAATCGAACAGTACATCGCGCTCTACGCATGGCACGGAAAACACCACGTGGCCCACATCACGTCCTTGCGCGAACGCCAGGGCTGGCATCGGCAGAACCCAGGACTCACCTGAGGCCCAGCATCGACGTCCCGGAATAAAAAGCGCCGGCAAAGGAAGCGACCATATAAGTGGCGAGCGCCCCTCCGATCATCGCCTTTATTCCGAGCCTGGCGATGTCATGTCTCCGGGAGGGAGCCAGCGGAGAGATCCCGCCGATTTGGATGGCGATGGAAGCGAAGTTTGCAAAACCATTGAGCGCGTACGAGACGATAACAATCGAGCGTGGATCCAGACGCTCAACTTCTCCGCGCGCAGCCGCGCCAAGATGCGCGGCCAGATCCGAATACGCGACAAACTCCGTCAGAACCAGTTTTTCGCCGAGCAGCCTGCCGACAACGAAGCAATCTTTAGCCGGTGTTCCCATAGCGAATGCGACCGGCCAATGGAGAAAACCAAGAATACTCTGCAGGGACAACTGGGTACCGGCGGCCAGGGGTCCAAACGCCATATAGGCGATGTCTGCGGTGATTGCGACTCCCAGAATGGTTCCCCACGCTTTTATTCCATAGGCCTTTTTGGCGTCACTCTGAAAAAACAACGGAAGCCAGACAGCGACTCCAATTAATCCCAGTAACCTCCCCAGGTCGGGGCCAAGCGCGCTTCGCGCTGCGACGTATAGGGCGGCAATCGCGGGCAAGGACCACCACACGAGGGTGTCTCGCGGTGGGCCGTACTTCTCCATCGCAAATAAGCTCAGCAGAACAGACACTGCAATGAGATTGAATTGCACAAGCCCATTCGGATCGCTGAAAAAAGTACCCAGCCACGCGATACCGAGATTAACCATGCCCAGCAAGGCGATGAACACAATCAACATGGCCCCGACATTGATTGCAAGCTGCCATCCGATCGTGGTTCCGTTTGCCGCAGCGTCCAGGACATTCGCGTCCTCAATTGGAACCTCCATCTTGAGCTCACCTCGCGTGAGCGGATCCTCCTTTTCCGGAACCATCACTTTGGCAATGATAAAAGCGGCAGGCGCTGAAAGGACGGAACCCGAGATGAGATGTGCCGCGATATTGGGAAAGTATCCGATCAGCATCAAAATGTAAGCGCCCAGGACTCCGCCTGCGGTATTCGCGAATCCGCCGACCATAATGGCCATGAGCTCCGACCGAGTCATTCGTTCGATGAACGGTCTCACGCAAAGCGGGGCCTCGGTCTGGCCGACAAAAATGTTCGCCGAATTTGAAAGCGATTCGGCGCCCGAGACATTCATCGTCTTGGCCATGATCTTGGCGAACAGAAGCACGACCTTTTGCATCACGCCCACGTAGTAAAGAACGGAAAGCAGCGCACTGAAGAAAATGATCGTGACGAGCACCTGAAATGCAAAGAAGAGGCCCGGGACGGTACCTGTTCGGATCGCAGTCTGAATGACCGGGTCACGCGACTCGGCGCCCAGGCGCGTGAGATATTCCTTCAGGGAAACGGGAGTATCGCCTGCGTCCGTAGAACCCAGCGCGCCGAATACGAATTGAGCGCCCTGCTTGCTGAAGTTCAACAGAGCGTTGAAGACATCATTGAGTCTCAAAAAGAATCGCGTACCCGGCTCCCAATACAGCACCAGGAACCCGAAAACGAATTGAAGAAGGAGGCCCCAAATGACAACTCTCCAAGGAAAGTTTTTGCGGTCCTCGGAGAGAACCCACGCCACAACTGTGAAGACCACGATTCCCGATGCTGAAAGCCAGTTTTGCATGGGCGGGAGTGTAACAAAGATTGCCAGGAACTGGCACTCGGGCGAGAATGGACGGTAGCACTGGAGGTAGAAATAATGCTACCGATTCGACGCCGGATCATTCTGGCGAGCGCCACAGCACTCATTGCCTTTCTGGGACCACTGAGTTTCACGTCCAGCCCGCTGGTTGCGACGGAATTCCTGCCGGCGCAATTGAGCGACGAAGCATTCTGGAACATGATCAACGAATTTTCCGAACCTAATGGATATTTCCGCTCGGACAATTTCGTTTCAAATGAAACGACCTTCCAGTACGTCATCAAAGAGCTGAAGAAAGTCACACCCGGCGGCGTTTATCTCGGTGTCGGTCCGGACCAGAACTTCACCTACGTCGTTGCGATGCGGCCGAAACTGGCGATTATCTTCGATATTCGCCGCCAGAATATGCTGCAGCATTTGATGTACAAGGCGCTGATCGAAATGTCGGACGATCGGACGGATTTCATATCGCGCCTCTTCTCGCGAAGACGCCCCGCAACCTTAGAAGCCAACGCGTCCGCAGCGGAATTGTTTTTGACCTTCGAAAATGTGCCGAAAGATCGGGAATTCTTTCTGGAAAACCTGCAGGCCATTAAGAAGCAACTCCTACAGCGTCACGGGTTCAAGCTGTCTGCCGAAGATGAAGCCAGTATCGAATATATTTTCCAGGCGTTTTTTGCCGGCGGGCCGGATTTGACCTACAACGGAGTAGGTGCCGGCGCTGGCTTTGGCAGAGGACGGATGCCTTCATACGCAGAGCTGATGCAAATGACCGATGGTGAAGGGCAAAATCGAAGCTATCTCGGAAACGAGGAGAATTTTAAGATCCTGCAGGACCTGGAGAACAAAAATCTGATCGTACCGATCGTGGGTGACTTCGCCGGTCCCAAAGCGATCCGCGCCGTCGCAACCTATTTGAAGGACCACGACGCGCGTGTCACGGCTTTCTATGTTTCGAATGTCGAGCAGTATCTGTTCCAGCAAAACGACGACTGGAATAAGTTCTATCGGAACCTGGCACTGCTTCCAGTGGATGCTACGGGGACATTCATCCGTTCTGTGTTCAACGGGATCACCGTCAATTATCAAGCGAACAGTTTCATGCGTTCGGCATCGGTTCTTTCGTCTATCCCTGGCCTGCTGAAAGCGTTCGACAGCGGGGACCTCAAAACGTACTACGACGTCATTCAGATGTCGAAGTGAACGGGCAAAACCGATCCGATGTCCGGCCGGGAATGAAAGTGCGTGTTGTCGAGAAACAAAATCAACGCACCGGCAAGCTCACCGAAGGTATCGTTCAGCGTATCCTCACCAAATCCCCTCATCATCCTCACGGCATCAAAGTCATGTTAGAAAACGGCATCGTGGGCCGGGTCAAGGAGATCATATAGGTGCTGACCCTGATCCCAGATGTCAGCTGTGAAACGGCTGTTGTCGAATGTTTAATGGACTTGTTTAAACGACCTATTGACCCAATTTCAACCTGGCGGGCCCTGTCCTGCACTGGGGTCGGCATTGATGCAACGACTGCCCACCCCGCGGGAGAATGAATTTGCAGAAGAAGGATTCTCATGTTGATCGCCTGAGTTCGCGTTCAACGGCTTCTGGGGAAGTGGCCAATTCTTTTTACGGCATCCCGCAGTTCGCCGGGCGTGACGCGGACCTTCTCGCTCCAGTAATCGAGTTCATATTTCTCATGAACATTGATCTTTCCTCTGTCCTGACGTCCTGGTTTCGTTTTATCGTCTGACATGTTGTCTCCTATTTTTTCGCAGCGCGATAACCTATCCGCTGGGGACGTGGATCGGCCTGTTGCCCTCCCGGCTCATCAAATTAAAAGGTTCCTCTGGCTCCAGCCCTTGGCGGTTGGTAAGGAAACATAACCCGTTTGGGTTACGCCACTTGATTGGAAATAAATCGATTTTTCTTGAACCTCATTTATTCCAGAATAGACTGCCCAAACGTTATCAATTGAAACAAAGCCAAACCCTGCGTGAGCAGGGGACGGAAAGCCACGGGTCTTTCGTAAGACCAAGCTACTTCAGGGTGAAAGAAGGCCGAGTTGCCGTAGGTGGCCGCGTGAGCGCCATCGGGAGAACAAAATGAGACAACCCCAACTCGGTTACGGACTCGTGTTAATTCTAACGTCCATAGCTTCGCTAACGGCCCAGACTCGCGGTGTAATTGTGGACAATGGCACTAAAAAGGTCATTGTCTTTAATGCGGACACGGATGCAGTCATTGGTTCAGTGACGCTCCCGTTCCGCCCCTCCTCGATGGGTGACTGCACCGTTACGCAAGACCAGACCCAAGCCTTCGTAACGGACTTCCTAAGCCATGTATGGGCGATCAACCTTTCGCCACCAAGCCTGACAGGCGCGCCTAATCCGATTCCAATCTCAAATGTTGGCGAGGACACATCCTTGAGCCCCAACGGGAAGCACGTTGTGGCTTGCGACGGCGGTGCCGCCCAGCCGGTGTCGGTAATCGACGTAGCCTCGCGCACACAGATCGGCACCCTTTTTACCGGATCCGGGGACTGCAATTCCGTTGATGTCGCCAAGAGCGGCTCCGTACTCGTGACTTCATCAACATCCGCCAACGTTCGCCGGTTGACCATCGACGGTGCCGGAACCTTGACCAATACCGGCGAGGTGCTGGCCGCGGGCGGAGAGCCCAATAACGTTGTGGCGGCGCCCAACAGTGCGTCCGGCGTAGTGATCAATCGTGATGCTGAGAACATCCGGTCGTTCACGGTACCTGGGCTGAGTGCAGTGGATACACGGACGATTTCCGGATTTGGCATTTCAGGTGTGTTCAATCTTGCGGGCGACCAGCTTTTCGTTCGCGATAACAGCGCGAAAGTGAGTGTCTTCTCCTACAATCCGGCAACCGCCGCGATCGGCTCAACGCCTTTGTTTATCATACCAATTGCACCAACTCCGACTTTTTTTGGCATGGATCAAATGGCGATTCACCCTAACAGTAACAAACTTTACGTGTCCCAGCCGGGATCGGTGCAAGTCTTCAATGCCACCACAGGCGCGTTGATCACAACCATGACCTCTCCGGATATTAGCTCACCCACGGGTATCTGCTTAGCCGCGTGCACACCGCCTGTCATCAATAACGCAACTGTCAGTCAAGCTACCCTGTGGCCGCCGACTCAGAAGATGGTTAAAATTACGGTTGGATACGACCACCCGGGAAATTGCCCGTCGACGTGTACTCTCAGTGTCTCCAGCAACGAGCCGGTGGACGGGCCTGGTGATGGCCACGCAGCGCCGGATTGGGTTGTGGTTGACTCCACGCACGTACAACTGCGCGCAGAACGCAGTGGGACAGGCAACGGTCGTATTTACACTATCACGATCACCTGCACGAACACCGCCGGACAGTCCTCCACGGCAACCACTACGGTCAGGGTGCCACGCAACCAAGTGCAGTAGCGTTGAATTCGCGGACGACCTCTAGCCAGTCGTCCGCGATTCTTCCTCCTGGCCTGAGGTACTCCCCATTCTTCGGACAGAAAAACTGACTTGTTAGGGTGGATCGCTGCCAGTTTATTTGGTTTTCGGTTTTTTGGTTCTCCTTCTTCTGCTGTTAAGCATTCCCCTGACTTGGGCTTGCCCTGGGGCGGCGATGTGCGGTGCGGGAAATCCGACGGCGGCTACGTCACATAATGAGGAACATTTTTAGACGAGCGCCGCGGCGAACCATGAACACTGGAGACGAGATGTCGATAGCCGCGGCGGTAGGATAAAAATGCTCCTCATTATGTGACGTTCAATACACCGCCTGCCCCATTTGAAATTCCTTGCGTTAGTCTGCAACTGCAGCCAGGTGATCTTTGTAAGTAATAATTCCAAATCCGATGAAGCTTGATGGAGTTTTTTAATCTCGCGAGCGGTATCGGCGGTCTGTTGAGTGACTCGACTGCCGCACGCTGGCTTTCCACGGTCTTCTCTGTGTGCTTGTACTTTTTTGAGCAGGGCCTCAGCCAATTCCCTTTGCCGTGCGGGCTCTCCGATCTCCTTTGTACATCGAGAATGATGTTCTCGTTCTCCAATGGCAGCTTGAACGGGAATGGATTCGCAAGGCGGAGAAATCTTCGAGACCGGTCGCAGCGGGACCATCACTCAAATGTCTGTCCGAGTCGGTCTTAAAGTGGCGGGCCTGCTAGCAATTGATGAAGGCTATGAACGCATCCCAGTCATAAGCTGCGATCACTTTGGATCAGCGTTACGGCATGGTCTACGAAGCGTGCCCCACCAACGATGTGCTGAACGTTTTCATTCGCGTTCTGTTTGGCGAAGCGCGACGGCGCGCCCACAGACTACTTGGCCTTCGCTCCTCGCAGTGCGGCGCTGTCACGTTTGTGCAGCGCTACGGAGACGCTCTCAATGCCAACCCGCATTTTCATTGCCTCTGCATCGATGGAGTTTACGCGGCTGGCAGCGATGGCCGCCCTGAGTTTCACCAATTGCCGGCGCCCGAGGATGAGGATGCAGCATGTGACCATGCCAGCGAAATCGACCTGAACGCACCAACTCCGACTCAACAATGGACGGTGCCAGTTGTTGATGCTGTGCCTGTGATCGTGTTACGTGAGACCCGGTTCTCCAAACGTGTGACCGTGGTGGACTACAAGGAACGCCGGGAAATGGTGGAACTCGTGCTGCCGCTAAAGGGATTGCTGACGAACCGGTTTGACGTCAAATTCTGAGGCCCAACACTGGAAGAACTGCTCGAGGAGGCGAATGGAGGGGAGTAACAGCGAGCCTGTGCCATTGACGACCGAGGAGCGGAAGTCTTTGATGGAGGAACGAGAGGTGCCCGCCATGTGTCAAAAATGCTTCTTCTGATATAGTAGCCCCGTCCGGGTCCGAAAACGTCATTTTACTCTGAATGGAAAACGGTGGCTCCGATTTCCCGGCGACGTTCTTCGCCAAAACCGAATCGGCCGATGAACAAAACGAAACAAGTCCGAGCGGTGCGCGTACCGCAGTCGCTCAATAGGCCGTGGCGGAAGCAATTAGCGCCGAAAACGCGTGTACCGAATCCAATGGCGGACTGCCGTGGTTTCGCGTTTCGTGCGTTTGCCACAGGCGGTCGAATATTGAACCGGGGCGCAGGACAAAGCCCCATTGACGAGAAGCGTCATGGCCGCCGACAATTCTGCCTTGTCATCGCATGAATCGGAACGGGGTATGTCAGGCTCAAAGGATCAAGAACATTGAGGCGCAATCGAATGATTGTCCGAAGCCTTGCAGCGGCGCTGCTATTGTTTTGGACCACTGCAAGTGATGCGCAAGTAGACCCAGGAATACCGGGCCTTTTTCCGCGAGCGGGGCAGCCGTTTTCCAGCGGCCTGTCGGCCGACGACCTAGCCTTCTTTAACAATGTCGCAGTGCCCCAGTTCACCCAGGTCGTAACGGTCGCCGACGGTCTGGGTCCGCGATTCAATTTCGATTCGTGCGCCGGGTGTCATGCATTTCCCTCAGTCGGAGGATCCAGCCCGCCGAGGAATAATCCGCAGTTCGTGCGAGGTCCGGTCATGGCTCCCGGTAGTACGGTTCCGTCTTTTATCAAGATGGATGGACCGATTCGTGTGGTGCGATTTGTCCGCGCGTCGATGCCTGATCCGGCGAAAGGCCGTGATCTGGAAAAGCGCGGGAAAGGGAACGTCCCCCAAAGATCCAATGGGAAGCCCGACGGCGCCGTACACAGTATCTTTACCGTTGTTGGACGGTCGGACAATCCGCCAGGTTGCAAGATTTCCCAGCCCGACTTTTCGGACGCCAGCAACATGAGGTTTCGCATACCGACGCCGGTATTCGGCCTCGGATTAATCGAAAGCATTACCGACACGGCTATCAAGAGCAACCTCGCTGCGGATCCTGCGGGACTTAAGCGCGCGCTTGGCATCACGGGCCATGTGAACACGACCGGCAACGACGGGACCGTCACGCGCTTCGGATGGAAAGCGCAGAACAAGTCCCTGCTTCTCTTCGCCGCCGAGGCTTACAACGTCGAGATGGGAATCACAAACGAGATTTTCCCCAACGAAAGAGAGGAGGATCCGAAATGTGCGACCAACCCACAGGGCGAAAGTCACGCCGGCTCCGGTGCACGCAACACGACGTCCGCGATCATGGCGCTCACGACTTTTATGCGATTCCTGGATCAGCCGAAGCCCTCGTGCGGCGTTTCCGGACAGCCAGCCTGCTCCTCGTCAATCACGAACGGCAGGAGACTATTCGATGCGATCGGGTGCAGCGCCTGCCACACGCCATCGTTAATGACCGGGTTGTCGCCAATCCAGGCGTTGAATCAGAAGCAGGTGAACCTGTTCTCCGATATAGCGGTTCACCACATGGGCTCTGGACTAGCCGACAACATCACCCAGGGAGACGCCGGCCCTGACGAATTTCGAACGGCGCCTCTGTGGGGAGTCAGTCAACGAGCGTTCTTCCTTCACGATGGCCGAACAAATGACTTGTTACAGGCCATCTATGCTCATAAGAGTCCAGGATCTGAGGCGTCTGGAGTGATCGAAATGTTTCAGCGCTTAACTTCGCAGCAGAAGCAAGACATTCTGAGTTTTCTGCGTTCTTTGTGAGCGAATGCGTACGCCGACCAAGCGTACCGTCCTACCGTAGTGGTCGGCGGCGAAGGCGGTGGACCTCCACAGAAGCGGTTCCGTGCCGATGCCGGTCCTGTTCAGGTCCGGATGATCCTAGCGCACCTGCGCCAAGGAGAGAGACTGGACCTGAGTGGCGGATTTAGTGGTTTGTGGAGGATACGCGTTGACGTTCGCGACCGTCGTCAGGTCGCCCAACGTGCTCTGATACCCAGGGGCGCTGGCGCGTCACTCGACCGGGGCGTGTCGCCATGGCCGCGTCAATCCAACTCCGCGAAATCCAATTTCCCGCCACCTATATGAAGGTGGCTTCGTAACTAAAAACTTCTTTACAAAAAACGCAGAACTCATGGACAAAGAATCCGCCCTGAAAAACGACAGGTTTTGTCCATGTTGTTTCGGCAAGGGCCTATCCGGGCCCGGACTTTCCCGCCCTTGCGCCTACCTGTCTCGTTAAGCGTGTTTGTCTCCGATATTGCGTCGTGATTTGCATCCGGCGATGCTTTCGTGGTTACCGATGCCGCTTAGGCGTTACACCGCTCGAGGGCGCTGAGTACGGACCTGTTCCCACCCCATTGATCGCTGCCACCCGGAAGAAGTACGTCGTGCCGTTTCTGAGTCCGGTCGCCGTACACGATGTCGTCGTCGAGTACGTCGGACAGCCCGCCGCGTTGCTGTACGTTCCGCCGACACTCGTGGCGAGCTGCACCTGATAGCCCGTGATCGCCGAGCCGCCGTTGCTGGCCGGGGCGGTCCACGACACCGCGACCTGACCGTTCCCAGCCGTTCCCGTCACATTCGTCGGCCCCCCCGGCACTGTCTGCGTGCCCGACGTTGCGAACATAAACACCCCGTTGGTGCAAGACGCGACATACAACGTTGTCGGGCTCGTAAGCGCAATCGCTACGTTATGATCAAACAGAGAAGTCAGGCCCGCCTTCATAGCAGTCCACGTATTCCCGCTGTCAGTACTCTTGTACACACCATCACCGAAGACCGCCGCATACAACGTGCTCGGAGTCGCCGGATCAATCTCTACATCGTGGAGACCATACGCGTCAATCGGTAGGCCATTGCTCGCGCTATTCCACGTACTTCCGCCGTCGACGCTCACGAACACCTGACCGCTCGTGTTTCCGAAGACGACGTCCGTCGCCGCATATACCGTCGTCGGCGTCACCGGATTTATCGCCAGTGCCCGAACCGTCCCTCCACTCAACAAACCCGTGCCCACTGCACTCCAACTGTTGCCCCCGTCGATGCTCTTGTACACGCCATTGCCGGTCAATCCCGCATAGATCGTGGTCGGCGTCTGCGGATCAATTGCCAGCGCATTAACGATCGGGGCACCTGGCAAACCCATGTTGATGAGATTCCACGTCGCTGCCCCATCGACGCTCTTGTACACACCCGTGTTACTGAATCCCGCATAAATCGTGGTCGGCGTCTGCGGATCAATCGCCAGCGCTAGGACCGAATTGTTCTGCGCACTCATCGTCGCCGTCCAACTGGCGCCTCCGTTGACACTCTTGTATACTCCTCCGTATAAACCTCCCGTATACAATATCGTCGGCGTTTGCGGATCAATCGCCAATGCATAGATATCCAGGTTCGTGGGCAGGCCCGTACTCGCATTGCTCCAGCTCTGTCCGCTGTCCGTACTCTTAAAAACACCTCCGACGGGGTAATCTCCGTATTCCCACACAAGCCCCACATACAGCGTCGATGGCGTCGACGGGTCTACCTTTATGATTTTCGCGTAATCTGCCCCCGGCCCTAGATTCACCCAGCTCTGCGCGGATGCCACAACACCTTGGCCCAGTCCATAGAGCGCCAAGAGGACGAGAATACGCGTCCATCGGCCGAAGCAGCGACGCCCGAAACACGCACTCAAATTGAAATCCACTCGCCGCCAGACTTCATTCATACAGCGGCTTTGTTTTCGAGCACGTTTTGTGCGAACAGTACTGCCAGCAGCAACGCGACAAAACCCCGCCCCAATGAAGACTTTTCCCTTCAGCTGTTTCACGGCCTCTCCCCCTTGCTCACAGTTGGCTAGGTCTCAAACACGGTAAATGGAACGCGTTAGTTTTAGTATATGAAAAATGGAGTACAAAAAGTCCAATTCTTCGGCTAGAACCCCTTAAGGTTAGCCCCTTTAGGTTTTTTCCGAACCAAAATGTTAGCTACGGATTACCCGGATTTAACTGCGGCAACGTCTGGCAGATCGCGACCTTGTAAAGGGGGCATTGAAAAAGCCTCAACCGTGTTA
>Ga0209237_1001467_pt1 | contig 13980 bp, 15 predicted proteins | sample GraSoi013_1_40cm_2_FD_185820 | JGI IMG/M metagenome (GOLD analysis project Ga0209237, IMG submission 185820) | Grasslands soil microbial communities from the Angelo Coastal Reserve, California, USA - Sample 10_02_2013_1_40cm (SPAdes) (version 2) | ecosystem: Environmental > Terrestrial > Soil >... | reverse complement strand
ATTTCGAGGGAAAGAGTCTAGGCTTTATTGACGAAGAAGGAAATATTTTCGATTACAAAGATGGACGACAACTCGCCTTTTACGAAAACGGAATATTGAGAGATGTGGACGGTGCAGTAGTGGCCCTCGGACAAGAACCTGCAGGAGCCAAACCCGTCCTCCCAGACAAAGGACTCATTCCGAGCGCTACGGAACCGGAGACGGAGCCGAAAAAGCCGAAGCCAAAGAAAGCCGCCAAGAAGCCCGCACCAGGGCTGCTCTGGTCGAAGAAGATCTTCGAAGAACTCTAAAACTGACTAGGGGACCCTTTACTCCCCGACCTGTCAGGATAGGATCCCCCATTTGACAGTGCTCAACTACCTCACCATCGCAGTCTTTCTCATCGTATACTCCCTGATCGTCCTCCGCAACCTCAGATGGTTCCATATCCCAATATGGACTGTCATGCTCGCCGGTGCCGTCGCAATGATCTTCCTAAACGCAATACCATTGGATGCAGCATATCAATCAGTTAATCTGAACGTGATCTTCTTCCTAATCGGAATGTTCACCATAGTAGCAGCCATGGACCTCTCGGGACTCTTAGAATACACAACCCTCAGAATAATCGAAATCGCCAAGACACCAGGCAGAGCCTTCGCATTGATAATCGCAGGAATGAGCGCAATGGCCGCATTCCTGATGAACGATACGCTCGCACTAATGGCGACTCCAATAATGCTGAGTCTCTCGAAACAAATGAGAATTCGACCAACGGTTTTGCTGATCGCATTGGCTATGGGTGTGACGATAGGAAGTGTATTTACTCCGGTAGGCAATCCACAGAATCTTCTCATCGCGTTATCAAGCGGTATCCCAAATCCATTCTTCAGCTTCCTCTACTACCTCCTCCCACCCACACTTGTTTGCATCCTCGTCACATACCTGATCCTCAGAGTTTTCTATCGAAAAGATCTTGCGATGGCAGGACTCGACGGGTTGAATGAAGAGCCGAAGAAGGCGATCAAGGACGCAAGACTGGCTCGAATATCCTCTTACACTATCCTCATCGTAATAGCAGGCTTCTTCATTGTCGGGACCACCCGATTATTGGGATTCGACTCAAACGCCAACCTCGGCACAGTCGCCCTTCTCGGCGCGACGATAATCTATCTAGTGAGTAGTCGCAGACGTGAAATCCTCGCCTCGATCGACTGGGGAATAATCATCTTCTTCATCAGCCTCTTCATCGTCACCGAAGCCTTCTGGCGATCAAACCTACTCCAAACATTCATGACATATTTCCCAGGACCCCTACAAACCAATCAAGGAATCACACTAGGCGTAGTGATCACATCTAGCGTTGTACTCAGCCAGTTCCTGAGCAACGTCCCCTTCGTCGCCGTCTACATCAAGGCCCTACAAGCCGCAGGCTTCACAGGCTCAGACGTAAAAATCTGGATGGCTCTAGCCGGGGCGAGCACGTTAGCAGGTGGACTCACAATCCTAGGTGCCGCAAGCAACGTGATAATCCTCGAGCAGGCCGAGCAGCGAGGTGAAGGGTTCGGATTCCTGGAATTCCTGAAAGCAGGAATACTCGTCACGGTCCCGAACATTCTCATACTATGGCTCTTCCTCATCATCCTCTAGCTCTCAACCATCACTGACAGAAGCATTCCGTTGACAGAAACATACCAAACAAGTCCTCTGGGAGACCATCGCATTGACTGTACAATAGCTTTGACTAAAATACACTCCCCCAGTCAGCCCTTGGAATCAGAAAAAACAGGGAGAAAAAGGAACAGACAAGATTTGATACCACTAAGTAGACGAAACCTCGGACTAGCAGCAATCGCTGTCGCAGCGATCTCGGCAATGATAACACCATTCCTCTACCATGCGCCTTCACAGACACAAGCAACCATACCACCACCTACCACAGGATCGAACAATAACAACAACGGTAACAACGCTAACAATGCAAACCAAGGAACAAACACCAACACAGGGAAGCATCATGGCGGAGACTCTGATAGCGACAGCGGTACTGGGACAGGAGACTCGGATACCGATAGTGATACTGGCTCATCCTCGACACATGCTCATCAACATGGCAACGATCAAAGCGGTTCTGCAGACTCTCACTCGCATAAAGTCCACACTGACACGGATGACTCGAGTGATTCAACCAGCTCAAGCGTACAATCCAGCCAAGTCCATGGACATCATGGACAGGTCGAGGATCAGGACCATGACCATGACGATCGTGGATCCTGAAATATTCTACCAAACACAATAGATCTTTACCGGTCCAACATTCTGCCCATCGCAACAATCAGGAGAGCTAGTCAGCTAAACAACTAATTTCCCTAATTGTATTTTTTCTTTTTAATGTAAGGTTTAGAAGCCGCCTGCGTTGGCTCCGCCTTTCATAGAGGTACTGTATGAAAAATGCCTAACCAAGGAGAAAAAGCACCATCATTCACTCTTCCAGACACTGAGCGAAAACAGAGGAGCCTCCAGGAACTACTCAGCCCCAAAGGAGCCACGATACTCGCTTTCTACCCCGGCGCATTTACAGGCGTATGCACAAAAGAAATGTGCACCTTCCGAGACAGTCTAACCCAACTAGGCAATATCAACGCGAAAGTCGTGGGAATAAGCGTAAACGATCCATTCTCGAACAAGGCCTTTGCTGAAAAGAATAACATCAACTTCCCCCTGCTTAGCGATTACAACAGAGACGTGGTCAAACAATACAACATAGCACTGAACGATTTTGCAGGATTGAAAGGATACACTGCGGCAAAGAGAAGCGTCTTCATCCTGGACTCACGAGGCAATGTCATCTACAGATGGGTCAGCGACGATCCGGGTAAAGAGCCGAACTATGATGAGGTTCGCAAAGCAGCCGAGAAAACATCACCGGTACAGACAGCAGCCCACTAAGACTCAATCAAGCATTTCTCGACTTCCCTCTTTTTCTTTCTATTTCAGAAGTTTCTGAGCCAGCGACACATTTTCTCCGGTTTCATCATGTCGGAGATAGACGTAGGTCTGAGGTGCTTCTTTGGATAATTTTGAAATTTTCTTTGACCAGTCAACGATTGTCTTCTCATCATAGTGATCTTTTCTCAGTCGAAAATAAGCGAGTCCACCAGTCAGCTGGAATACTGGTTCCATATCCTCACTCTCTACAATGCAAAATCCTGCACCATGCTTGTGGAGTAGTTTGTAGGTCTCGTCTGTCATCCATGAGCCGTGGCGAAACTCGAAAACACGCTGCTGTATTGTTGAAGTGTCACTGAGGAAATTCTCCAGTCTTTTCAGATCTAGTCGAAGATATGGTGGCAGCTGAAAAAGCAACGGTCCCCTTTTCCCAGCCAGAAGATTGACGGTCTGGTCAAGCCTCTGACTAGCTTCAGCCGCAGGCTTCCCCTCGAGCTTCAGAATATGCGTAATCTGGCGAGGAGCCTTGAAGGCGAACTTGAAATTTTCACCGGTCTTCGATGACCATGACTTGATCATTGCTGGACCGGGAGATGCGTAGAAGGAGCTGTTGATCTCGACACTGTTTAGCCGTTTTGAATAGTAGGAGAGAAAATCTTCACTCTTCAAATCGGTCGGGTAGAATTTTCCTTTCCAGCTGGGATAGCTGAATCCGGAAGTCCCTACAAACATTGTTTTCGACAATACCGTTCAAGGGAGCTCGTGAATAGTACCCAGAAAAAGCTTCTAATTATGGTCACAACCTGTCTGGATAGGGACGAATTGATACCAGAAACCAGTACAGTTGGACTTCCAATCGGAAGCACAGCAATCGACTTTCAACTCAAAGGAGTAGACGGCAAGAACTACAGTCTCAAGAGTTTCGGCGACAAGAAGGCTGTCGTTGTTGTGTTCAGCTGCAACCACTGCCCCTACGCACAGGCCTACGAGAAGAGATTAGTCGATATTCAGCATGATTACCAGTCGAAAGGCATCACCCTTGTCGCGATCAACAGCAATGACGACGTGAACTATCCGGAAGACAGTTTTGAAAATATGATCAGGAGAGCGAAGGAGAAACAGTTCAACTTCCCATACGTTCGCGATGAGACGCAGGACACTGCCAAGGCTTATGGAGCGATCTGCACGCCGCACACCTTTGTCTTCGGCAAGAACAGGACTCTACAATACAAGGGCAGGATCGATGATAATTGGAAAGAACCGTCGGCTGTGAAGACTCGGGATCTTAGAAACGCATTGGACGCGATTCTGGCTGGTCGATCGCCGGAGGTTAGTGAGACCCGTCCTTTCGGCTGCTCGATAAAGTGGAAACAATAACACAACCTATACCGATCAATTCTTCAGATAGGCGAGAACCTGGCCCGTCGCCGGACAATAACAAATCCGCCGCATCATGCGGCGGGTGCTATTCAGTTTTAATAGTACACTAGCATCCTTTGAGGCAGAAGGAAGAGAATGGGAAAGCGCAAAGTCCTCAGCGAAGCAAACCTGAGCGAAATGATAACGCCAGGCCCAGGACAAATGTTCGGCATAGTTAAGAACCTACTTGGCTACGATCGAGTCTTGGTCGAATGCGCTGATGGAGTAGAAAGAGTCTGCCGTATCAGGGGAAAGATGAAACGGCGTGTATGGATAAAAATGGGCGACACCGTTCTAGTCGCTCCATGGGACTTCCAGACATCGCGCGGAGACATTCTCTTCAGATATACCCAGGGTCAAGTTGAAAACCTCAGACGATCCGGACAATTGAAAGTCTAGATCTTCCAAGGAAGAGAAGAGGTTGATGTGGCTCAAGGCCATAGGCGAAGACCGAATCGCCGACATTCCGATTTTCAAGCTACACATTACGAGCAGCCTCGTCAAAAATCCAGTATTACAGATTCTCTTCGACATTTCCCGTGAACCTCCAGGACAAGGAAACTGTATGCTCACAACTTTCATGGCAAGACTCGGCCGAAGAAGCTTCCTCATGTTCCTACACATCCCAGTCGGAGGCTGCCAAGACCCCTCAATATCTGCATGCGCTGGCGGCAATTTCAGCGTGCTCCGATTCCGAAGACATGCGATAGCCTAGAGAAAATCTGATTTATACATCTCAATAGATTGCCGTAGATGGAACCATGCCAGCCATCCCATGGAAACTACTTCCGAGAACGGACATCACGAAATACGACTCGATTCCCATGTACATGTACACGGAGAAGGATGGTCTCAACAGGGTTACAGTACTAAAGGAAACATCCAAAGAGATTTACCTAGTCGCGGGAAGATATGCCACATCGGGACCCGAAGGCAGATTCTACAACCCATTGACCGATGAGGAAAGGGCTGAGATCGAGAGGATGCTTCGGGGATCGAGAAAAGAGGCAGCGATCAGCTTCCTCTAGAGAGAGCTAGGCATCAAGCAAACCCATTTTACACCAACCATCCAAGGATAACCAGCCATGGCAGCATTAGACGAGCTAGCGCATCTCCTCGGAGAGAAAGGAAGAAGAATTCTCGTAGCCGAGAATCCGGTAGACCTCAAGGCTCTCGGAGGAAAGAACTCGATATTCGTTCTACAATTACCCGAAGGATCTCTCGCAGCAGGCGGACGAGCAGGTGGTTTCGGAGTTAGAAAAATTGAGAAACTCTATGCTTTCCATTATGAAGACGGCGCATGCAGGAAACTATTCGAAGTGGATAATCCGGAGAAACTCGAAAGCTTCGAATTGCCTTACCATGCAGCGGGCACCCCAATCATAATGCCAGACGGCTCAGAGCGAATAATATCCGGCGTAATAGACCCAGAGTTCGTTGCAGGCTACAAGCAAATCGTCTAAACAACCAATCCGCTAGGCTGCTCCAAGTATCAGGTAGACTGTGGAAGCCGTCGATGTTCTGGTAAGGCGCTTATCCAAAGCTTCTCTCTCGCTGGGTTCAAGGTCGCGAGAGGCGTAGACCTCCAGAGTTGTCGAATCCTTCTCTGCAATCCTTGCAAGATGGGTTTCCAAATAGGCCATGGCAAGATCAAACTGGTCATCCGGCACGTCGTTCAACTCAACGCTCGCTATGGTAGTGGGCTGTGCCCTTTCCTTTACCATTCGGTAGAGTTCGTCGATATCAGGAATGTCCAACTTGACTATTTGATGATTGAAGTTTTTCAGGACGCAGGGCATCGTCCAGAGTTTCTGTTTCGCCCAATATTGACGATGCTGATCTGGTGAGAGATCGGCGCCTACATCGAGATAATCGATCACTAGATTCGCATTTTCCATATACTCTGAACGAGTCTTCTTTTCTTGAAAGATGTATTTTGCAACGCCTGTAATTTTCGAGGGTTCGCCCTTTTCGTCGGTAATTGCAGGAGGCTTAGATTGGATTATGTACCGAGCGCTTGGTTCCGACAATCCAGCAGAATTCAAGTATTGCCTAGCGAGATTGGCGTTCTTCTCGAAGAGACGGGGATCTGCGAAGAGTCTCTTGAACCATAAACTGACTCTGTAAACGCCAATCTCGATCGTCACCTTGGACTCATCCTATCGAGATAGTAAGACGATCCGATATGAGGCTAACCAATTCAATGAGCTCCCTTCCTTGCGCGCTCTGAGAGTTCCGAGAAGGACATCTCGGTAAGCTAGTATTGAGTTGGTTAGTAAGTGGAGTTAGTCTCTTTAAGCACGTTCAACACTAAACGAGGACATCAGGGCTTCTTCCTTGGAGGAGAAAGAGCGAACGATCAAGACTGCCGTAATAGAGAGTTACTCTTCTCTTGCGAGAGGCGCAGAACTTGCGAGTTGTTGCGATTCTTCGAAGACGGACAAGCTCTTGAGATATGGCTACTCTGCTGAGGAACTAGCCTCTCTCCCAGAGTCTGTCGTTGCGATGTCAGACGGCTGCGGCAATCCAACAGGGCTTGGCATGATCAAGGAGGCGGATGTTGTACTCGACCTAGGTTCTGGTGGAGGCATAGACGTTCTATTGGCGAGTAGGAAAGTTGGCAGGACGGGCAGAGTTATCGGTCTGGACATGACTCCTGAGATGGTGCAAAGAGCAGCGGCTACGGCGAGGCGAATGGGCGTGGTGAACGTGGAGTTCAAGCTTGGAGAGATCGAACAGATACCCCTTGATGATGAAAGTGTGGATTTGATAATGAGTAATTGCGTCATATGCCTTAGCCCGGAAAAGGAGAAAGTGTTTCAGGAGATGTTCAGAGTTCTTCGAAAGGGCGGAGCCCTGGCAATAGCCGACGAGGTTGCGGTACGGCCATTTTCGGAAGAGGAAAAGGCTGATCCTGGGAAATGGTGCAGTTGTATAACCGGTGCGGTCACTGAGTCTCAATACAAGGAAATGCTTGAGGAGTCAGGTTTCGCAAAAGTCTATGTCAAACAACTTAGACCGAGTACTTCAGCGCCCGGTCCAAGCGTGTTCAGCGCCTTTGTTAGTGCAGTCAAACCCTTGAAATAAGATCAGTTAGCTACGCCTAATGCCGAGCGACGACTGCTAATGGCTTAATCTTGTTTTTCTCGTCGACAAGTACACCGTGGGGAGTCCAGTTATCAGCTTCCTTTTCCTCGACTATCGCAAAGGCACTGATGATTATCTCGTCGCCCGGCTGAACCTTTCTCGCCGCTGCCCCGTTGACCGCGACGATGCCGCTTCCCCATTCAGCGGGTAGAGCGTAGGTCGTGAATCGTTCTCCGTTCGTGAGGTTCCAAATGTTGACCTCTTCATATTTGCGGATACCTGCTGAGTCGAGAAGGAACGTGTCGACTTCAATGCTCCCCTCATAATCCATGAGGGCTGCTGTGACCCTGGCTCTGTGTATCTTGCCTTTCAATAGCCTTAGTTGCATCCCTGGGATTCGCCTTGTTCCTTGAGAAGGATGGGTCATTCGCCTCTCTTTTGGGCATGGGACGGATTCTCCTATGTTCTCTAGAGAATTAGCTTACAGCACATACTCGGCTGCAGAACCGTTTTGATCGACTTTAAACGAGACTTGTCCCCGCGTTTCAAAGATCGGTGATTACGATCCATGGATGTTGCTGATGTGGTTCTGAAGGAGATTGAGAGGTTGGGGGAGAGAAAATTCCTTCCGTCAATCGGTCCCGTCAAGGGGAAGGTTCTAGCTGGGGTTATTCAGAAAGCGAAGCCGAAGAGGATTGTCGAGGTCGGAGCACTTTACGGGTACTCCTGCATTCTGATGGGCAAGAATGCACCAACGGCGAAGATCACTACTGTCGAATTCGATCCCGAGCATGTCCGCGTCACCAGGGAGAATATCAAGAAGGCCCGGATGGAGAATCGAATCGAAGTAGTTCAAGGTGATGGAACACAAGTATTGTCAGGACTCAAGGGAAGCTTCGATCTCGTCTTCTTAGACGCGGCGAAGGAGCAATACTTAGCGTACTTGAAAGCTGTCGAGAAGAATCTTCACAAGGGTAGCATAGTTGTCGCTGATAATGTCGGAGTCTTTGCGGATCAGATGAAGGATTTTCTAGACTATATTCGAAACAGTGACTCTTACAAGAGTCGGACTGTCGAAACCGGACTAGAATATGCGGGCGGCGAAGATGCTATGGAGATCAGCGAGAAGATTCGCTAGTGATCTAGTATTATTTTTCGGCAGTCTCGGCGTATCTCGCAACTTCCTCCGGAGGCGCAATCAAAGCTTCACAGTAAGCGTCCCCTTTACCCTGACAGGTCAATTCGATAGATTCTAACTTCCGGCCGAACATAGCCTCAGACGCGCCTGTTAGGACTCCTCGGCCGAAATGACACACGGGCGTCTTACTTTTCTTGTTAGGCCTGACCGATACCCCGTTCGTCCATCTTAACCGTATCAGCTTTTTCTTGAAATCAATCTCTTGAACCGTGAGCTTCCCCCAGCCTCCAAGAGTTCCAAGATTCGCCGCGATCATTCCTACATCCTTAGAACTCTTGATATCGTATCCTGCCTTCTGGGCCATGTGAATATAGTGGCTCCCGCCCCGCTTGCCAATCTCATATTGGAAGCTTGTCGCAGTCATTGGACCCACCATGTCTGCGAGTCTATCTTCTATCGAGTGTATCAGCTCAACCGGAATGAAGAGGAATCGTTGACCGAAGGAGGTTATGACTCCTTTGCTAGCGTCTACTTCAAGCGAGTGGATAGCACCCTTCTTTCCGGTTCCTCGCGACTTACTCATTGAGCCACCTTGAACTCCGCGGTATGGAAGCTGGCTTCCCTTAAATCATCTGCTTGGAATTTGCTCGTGCCAATCACTAGCTGATCTTCTTTACGCGATCAGTCAAGAAGTGCACGTTCTTCTTGTAGGCGTCGACACGATTGTCCATTTTCAGAAAGCCGTGTCCTTCGTCCGGGTAGATTACAACGTCCGCCTGTTTGCCGTGTTTTCTCAGCTCATTCTGCGCTTGCAGAGTCTCTGAAGGTGGGCAGCGGGGGTCGTGAGCACCTGCTATCATCTGGACCGGGACTCGTATCTGGTCGATGAAGAAGATCGGGGACGCCTCGCGCAATCTATCTTTGTCCTTCTCCGGGTCGCCCATGTTCTGCATATCCCAATACCTTAGATCGTCCCGCTCGTTCTGTATCTCGGTAAACCAGTTCAGGAACGGGACTATTGCTGAGCCTGCAGCCCAGAGACTGGGATATCTTGCGAGCGCGCACATCGTCAAGTATCCACCAAACGATCCCCCGGTAATTCCGATACGAGCAGGATCCGCCAAGCTGTTCTTCGACAAATACTCTGCGCCCTTAACAACATCTGCAAGGTCGAGCTGGCCCATGACGAATCTGTTCGCCTCACGGAACTCCCTTCCGTAACCTGTGCTACCGCGATAGTTTGGCGCGATTACGATGAAGCCCTGGTCGAGATATTCTTGCACGAGTGGGTTCCAACTGTTCATGAACTGCGCTGTGGGTCCACCGTGGACGTATACGATGGCTGGAGGTTTCCCTTTTCCTCTTTCACTGCCGGGCTTGTAAAGGAGTGCGGGAATGGTCTTTCCGTCAACACTCTTGTAGCTTACATTGGTCGGGGAGACGAAGCTCGACGTGTCAAGCGATACCGGGAGTGACTTTGTCAACTGTCTGAACTGGCCTGAGTCGAGATTGTGGGACCAGAGATCCGTTGGGTTCCTTGGTCCGCTGTACAGGAAATAGATTGTCTTGTTGTCGGGAGAGAAGCGGATGTGGGAGTGGATTCCAGGCATCAACTGTATCGTGTCGGTCTCTCCCGTGTCGTAACGGTAGAGTCTGATGACCAGGTTGCTGTTCTGATTCTCCAAATAGGACAGCATGTTGCCATCGTGCGACCATGTGGGCGAGTCTCGTTCCATTTTGCCGTCTGTTACCCATTCCACTTTTTGGTCCGATTCGTCATAGACGCCTATGTCGTAGCTTCCTTTGTCTGCTGATTCAAAGGCCACTTTGTGTCCGTCTGGAGACCAGTCTGGTGATGAGGATTCGACTGCGTGGCCATAGTTTGCGAGTTGAGTCGTCTCATGGTCGGAGAGATTTGTCATGAAGATTCCTTGGTCTTGGCCTTTGACAAGTGAAGTGAACGCGATCTTCTTGCCGTCTGGCGACCATTCTGGGTCGTAGTCGATATACTGATGATCGTGTACTAGACTGGGTTCGCCGCCTGTCCGGTTGAGAGTGTAGATGCTGAATTTACCGGACTTGTTGGATGATATTGCCATCCGCTGTCCGTCCGGGGACCAGTCTACAAAGGGGCTGATGCTCTCTTTTGTGTCGGGTGTAATATTTCTCGACTCCTCTGTTTCTAGGTCCATCAGGAGAATATCGAACTGCTCGTTTCCCTGGTAGTCGTGTGAATACGCAAGTTCCTGCTGTGTTGGAGAGAATCTTGGAGCAGTCTTCGCCTCGGGAGCGAACGTGATTTGCTTGGACTCTTGTGTTTTGAGATTGTAGAGGTAAATCTCGTATTGTCCAGTTCGGTTTGAATTGAGTGCTAGTCTGGTCCCGTCCTTCTTTATGTCGAATCCGGCAATGCTTGGGACCCTGAATAAAACGTCCAGGTTTAGCCTATCTGACCCTCTCGAAACCACGTTAGCAAGCAAGAATGCGGCTCTTCTTCAGTCTTTTTCCTATATTTGGAACCAGCCGAGCTTGGGCTTAGTGACGATCCCTATTGGAGGGCCGAGTGCGATGATGAAGCTTCATAATCCGGGCTGGTTCCTGCGTGAAGGCTCCTTGGAGATTGAATTAGGGTATGGCGGTCCGGCTTACATTCTACGGTGGCGCGGGCGAGATTGGCGGTAACAAGTTCCTTGTCGAGGATGGAGATACCCGGGTTTTCCTTGACTTCGGCATGAGTCTACATGATCGTGGACGCTATTTCTCTGAGCCATTCCTCTCACCTCGGGATCAGCGGGGACTGATTGAGCTAGGAGTCATGCCCAGGGTCGATGGCTTGTACAAGGATGATGAGGGAGAATTGCCGGCGGACGCCGTAGTGCTCAGCCATGCTCACATTGACCATGCAGCATGCATATCCCTGCTGAACCGGAAGATTCAGGTATATTGCGGGGAGACGACACATCTTATCCTTCAGGCACTCTCAGAAATTCGTCCATCGAGCTTCGAGAACGACCTTCGCGGACTAGATTTCAGGACGTTCCGGACTGGGGAGAAGATCCGAATTGGAGGAATCGAGTTAGAGCCGATACATGTAGATCATAGTCTTCCGGGCGCTTACGGTTTCATCGTCCACACGTCTAACGGGACGATCGTCTACAGTGGGGATTTCAGGGCGCATGGTCCGATGGCGAAAATGACGTGGGAGTTTGTGAAACAGGCATCGGCCGAAAAGCCGGAGATGTTCCTCTGCGAAGGCACCAATCTTGTGAGAGGAGACCTCCAGACCGAAGAACACGTTCTCGAAAAGGCGAATCATGTAGTTTCCAAGACGAAGGGCCTCGTCCTGTCCAGCTTCTCTTTGGCAGATGTGGACAGGTTAAGGACGTTTCATGAGGCTGCTAGGAAGAACAATAGGGCGTTAGCGGTTTCGTTGAAGCAGGCGTATCTTCTCAATGCTTTGGCTAAGGATGCTCATTTGCAGGTGCCTGACGCTTTGCATGATCCCAATGTTGTTGTCTATAGGAAGCTGAAGAAGAGCTACTATGCCTGGGAAAAATCCATTCTTGACAAGGCTCACGTTAAGACGTCGCAGGATATTCGAGGCATGCAGGACCGTGTGATCCTTGTCTGCAGCCCCTACGATATGAATGAGGTGCTGGAGATTCAGCCTGGTCCTAGTGGGGCTTTCATCAACAGTAGCAGTGAGCCGTTCACTGAAGAGATGGAGATTGATGAGGAGAGGTTCGTGAACTGGCTGGATCATTTTGGGCTTCCAAGGTATCAGATTCACAGTTCGGGACACATGATGCCCACGGAGTTAAGGGAGACTATCGAACTCGTGAAGCCTAGGACATTGGTCCCGATCCATACTGAGCAACCGGAGTTGTATGCATTGTTCGTTAGAGATTTGGCTAAGGTTGAGCAGCCAAGGAAGAATGGGACAATAACTCTCGGAGCTTGACCTAGTTATGAGCCGCGATGCTGAGCGTAGTGGCTGAAGAAGAGCCGCCTACACCTTCTGACACTGATTCATAGTCCCAGAGGCCCTTGAAGGGCTTTGATCTGGGATGGAGATGATCTAGACATCCCATGGAGGCTAGCTTGTTGACGATCCATGCCGAGAATGCGGGAGCACCTGTTGCGCCTGGTGAGTTGTAGTTCGTAATGTGGTACGAGCTTGGACCCTCTAGCTCGATTGCTTCCTTGAGGAAGTTGCCTTTCTCATCAATGACTGATGCGCGGATTCCGGCCGTTCCGGGTTTGGCGAGATATTCTACCTTCATTTCAGGCAGGAACTCTTGGATTCTCTTTGCCCATTCCTTTTTGGATAATGCGGATTTCCACTCTTCCATTGCTAGTTGTCGGAAGTCACGGTTAATGAGGACAGCCAGCTTATTCATGACGGGTGGCTCTAAGAGTTTCTGGATGAGTTCGATGGGATCTCTGAAGAAGCCGCGGTAAGTGTAGGGACCTGCGACGGGTAGCGCGCTTGGACCAACTTCTTTTCTGCCGTCGGCGCGTATGATCCAGTGTGGGTCGAGGAATGGAAGTTCCGGATGCTTGGGAATGGTGTAGATATTGTGATTGGCCAGATGGTACTGGTCCTTTCGGATGGTCCAGTATTCACCGCGGAAGTTTAGATCTGTGTATTGCATACCTACTCCGAGCATGTGGGCGACATTCAGAGAGTTCCCGCCAGCGCAGTTGATGAGAAAGCGAGTCTGGACTTTGTCGTCGTTAGATGTGTGAATATTGATTCCGTCCGTAGTCGGCTTAATCGACTTGACCATTGTCCCTGTTCGGAATACCGCGCCCCGTTGTTCCGCGTCACGACGAAGTGATCTGGTAAAAGTCCTATAGTCTACGGCCGTGTCGGTCTTGGACCATACGGCACCGTAGCAGTGGACGTGCGGCTCGTATTTCTTGACCTCCTCCGCGGTCAATAGTTCGAGTTCGTCTGGCTGCATTCCGTTCTCGAGTCCCCAACTGTAGTACTTCTTCACCCGGCTGGTCTGTTCAGGTGTAACAGCGACTTCGAAGGTTCCGACAGGCTTGAACGGCAGACCTCTTCCCTGGGCGTATTGTTTCCACATTCCATAAGCTGTCTGGGCGGAGCGGGCGAATATCCGGCGGGACTTAGGGTCCAGATAGAATGGGCGGTGGATGACACCCGTGTTACGGCGGGAGGTGTGTTCTGCTACGTCCCGTTCTTTTTCGAGCAGGACTATTCGGGCATCGTACTGGTCGGCCAACCAGAAGGCTGTGGAGGTGCCTAGAATTCCGCCACCGATGATTGCTACATCCCACTGGTCCAAGCTGCGAGTCCATCCTGGATGCTGTTCTTGTTCTAGTTTGATGTTTCCCTCTATATGGGCTATGCCGTTCAGGATTGAGCTGAGGCTTGTTGG
>Ga0209237_1001466_pt1 | contig 13990 bp, 13 predicted proteins | sample GraSoi013_1_40cm_2_FD_185820 | JGI IMG/M metagenome (GOLD analysis project Ga0209237, IMG submission 185820) | Grasslands soil microbial communities from the Angelo Coastal Reserve, California, USA - Sample 10_02_2013_1_40cm (SPAdes) (version 2) | ecosystem: Environmental > Terrestrial > Soil >... | reverse complement strand
TTCGGCAGCGTGCGCGTCACGGACCTGCTCACGATCGAGCGCTACTCCCACGTGCAGCACCTCGTGAGCGAAGTGCGCGGACAGCTGCGCGACGGCTACGACGCGCTCGACGTGTTCAAGGCCTGCTTTCCCGCGGGCACCGTGACGGGTGCGCCCAAGGTGCGCGCCATGGAAATCATCGACGAGCTCGAGCCCGAGCGGCGCGGGCCCTATGCCGGCGCGGTGGGGTACGTCGGCTGGGGTGCCGCGAACCTCGACACCGCCATCGCGATCCGCTGCGCGCTGGTGCGCCGGGACCGGGTCGTGGTGCAGGCTGGCGCCGGGATCGTGGCCGACTCGGATCCGGCACGCGAGTTCCGGGAGACCGAGGACAAGGCGCAGGCCGTGCTCAAGGCGTTGGCGCTCGCCAAGGCCGGAGGGTGAAGTATATTTGGCGCCTGTGTTCAAGCTGCTGAGCACGACGGGCGAGCAGTCCATCGACCTGCAGCCTGGTCGTAACATCGTCGTCGGGCGCGCCGTGACCAGCGACGTCCCGATTTACGACCCCACCATTTCCCGCCGCCATGCCGAGGTGTCCCTCACCGACGGCGGCGTGAAGGTCAAGGACGCCGGCTCCTCGAACGGGACCTTCCTGAACGGCGCCCGCATCACCGAGGCGATCGCCGTCGAAAACGACGTCATCACCTTCGGCAAGGTCGCCTTCCGCGTGAAGGAGGTCGGCGCCCCCGTGGCGCGGCCGCAGGTGGTGCCGTCGGTGTCGGCCGAGTTCACCGGTGCGAAACCGGCGGGCGGCACGATCGTGCGCCAGCTGCCGGTGAGCGTGTCGGGCGGCGTCCCGGCGATCGTGACCGCCGCGCCGTCGGGGGCGTCGCACCTGAAGGTCAGCGCCAAGTCGCTCGAGGAGCTGCGGGAGAAGAAGCTCGAGCTGTTGCTCGAGATCTCGAAGGAGCTGTCCAAACAACAGGAGCTCGATCGGCTGCTCGACAAGGTGGTCGAGTTCACGTTCCAGGTGATGAACGTGGACCGCGTCTCGATCCTGCTGCTCGAAGCCGCGACGGGCGAGCTCGTGCCGCGGATCTCGCGCGGGCGGACTGCGCAGTCGTCGGCCTCGAAGCACGTGCCGCAGTCGATCGCCCGCAAGGTGGTCGAGGACCGCGTCGCCATCCTGTCGGACAACACGGCGGCCGACGAGCGGTTCAAAGGGAAGTCGATCCTCATCCAGAGCGTGCGGAGCGCCATGTGCACGCCGCTCATGGGAACCGACCAGAAGGTGCTCGGCATCCTCTACGTGGACAACCTCACCGCCACGCACTCCTTCTCCGACGACGATCTCAAGTTCCTGATCGCCTTCGGCTCGCTCGCGGCGGTGGCGATCGAGAACTCGCAGCGCTCGGAGCAGATGCGCCGCGAGGCGCTGGTGCTCTCGAACTTCCAGCGCTACTTTTCCCCCAACATCGCGCAGGTCATCGCGCAGCAGCAGGATGCGGGCCGGCTCCCGAGTGAAAAGCGACCGGTTGTGATTTTCTTCTCCGACATCCGCGGTTTCACGCCGATGTCGGAGACGATGAGCCCGGACAACATCGCCACGCTCCTCACGGAGTATTTCACCGAGATGGTGGAGGTCGTGTTCGAGCACGGCGGCACGCTCGACAAGTTCATGGGCGATGCGATCATGGCGTTGTGGGGCGCGCCCATGGCGCACGAAGACGACGCCGATCGCGCCATGCACTGCGCGCTCGATCAGCTCGAGGCCCTGGAGCGGCTCAACACGAAGTGGAAGGAGCAGGGCCGCCCGGAGCTCGGCATCGGGATCGGGATCAACTTCGGGGAGGTGTTCGCCGGCAACATCGGGTCGGACCGCCGGCTGGAATACACGGTGATCGGCGACGCGGTGAACACCGCGTCTCGACTCTGCTCGAGCGCCGGGCCGAACGAGATCCTGATCTCGGAGCCGTTCTTCGCGCAGCTGAAGGGGCCCCCGAAGGTCGAGACGCTCGACCCGATTCAGGTCAAGGGGAAGTCGAAGAAGGTCCCGGTCTACCGGGTGAAGCGGTAGGGTTAGGCGCCGACGCGCCCCTTCAGCTCCGCGACCGCCTCGACCCACGACCCGCCTTCCTCCGCCTCCTCCCACAACTCCAGCAATTCCGACGGGGGCAGGACGATCCGCTCGAGCGCGGCTACCGTCTTCGCTACCAGCGCCGGCGGCGGACTGACCGGATGGCTTCGCACCCATGCGTCCGTCGTCTCCGTGTAGGAATCCTCTTCGCCCCAACGCCCCTTGAGCCGTGCGATCACCTCTGCGGCCGCGACCGCGCACTCGGCCGCATCCGCGGGAACCATCTCCCCGGCCCCGTAGGCCAGTACCTTGTCGAGCGTGGTCTCCACGTATCGCAGGTCGTTGACCTTCTCGAGGCCGTACGACCAGTCACACGCCGTGTCGTTGCCGAAGCTGCCTTCGTCCCACGTCCCCATGGGGTGTCCTTTTCCCGATCGTTAGGCGGTGAGCCGCGTCCTCAAGTCAGCCAAGGCCGCCTCCCAGAGGGCTAACTGACCACGTTCCTGCCATAGCCGCAGCAGCCCGGAGGGAGGCACGAGGAGTCGGTCGAGCGCTGCGGTCGCGTTCGCGACCAGCCACGGAGGTGGGCCGAACGAGGACTCCACGATCCATTGCGTAACGGGCTCCGGATACGCGTCCGCGCCTTGACTGCGCCCTTTCAGGTGGGCCACGAGCTCCGCGGCCGCAACGGCATACTGGCCCGCCATGGCTGGCACGTCTTGCTGAGAGCCGTACCGCAATACCTCACCAACCGAGTTACCGAGCCACGACACGGGGTCGCGTTCCCGCAGGTACTCGCTCCAGCGCAACGCCATTGCGTTATCGAAGCTACCCGGTCCCCGGGTCCAGCGGGCCACCAGGGTCGCCCGCACCTGGTCGCTCGTATGCGTGTAATGCCGCCGTTCGGTGAAGGTGACCCAGTTCAATTTCGGCAAGTCGAGCAGCACGGACATGTCGCCGTCCACCACAACGGTGCTCCCACCAGGCACGAAGCCTTCCAGTGCATCGAGGCCTCGCAGAAACGAGAGCGAGGGGATCTTGCCGGCGTCGTTCAAGACCAGATTCCTCAGTCCAGTCAAGCGCGAGAGAAAGCCCATACCAGGAAGGGGTACTCCCGTCAGTGTGAGGTCTTCCAACCTAGACATTTCGCCGACCCGCTCGGAGTGGCACTTGGAAGAGCCCCAACCGCCGCAGCGACCGCAGCCCGTCGACACCTGCGAGCGTCTTGAGCGGCGCCTCCGAAATCTCCAACTCAGCCAGGTGGCCCAGGGCGGACAGTGGCGTCAGATCCCGAAGGCCGCAGTTGACCACGTGCAGCCTTCGAAGCGCACGGGCCTCCGGGAGATTGCCGAAGCGCGGCGTGTCCCCGGAGGTCGTGAGATCCTCGAGTTGATCGAGGCCCGTAAAGTCGATCGTCGCGAGCCCCTCACGCATCGCCAGCTCGCGGAGCCGTCGTAGCTGGCCGAGCGCTGAGAGATCCGGGACGTCGCACTCGACGAAGATGCGGGTGATCTGATCGCCAAACGGAACCAGAGGATCGAGGCCGGGCTCCTGCCACCCCTCCCGAATCCGCAGTTTGGTGATGCCCTGATCCCGCAACACTTCAGCAACCCGAGGCGACCACCGGTCGATGTTCGCCTCACCGTTGAAAACGTGCCCCCAGTCCTCAGCCACCGCCGGCGAACCGGTAGACCACCCCCGCAGCGGCAGGCCCATCACCCCGAAGAAGTCGCCGCGGATCCCCTCGACCAGCGCCGCACCCTTGCCCTGGATCGCGTAGGCGCCGGCCTTGTCCAGCGGCTCCCCGGTCGCGACGTACGCGGCGATCTGGGCGTCCGTAAGCGGTCGGAATGTCACGTCGGTCACGTCGAGCGCGTGCTCCACCCGCCGATCCAGCGCCACCGCGACGGCCGTCATCACCTGATGCTTCCGCCCTTCGAGCTGCCGCAGCATCTCGGCCGCTTCCTCGGGGTTCGCCGGTTTCCCGAAAATCGTGCCCCGCAGCACCACCGTCGTGTCGGCCGCGAGCACCACGGCCCCGCGCTCGCGCCCGGCCACGGTGGTCGCCTTTTCGCGCGCCAGCCGCGTCACATATCCCTCGGCTTGCTCGGCTGGGCCGAGGCTCTCATCCACTTCAGGCGGCACCACGCGAAACTCGAGGCCGATCATCTCGAGCAGCTGGCGTCGGCGCGGGGATCCGCTCGCCAGGACGATCACTTCTCGAGGATCAGCGTTACGGGTCCGTCATTCACGAGCTCCACCTCCATCATCGCCCCGAACTCTCCCGTGGCGACCTGCACGCCGCTCCCTGCTCCCCGCTCCCGCATGAGCGCGACAAAGCGGTCGTAGAGCGGAATCGCAACATCGGGTGGCGCCGCGTCGATGAAACTGGGACGCCGGCCCTTCTGCACGTCGCCGTACAGCGTGAACTGAGACACCACCAGCACGGCCCCGTGTACGTCCGCGAGTGCAAGGTTCATCTTGCCCTCGGCGTCCGCGAACACCCGCAGGCCGAGCAGCTTGTCCGCCATCCAGGCGAGCGTGTCGGCCGTGTCCGAGGGTGCGAACCCCGCGAGGACGAGAAACCCTACCCCGATTTTCCCGGTCACCCTCCCATTAACGCGGACTTCCGCCCGGGAGACGCGTTGCAGAACCACTCTCACCGCCCCCGCCCCGCCCCTAATGCGGAGTGCGGAATGCGGAATGCGGAATTGCAGGGCCGAGGTCGATCCCGCGAGCTCGCTCCGCGGCTCGACGGTCGCGCGATCTATTCCGCACTCCGCATTCCGCATTCCGCATTCGATTCACTCGACCGTCACGCTCTTCGCCAGGTTCCGCGGCTGATCCACGTTACAGCCCCGGCGCACCGCGATATAGTACGCCAGGAGCTGCAGCGGCAGCACGGTGAGCACGGGCGTCAGCAAATCGAGCGTCTCGGGCACTTCGATCTTGTGGTCGGCGAGCTTCGACAATCCCGAGTCTCCGTCCGTGACCACGGCGAGCACGCGGCCGCCGCGCGCCTTCACCTCTTCCACGTTGGACACGACTTTCTGATACACGGCGTCCTTCGGCGCGAGGAAGACCACCGGCATGAGGTCATCGATCAGCGCGATCGGGCCGTGCTTCATCTCGGCCGCGGGGTAACCCTCCGCGTGGATGTAGGAGATCTCTTTGAGCTTGAGGGCCCCTTCGAGCGCCACCGGAAAGTTGTAGCCGCGGCCGAGGTACAGGACGTTGCTCGCCCGCATCATGCGCTCGGCGATCCGCTCCACCTCCGGCGCCTTCGCCAATACCCGCTCCACCAGCTCCGGGAGCCGGCCGAGCCCGCGCACGACCTCGCGCCCCTGGAGGATGGAAAGGGAGCGCAGCCGGCCCATCTTGAGGGTGAGGAGCGCGAGCGCCGCGATCTGGCTGGTGAACGCCTTCGTCGAGGCGACGCCGATCTCGGGGCCGGCGTGCAGGTAGATCCCGCCGTCCACTTCGCGCGCGATGGTGGAGCCCACGACGTTTACCAGACCGAGCGTCCGGGCGCCGCGCCGCTTGGCCTCCCGGAGGGCCGCGAGCGTGTCCGCCGTTTCGCCGGACTGCGAGATCCCCACGACGAGCGTCCGCTCGTCCACGATCGGGTTGCGGTACCGGAACTCGGAGGCGTACTCGACCTCGGATGGGATGCGCGCCAGCTCCTCCATCATGTATTCACCGATCAGCGCCGAGTGCCACGAGGTTCCGCAGGCGATGAACACGATGCGATTCACCTGCAGCAGCTGCTCGTCGTTGATGTTCAGGCCGCCGAGCCGCGCCGTGCCGTCCTCTTCGAGCAGCCGCCCGCGCAGCGTGTTCCGCAGACTCTCGGGCTGCTCCAGGATTTCCTTGAGCATGAAGTGCGCGTGCCCGCCGCGCTCGATGGTGGCGAGGTCCCAGTCTACGCGCGTGACCGCCTTTTCCTTCTCCACCGTGTCGAGATCGAGGATGCGGTAGTCGGAGGGCCGAACGACCGCGATCTCACCATCGTCCAGGTAGACCACCGAGCGCGTATGGGACAGGACGGCCGAGGCGTCGGAGGCGACGAAATTCTCCCCCGCACCGACGGCCACGAGCAGCGGAGATCCGCGCCGCGCGGCCACGACCGTGTCGGGCTCCCGCGTGGACACCACCGCGATACCGTAGGTGCCCTCGACCTGGTGCAGCGCGCCCGCCACCGCTTCGACCATCGAGCCGGCGCTCGCGAGCAGCTCTTCGACCAGGTGCGCGAGCACCTCCGTGTCGGTCTCGGACCGGAACACGTGACCGCGCTTCCCGAGCGCGGTGCGCAGCGCGCCGGCGTTCTCGATGATGCCGTTGTGGACCAGCGCCAGGGTGCCGCCACAGTCGGTGTGCGGGTGCGCGTTGACGGTGTTGGGCGCGCCGTGCGTGGCCCAGCGCGTGTGGGCGATCCCCGTGTGCCCGGCGGGAAGGCTCGTTCCGAGGGCTTTCTCGAGCACGCTGATCTTCCCCGCGGCCTTGTGGACATCGATGCGACCGTCCTCGATCAGCGCGAGCCCCGCGGAGTCGTACCCGCGGTACTCGAGGCGCCGCAGTCCCTCCAGCAGGAGCGGCGCCGCCTGCCGCGACCCCGTGTAGCCTACGATGCCGCACATATGCGTCGTGCCTCGTCCACGAGTTCTTGGGCTCCCCCCCCTCCCTTGGCGCCGGACGGCGCCTCGGCGATCAGCCGGATGATCGGCTCGGTGTTCGACGGTCGCACGTGGAGCCAGCGGTCCCGCCACGCGAGCCGCAGTCCATCCTGCGTGTCCGCTCGCGCATCGGGGAAGCGGCGCTGCAGCTCCGCGTACACGCGCGTGAGCCCCTGCTCCCTGCTCCCTGCTCCCCGCTCCACTTTGGCCTTGACGATCAAGTAGCGCGGCGCGGCCGCGACCAGCTCGCTGACCCGCTTGCCGCTGCGAGCGAGCAGCGTGAGCAGCAGCGCGGCGGCCACCGGCGCGTCGCGGCCCGCGTGCAGGGCCGGGTACATCACGCCGCCGTTCCCTTCCCCCCCGATCACAGCCGCAAGCCGTAAGATGGCGCGAGCGACGTGGACTCCGCCGCAAGGCGTAAGATGGCGCGAGCGACGTGGACTTCACCGACCGGCGTCCGAACGACCTCCGCGTCGCAGTCTCGCGCCGCGTCCTCCACCACGAGGCTGGTGGAGAGGTTACAGACCACGACACGTTTCCCGTTTCCCTTTTCCCGTTTCCCGCCGAGCACCGCTCTCACCGCGAACGCCAGCGTGTAGTCCTCCCCGATCGGCGTGCCGCTCTCGTCCACGATCGCCAGCCGGTCGACGTCGGGATCGACCGCGATGCCGAGCGCGGCGCCGGCACGCGTGACGAGGGTCGACAGCCCGCCGAGGTTTTCCGGGACCGGCTCCGGGGAGCGGGGGAAGCGCCCGTCGGTCTCGAGGTTGATACCGGCGACCTCACACCCCAGGCGCTCGAGCAGCGCGCGCATGACCGGCCCTCCCGCACCCCGCACGGCGTCGAGGGCCACCGTGAACTTCCGCTTCCGGATCCGCTCGACATCGACCGCCGGCAGCTTGAGTACGGCGTCGAGGTGCCGCTCCACCGCCCCCTCATCCGTCGTAACCTTCCCCGTCCTCCCTCCTCGTCCCCCGTCCTCCCCCACCAGCTCCAGCACCCGCGCGCCATCCGCTCCGTCCAGGAAGATCCCGTCCGGGCCGATGAACTTCAGGGCATTCCACTCTATTGGGTTGTGACTGGCCGTGATCGCGATCCCGCCGCCGGCCGCGTGGTGCTCGACCGCCAGCTGCACCGTGGGGGTCGGAACCAGACCGACTTTCACGACGGCGCACCCCACGGAACCCAACCCGTCGACCACCGCCCGCTCGAACGCCGGCCCCGACTCCCGGGCATCCCGTCCGACCACCACCACGGGCTTCCGCGCCTTCGCCCAGCGGCCGAAGGCCCTGGCGTAGCGCCCGACGACCTCGTCGGTCAGGTCCTTTCCCACGATGCCTCTGATGCCCGAGACACCGACCATCAACGTGTCGGTCATTGTCGACAATTTAATCCGGCGGGGCTGAGCGGCGGTGCGCGTCCGGAGGCGAGGGGAGGTGGAGCGGCCGGACCTCGGGCGTGGTCACCGGGAGGGCTGACGGGTCGGGGAAGGCAGCGAGGAACGCCTCGACGGCAGGGGGATGGAACTGAGTTCCTTTCCCATCCTCGAGCTCCTGCAGTGCCTTCTGCACCGACAGGGCGGGCCGGTACGGGCGGAGGCTGGTCATCGCGTCGAACGAGTCGGCCACCCCCACGATCCGCACTTCGAGCGGGATCTGTTCGCCCTTCAATCCGTCGGGGAACCCTTTGCCGTCGAGCCGCTCGTGATGCGAGCGAACGATGGCAAGCGCCGTGGGCACGTCGCGCATCAGGGGCGCCAGGATCCGGGCCCCGATGACCGGGTGCTCCATGATGTGCCGGTATTCGGCGTCGGTGAGCTTCCCCGCCTTGTGCAGGACGGCCTCGGATACGCCGATCTTGCCGATGTCGTGCAGCTCGGCGCCGAGGGCGACCCCGTCCATCACGGCCTGCGACAGCCCCATCTGGCGCCCCATCCGCGCCGAGTAGTCGGCGACGCGCACCGAGTGGCCGCTGGTGTATGGGTCCTTCTCTTCCAGGAAGTGCACCAGCGCCTGCAGCCGTTCGAGCGACAGCTCCTCGATCCGGCGCGCCTGCTCCTGGACGCGCTCTTCCAGGGTGCGCCGGTAGTCCTCCACTTCCATTTTGAGGCTCCGCTTGTCCAGCGCCTGCATCACCCGGGCGCGCACCTCGTCCAGGTGAAACGGCTTGGCGACGTAGTCGAGCGCCCCCAGCTGCAGGCACGCGACGGCGCTCTCCACTTCCGCTACGGCGGTCACGACGATGACGGCTGTCGTGGGCCAGCGCGCGATGATCTCGCGCAGCAGCGTGACCCCGTCCATCTGGGGCATGCGCAGGTCGGAGATCACGAGCGGCACGGGGTCCTGCTGCAAGATCTCCAGCGCCTCCGTGCCGGATCCCGCTTCCGCGCAGCTGAACCCCTCGCCCTCCAGCAACCGCACCAGGACCCGGCGGAGCCGCGGCTCATCGTCCACGACCAAGCATTTGACCGCGTTCGGCTGGGGCATCGTGCGCTTAACGTAAAGGTCGCTTGCTCGGCTGGGAAGGCGCCCTTACGTTCCCGCCATGACGCAAGCGTCGGGTGAAGACCTGAAACGCCGCTTCGGGACGCGCGCCGTGCACGCCGGCCACATCCCGGACCCGCTCGCGGGCGCGGTGATGACGCCCATCTATCAGACGTCGACCTACATCCAGGAGGGCCTGGGCCGACACAAGGGCTATGAGTACGCGCGCACGCGCAACCCCACGCGTGAAGTCCTGGAGCGGAACGTCGCGGCGCTCGAAGGCGGCCGCCACGGTTTTGCCTTCGCCTCGGGGCTCGCCGCCCTGGACGCCGCGCTGAAGCTGCTCTCCGCGGGCGATCACGTGGTGAGCGGCGAGAACGTGTACGGCGGCTCCCACCGGCAGATGACGCTGGTCTGGGCGCGCCTGGGACTCGAATTCACGTTCGTGGACGCCGCGGAGACGGCGAACATCGCCGCCGCGGTCACGCCGCGGACCAAAATGGTCTACGCCGAGACGCCCACCAACCCGATGATGCGGCTGTGCGATCTCGCGGCCGCGGGGGAGATCGCGCGCCGTGCCGGCGCCCTGTTCGTCGTCGACAACACGTTCGCCACGCCATACTTCCAGCGGCCGCTCGAGCTGGGGGCGGATGTCGTGCTGCACTCGACCACCAAGTATCTGAACGGGCACAGCGACATGGTGGGCGGGATGCTGGTGGCGAATCGGGACGACCTCGCCGAGCGGATCGGCTTCGTGCAGAACGCGGTGGGCGCGGTACCGGGACCGTTCGACTGCTGGCTAGCGGTGCGGGGTACCAAGACGCTGGCGCTGCGGATGCGGCAGCACGACGCCAACGGCCGCCGCATCGCCGAGTGGCTCACGAAACATCCCAAGGTCGAGCGGGTCTACTATCCGGGGCTGCCATCCCACCCCCAGCACGAGCTGGCCTGCCGGCAAATGAAGGGGTTCGGCGGCATGATCTCGATCGAGCTCGGGTCGGTCGAGCGAGCCAAGCGGTTCGCGGAGCACACCCGCATCTTTGCGCTCGCCGAATCGCTCGGCGGCGTCGAGAGCCTGGTCGGGCATCCCGCGTCGATGACCCATGCGAGCGTGCCACCCGAGATGCGGCGCGCGATGGGGCTTACCGAGAGTCTGGTGCGACTGTCGGTGGGGATCGAGGAGGTCGAAGACTTGATCGCCGACTTGGAACAGGCGCTGGCGGCCGCCGGGTGACGGCGAAACTCGACGAACGTGAGCTGTCGTAGTGGGGATCTATCCCTGTTAGGAGTATCATATGACTGAGTCCGCCCTTCCGGCCGCGCGCCCCCGCAAGATCCTCACCCAGATCGCGCCGGTGACCTGGGAGCACCCCGCCGACCGCGCCGCGCTGCAGTCGCTGCGCTCCGTGCCCGGGTTCGACGAAGTGGTGAAAAAGGTCTACGGCTTCATCGGTGAGCCGGGCGTGCGGCTGATTTTTCAGGCGGACGCGGTGCGCGTCGGCCCGACCCAGTTCCCGCGCCTGAACCAGCTCTACACCGACGTGCTCACATCGATGGACTGGTCCGAGCGCCCGGAGCTCTTCGTGTCGCAGACACCGTTCGCGAACGCCGGGGCATTCGGCATGGATCGGCCCTTCATCGTGATCAACTCCGGCACGTTGCGACTGCTCGACGATGACGAGATGCGGAATGTGCTGGGCCACGAGCTCGGGCACGTGATGAGCGGCCATGCCCTGTACCACACGATCCTCGTGCTCATCCTCAACGTGAGCCTGGGCGCCCTGCCGTTCCTCGCCGGCATCGCCATACTGCCGATCCAGCTCGCGCTGCTCGAGTGGTTCCGCAAGAGCGAGCTCTCGTCCGATCGGGCGGGGTTGCTCGGGTGCCAGGATCCGACCGCGTCGCTGCGCGTGAACCTCAAGTTCGCAGGGGGCGGCGACATGTCGCAGATGGACTTGAACGCGTTCCTCATGCAGGCGAAAGAGTACGAGGAAGCAGGCGGCGCCCTCGACCGCATCTTCAAGATCCTCGGAGTGCTGGGTCGCTCGCATCCGTTCAACACGGTGCGCGCCGCCGAGCTGCAGCGCTGGATCGAGGAGGGTCACTACGATCGCGTGCTGCGCGGCGAGTACACCCGCCGCGGGCCGGACGCGGAGCAGCGACCGATCGACAAGGACATCGACGACGCCCGCGACCACTACATGAAGGAAGCGAAGGCCGTCGTGAACGACGTGGTGGACACCGCCAAGCGGGCCGCCCAGGCGTTCACGGACGCGTTCAATAAGAAGACGTGAGAGTCCTGGTCGTCGGGGGAGGCGGCCGCGAGCACGCACTCTGCTGGGCGCTGAAGCGCGACTTCCCCGACGCGGGAGTCTTCGCGGCTCCCGGCAACCCCGGCACCGCCCAGCTCGGCACCAACCTCCCGCTTTCAGCCGGCGCTACCGCCGAACTCGTCGCCGCGGCCCGCGAGCACCAGATCGATTTCACCATCGTGGGCCCGGAAGGGCCGCTCGCCGCCGGGCTCGCGGACGCGCTGCGCGAGGCGGGGCATGCCGTGTTCGGACCGAGCGCTGCCGCCGCGCGCGTCGAGTCGTCCAAGGCGTTCGCGAAAGAGCTGATGCGCCGGGCCCGAATCGCCACGGCGGCGAGCCAGACCTTTACGGCGCTCGACCCCGCCCTCGCCTACATCAAACGACACGCCGAGCCGCTGGTCGTGAAGGCGTCGGGCCTCGCGGCGGGAAAGGGTGCGGTGGTGTGCGCCCGGCGCACCGAGGCCGTGCGCGCGGCGCGCGCGATGCTGGCCGAAGCGGCGTTCGGTGATGCCGGTCGGGAGATCGTCATCGAGGACTTCTTGAAGGGCGAAGAGCTGTCCGTATTGGCCCTCACCGACGGCGCACAGCTACTCCTGCTCCCCGCGGCCCAGGACCACAAGCGGCTGGGCGAGGGCGACACCGGCCCCAACACCGGCGGCATGGGCGCCTATTGCCCGGTGAACATCGCCACGGCGGGGATGCTCGAGCGGGTGCGGCGCGAGGTACTCGAGCCGGCGATCCGCGAGCTGGCGGCGCAGGGCGCCCCGTTCCAGGGTGTGCTGTACGCCGGACTGATGCTGGCGGCCGACGGCACGCTCGCCGTGCTCGAGTTCAACAGCCGTTTCGGCGACCCCGAGGCCCAGGCGTTGCTCCCGCTGCTGCCCGGAGTCACGCGCCACCTGGCGGACATCGCCGGCGGAAGCTGGCGGCCGCGCGAGACGACCCTGCCGGCCTCGCGCGCCGCGGTGGCCACGGTGCTGGCGGCGTCCGGGTATCCCGAGAGGCCGGAGCTGGGCGCGGCGATCGTCGTGCCGCGCGATCTCGAGCCCGGGACGCTGGTGTTTCACGCGGGCACCGAGCGCGACCCGGAAGGCGGGCTCCGGGTGCACGGCGGGCGCGTGCTCACGGTCACCGGCCTGGGAGACACGGTCGTCGAGGCCGCCAGACGCAGCGCCGACGCGTGTGAGCTCATCACGTTTCCGGGAAAGACGTACCGGCGTGACATCGCGTGGCGGGAAACCAGGGAGGCCCGTGCCGGAGCTGCCCGAGGTTGAGACGATCGTCCGGGAGCTCGCCCCGCGGCTCGAGGGCTACCGGATCGCGCGGGCGCGCCTGGCCAAGACGGACGTGTTGCGCCGGGTGTCGAAGCCGCGACTGCTCCGCACCCTCCGAGGCAACACCATCGAGGAAGTGATCCGCCGCGCGAAACACGCGGTGTTCCGCTTGTCGAGCGGCCACCGCCTGATCGTGCAACCCCGGATGACGGGCTCGCTGGTGGTGTACGACCGCGCCCTCACCCGCGACGAGGCCAAGTACGCGGTGCTCACCTGCACCATTGACGACGGCCGCCTCCTGGTCTACCGCGACGTGCGCCGCCTCGGCACGCTGTGGCTGCTCGACGAACGCGGCTGGGGCGACTACACCCGCCGCATCGGCCCCGAGCCGCTCGAAGAGACGTTCACGCCGTTCGTGTTCGCCGAGCGGCTCCAAGGCACGCGGGCGGCGATCAAGAAGGCGATCATGGACCAGCGCCGCGTCGCCGGCGTCGGCAATATCTACGCGAACGAAGCGCTGTTCGAGGCGGGGATCGATCCGTCGAAGCCCACGAACAAGCTGTCCCTCGACGAGTTCGCTCGCCTGCACGCCGCGGTGACCGGCGTGCTCGAGCGGGCCGTGCAATCCTCAGGGACGACGGTGCGCGACTACCGCACCGGGACGGGCGAGGCAGGCCGATTCCAGTTCGAGCTGAAAGTGTACGGCCGCGGCGGCGAGCCCTGCGTGACGTGCGGAAAGAAGCTCGTCACGACGCACACGATCGACCTCCGGGCGACGACGTTCTGCTCGAAGTGCCAGCGCTAGCCGCCGACCGAGCCGGGACCACGAACCTGATGATTCGGTATTAGAATATCCCACCCGCCGGGTCTGCCCGCCCTTGAGCAATGAAGCAAGGCGACGCCAGAGCCGTATATAGAACCGTAATGTCGCAATCGCGGGGGCTCGATCGTCGTATTGGTAGGGAGGTACCGGAAATAGTTCACGGATTCCTGACAGCCGGGGGACTCCTCCCGGCGCGACCCTATTCGGTTAATTTTCGGGCCATATGAAACTCTCCGAAACGTCCATTCGACGCCCGGTGCTGGCCAGCATGTTCTCGGCTGCCCTCGTGCTCTTCGGCGTCATCGGGTACACCCGGCTGTCGGTACGCGAGCTCCCTGACATCGATCCTCCGATCATCTCGGTCTCGAC
>Ga0209237_1001462_pt1 | contig 14015 bp, 10 predicted proteins | sample GraSoi013_1_40cm_2_FD_185820 | JGI IMG/M metagenome (GOLD analysis project Ga0209237, IMG submission 185820) | Grasslands soil microbial communities from the Angelo Coastal Reserve, California, USA - Sample 10_02_2013_1_40cm (SPAdes) (version 2) | ecosystem: Environmental > Terrestrial > Soil >... | reverse complement strand
CGGGCTCCGCCTGGAGACCGTGAAGGCAGAGGTCGAACGAGCGCTGGCCGGCTTCCCCAAGACGCTCACGTTCGGTGAGGTGCCGTTCACGCCCCAGGCCAAGCGTGTCCTCGAGCTTTCGATCGAAGAAGCGCGCCAACTCGGTCACAACTACATCGGGACGGAGCATCTGCTCCTCGGCCTCATGAAGGAAGGCCAGTCGATCGCCGCCAAGATCCTCGAGTCGCTCGGCGCCCGACTGGACGAGGTGAGGCAGGAGACCCTGGCCCTTCTCGGCGACCAGTACTATCCACGCCCGAAGAAGCGCTCCCAGACGCCGGTTCTCGACGAGTTCGCGCGTGACCTCACCCAGCTCGCCCGTGAGACCAAGCTCGACCCCGTCATCGGGCGGGAGCAGGAGATCGAGCGCGTCATCCAGATCCTGGCCCGACGGACGAAGAACAATCCCGTCCTCATCGGCGAGCCCGGAGTGGGCAAGACGGCCATCGTGGAAGGTCTGGCCCAGAAGATCATCAGCCATGACGTTCCCGACGTCCTCCTGAACAAGCGGCTGCTCCAGCTCGACCTCGGCGCCCTCGTGGCCGGCACGAAGTACCGTGGCCAGTTCGAGGAGCGGTTGAAGGCGGTCATGAAGGAGATCCGGCAGTCGGAGAACGTCATCCTGTTCCTCGACGAGCTGCACACGCTCATCGGGGCCGGCGCGGCCGAAGGCGCCATCGACGCCTCCAACATGCTGAAGCCCGCGCTCTCGCGCGGCGAGATCCAGACCATCGGCGCCACCACCCTCGACGAGTACCGCAAGTACATCGAGAAGGACGGCGCGCTCGAGCGGCGGTTCCAACCCGTCATCGTCAAGGCCCCCAGCGTGCCGGAAGCCATCGAGATCATTCGGGGCCTCCGCCACAAGTACGAGGCGCACCATCGGGTGAAGATCACCGACGTCGCGATCACGGCGGCCGTGAACCTCGCCGACCGCTACATCACCGATCGGCAGTTGCCCGACAAGGCCATCGATGTCATCGACGAGGCCTCGTCCCGTACCCGCCTGATGGCGCTCACGCCTCCGCCCGAGGTCAAGGAAATCGAGAAGGAACTGGAGCGGGTCCGACGCGAGAAGGACATGTACCTGGAGGCTCAGGAGTTCGAGAAGGCCGCCTCCCTCCGCGAGAAGGAGAAGATCCTCCAGCATCGCGAAGAGGAGATGAAACGCGAGTGGGAGCGTAACAAGGGCAAGGGTGTCCAGCAGGTCGACGAAGAGGACATCGAGTTCATCGTGTCACGCTGGACGGGCATCCCGCTCTCCAAGCTCGAGGAGAAGGAGTCGGAGAAGCTGGCCCGCATGGAAGAGGCGCTCCACGGCCGTATCATCGGCCAGCACGACGCCGTCGCCGCTGTCTCCCGTGCCATTCGGCGCTCCCGGGCCGGGCTCAAGGATGCGAAGCGGCCGGTCGGCTCGTTCATCTTCCTCGGCCCGACCGGTGTTGGAAAGACCGAGCTTGCCCGCGCACTCGCCGAGTACTTGTTCGGCGACGAGAACGCCCTCATCCGCGTCGACATGTCGGAGTACATGGAGAAGTTCTCCGTGTCGCGGCTGCTCGGCGCGCCTCCCGGCTACGTGGGCTACGAAGAGGGTGGCTTCCTGACCGAGAAGGTCCGGCGCCGTCCGTATTCGGTCGTGCTCTTCGACGAGATCGAGAAGGCGCACCCCGACGTGTTCAACATGCTGCTCCAGGTGTTGGACGACGGCCGGTTGAGTGACTCGCTCGGTCACGTCGTGGACTTCAAGAACACGATCCTGATCATGACGTCCAACCTGGGCACAAGCCTCATCGGCAAGCGGGTGTCCCCCGGGTTCCTCCAGGAATCGGACGAGGCCTCCTACGAGAAGATGAAGGACCGGGTGATCGAGGAGCTCAAGCGCGCCTTCCGCCCGGAATTCTTGAATCGGATCGACGAGACGGTGGTCTTCCACTCGCTCTCGGCGGCGCACATCAAGGAAATCATCCGGCTCATGATCAGCCGGATCAACAAGCAACTGTCCGAGAAGGGCATCGCGCTCATGCTCACCGAGTCCGCCGAGCAGGCGCTCGTGGAAAAAGGCTACGACCCGACCTACGGCGCCCGTCAGCTTCGCCGTACGATCCAGAAGCACATCGAGGACCCGCTGGCAGAGGCGATCGTGCGGGGTCAGATCTCGGAGAGCGCTCGCATCGAGGTGGATATCGACGGGGGCAACTTCGTGTTCCGCGAGGCGCGGCCCGTGGACGCCCCCCTCGAGCTTGCAGAGCATTAAGGTACTGATCTCGCGAGCCTGAGTGTCCGGTGAGCCCTGGGGGGCGCGTGCGTTTATCCGTTCTTTGTGCGTGCGCGGCCCTGCTAGCGGTAGCCACAGCCTCCGCTCAGCCGCCCCGCCCCATCGTCATCAAGGACATCACCGTCGAAGGCAATCGTCGTGTCCAGGAGGCGGTCATCCTGGGCCGCGTCCAGACGAAGCCCGGCAGCTTCTTTAATCCGTCGCAGCTCTCGGAGGACGTGCGCTCCGTCTTCGGTCTCGGGTTCTTCGACGACGTCCAGCTGAAGGTGGAAGATTTCGAGGGCGGCTTGAAGGTCACGTTCGTGGTGGTCGAGCGCCCGTTCGTCCGGGACATCGACTTCACCGGAAACAAGAAGCTCGCCACCGCCGACCTCCAGGACAAGATCGACCTCAAGCTCGGCAGCGTCTACAACCCGGTGGCGGTGCAGAAGGCGAAGGAAGTGCTGCAGGACCACTACGAATCCGAGGGGTATTTCGAGGTTCAGATCACCCCCGAGGTCGAAAAGTTCTCAGACGGCGACGTCAAGGTCGTCTTCAGCATCAACGAGGGCCGTCGCATCAGCATCGACAAGATCATCATCCGGGGCGCCAGGGGCCTCGACGAGAGCGAGATCAAGAAAGCGCTGGCGACCCAGGAACGCGAGTACTGGATCCTGCCCGGCAAGCTCCAGCGCCAGCGGATCGACGAGGACATCGAGCGCATCCTGGCCGTCTACAACGACAACGGCTACGTCCAGGCCCGCGTCGAAAGCCACGAAATTCAGGTCGACCGCCAGAAGGCGACTGTGAACCTGATCTTCACCGTGGTGGAGGGTCCGCAGTACCGTCTCGAGAACCTGACCATCACCGGGGTGACGCTGTTCCCCGAGTCCGAAGTGCTCCGCGTGGTGAAGCTCAAGAGAGGCGACGTCTTCTCGCGCACGAAGCTGCGCGAGACCCTGCGCGAGATCACCGACCTCTACAGCACCATCGGCCACGCATCGGCCGATGTGAGCCCGCGGACCGAACAGGTGGAGGCGACGGCCGGGGTGAACGTCGTGCTCGACATCAACGAAGGCCCCGAGACCTACGTCGAGCGCATCAACATCACCGGCAACGTCCGGTCCCAGGACAAGATCCTCCGCCGTGAGATCCCGATGCACGAAGGTGAGCTCTTCACCCTGCAGAAGCTGCAGCGGGCCAAGCAGCGGCTCAACAACCTCGGGTTCTTCGAGACCGTCAACGTCAGCACCTCCCCCGGCTCCGACAAGACCAAGGTGATCGTCAACGTCGACGTCAAGGAGCGGCCGACCGGCGTTTTCTCCCTCGGTGGCGGTTTCTCCTCGGTGGACAGCTTCCTCGGCACGATCGACCTCGCGCAGCGCAACTTCCTGGGCCGCGGATGGGAAGCCTCGATCCGGTTGCGTCTCGGGGCCAACACCCAGCAGGGTGTCGTCAGCTTCACCGAGCCCTGGCTCTTCGACCGTCCGCTGTCCGCCGGCTTCGACCTGTTCAGCACGTCGCGGAGCTATACGGACTACGATTACGACCAGCTGGGTGCCGGCTTGCGCCTCAGCCATCCCTTCCTCGAGTACTGGCGCTGGCACGCCCAGTACCGGATCAGCCGGGACAAGATCAGTCACCTGAAAGAGGACCAAACCTCGGCCCTGCAAGATCAAGCCGGCACTCACTACACCTCGCTGGTCTCGGGCGCCGTGACGCGTGATAGCCGCGACAACCTCCAGCTCCCGACCCGCGGTGGCCTGCTCAGCGTAGCGGTCGACGTGGCCGGGCTGGGCGGCGACCTCCACTACGTGAAGTCGGTCGCCAACGCCTCGTACTTCAAGCCGCTGTGGCTCGGCCACATCGTGTCCGGGCGGGTCGAAGGCGCGTATGGCTTCAGCCTGGACAACAAGGACTACCCGCTGTTCGAGCGGTTCTACCTGGGCGGCCCCAACACCATTCGCAGCTTCAAGTTCCGCAAGCTCTCGCCCAAGGACGAAAATGGCTTCCCGACCGGTGGCACCAGCGAGGTCCTCGGGAACCTCGAGTACATCGTGCCGATGCCGCTCAACATCCGGCTGGCCGGCTTCTTCGACATCGGCAACGTCTACGGCTTCTCGCAGAAGTTCGATCTCACCGACACCCGCGAAGCGGTCGGAGCCGGCATCCGCTGGTTTTCACCGTTCGGGCCGATCCGCGTCGACTACGGCATCAACGCCGACCGCCGGAAGGGTGAGGACTTCGGCGCGCTCAACTTCTCAGTCGGGTCGCCATTCTAGGAGGGGGTATGAAGGGAACGTTCGCCGCGCTCGTCATCATGGCCGGCGCCTCGCTCGCAGGAAGCTCGGCCGTGCACGCGCAGGGACCGGTCGCGCCACCGCTGGCCCAGCCCTCCGCAGCAGCGCCGTCGCCGGTCCGGATGGCCTACATCGACGTGCAGCGTGTCCTCACGCGCTCGGCCGCGGGCGTCGCCGCCCGTGAGGCGCTCGAGAGGGAGCGTGCCACCATGCAGAAGGAGATGGACGGCAAGCGCCAGGAGCTCGAGAAGATGCGCGACGAGCTGGAGAAGCGGGGCCCGCTCATGACGGCCGATGCCCGCCGCGAGAAGGAAGAACAGCTCGAACGCAAGCGGCGCGACGCCACCCGGCTCGCCGACGATTTCCAGCGTGAGCTGTCCCGCAAGGAGCAGCAGCTCGGCTCGAAGGTCCTCCAGGACCTGGTCGGACTGATCGAGCGCTTCGGCAAGCAGAGGGGCCTTCAGATGATCGTCGAGAAGCGGGGGGCCGGTGTGATCTACGGTGCTCCCGAGCTCGACATCACCGATGACATCATCCGCGCCTACGACCAGGAAGCGGCCGCCACGAAAGGCAAGAAGTAACGACGATGGGCGGTGCCGGGTTCACTCTCGGCCAGCTGGCGGCGACGCTGAAGGGCACGGTGGACGGTGACACGACGCGAGTCGTGATCGGCGTGGCCTCGCTGGAGACCGCCGGTCCTCAGCACATCGCGTTCGTCGCCGACGGCCGGTATCGGCAGGCCGCGCTCTCCTCTCGTGCCGGCGCCTTCCTTGCCGCCGACGACGTGCAGGGCCTTCCCGCTCCGGTCATCCGCTGCCGCGAGCCACGCCTGACCCTTATCGAGCTTCTCCATCTCTTCCATCCTCCTGCGTCGCCGAACGCGGGGATCGACGCCTCGGCGCGCGTGGCGCCCGACGCCCGTGTGCATCCGACGGCAACGGTGAGTGCGCTGGCCGTCGTCGAAGCCGGCGCCGTGATCGGTGCCCACGCGCACCTGCATCCGCTCGTCTACGTGGGCCCGGGCGCCGAGATCGGCGAGGACTCGGTGCTGCATCCCCATGTCGTCGTCCGGGACGGCGTTCGTGTGGGCCGCCGGGTGATCATTCACGCCGGTGCCGTGCTGGGAGCCGACGGGTTCGGATTCACCTGGGACGGCGCGGCCCATCGGAAGATTCCCCAGGTCGGCAGCGTGATCGTCGAGGACGACGTCGAGATCGGCGCCAACGCGACGATCGACCGCGGCACGCTGGGACCGACCATCGTGCGACGCGGCGTGAAGATCGATAATCTCGTCATGGTGGCCCACAACGTGGAGATCGGTGAGGATACCGTCATCGCGGCACAGACCGGGATCTCGGGCTCGTGCAAAGTCGGGCGAGGCGTGGTCCTGGGCGGACAGGTCGGAATCGGCGATCATGTCAGCATCGGAGATGGCGCCATGCTGAGCTCGCAGACGGGTGTCATCTCCGACGTCGCGGCCGGCCTCAAGCTCGGCGGCACCTATGGACGCCCGTTGCCCGAGTTCTTCCGGATCTGGGTCGCCCAGGCCCAGCTCCCGGAGATGCTGCGGCGGCTGCGCGCGCTGGAGCGACGGGTCGAGGAGCTGACCAAGGGTGAGTGAGCAGATCCACCACATGGCGCTGGTCGATCCGAAGGCCCAGCTCGGACCCGGCGTGAAGATCGGGCCGTTCTCGATCGTGGGCCCGGACGCGAAGCTGGCGGCCGACGTCGAGATCGGGCCGCACGTCGTCATCGAGGGCCAGGTCGAGCTCGGCGCTGGCGTGCGCGTCGGTCCCGGCACCATCATCGGCACCGATCCCCAGGACACGAAATTCAAGCGATCCACCATCTCGGGCGTGCGCGTCGGCGCGGGGACGGTGATTCGCGAGTACGTCACCATCCATCGCGCGACGAAACCCGAAGGCTTCACCGAGATCGGGGCCAACTGCCTGCTCATGTCGACCTGCCACGTCGGCCACGATACGCGGATCGGCGAGGGCGCCATCATCGTCACCGAGGTCGCGGTGGGCGGTCACTCGGAGATCGGGGAGTACGCGACGATCGGCGGCGTCAGCGGCCTGATCCAGTTCTCCCGCGTGGGCGCGTACGCCTTCATCGGCGGTTGCGCCAAGATCGGCCGAGACGTCCCGCCGTACGTCATGGCCGACGGCAATCCGTGCCAGGCCCACGGGATCAACGTCGTGGGATTGCGTCGAGCGGGCATGCCTCCATCGGAGCGCCGCGTGCTCCAGGAAGCCTACCGCCTCCTCTATCGCAGCGGCCTGGCTCCCGGCCGCGCGCTCGAGCGCATCCGCGGCGAGCTGCCGGCCACGCCCGCGCTCATGCGCCTCGTGGACTTCGTCGCGGCCCCGTCACGGCGCGGGATCATTCCGCCCAAGGGTGGCTGGCGCGGCGCCGCGGCTGAGAGCGCCGAGGATCTCGAAAGCGGGGTCGTATGATGGCGCCCAGCGATCGCCGCGTCCGTGCGGGAGTCGTCGGCGTCGGGCACATGGGCCAATACCATGCGCGCGTCTACGCGGAGCTGTGGGACGTCGATCTCGTCGGCATCACCGACATCAACGGTGACCGCGCCCGCGAGGCCGCCGCCCACTACGACACCGTCGCGTTCGCCGACCACCGCGATCTCATCGGCCGCGTCGACGTCGCGAGCATCGCCGTGCCCACCGAGCAGCACTTCCACGTCGCCCGCGACCTCCTGGAGGGCGGCGTCAACGTGCTCATCGAAAAGCCGATCACGCCCACGCTGGAAGAAGCGCGTGAGCTGTTCGCGCTGGCCCGGCGCACGGGCTGCCTGCTCCACGTGGGTCACGTCGAGCGGTTCAACGGCGCCGTGCAGGAGCTACGCAAGATCGTCGAGGGCCCGCTCCTCATCGAATCGCGGCGGCTCGGGCCCTTCGTGCCGCGCGTGCAGAAGGACACCGTGGTCATGGACCTCATGATCCACGACCTCGACATCGTGCTCGCCCTCGTCGACGCGCGGCCGCGCCGGCTCACGGCCTTCGGCTCCGCCGTCCATTCCGACGTGGCCGACGTCGCCAACGTCCAGATCTGGTTCGACTCGGGCACGATCGCCACCATCACGGCCAGCCGGGCCACCGAGGAGAAGATCCGCACGCTGGCCATCACGCAGCCCGACGCCTACATCGTCCTCGACTATCTGGTGCAGGACATCCAGATCCACCGGCGGGCCGCCCAGGAATCGCAGCCGAACCGGGAGTCGATCCGCTACCGCCAGGCCTCCTTCGTCGAGCACCTGTTCGTCCACAAGGACAATCCGCTGAAGCTCGAGATCCTCCACCTCGTCGGCGCCGTGCGCCGGGCCAGGAGCGGCGCGCCGCTCGAGCTCGCCGAGACGGAAAACCTCCGGTCGCTGGCCATGGCGCTGGAGATCGAACGCATGATTCGCGACGGTCGGTGCGAGTCGGCGTGGCCGGGGGACTTGCCGTGGAGCGCACGCTCGCAGTGATGTGCGGCGCCGGCGTGCTGCCGGCGCTGGTGGCTGAGCGCGCGCGAGCCGAGCGCTGGCGGGTGGTCGCGTTCACCTTCGACGGCGCGACCGACCTGAGCGCCCGTGTCGCGCGCACGATTCCGAGCCGCCTGCGCGAGTTCGGGCCGATCCTGACCGCGCTCAAGGACGAAGGCGTGAGCGCCGCCGTGCTGGTGGGACGCTTCTCGATGACCGACGTGCTCCACACGGGGACCTCGACGGCCGACGAGACGGCGCTGTCGCTCCAGGGCCGTGCCGGCTCCCGGATCGACAGCCGGCTCGTCGACGCCATCATCGCGCTGTTCGCCGGCGTGGGTGTGGAGGTGCTGGACCAGCGACGCTTCCTGGGTGATCTGGTACCCGAGGCCGGTTGCTGGTCGCGCCGTGCCCCGACGGCCGACGAGTGGACCGAGATCCGCCGGGGCCTCACGCTCGCTCGTGAGATCGCCGACGCGTCGATCGGCCAGACGATCGTGCTGCGCTACGGGGCGGTCGTCGCGGTGGAGGCGGTGGAAGGGACGACCGAGGCCGTCCGACGAGGGACGGCGCTGGCGGGCCCCGGCGCGGTCATCGTCAAGGCCACCGCGCGCGCCCACGACTATCGGTTCGACACACCGACCATCGGCCCTGAAACCGTGAGCGCGGCGGTTGCCGGCGGCGCCGCCGTGCTCGCCGTCGAGGCGGGGCGCGTGGCGATTCTGGATCGCCAGGCGGCGGCGCGAGTGGCGGATACCGCCGGCTTGAGCCTGCTGAGCGTGAGTGATGCCGGCTGAGTCGGCGCGCCGTCCCGTCGTGATGTTGTCGGCCGGGGAGGCATCGGGCGACCTCCACGGAGGAGCGCTGGCCGCGGCCCTGCGCAGGCTCGCGCCGGAGGCGCGGCTGTTCGGGATGGGCGGCGAGCGCATGGCGTCGGCCGGCGTGGAGCTGCTCGCCGATGCGCGCGACATGGCGGTCGTCGGGTTCACCGAGGCGGTGCGACGGTTGCCGCACCTCCGCCACACGCTGGCCGAGCTCCGCAAGGCGTTGCGCTCCCAGCGTCCCGACGTCCTCGTGACGATCGACTATCCCGGATTCAATCTCCGCCTCGCCGAGGTAGCGCGTGACGCCGGCATTCCCGTCGTCTACTTCGTGCCGCCACAGATCTGGGCCTGGCGGGCCGGACGCATCCGTGTGATCCGCGAGCGGGTGACGCTCGTGCTGGCCGTCTTGCCCTTCGAGCGGGCGCTGTACCGCCAGGCCAAAGTGCCGGTCGAGTTCGTCGGCCACCCGATTGCCGATGCGCTGGTCGGAGCGCCGAGCCGCGCCGACGCGCGGCGCCGCCTCGGCCTCGGCGACGGCGATCTCGTCATCGGCCTGCTGCCCGGCAGTCGCCCTCAGGAGATCGCGCGATTGACGCCGATCATCCGCGACGCCGCGGCGACGCTCGCGTCGCGTCATCCGAATGCGCGGTTCGTCCTGGCGTTGGCCCCGACGGTGTCGGCGGCCGACGTGACCGCGCACCTGGGCGCCGGTCCTCGCATCGACCTCGTGTCCGATGCCCACGCGGTGATGCGCGCGTCCGACCTCCTGCTCGCAACGTCCGGCACGGCCACGCTGGAGGCGGCACTGCTCGGCACACCGATGGTGGTGATCTACCGCCTCTCCTGGCTCAGCCAGGCGGTCGGCCATGCGGTGCTCCGCATTCCGTGGGTGAGCCTGCCCAACATCATCCTCGGCCGCGGCGTGATCCCTGAGCTGTTCCTGCGGCGTGAGGCCACGGCCGAGCGGCTGGCCGCGAGCGCGATCGAACTGATCGAGACGCCCGGGGCGCTCGAGGCGCAACGGTCGGCATTTCGCGATCTGGCGGCCGAGATCGGCGAGCCCGGGGTCGCCCAGCGCGCGGCGGCTCGCGTGCTGTCCGTGATCAGCGCGCCGCCCGGACGTCCCGAGGGCATCGGCGTCCCGGTGACGCTGACGCCGCGGCTGGCCGGAGCGTCGTGAGCGTGGCGGCGGTGACCGCGCTGGCCCCGGCGGCGACGGCCGTGATCGTGAGATCTCTCGGCGCCACGCTCCGCATTCGCGCGGTCGGCGTCGATGCGCTGGAGCCGCGCTGGAGGGCGGGCCAGCCCCTCATCTATGCGGTGTGGCACGGCCGCATGGTCATGATGCCGTGGCTCAACGCCTGGCTGAGACGTACGCGAGGCGCCCGACGCGTTGCCGTGCTGGCCAGCCGTTCGCGCGATGGCGAGATCGTGAGCCGCTACGTCGCGCGCTTCGGCCTCGCCACCATCCGCGGTTCCTCGTCGCGCGGCGGCGCCGGTGCGCTGCGCCAGCTCGTCGCCACGGTGAGGGCAGGCGGGGACGTCGCGGTCGTTCCCGACGGGCCCCGCGGACCTCGGCGCCAGTTGCAGCCCGGCGTGGTGACGCTGGCCGCGCTCACAGGTGCGCCCATCGTACCGCTGGCCTTCGCCGCTCGGCCGGCCCGCCGGCTCGCGAGCTGGGACGAGCAGCTCGTCCCATGGCCGTTCGCGCGCAGCGTGCTGGTCTTGGGAGAGACCATTGCCGTCCCTCGCGACGCCGACCGCGAGCGCGCGGTGAAAGAGGTCGAGCGGGCGTTGAACGACACGACCGCGGACGCCGACCGCCTGGTTGCCTCGTGATTCACCGCCTCTACACCCTGTCGCTCGCCGGCCTGGTGGCCGGCTACGCACCGGTGGCATTCTACCGGAGCGTTCGTCGCGGAGTGCCGCTTCACCTGCGCGCGCGCTTCGGGTTCGGCGCCGAGCACCTGAATCGGCCGACCGCGTGGGTGCACGCCGTGTCCGTGGGAGAGACGATCGCCGCGCTGCCGCTGATCGAGGGCATCCGGCGCCTCGCACCGACGCTGCCGCCGGTCGTCACCACCGTCACCGATACGGGAGCCCACGTCGTGAGCGAGCGGTTGGGCGATGGGGCCAGCCACCGCTTTTTCCCGCTCGACTTTCCGGGCCCCGTGCGGCGGGTCGTCGAGGCGATCAATCCCGCGTTCCTCGTCTGCATGGAGACCGAGATCTGGCCGAACATGTACCGGACGCTGGCCGAGCGCCGCGTCCCCGTGATGATTGCCAACGGCCGGGTGTCCGATCGCTCGTTCGGTCGTTATCGCCTGGTGCGGCCGCTGCTCCGCACCGTGCTCGATCACGTGACCGTCTTCGCCATGCGCTCGGAGGAGGACGCCCAGCGGATCATCGCGTTGGGCGCCGCACCCGAGCGCGTGTTCGTCAGCGGCAACATCAAGCACGAGCCGCTCCCGGAAGCGGGTGGTGTCGAGCTGTGGCAGCGACTGCTCGGTCTCGGCCGCGAGCAGCGCGTCTGGATCGCCGGCAGCACGCATCGCGGCGAGGAAGCCGCGGTGCTCGACGCCCACGCCGCCGCCCGACGCGACTGTCCCGACCTCGTGCTCGTGCTCGCGCCGCGCCATCCCGAGCGCGTGGCCGAGGTCGCCGCGCTGGTGACCGCCCGCGGTTGGCCGGTCGCGCGGCGAAGCGAGCTTCCCCGCGAGCGCCAGCCCGGCGCCGTCATCGTGCTCGACACCGTCGGCGAGCTCGCTCAGCTCTACGGTATCGCCGACGTCGTCTTCGTTGGCGGCAGCCTGGTGGCGGCCGGCGGCCACAACATGCTGGAGCCGGCGCAGCGTCGCAAGCCCGTCCTGTTCGGGCCGTACACGACGAATTTTCGCGAAGCGGCCGCGCTCCTCGTGGAGAGTGGGGGCGGCATCCTCGTTCGCGACGGGGGGGCCTTGACCGCGGAGCTCACGCGTCTGCTCGCCGATCCCGTCCTTCGCGCGAAGATCGGAGGCCTCGCCCACGAGGCGGTCGCCGGTCGGCACGGCGCGGTGAAGGCGACGCTCGATCTCGTCGAGCGCTTCCTGCTGCCGGCGGGAACGCCATGACGACCGAACACTCGGGGGCGCGGCTCGTGCACGGCTGGGAGCGCGGGTTCACCCCGCCCGCCGCGGCGGTGCTCGGCACGCTGGCCGGCGGTTATCGCAGATTCCTCGGTGCCCGCGAGTGGCTGTACGAGCAGGGCGTGCTCCGCTCGCGCGGGCTGGGGCGGCCCGTCATCGCCATCGGCAATCTCACCGTCGGCGGCACCGGCAAGACGCCGGCGGTGGAGATGGCCGTGCAGACGCTGCTGGAGCTCGGCCATCGGCCGGTCGTCGTGAGCCGCGGCTACCGCCGGCAGAGCCGCGGCGTGCAGATCGTCGCGGACACGTCGAGCGTGCGCCTCGACGCCGAGGAGGCCGGCGACGAGCCGTTCCTCCTCGCACGCCGCCTGCCCGGCGTTCCCGTCATCGTCGGCAGCAATCGCTACCTGGCCGCGCGGCTGGCCATCTCGCGCTTCCCGGTCACCGCCATCGTGCTCGACGACGGCTTCCAGCACCGCACGCTCGACAAGGACCTCGAAGTCGTCATGGTGCGCGCCCACTATCCGTGGGGCAACGGCCAGCTCCTGCCCGGAGGCCCGCTGCGCGAGCCGCTGTCGGCGCTCGCGCGCGCTCAGCTCATCGTCGCCACCGGCGCCCGCGGCGAGGCGGATCTCAGCGAGGTGCGCGCGGCCGCGGACGTTCACGCTCCCGGCGTGCCCGTGCTGGCCGCCCGTCATCGCGCCGTCGAGTGCTGGGAGGCCGAGCGCATGCGTCCGCACCGGCTGCGTGATCTCGCCGGGGCGCGCGTGCTCGCGTTCGCCGGCATCGCAGCACCCGCCGGCTTCGAGGCCACCCTCGGCGAGCTCGGCGTGGAGACCGCCGCGTTCGTGAGATTCGCCGACCACTACTGGTACAAGCCCGACGACCTGCGCCGGCTCGAAGAGCGAGCCGCGTCGTTGGAGGCGACCGGGCTCGTGACCACCGAGAAGGACTGGGTGCGGTTGCGCCGGTTGCCGCTGCCCAAGCGTCCCGTCTACGTCGTCAGCGTCCGTCTGGAGCTCAGCGCCGGTCACGCGGCGTGGCGCACCGCCTTCGAGCGGGCATGCCCGAGACGCTGATCGTTCGCTTGCCCAACTGGCTGGGCGACACGGTGATGGCCGTGCCCACGATTCGCGCGCTCGGCAAGGCGCGACGCCAGGCCAAGCTCGTCCTGGCCGGGCCGTGGTCGGGACTCTTCGTCGATCAGGACCTGGCCGACGTCCTCGTCGCGTATCCGCGGGCATGGAGCGGGCGACTGCGGGCCGCCGACACCGTCCGAGCGCTCACACCCGACATCGCGGTGCTGCTGCCGAACTCCTTCGAGTCCGCCGCGTCGGCCTGGTACTGGCGGGCCAGGCGGCGCATCGGATTTTCCGCCGGGGGCCGCGACTGGTTGCTCACGGATCGCGTGACGGTGCCGGCGCCGCGGCGACACCAGATCGACGAGTACCTGATGCTGCTCGAGCCGCTCCGCGTGCGATCGGCCGACACCGTGCCGGCGCTGACACCACCGCCGTCCAACGGCGAGGCGCGAAAGACCGTGCGCGCCCTGCTCGGCGAGGTCGGCGCCGCGGCCGGGCCGCGGATCGGCGTGCATCTCGGCGCGGCGTTCGGGCCCTCGAAGCTCTGGCCCATCCAGCGCATCGTGGAGTTCTGCGGCCTCGCTCGCGGCGAGGACGTGGTGCCTGTGCTGATGGGCGCGCCCGATGACGAGCCGTTGGCGCGCGCCGTGATGGAGCAGGTCGACGTGGCCAATCTGGTGGGACGCGACCGGCCGGATCTCCTGACCGCGCTCCTCAGCGAGCTCGACGTCGTAGTGTGTGGCGACACCGGAGTCGGGCACCTGGCGGCGGCGCTCGGCACGCCCGTCGTCACGTTGTTCGGCCCCACCGACTGGCGGTTGACGGCGCCCCGCGGTCCCGTCGAGGTCGTGCGTCATCCCACACCGTGCTCGCCCTGCTTTTACCGGACGTGCCCCATCGATCATCC
>Ga0209237_1001460_pt1 | contig 14019 bp, 9 predicted proteins | sample GraSoi013_1_40cm_2_FD_185820 | JGI IMG/M metagenome (GOLD analysis project Ga0209237, IMG submission 185820) | Grasslands soil microbial communities from the Angelo Coastal Reserve, California, USA - Sample 10_02_2013_1_40cm (SPAdes) (version 2) | ecosystem: Environmental > Terrestrial > Soil >... | reverse complement strand
GCGCGTGAGCGCCGCCTCGACCGTGCCGACGGTCAGGAACAGCTCCGCCGCGACCTCGCGGTTCGTCTTGCCCTGCGCCGCGAGCGTCGCGACGCGCTGCTCGGTCGGCGTGAGGCCGCCGGCCGACGGCGCGCGACCGCCGATCCGTTCGAGCTCGCGGCGCGCCTTCTCCGCCCAGAGCGGTGCCGGCAGCTGCTCGAACGCGTGGAGGGCGTCGCCAAGCGCCTCACGGGCGGCCCGCTTGTGCTTCCCGCGACGCTCGGCTTGCCCGAGCGCGAGGAGCGTCAGCGCGCGCTCGAAGGGAGCGGGGAACCGGGCGTGATGCGAGACGGCTTCCGCGAGCTGCTCGCGCGCCGCATCGATCTCCCCTCGCGCCGCCAGTACGAGCCCGCGGCAGCGCCGGGCCATCGCCAGCGACCGCGGGCTCCGCAGGATCGCCGCCGTCTCCTCGAGCTCGCTCGTCGCGAGCTCGGCGCTCGCGAGATCGCCCGATCCCACGAACGCGGCGACAGCGTATGGCGCCGTCGTGTGCGCGCCGGGGTTGCGGATCGCCGCCTTCCGAAGGATCGCCAGCGCGCGGCCGAGCTCGCTCGCGGCCGCGGCGAAGTCATCCAAAGAGAGGTGCAGCAGGCCGAGGGCGGAGCGATGCCGGACCTCGCCGAGCGGCTCCGCCGTCCGCAGTACCGCCGCGAGGCCGCGGCGCGCGTTCTCCGGAGCGTCCTCGATCCTGCCCATCGAGACGTCCACGATGTCACGGTAGGAGCGGGCCTCCTCTTCGAGGACCTCGAGGCCGTACTGGGACCACATCGCGATCGCCTCGTCCGCAAGCTCGCCGGCGCGCCGCCACTCGCCTGTTCGGTACGCGATCGTGGCGAGCGCCACGAGCGCGTTGCCGCCGGCCACCGATCCGGTCTGCTGCGCCCGCCGGTAAAGGTCCTCCCCGTAGTGACGAGCGGCGTCGACGTCGTCCGTCCAATAGAGCGCGAGCAGGTAGAGCCGTGAGATGCCGTGAAGCACGACGCCGCGCTCGCGTACCTCGAGCTCGGCGGCGCGCGCGAGGTCGTCTAGCTCGACGGCCTCGCCGTGGAGCACCTGGAGGAACCGTTCGCACGCGCGCGCCTCGAGCGCCGCGCGCTCGTCCTGCGCGGCGCGTGCGGCCTCGACCGCGCCACGCGCGTATCCGAGACCCGCCGCGACGTCGGCCCCGACGTACGAGAGCGCGGCGAGCCAGCTGAGGATCCGTGCCCGCAGGCCGGTCGCGGGAGGTGCGTCGGCCAGCGCTCGCTCGCAGAAGCGACGCGACTCCTCGACGGTGCGCGGATTCGTCGCCACACGAAGAAGGACAGCGGCGCGCTCGGCGCCGGACGACGCCTCGATCACGGCATCGATGAGTCGGCGGCCGCGGTCGTAATCGCCGGCGGTCCAGTAACACTCCACAGCGAGGAGCTCTCGTCTGCGCGCCTCGGCCGCGAGGCCGGCCGGGGTCAATCGTCTCCCGTGCTCGGCGAGGTCCGCTCCTGCCGCGGGGGCGCCGCGGGCCGCCGCCGATCGCGCGGCCTGCTCCAGCAGGGCCGCGGCCTCCTCGTCCGGCGACGCGGTCGCAAGCGCGACGTGTCGTGCTCGTGCCTCGAGCGTCGGCGCCAGGAGCGCCAGTCGGCGGTGATGCTCGCGGCGCTTCTGCGGGAACACCGAGGACGCCGCGACGGACGCGAGCAGCGGATGGCTGAAGCGGATGCGCTCGTCGTCGATCTCGATCACGCCGCTCGCCACGGCGGGCCGCAGGCGGCGCTCGAGGTCGTCCACGGAGAGCGCTTCTCCGAGGAGGGCGAGCGTGGGCTCCGTCGAAAGCGCCGCGAGACCGAGCGCTTCCGATGTCTCGGCGGGGAGCTTCGTGATGTGCTCGAGGAGCGCTTCACGGAGCGAGCTCGGCAGGGCCAGCTGGTCGCCCTCCGCGGCGCCGCCGCGTTGCAGCGCCCGAGCGAGCTCCAAGGCGTAGAGCGGATTCCCTCGCGACGCCTCGTGGACCCGGTGAAGGGTCGGACGTCGAAGCGTGAGCCCGAGCTGCTGGCGGAAGAGCGCATGCAGAGCGCCGATGCTGAGCGGCCCGACCTCGATGGCCCGGACGCGCCCGAAGCCGAACGCGTGCTCGACGCCCAGCGGTGCGCCGTGACGGTCCTCGTCACGGCGCCAGGCGAGGATGACGTCGACGCGGGCCTCGGCGAGCCGCGACAGGGCGAACGCCAGAGCCGCGCCCGATGCCTTGTCGATCCACTGCGCGTCATCGATCGCGACGACCAAAGGTCGCGCCGCGGCCAGCGCCTTGAACGCCGAGAGCACGGCGAGCGCGATCGCCAGCGGCTCCGGCGCCGCGGCGTCGGCCTCCCGGAGAAGAAGCGCGACCTCGAGCGCGCGAAGCTGCGGCGACGGGACCAGGGGCGCCACTTCGCGGAGGTGGTCGCCGAGGAGATCGCCGAGGACTGCGAACTGGAGCTGCGTGCCGGACTCGGCCGGGCTGCTCGCAATGACCAGTCGTCCGGCGCGCCGCGCGTCGGCGACGGCGTGCCGCCATAGCGTCGTCTTGCCGATCCCCGCTTCGCCGGTGAGGAGGAGCGCCCCGGAGGATCTATGGTCCGCGCCGATCCAGCCCTCGATCTCGCGTCGTTCCGCATCGCGTCCGATGAGCTCACGGTCCGGCTGGGTCATGGCGGCAGATTGTCGCGTGGACATCCGGTATCAGGAAGACGCGTACGCGAATTGGGACAACTCAGGATGCGAGATGTAACGACGTATTCGATACGCCCAGGCGGGCGTGGATTTTCGCGCGGTTGGCCGTCGTGAGTCCGTTCGAACGGTCGTCTGTATGGCCGTGGGGTACGGAAGCGTCCGATGAGTCTCCGGACAGCGCCACGCTGCGCAGCAGGAAGGGATGAGGTCATTCAACGGCCCGCTCGGGCCGCTCTCCGTCACCATGGCCGCGGCGCTGTTCGTCCTCGCGGGCTCGACGCCCGCGGACGCACAGGGCCCGGACGATGACGATCGCCCGACGAAGGAGCCGGCCCCGATCGTCACGCCGGTCCAGCGCGCCGCTCCGCTCGCGCGCTACGCGGCGCCCACGCCGTCGAATGGCTTCACCGTGCTCGTCGACGACGCGGCCGCGTTCGCCCGCAAGCTCAGCGGGGCGGATCAGGTCGCGGCGGACATCGTCGCGACGCAGGCGCAGCTCGACGCCATCTCGAGCCCCTCCTCGCGTCGGTCGGCGAGCGCCGGCCGCATCCAGCGTGAGGCCGAGCGTCTCGCGACGCTCGCGACCGATCTCCCCGCGTCGCTCTCGGCCGAGGAGCTCGACGCCGCGCTCGAGGTGCGTGCGCTCCGCGCCGGTCTGCAGGCGCGCTTCGATGCGCTCACGGCCCAGCAGAACGCGCTCTCGCGCGCCGGCGCCACCGCGCTGCCGATCGCGACGACGCCCTGGACGCGTCCCGCGCAGGGACGGATCACGCAGCGCTTCGGCCCGACGAGCCTCCGGGTGGAGCCTGCGCGCGTCGTCGACGGCGTGTATTACGCGCACTATCACGACGGCCTCGACATCGGCGCCGAGATGTACTCGCCGGTCGTCGCCGCCGCGCCGGGCATCGTCACCTTCGTCGGCTCTCTCACGGACGGCGCCGAGGTCGTCTTCATCGCGCACGCCGGCGGGTACGTCACCGAATACGGCCATCTCGACAATTACGTCGCGCCACCGAATGTCGCGGTCGGCGACATCGTCTCCGCAGGGCAGGTCATCGGCCGCGTCGGCATGACCGGCAACACGACCGGACCGCACCTGCATTTGGAGGTCTGGCACGACGGAGCGCTTGTCGACCCGCTCACTTTGATGTCGCGCTAGCCGCTGCTCGTTCGCGGCCCAGTCCGGCGACCGTTCACTCTCCGTCTTCGGGCACGCTAGTCAGGTTGTCACGGCGACGGGTCGCGGCTGCGGTCCTTGGCTCGGCGCTGGTCTGTGCCGTCTTCGCACGTCCAGCGAATGCGGGCGGTCCTGAGGGCATCCCCGACGGCTGGACGCCGTCGCCGTCGCCTCGTCCGACGCCGAGCCCCTCGGCGGCGCCGAGCGCGTCCGGGAGCGGGAAGACGACGTCGGCATCGCCGACGCGTGGCGCGAGCTCATCGCTGTCACCTTCGCCCAGCGCGTCGCCATCGCCGAGCGCGTCCGCGTCGGCGAGCCCGAGCCCTTCGCCGAGCGAGCAGCCCACGCCCTCGCCGAGCCCGGACCTCGAAGAGGCGCGCAAACGCGACGCCGCGCAGCTCCTCACCGCGCGGTCGCTCGCCGACGTGGTGGCGGCGCAGGCGCGCATCGCCCAGGACGAGCTCGCGGCGCTCGACGACCAGACCGCGCAGCTCGCCTCCGACGAGAGCGAGATCGTGGTGCAGCTGGCGGCGCTGCAGAAGGCGTCCGACGAGCGGCGTGCGAACCGCGATCGCCTCACGCGCGACGCGTTCCGGCTCGCGGCACCCGAGACGGTGACGAGGCCACTGAACTTGAATGCGCTGCAGCTCGAGGCGTTCGACGAGCTCACCGCGCTGGAGCGCGGGCTCCACGCGCAGCAAGAGCTCCTCGCGGACCGCCAGGCACAGCTCGCGCAGCTCGGCGAGGCCGTCGCCGCGAAGCAGGCGCAGCTCGTGCGCCTGAGCGGGCGCGCCCGTTATCTCGCCTCGGCGGCCGCGGCAGGCGACGAAAGCTACCGCGCGGCGCAGGCCGCCGTGCTCGCGGCGCTCGCGAACGAGGCGAGCGCGGTGGAGATCGCGCTCGCGCAGCTCGTCGCGTCCGCGACCCCACAGACGGCGACCGAGGACGTGACGTGGTCGCTTCCGGTGCGAGGCGCGATCACCCAGCCGTTCGGACCGAGCGCGCTCCCGCTCGAGCCGCCGGCCTCGTTCCGCGGTGTCACGTACCCACACTTCCACGACGCGATCGATCTCGCCGCGCCCCTCGGCGCGCCGGTGACCGCAGCCGCGGACGGCCAGGTCACGTTCGTCGGCCATCTGCCGGACGGCGCGATGGTCGTGCTCATCGCGCACGCCGGCGGGATCGTGTCGCTCTACGCGCACCTCGACGACACGTTCGTGCGGCCGCCGGTGCGCGTCGGCCAATCCGTCACGCGAGGCCAGGTGGTCGGCTTCGTCGGCCTGACCGGCATCACGACCGGCCCGCACCTGCACTTCGGCGTGCGCCGTGACGGCGTGCCGGTCGATCCGCTCTCGGTCCTCACGCGCGGATAGAGAGGAGCGCGAGGCCGAGCGCGGCGGCCGAAGAGAGCTGCGCGATCTCGCCGCGCCGCCACGCCGCGATGAGGTCTGGCAGCGGCAGGAGCGAGACCTCGAACTCCTCGAGATCGTCCGAGGGCAGCGTCGTCGTCCTGTGCGCGCCGCGCGCGAGAAAGGCGTGCTCGGCGCCGCAGCCATAGTTGCCGTCGACGACGTAGCGGCCGAGCGCGGTCCAGTCGCGCGCCTCGTATCCGGCCTCTTCGCGCAGCTCACGCTTCGCGGCGGCCAGTGGATCCTCGCCGGGCTCGAGGTAGCCCGCCGGGAACGAGAGCGCGACGACGCGCGGACCGTGCTTATAGCCGCGCTCGACGACGACCTCGTTCGCGTCGGTGAGGGCGACCACGATCGCGAATTCGCGGACGCGGATCCAGGGGAAGTCCTCGATGACGCGGCCGTCGGGCAGCTCGACCTTCTCGTCACCGACCTCGAGCCAGGGGAGGCGCGAGAGCAGCGTCCGACGCGCGAGTGTCTTCCAGGGCCGCGGCGGCATCAGGCGAGCTTGAACTTCTCGAGCTTCTTGCGGTCCAGGGTCAAGCCAAGCCCTGGCCTGGTCGGCATGGCGACCTCGCCGTTCTTCGGCTGCGGAAGCGGCTCCTCGAAGATCTCGGCCAGGGGATTTTGGATCCACATGTACTCGAGCCGCGACAGGTTCGCGATGGCTGCCGAAAGGTGCAGCGACGCGAGCTGCGCGACGCCGCAGGAGAACCCCGTGTGAGGCGCGACCTTCACGTTGTAGGTCTGCGCGAGCGCCCCGAGGCGCATTGCGGCGGTGAAGCCGCCGATCCGCGCGATCTCGGGCTGCACGACGTCGAGCGCGCGCCGGCGCAGGAGCTCGTTGAAGCCGAAGAGGCCGAACTCGGACTCGCCCGCCGCCACAGGGATCGGCTGCGAGCGGCGGATGAGCTCGTACCCGGCGATGTCGTCGGGAAACACCGGCTCTTCGATGAACCACAGATCGTATTTCGCGACCTTGTGGCACTGGCGGATCGCGGTGGCGGCGTCGTAGGCGCTGTTCACGTCGACGCCCATCTCGATGTCGGGCCCGATCTCTTCCCGGATCGCCTTGATGACCGCGACGTCCGCGCTCGGGCCGCCCGACGCGGCGGACCGTCCGATCTGAACCTTGATCGCCTTGTGGCCGCGGTTGACGGCGCCGCGAGCCTCCTTCGCCATAGCTGGAATGTCCGTCGTGTAGACCTTCGATCCGTAGACCGGGACCGTCGCGCGCGACGCACCGTGGAGCGCCTTGTACAGCGGCACGCCCTGGGACTGCGCGACGATGTCCCAGAGCGCCTGGTCGATCCCGCTCATGCCCTCCTGCACGAAGCCGCGGTAGTGACCCCACGGGCGCAGCGTCGCGAACATCGCGTCGTGAAGCCCGCTCACATCCCGCGGGTCCTTCCCCTCGACGACCGGCCAGAGGAGATCGCGGACGACCGTCTCGACCACGCGCGGCGCGCGGCGCGCGATGCACTCGCCAACGCCGGTGATCCCGTCGTCCGTCGTGATCTCGACGACCGTGGCGGTGAACGTCCCGTACGAGCCCGCGCCGAACTCGATGGCACGCTCCGCCTTGGCTTCAAGGGCCCACGTGTTCAGGCGGACTATCTTCAAAGTTTGTGTACCTCCCCGCTGGGCGACAGGCTAGCCAAGTTAGCCCACCATGAGCTCTCGTGAAGGGCGAGCCGATGTCGCGCTCGACGTACGAGCGGCGCGTGCGGCTCGCGTCCGAGGCCGCGACCTGGGGCGTGGGCGCCATCCTCCTGGGGACCGCGGCGCTGCCCACGACCGATCCCGCGTCTCGGGTCGGCTTGCTCGTCAGCTCCCTGCTGCTGTTCGTCTTCGCGGTCTTTTGGTTCCACCTCATCCCCGAGCCGTGGCTCGGTCGTCTGCGCTTCGCCACCGGGACGGCGATCACCCAGATCATCGCGGCGATCCTCCTGGTCCTCACCGGCGGCGGCGACTCGCGGTACTTCAGCTACTACCTTCTGCCGACGCTCGCCACGGCGTTCGGCATGCGGCTCTCGGGCACGATCGTCACCGGGGTCGTCGCGGTCGTCGGGTACGTCACGATCCTGGTGACCGACACCGTCCTTAGGGCGGACGCCACCGCGCTCGACATCGGCATCGTCCGGACGCTCGCGCTCGTGGCGTCTATCGCGATGGTCGGGCTCATCTCGCGAACGATGCAGGACGCGCGCATCGCCATGCAGACGCAGCGCGAAGAGCTCAGCGCGCGCAACCGCGAGCTCGAGATCGCGCGGAACACGACCCTCGCGCTGGCGCGCGTCCGCGAGCTACACGACCTCGTCCGCGTCATCTACTCGGCGGCGTCGGGAGCGATCGGGACCGACCGGCTGTTCCTGTTCGCCTCGCCGCCGAACTTCGACGCCGGCTACACGATCGGTCCGAGCGGCACGATGGAAGAGTTTCACGCCGACCCGAGCATGCCCGAGGCGTCGCCGCGCCGTCGCGCGATCCGCGAGCGGCGCACGGTCGTCATCCACGACAGCGAGCACGATCAGGTGTCGCAGCGGGTCCGGGAGCGGTACGGATTCGGCGCGGGGCTGTTCATGCCGCTCATGCACCGCAGCGAGGTCGTCGGTGTGATGGCGATGTCGTCGCCGGTGATCCGCCACTGGACACCGGCGGAGATCCGTCTCGCCGAGGTCATCGCCGAGGCGTCGGCGGCCGCGGTCGCGTCGTCGCTCGCGTTCGACGCGCTCCGCGTGGAGACCGACAAGGTCGCCTCACGGATGAAGCTCCTCGAGGGCATGCGCGGCCTCGAGGACGCGCTCTCGCTCGCGACCGATGAGCCGACGATCGGCCTGACCGCGGCCCGCAGCATCGCGCAGAGCTTCCACCTGTCAGCGGCGACCGCCCTGTTCGTCGACCCCTCCGTCGCGATCCTCGAGCCCATCGGCAGCGCGGGCCAGGCGACGGCGCATCCGGTCGTCAACGGGCCGACGAGCTGCCCCGCGATCCGCGGGGGGCGCCTCTTCCGCGTGACCTCCGCCGAGGACCCCGTGGTCTGCCCGTTCATGCCGTACCGCTCGAACTACGCGTGCATCCCGCTCGTCGCGGCAGGCGACTCCGTGGGCGCGCTCTTCCTCGAGCCCGACGCGGACTCGATCGTGGAGGAAACGCTCGTCCGCGCCGCCGCCGATCGCGTCGCCCTCACGCTCGCGACGCGCCGCGTCGTCGAGAGCGCGCAGCGGCAGGCGACGACCGACGGTCTCACCGGGCTGCACAACCGCTTCTACCTGGAGCAGCAGCTGCGTCTGCTCCACTCGCTGGCGACGCGCCACGGCCAGCCGTACAGCGTCGTCGCGCTCGACGTCGACGGGCTCAAGTCGCTGAACGACACCTTCGGTCACGAGATGGGGGACCTCGCGCTCCGCGCGTTCGCGAACACGGTGAAGAAGAGCGTGCGCGCCTCGGACGTGGGCGTCCGGACGGGTGGCGACGAGTTCCTCGTGCTCATGCCGCAGACCGGGCTCGACGAGGCCAAGGTCGTCGCCGAGCGGCTCCGGGCGACCGTGGAAGCGCACGGCCGCGCCGAGCCGCGGAGCGCGATCACCGTGAGCGCGGGGGTCGCGACCTGGCGCTCCGGCCGGAGCGCCGAGCAGGTCCTCCAGGCGGCCGATTCCATGCTGTACGCGGCCAAGCGAGCCGGCAAAGACCGGGTCATGGTGGAGGCGCCGGCCGCCGCTTGACAGGGTTTTCGGGCCTGTCTAGAGTCTGTTAGCAGTCAAGCCACGCGAGTGCTAAATCCAGAATCGTGGGCCTGCCGCGCGTCGCGCTGGCCCAAAGGACCAAGGAGGGGAGAACCCAGTGGCAGTCGCAACAGCGCCCAAGTCGCAGCCCAAGCTCAAGCTCCGGCCGCTCGGCTCCCGCGTCGTCGTCAAAGGCCTCGACCGCGAGGAAGTGACGAAGAGCGGGATCGTCCTGCCGGACACCGCGAAGGAGAAGCCCCAGGAGGGCAAGGTGCTCGCCGTCGGACCCGGCGACCGGCACCCCGACACCGGCGCGCGCATCCCGGTGGAGCTCAAGGAGGGCGATCGCGTCCTCTTCCAGAAGTACGCCGGGACCGAGTTCAAGCTCGACAGCGAGGACCTGCTGATCCTCAGCGAGAAAGACATCCTCGCCACGATCCAGGACTAAGCGGAGGTCAAAGGATGGCAAAACAGATCGTCTTCACCGACGACGCGCGCAAGAAGCTCAAGCAAGGCATCGACACGATGGCGAACGCGGTCAAGACCACGCTCGGCCCGAAGGGCCGCAACGTCGCCGTCGACAAGAAGTTCGGCTCGCCGACGGTCACCCACGACGGCGTGACGGTCGCGCGCGAGATCGAGCTCGAGGACCCGTTCGAGAACATGGGCGCGCAGCTCCTCAAGGAGGCCGCCACCAAGACGAACGACATCGCCGGTGACGGCACGACCACCTCGGTCGTCCTCGCGCAGGCGATCGTGCACGAGGGCCTCAGGAACATCGCCGCCGGCGCGAATCCGATGCTCCTCAAGCGCGGCCTCGAGAAGGGCGTCTCGGCCGTGGTCGAGGAGATGAAGGCGCAGTCGACGAAGGTCGAGGGCGAGCACCAGAAGGAGCAGATCGCGCAGATCGCGACGATCTCCGCCGCCGACAAACAGATCGGCGATCTCATCGCCGAGGTCATGGACAAGGTAGGCCGCGAGGGCGTGATCACTGTCGAGGAGTCCAAGGGCCTGCAGTTCGAGACCGAGTACGTCGAGGGCATGCAGATCGACCGCGGCTACATCTCGGCGTACTTCGTCACCAACGCGGACCGCATGGAAGCGGTCATCGAGGATCCGTACATCCTCATCACGGACAAGAAGATCTCCGCGATCACGGACATCCTGCCGGTGCTCGAGAAGCTCGTGCAGGTCAGCAAGAACCTCGTCATCGTCGCCGAGGACATCGACGGCGAGGCGCTCGCGACCCTCGTCGTGAACAAGCTCCGCGGCACGCTGAACGTGCTCGGCGTGAAGGCGCCGGGGTTCGGCGACCGCCGCAAGGCGATGCTCGAGGACATCGCGATCCTCACCGGCGGCCAGGTCATCACCGAGGAGGCCGGCCGCAAGCTGGACTCGACCACGATCGCGGATCTCGGTCGTGCGCGCCGGGTCACGGCGGACAAGGACGAGACCACGTTCGTCGAGGGCCACGGCTCCCAGGAGAAGATCGCGGCCCGCGTGAAGCAGATCAAGGCGCAGGTCGAGGAGACCACCAGCGACTTCGACAAGGAGAAGCTCCAGGAGCGTCTCGCGAAGCTCGCCGGCGGCGTCGCCGTCGTCAAGGTCGGCGCGGCCACCGAGGTGGAGCTCAAGGAGAAGAAGCACCGTGTCGAGGACGCGCTCTCGGCTGCCCGCGCGGGCATCGAGGAAGGCATGGTGCCAGGCGGCGAGATCACCCTGATCAACGCGATCAAGGCGCTCGACAAGGTGCAGGCAGAGGGCGACGAGAAGACCGGCGTGAACATCCTCCGCCGCGCGCTCGAGGAGCCCTTCCGTCAGCTTGTCGCGAACGCCGGCCAGGACGGCGCGGTGATGCTTGCCGCGGTCCGTCGCAAGCAGGCGGAGACGAAGTCCCCGAACTGGGGCTACGAGGTCATGTCCGGCGAGATCGTCGACCTGCCCAAGGCCGGGATCATCGACCCGGTGAAGGTCGTGCGCTCGGCCGTCGAGAACGGCGCGTCGATCGCGGCGATGATCCTCACCACCGAGGCCCTCGTCACGGACCTTCCCGAGAAGGAGAAGGCCCCGGCGATGCCATCGGGCGGGATGGACTACTGATCCGGAGGCGAAGCCGAAGGTCACTAGCCGCTGACCGCACGCACGTTCTGAAGGGGCCCGCTGGACACAGCGGGCTCCTTTCTTTCTTCTTTTTCTTGCCGACGCTGGGGTGACGTTCTTGTGACGATCGTGTGTCTCCTTGATCGGCCGCGCGGCGCGCCGCGTTACAGGAGCACGACCCTGTACCTGATCCGCGCATACGGGAGGCATCGCGATGAAGGTCACACGATCGGCCGCCTGGAAGCGCGCGAAGCTCGCGTGCGCGGCGGGCGTGCTCCTCGCGACGCTCGCCGCGTGCACCGCCGGACAGCCGGGGAATCCGACGCCGAGCGTCCTCGGCACGCAGCAGCCACCCGGCCAGCCGCCACCCCAACCCGCGCCGCCGACCCCGGGGTACTGAGAGCGCCCGCGCACGCACGAAGAGGGCCGGTGAACCGCCGGCCCTCCTTTTTTCGTATCCGCCGGTCGGAAGGAGAGGGTTCAATGAATCCCAGGCAGTTCTTGCTCAGCGGTGGCGTCGTTCTCTTGCTTCTCGGCATCGTCGGTTACGCGGGCGTCTTCAGCGACACGAAGAGCGCGTTCTACCTCGACGCGGGCGAGAACGTCGCCCACACGATCCTCGGCGTGGTCGCTATCGCGGCGGCCTTCCTCCTGAGGAATGCGAGTCTTCAGAAGTGGCTCGTCGTAGTGGTCGGCATCGTCGCACTCTTCTTCGGCGTCTACGGATTCGTCGTCGCGGGCAACACGCCTCCGAACACGTTCGGCGTCTCGAACCTCGAGAGTCCGGCGGACGACGTCCTGCACCTCGTCGTGGGTATCTGGGCGCTGGCCGCGGCCTTCATGCCGCGCGGCGCGATGGCCACCACGACCGCCTAACGAACGGTCGGGCGTGCCCGGGATCCGGCGCGATCGTCGTCGATCCCGGGCAGGCCGCCGCGGCCCCTAGCGTTTCGACTGGCTCGACGCGGCCACGCGCTCGACCGGGAAGCCCGCCGGGCGCATCGGCCCGACCGACGGCGCGGGCGGCAGGTACGCCCCGGTCCCGAAGCCGACGATCCGCTTGGCGAGCTCGCCACCGGTGCTCAGCTCCTCCATCGCCTGGCGGATGTGCGCGTCGCGGACGCGAGCGTGCGTGCCCTCCTCGATCGTCGCGATGAGTGCGGCACGCCGGAGGAGCTCCTTGATGTACGCGGGGCTCGCACCCTCGGTCGGGTCGACGTAGTCGGCCAGCTTCACGCCTTCCATATCGAGGCCGCGCGCGTACAGCTCGAGGAGACGCAGCCTTCCCGCCGCGTCGGGCACCGGGAGCTCGAGCACGAGATCGACGCGCCCGGGGCGCGCGGCGAGCGCCGGCTCGAGGATGTCGGGCCGGTTCGTCGTGAGCAGGAAGAGCACGTCGACGTCGTCGGCGAGGCCATCCATCTGGTTCATGAGCTCGAAGAGCAGGGGCTGCGTCTGGCCACCGGGAAGGCCGCGCTCCTGCGCGATGAGATCCACGTCCTCCACCACCACTGTGGCGGGCGCGAGGTCGCGGGCGAACTGGCCGATCGCCGCGATCCGGCCGAGCCCGAGGCCGGTCGTCAGCAGCACCGTGCGACCCGGCATCTTCGTCGCGAGGTACATGACGGTGAGCGTCTTCCCCGTACCAGGAGGGCCGTAGAGGAGGACGCCGCGGTGCAGCGAGCGGCCGGCGGCCACGAGCGTCTCCGCGTGCTGGGAGAACGCGATCGCGTGGCGCTCGACGCGCTCGAGCGCGCCGGCCGGGAGCACGATCGCCTCGCGCTCGACGGGCGGCAGACGATGGAACTTCACGAGCGACTGCACGCCCATCTGGCCCGGGGCGATGGAGATGATCTTCCCCCGGTAGACGTTGCGCTTGGTCATCGTGGCCTTGAGCTCGCGCAGGAAGTCGAGCGCGACCTCGCGCTTCGCGGCGACGGCTTCTACACGAAGCAGCGTGCGAGGACCGAACTCCTGTCGTGGCGGGCCGCCCACGAAGACGATGAGCCGGCGCTCGCCCTCGCTGATGATGAAGAGCCCGAACTGCACGCAGACGAGGACGCGGTCGCCCTCGAGCTGGAAGTTCACGTAGTCGACCGGACCCTCGTTGAGCCGTCCCCAGGGCCCGCTCGTCGCCAGGAGATCGGAGAGCGTGACCTGGCCGAACCGCTTGTTCGCGACGGCGATCCCCACGATCTCCGCTGACCGTCCGCTTCCGGGGCCGAGCATCGCGTCGAGCGCGACCTGGACGTTCGGCTGCTCGTAGTGCTCGAACTCCTCGGCGACGACCGGCATCGTCGACGGGTCCCCGCCGAGGTGCGCGGCCAGCCGCCGCAGGAGCGGCGTCTGCTCGTTCGTGGCCTCGGCGTTCATCGTGTCGATGAAGCGCTTGAACTCTTTCGCGAAGTCGAAACGCTGCGTGTTCGGCTGATCCTTCATCGCTCGGAGGCTAGACCGCTCAGTCCGGTGCGTCGATGAAGCGGGCGTGCGGGGAATCGGGTGGCGGGCCGTACGGCGGACGGGCGACCAAGGCGCGCTCTCCGCTCAGGCACAGTCGTCCTCGATCCCGCGAGCTGCGGCCGCGAGGTGCTCGCGGCCGGCGTCCAGTACATCGAGTGGCGAGAGGATCGTGTCGCCCACGCGACCCTGGACCTCGCGCGCGACGAGCGCGCCGATCCGCCTCGCCCACCGCCGCCCCAGCCACCCGGCGTGGTACCGCAGCGCGAGCGCGAGCAGGTAGCCCGCCAGGAGCACGGCGGCGATGAACACCACGGGCGTCGGCACGGGACCGAGATACGGCAGATCGACGCTGCCCGACGGCGCGTCGTGCAGGACGAACAGCGCGGCGAGCCACAGCGCACCGAACACGAGCAGCCCGGTCACG
>Ga0209237_1001459_pt1 | contig 14019 bp, 12 predicted proteins | sample GraSoi013_1_40cm_2_FD_185820 | JGI IMG/M metagenome (GOLD analysis project Ga0209237, IMG submission 185820) | Grasslands soil microbial communities from the Angelo Coastal Reserve, California, USA - Sample 10_02_2013_1_40cm (SPAdes) (version 2) | ecosystem: Environmental > Terrestrial > Soil >... | reverse complement strand
GATCGTGCTCGTGATCGTCCACTACGTGGAGTCGCTCGGCGGCATCCGCGCTGTACACGCATTTCGTCGGGAACCCCGCAACCAGGAGATCTTCCACGATGTCAACGGGCGCTACCGCGACGCCAACATCTGGTCGAACCGGCTCGCCTCCACCTTCGGTCCCGGCATCACGCTGCTCGGCCGTCTGACCACCGCAGCGGTGCTCCTGTTCGGCGGCTACCTGGTGGTTCAGGGCCAGCTCACACTCGGCGTGCTGACCGCGTTCGTCCTGTATCTCCGTCAGTTCTTCGAGCCGATGCAGGACCTGTCGCAGTTCTACAACATCTTCCAGGCCGCGGGCGCAGCGCTGGAGAAGCTGGCCGGGGTGATCGAGGAGGCGCCAACCGTGCCGGAGCCGGCGAGTCCGGTCCACATGGCTTCAATCAAAGGAGCGGTCGCCTTCGAGGGTGTGACGTTCGCCTATCGCGACAAAGCGGTTCTCCACGACATAGACATCCGGATCCCGGCCGGGCAGATCATCGCGCTCGTCGGGGAGACTGGCGCGGGAAAGACCACGATGGCGCGGCTCATGGCCAGGTTCTACGACCCGACAGTCGGGCGCGTGACGCTGGACGGCGTCGACCTCCGCTCGATCGCCGTCGAGGAGCTTCGACGGGCGGTGGTCATGGTGACGCAGGAGAGCTTCCTGTTCTCGGGCAACGTCGGCGACAACCTTCTGTTCGGACGCCCGGAGGCCACACGCCACGAGATGGAAGAGGCCGCTCGCGCGATCGGCGCCCATGACTTCATCAGCGCCCTGCCCCACGGCTATGAGACCGACGTGCGGCGGCGTGGTGTCCGGCTGTCGTCAGGCCAGCGGCAGCTGGTGGCATTCGCCCGGGCGTTTCTCGCCGATCCGCGTGTTCTCATTCTCGACGAGGCGACCTCTTCGCTCGATCTCCCATCGGAGCGCCTCGTGCAGCGCGCGCTGCGAACGCTTCTGCGCGACCGCACCGCGGTGATCATCGCCCACCGCCTTTCGACAGTCGAGATCGCCGACCGTGTGCTGGTGATCGACGGCGGCCGCGTCGTCGAGGACGGCCCGCCGTCGGAGCTCCGCGAGCGCAGCGGTCGCTATGGGTCTCTGCACCGCGCCTGGGTCGAATCGCTGGCCTAAGGGGCTCTGCGATACTGCGGGCGTGGTTTCCCTTTCGAGGCGGCTGCGAAGAATCGAGGAGCCAAGGATGGCCGCGGCCTACCTCGGCGTTGCGCTGCTCGTCGTCCTTGCCGCTTATGCCTATGCGGTTGCGACCGGGCCGGCGGTCGTGGGCGGCATCGTGGCGGCAGTCGCGCTCGTCGGAATAGCAGGGACTGGGCTCCTCTACGCTTGGCGCGCTGTCACCGGCGCCTCCTCCGAGTAGCCGGCTAAACGGATGGACTCACTCCACGCAATCGGCTTCTACGTGTCCGCTGCGCTGGCCGGGGCCGGCGGCCTGTTTCTAGCGTTTACCGACAGCCGTCAGCGACGAGCCGTCGCGCTCGGGCTGGTCGGGCTCGGCGTCGCCGGCATCGACCTGGCGCTCTCAGCGGGTTTTACCGCGCTCGTGGTCCTCATCTGTTACGCCGGCTGCGCCTTGCTGGCGATGCGACCCGATCATCGATTTCTCGAGCAAGCGGCCAGCGGGCCCTGGCGACAGGCGGGAGCGGTGGGAGCTGCCCTGCTGCTGGCGGTGCTCGCATACGCGGCATTTCGCGGTAACTTCGCCCACGCGACATTTAATGGGGGGCCATTCGGCTCCGTGGCGGTGGGGCGGCTGCTGTTCGCCCACGATGCGCTGGCGACCGAAGCGGTCGGAGGTTTGGTGCTTGCGTCGCTGGTGGGAGCTGCAGGCGCATGGCGCCGCGAACGCCCCAGGGATGAACGTGGCGAGGGGCGGCGGTGAGCGTGACTCTCGTCGCGGTTCTGTTCGTCGCCGCAGGCCTGACCGCGCTCGGGGCCTTCATTGCCGCCTGGAAACGTGATCTGACCGGCGCGCTCACCGGGATTCCGGTGATGTTCGCCGGCGCAGGCGTCGCGTTCGTCGGTGTTGCGCGGTTCGGTGCGTCATCGGGCGCTCCGCTGCTCGGCCAGGAGATGGCTGTCTTGCTCGCGATCGCGGCGCTTTCCGCGGTCGGCCTGGGGATTGGACTCGCCGGTCCGGAGGGCTCTCGCTGAGCCTGCTCGTCGCCCTCGGCGACATATTGACAGCGGCTTCGGGTGCGGCGTCCGGTGCGCGTGCGGCGGGCGGCTTTCGCTTCGATCCGGCCTCGACCCTGCCGTGGGCCGTGCCGGTCATGGTGCTGGTGCCGCTCCTCGCATTCGTGCTTGCCGCGACCAGCGTGCGCACTCGCCGGTCGGCCGCCAACATGGCGATGTTCGGCGCGGTTGTGACCTTTGCGCTATCCCTGCTCGTCGCCTGGGGCATGACGCGCAGGTCGACGCCGTTTCAGCTGAGCTATCCGTACATGAGCGTCCCGGTTGCGTTCACGGGTCCTACCAACTTCCAGACGTTCGCCATCGACATCGCGCTTCGAGTCGATCGTCTGACGTCCGTCGCGGTCGTGGTGGTGGAGCTCTCCGTGATCGGCGCCCTCGCGTGGCACCGCGTGATGGGGCGGACCGAGCCGGGAGCGCCGCGCTTCTACGCGCTCGTGAGCGCCCTGCAGTTCGCCGCCGTGGGCGCCCTGCTGAGCTACGACCTCGCGGAGCTGTTCGCGTTCTGGGGACTGGCGGGCGCCACGACCTACCTCATGCTCGCTCATCGCTGGAACTCGGTCGAAGCGTCGCGCAGCGGGCGAATCGCCCTCGCGCTGCCGTTCGTGTCCGACGTGAGCCTGCTGTGCGGCATCGGGGTGCTCTATTCGCACTATGGCCTGCAAAGCATCACCGGGCTGGTGCCGATCCTGCACACCACGCTTGGGGTCGGCATCAAGTCGATGGTGGCGGCGTCCGTCCTGTTGTTCGTCGGTGTTGCGGGGCGATTGGCGCTGTGGCCGCTGCATTCCTGGATGACGCGCACCGCGCCGGCGGCGCCACCGGCCGCAGGCGCCATGGTGCAGGCGGTGTGGTCGGTGGTGGCCATAGTGATCCTGTACCGGCTGATGCCACTCATCGCGGCCGCCAACAAGGCGACGCTGCGCGACCTCGTCTATGCATGCGCGGTGGCCGCGATCGCCGCCCCGCTCCTGGCCCTGTTTGGCAACGAGCCCCGCAGGACCATGGTGCTGGCGGCTTCCGGCGTGGCCGCAGTGGGCGCCGCGCTTGTCATCCATGCATATGAGTCGTCGAACACCGCGCTCGCAGTGGCGGGCGTCGCCTGCGTGCTGGCGATCGCGCCGGCGCGAGCCGCCGCCATGCTGACGACTTCGACGATCGCTGCCGCGATGCGGACCGACGACATGGCGGAGATGGGCGATGCATGGCGCCGGATGCGCGCTACGACGGTTGCTCTTCTCGTGTCGGCTCTGGTGATCGCGTTCGGCGCGGCGGGCGGGCTGGCTTTCGCTGTCACGTCGCGCTCCCAATTCGGCCTGGCGATAGGTGAGGCGGTGCTGCTGGTGTCGATCGCCGCGATCCGTGTGTTTTTTGGGGTTGCGATCGGTCCTCTCCGCCGCCGTCGCGCTTTCGAGCCTGATCGCGTGCGAGAGGCCGCAGCCGCGGCCCTGGGCTGGCCTTACTGGCTGGCCATCGCAGGCGCGGCGCTGGCGGTTGCGTCGCTCGTGCCCGGCTGGATGGGCTATCTCGACGGACAAAAACACCCCGCCGCGGCCGCTGCCGCGTTCGTGCTCTGGGCGGGCGTGGCTGCAGTCGGCGTGGTCGCGACAGCGATCGCTTTCGTGGCGGACAAGGATGGTGCGTTGCGCGCATCGGCTGTCCTGGAGTTGTGGCTCGAACGCCTGTTGGCCGGCGGCAGCAATGCGCTGTCGCGCTTCATCTTCGAACCGGTCGCAACGATCACCGAACGGCTCGACGATTGGATCCCAGCCGGTGACGGAGGGCTTGCCCGCGCGGTCGCCGCCTCCGGGCGCCTCGCAATTGCCGCGGCGCGCATGCCGGCGGTGCCGTTGGTGGTTCTCCTGGCGGTGTTGCTTGCGCTAGTTGTCGGCCTAGCGTCTCCGGGGGTGTTCCGATGATCCTCGCGGGAATCGCAGCAGCGTCGCCATCCCCGGCCGCGGTGCCGGGCGCCGGCATCTTCACATCGCCGCTCATCCTCAGCTTGACGATCTGGGTGCCGGTGATCGTGGCGATCGCCATGCACGCCATCCCCAATCCGCGCGGGCGATACGACACGCTGATGAAGCAGATCGCGTTCTTCACCAACCTCGGCATCGTCTTCGTGCTCTTCATCACGTACAACCAGTTCCAGACTTTCCTGCCCACGATGCAGTTCGAGGAGAAGCTGCCCTGGCTTCCGTCGATCGGGGTGACCTATCACCTCGGGGTCGACGGGCCGAGCATGACGATGATGGTGCTGTCGGGCATCATCGGCATCACTTCAGTGCTCGCCTCATGGGGCGTGCGCGAACGGGTGCGTCCGTACTTTTCTCTGTTGCTGCTGACTCAGGCGGCAGTGAACGGTGCGATCGCCGCCCACGACATGTTCGTGCTGGTTCTGTTCTGGGGAGCGGCGGTGATTCCCATCGCGCTGCTGGTGTTCGGGTGGGGAGGACCTCGACGCGAGGCCGCGACCTGGAGGCTCATTGGTTACTGGGGCTTCGGCACGGCGGCCCTGCTGGTGGCGGTGATGACGGCTTACGCCGCGAGCGGGGGCCGCAGCTTCGACATGGATGTGCTCCTGAAAGCTGCGTTCACGCCGCGCGTGCAGCTGGCGGTGGGAGTGGCGCTGGTCATCGCAGCCTCAACCCGATTGCCGCTGTTTCCGCTGCATGGTTGGGCGCGCGACGTCTACTCGGAGGCGCCGCTCGGGGTCACGATCGTCGTCGCCGGAACCGCGTCACGGCTGGGGGCGTATCTGCTGCTGCGAACGCTGGTGGCCGCTGACCACGACGCCGCCCGACTGCTCTCGCCATTCATCGCCGCCCTCGCGGCCATCACGATCGCCTACGCCGCGGTGGCCGCGCTCCGTTCCGCCGACCTGCGTTGGGCTGCTTCGCGCCTTGCGCTGGTGCCCGGAGGATTCACCGTGTTCGGCCTTGCAGCGCTCACGCCGATAGCAATCACTGGAAGCGTGCTCTCGATTTTCACGGGCGGGTTGGCGGCCGCGCTCATCGTCGCCGCGGCCTGGACGCTTACCGAGCGCGCCCAGACGCGCAGCATGCAGCTCCTCAGCGGACTCGCGCCGCGCATGCCCATTCTCACCTGGGTGCTCGTTCTGGCCGCGCTCGGACTTCTCGGCGTGCCGCTCATGGCCTCGTTCCCGGCCGAGGCAATGATCTTCTTCGGGTCGTTCCAGAGCCAGCCCTTGGGCGGGTTTGCCGTCGCGGCGGGACTCGCGCTGACCGCGGTGGCGCTGGCGGTCATCGTGCACCGCGTGCTGTTCGGGCAGCCGAATCACGATGCCCCTGCGGTGTCCGATGCGTCGCTGGGCGAGTCCTGGTACCTGGGAGTGCTGGCGGGAGCCCTGCTCTGGGTCGGCCTGTTCCCTGGGGGGCCCAAGCTGCCGGGCACCGACCAGCCGATTTTCGATCCCGGCCTGATCAACATCATGTCGGCGGGAATCACGGACATCGCCTCGCCGTATGTGCTGCCGACGCCACCGGCGGCAGCGCAATGACCAACTTCATCTTCGTTCCCGAAGGGCTGATCGTCGCCGGCGCCGTCGCCCTCATCCTGATGGCCCGCGCTTGGCGCCGGCCGCGCTGGTGGCTGCCGACGGCCGTCGCCTCGCTCGCCCTGGTGGCTTTGCTGATCGAGCTCTGGGTCGGCGCCACGCTGGCCACGTTCTTTGGCGGGGCCCTCGTCCAGGACCGATTTGCGCTGTTTGCAAAGTCTGCCGTTCTGCTGGCCGCGGCGCTCGCGATCGCGGTAACGGACTGGTCCGACGAAGAAGCGCCGACGATCGGCATGGCGATGATCCTTCTCGCCGCCTTCGGCGTGATGATCGTCGCTTCGGCGGGCGATTTCGTCGGCCTTTGGGCCGGGCTCGAGCTGGCGGGCGCGGCCGCCGTGGTGCTGGTGTCGGCGCGGCGCGCCGACCTTGGCCTGCGCCTTCTTGTCACGGGTGGGGTCGCGAGCGCGCTGGTGCTGATCGGGCTCGCCTTGGTGTATGCGACGGTAGGTTCGGCCGACCTGCCGGCGGTGCGACGCGACATGGCATTCGAAGGAGCCACCCTGCCGCTCGCGATAGCGGTGTTCGTCCTCCTCGGCGGGTTGGCGGTTCGCGCGGGGCTGTCCCCGTTTCAGTTTGCGCGAGTGCCGGTCTCGCTCGGCGCGTCACCTCTCGGCGCCGGCGTGATCATCGGCCTCGTCGCAGCCGCAGCCCTCACCGTGGCGATCAAGATCGCGGCCGCGCTGACCCCGCTGCCTGCGGTTTTTGGCCCATACCTGATGGTGGTCGCGGCGGTTGCGATGGTCGGTGGCGGCGCCGCCGCGCTGGCGACCCGGTCGCCGCGAGCGCGGCTGGCATACCTCGCCGCCGGCCAAGTTGGCTGGATCGCTGCGGGCCTGGCGACCCACTACCGCAGCGGGCTGGGGGCGTCGTTGTTCCTCGTCGGAGCATTTGCGCTCGCCGCCACGACCGGGCCGGCATTGATGGCGGGCGCCGATGCAGGCGAGTTCGCGCTGGCCGGGATAGGCGCGCTCCGGCCCGCGCGCGCGGCGGGCATCGCCCTGGTGTTCCTTTCACTCGCGGGCGCGCCCCCGCTGGCGGGTTTCTTTGGTGAGTTCGCGGTCGCCGCGGCGGTGGCGCAGGGCGGCAACCTCTGGCTGTTGTCGCTCGGACTGCTGGGTGCGCTGATGAGCCTCGCCGCAGCGGTCGGCACGGTGCGTGCCATCTATCTCCAGAGCCCGCCAGACGAAAGCCGCCGTGCGTCCGGAGTGCGGCTTCCGGTCTTGACGCGGCTGTCGACCATGGGCGCTGCTGCGCTGTGTGTGGCTATCGCCGGCTACGGTGTGTTCGCCAACCCGATCATCAGCCTGGCCGACCAAGGGGCGGAGGCGCTAGGTCTGCGCTAGTTCGCTAGACTCTCAGCCGCAAGCGTCGCAGCTTTCGTCACACCAAACGTCCTGGAGGTCGTTCCCTGGCGGGCTCAAACCGTCGCCGTCACGCCGGCAGGCGTGGCGCATCAGCAGGTTCGCTGAGACAGAAGAGTCGCTCGCGCCCTGGCGCTCGCGCTCGGCGCGGGCGGAAGCACGTTTCGCGAGATTGGCTGGCGCGCATGGCGCTGATGCTCGTGATCGTGGTGTCCTCGATCGGGCTGCTGGGCACCATGACCGCGCTCGGCATGGTCGACTACTTCGCGGGGGATCTGCCCACGATCGACCAGCTGCAGACCTCGAAGCTGACCCAGACCACTCGCATCCTCGACCGCAAGGGCAACCTCATCGAAGCCCTCTATCACCAGAACCGGACGGTGGTGCCTCTGAGCAAGATCAGCAGCAAGCTCCAGCGCGCCACCATCGACACCGAGGACCGATCCTTCTACGCCAACTCCGGTGTTGACTATCGCCGGCTCACGATCGCGATCTTCTACGACCTCACGCACCACTCCGCCACGCTTGGCGGCTCGACGATCACGCAGCAAGTCGTGAAGAACGATGTCCTCGACACTCAAGAGGCGCAGTCGAGAACCATCAGCCGCAAGTTCCACGAGCTGGTTCTCGCGGAAGAGATGGAGCGCCGGTATTCGAAGGATCAGATCCTCGCGCTGTATCTCAACTCAATCAATTACGGCAACGGCGCCTACGGTGCGGAGGCGGCCGCGGAAACCTACTTCCAGGTCCATGCAAGCGACCTGACGTGGGCGCAGGCGACCTTCCTGGCCGGCCTGCCGCAAGCGCCCTCCGACTACGATCCTTTCGGCACGCCCGATCAGCTCGCAGCGGCCAAGGATCGCTGGCGCCAGGTGCTCGACGGCGTGGTGACGGTGGGAGACCTGAGCTCGGCAGCCGCATACGCGGCGTACAACAGCGATCTGATCGAGAAAATGATCGCCGCGCACAAGGCGCAGGCGGGCGCGCACAATCCGCTCACCGCGCACTTCGTCGACTACGTCGAGCAGTACATCGCGCAGCGTTATGGGGCGCGCGCTCTTTACGAAGGCGGCCTGATGATCTACACCACGCTCGACCTGCCGACGCAAGCGCTGGCCGACAAGTGGGTCAAGTCCGGCGTCACCGCATATGCCAAGCGCGGCGTAAACAACGGCGCGATGCTGGTAATGAATCCAAACGACGGTGAGATCCTTGCGATGGTCGGCAGCGCGGACTACAACAACGCCGCGATCCGGGGCCAGATAAACCTCACCGGCGTGGACCCGCTGGGATGGCGAGGCGTGGGATCGTCGTTCAAGGTCTACACGTACGGAGCGGCACTGCAGGCGGGTCTCGTGACCCCGGCCAGCCTTGTCAACGACCAGACCGGGGTGATCGGCGGGCACACCTTCAACGACTGGGACGCCAAGCACGAGGGATACATCTCGCTTCGCGTCGCGCTTGCGCAGTCCCGCAACCTGCCTGCGCTGTGGACGTACCGGCAGGTTGGAGGCACGCAAGTAGCGACGTTCATGCACCAGCTCGGCGTCACCGCGACGATCGAAAATCCCGACGGCGTCGCTACCACGCTTGGCCACGATCCGATCTCCATGGCCGAGCATCTGGCCGCGTACTCGGCATTCGACAACGGCGGATACCGGATCTTGCCGCACCCGGTCCTGAAGGTGCTCGACGTCGACGGCACGGTCCTCGAGAACTTCGATCCCAATGCTTCACACGTGCAGGTCGTGAGCCCCGACCTCGGTTACGTGATGACGGACCTGCTGCGCGGACCGGTGAAGCTCTACCTGGGAGACCTCGGCGGGCGGCCGGTTGCGGGCAAGTCAGGCACGACTGAGGCGTACACCGGCTCGATCTTCATCGGGTACACGCCGGACCTGGCGGTTGCGGCGTCGCTGATGCACATCGACTCCGGTCCGGAATGCAAGTCGGGTTACGCATATCTCGCGACCAGTTTCCCAGCCTCGGGTTGGCAGTGTCCGACGGGCGTGCTGTTCGGCGAGAACGTGGGCACGTCCGTGTGGAAGCCTTTCATCGAGGGCTATTACTCGAGTCACCCGTGGCCGGCGATGTGGAAGCAGCCCGCCGGTGTGGTGACGCGAATGGTGTGCCCGTACGACGGCGGCACCATCGCCATGGGTGGGTACAACGAGATCTTCCTCAAGGGCGTCGGTGAGCCGCGCTATCCCTGCGGAGCGAACCCCCCGCCCGGTGCCGCTCCATACAAGGTTCCGTCCGTCACGTAGCCTGATCGCGTGCGGAGGGCCTGGACTGCTTTCGCCTTTTCGCTCGCGTACTTTGGTCTCGGGCTGGCGTGGTTGCTCGGCGCGCACCCGCCCGGACCGGGTGACCTCTTCGTCGCCTGGTTCTTGATAGTCGCCGCCGTCGGGTGCTTCATTCCGGGTATCGCCAACCAGGTCTCGCTCGCGCGCGCATACCTGGCGGCGCCGGCGCTTGCCTATTCGATGACGCCGGGCAACCTCGGATCGCTGGCCGTAGTGCTGGCGATAGCGGGCTTGACCGACCTCGTCGATGGCACCATCGCCCGGCGCTTCGACCGACCGTCGACTCTTGGTGGGGGGCTTGACCCGGTCGTCGACGGCGTGCTGCTCGGGGCCGTCGCCGTTGGTCTCGTGTTGAGCGAGATCATCCCTGCCTGGCTCGCGGCTGTGATCGTGGTGCGCTACCTGCTGCCGGCGCTGGGTGCGCTGGCGCTGATCTCGTTGCACCGCCGGCCGAAGCTTCGCCACACGGTGAGCGGGCAGATCTCGACGGCGCTGATCATCGTCCTGGTCGGCGGCATCTGCCTGTTTCGCTTCCTGAACCAGGACGCGACCAACGTGGTCATCGGAGCCGAGGTTGTCATCCCCATCGCCACCGTCGCCACCTTCATGCATTTGGCCTGGGCGGCGCGCCGCCGTCGTCCGGCTGCGGCAACCCAGGCCGGGTAATCAGGGGTCCCCACGAACTCACGCGAAGCTCTGAGTTCGTGGGGGGGCTTAAACTCTTTGGTGGTCGCGCTAAGTGGGGTGCTGGCGGTCCCCTGTACCGGCAATCCGCCTTAGCCGGACCGAATTCCCGCGCTGAGGTCAGGTCCTTAGCCTGGCCGCGGCTAACGGCGTTGAAGGTCGGGACCTGCGCAGCTCGGGTCTCCGAACCCCGTCAGGTCCGGAAGGAAGCAGCGGTAAGGAGAGAGCCCGGGGGTGCCGCAGCCATCCGGGCCGGAGCTGTGAACCGCGGTGCGAGCTGGGGTACCTCGATCGAAGCGGGGGTGCGCGGCCACTTTGATTTTTGATGCCTGAGTACCAGAGCCTCTATCGCAAGTACCGGTCGCAGACGTTCGCCGACCTGGTCGGGCAGGACGCGGCCTCGCGTGCCCTGCAGGGGGCGATCATCGGTGGGCGGGTATCACACGCGTATCTCTTCAGCGGCAGCCGGGGCACCGGGAAGACATCGGCTGCACGTCTGCTCGCGAAGGCGATCAACTGCACCGGCCGAGCCCGCGATTCTGCCGAGCCCTGCAACAAGTGCCAGTCGTGCCTCGAGATGACGGCAGGCTCCGCGCTGGACCTGATCGAGATCGATGCCGCATCCAACCGCGGCATCGATGAAATTCGAGACCTGCGCGAGAAGGTGAACCTCGCCCCCGCGCTGGGGCCGTTCAAGGTCTACATCATCGACGAAGCCCACATGCTCACCGAGCCGGCGTTCAACGCGCTGCTGAAGACGCTCGAGGAACCGCCCGGGCATGTGGTGTTCGTGCTGTGCACCACCGACGCGCAAAAGATCCCGCTGACGGTCATCGGCCGCTGCCAGCAGTTCGTGTTCCGGCGGCACAGCGAGGACCAGATCGTTTCTCGCCTGACCCACATCGCGCTCGCCGAGATGGTGCAGGTCGACGCTGAGGCAATGGGGCTCATCGCGCGCACGGCCCAGGGTTCGATGCGCGACGCGGTCGGCTTGCTCGACCAGCTGGTGCCTCTGGCCGCGGGTCCAATCTCGCTCGAAGGTGCGCGTTCGCTGCTCGGGATCGCCGACCCGCGCCTGCTCGACTCGTTGCTGGATCACGTTCTCGAGGGCCGGGCTGCCGAGGCGCTTGAGGAGCTCAACCGCGTGTACTCCGCCGGCGCCGAGCTGCGTCAGGTGGTTCGAGGACTCCTGGAAGGATGTCGGGACCGGCTCGTGTCAGCGCTCTCGCGACACGACCGGGCCACCGCGCGCCGGCTGTCCGCGGTGCTCGATGCGCTGCTGCATCTAGACGGCGAGGTCCGCCGTCACGCCGAACCTCGGTTCCTGGTCGAGGCCACGCTCGCGCGACTGGCAGTAGAGGTGGGCCTCGTTGAGCAAGGCATCACACCCCCACCCGCAATGCAGGAGCAGACCTCCCCACCCGGCAGCGCCCTCCGGGCGGTGCCGACCTCCCCGCAGGGCGGGGAGGTGGCTGAGGAGACCTCCCCACCCGGCAGCGCCCTCCGGGCGGTGCCGACCTCCCCGCAGGGCGGGGAGGTGGCTGGGCAGACCTCCCCACCCGGCAGCGCCCTCCGGGCGGTGCCGACCTCCCCGCAGGGCGGGGAGGTGGCTGGGTGGGCTGAGGTCCTCGAGAAGCTCAGCCGCACCGTTCGCGCGGCCTACCTCGACGCGCAGCCCGAGGTTGACGGGTCGACCCTCGTCCTCTGGTTCCGATACGGATTCCACCACCAGAAGGCGCAAGACCAGTCGGCGCAGCTGCTCCCGCTGGTGCGTGCGTGGCTCGGAGACCAGGTGAAGGTCGAGTTCAAGCTGCGCGAGGCGGCGGCAGAGTCGAGCCGGCCCGCCGGCAACGCTCCTGCGAGCGCCGAGGACGATCCGTTCGTCCGCGAGGTGGTGCGCCGATTCGACGGGCGGGTGACGAGGGTCAAGGAGGTCTCCGAATGAAGGATCCGATGAAGATGCTGAAGCAGGTCCAGCAGATGCAGGACCGGATGGCCAGGGTGCAGTCAGAGCTCGAGAACGAGACCGTCGAGGCGAGCGCGGGTGGCGGCGCGGTGCGCGTGGTCGCAACGGGCGCGCAAAAGGTGATGTCCGTGGTCATCGACCCGGCGGCGGCCGGGGACACCGAGATGCTCCAGGACCTGGTCTTGGCCGCGGTTAACGAGGCGATGGAGCTGTCGAAGCAGCTCGCTGCGACCAAGATGCAAGCGGTCGCGAGCGGGCTTGGCCTGCCTCCCAGCGTCCTCTAGACCGACCTGCAATTGACACAGCTCCCGGAGCCACTCGAACGGCTGGTCCAGGAGCTGTCGCGGCTGCCGGGCATCGGACCCAAGACTGCGCAGCGCCTGGCCTTCCACCTGTTGCGCGCCGACCGGCAGCGCGCCGAATCGCTGGCACTGGCCATCGCGGATGTCAAAGCGCGAATCGGTTACTGCGAGCGCTGCTACAACATCGCCGAGGGCAGCCTGTGCACGATCTGCGCTTCGTCTCGACGCGACGCTTCCGTCATCTGCGTCGTCGAGTCGGCGCTGGACGTGCTCGCGATCGAGCGCACCGCTGAGTTCGACGGGCTGTACTTCGTGCTCCACGGCGTGATCTCGCCGATCGACGGCATCGGGCCGGACCAGATCCACGTTCCCCAGCTGCTTGACCGCGCGCGCGAGGAAGGTGTGATCGAGGTGATCGTGGCCACTGACGCAGATATAGAAGGAGAGGCGACGGCGGTTTACCTGCAGCGGGCGCTCGCACCTCTGGGAATCAAGGTCACGCGTCCCGCGCATGGGCTGCCGGTGGGCGGCGACCTCGAGTACGCGGACGAGCTGACTCTCGCTCGCGCGATGGCTGGCCGGCGTGCCTTCTGAGAAAGCTGCCGCCAGGCTGTCGGGGCGGCCGGCGATGCTCTTCGACCTCGACGGCACCCTTGTCGACAGCGTGTATCAGCACGTGCTGTCCTGGCGAGAGGCGCTGGATTCCGAGGGCCTCAACCTTTCTTTATGGCGCATTCACCGCCGGATTGGCATGAGCGGAGGTCTCTTCCTCCAGGCGCTGACCCGTGAGCTCGGTCAGAGCCTGACCGAGGCCCAGGTCGAGCGGCTGCGGCAGTCACACGCGAAGAACCTGTTGCTCAAGATGGACCAGATCCGCCCCCTGCCCGGCGCTCCTGAGCTGCTGGCGCGCCTGACCGCGATGCACGTCCCGTGGGCGATCGCCACCAGCGGGGGCGACGTCACGGCGCGGGGGACGCTGGCCCTGCTCGACATTCCGGAAGGGACCCCGATCGTCACCCGCGACCAGGTCGCCTATGCCAAGCCGAACCCCGACCTGTTCATGGTCGCGGCGGAGCGTCTCGGCCTGGCGCCGCGCGACTGCTTCGTGGTGGGCGACAGCATCTGGGACCTCCTGGCGGCCCAACGGGCCGGCGCCCTCGGAATTGGGCTGCTGTCCGGGGGCTATGGCCAGGACGAGCTGGAGCGGGCCGGCGCCTACCGGGTATACGGGGACCCGGCGGACCTGCTCGCCCACCTGGACGAGCTCGGCATCAGGGCGGCCGGCTAGTTCCCGGTCCCGGCGGCGGGCCCGTTGCAAAGTGACCCTGATCACCGGTAGAATTCGCAGGTTCCTCTGACGGAAGGCTTCGTGCGCCCTAAAAAGCGCCGGGGTTGTCAAGGAGCCAGCACCTTGACAACTGAAGAGTGGGAAAGACTCTGAGAGTCTTGTGACTCAGGGCAAATGCCTTGGGTCCTCCGTTTTAGACGGAGAGTTTGATCCTGGCTCAGGGTTAACGCTGGCGGCGCGCATAACACATGCAAGTCGAGCGAGGGCTTATTTCTCGCAAGAGAGATAAGTTCCTAGCGGCG
>Ga0209237_1001457_pt1 | contig 14028 bp, 12 predicted proteins | sample GraSoi013_1_40cm_2_FD_185820 | JGI IMG/M metagenome (GOLD analysis project Ga0209237, IMG submission 185820) | Grasslands soil microbial communities from the Angelo Coastal Reserve, California, USA - Sample 10_02_2013_1_40cm (SPAdes) (version 2) | ecosystem: Environmental > Terrestrial > Soil >... | reverse complement strand
CGACGGCAACCGCTCCGGCGAGGGCCGACTGAATCACCTCTTGCGGCGCCGCTGAAATCACGAAGAAGGAAAATTGAAAACCGTCGAGGCCTCGCTTGAGAAACTCGACGAGTGCCGGAATATCGCTGCGTAAGCGTACGAGCCGGCCGGCCTCGGCCAGGTGCTCTTTACGCACGCCTCGAAACGCGGGGTCGTGACGAATCAGGTAGGCGAGCTCGGCCCCCTGCTGGACAAGGTTGCTCGACGCGAGGCCGTCGACCTTTTGGCGAAAGTCGGTAATGCCGAGCAGATCGCTGAGTATCTGACCCGAATCGTTGAAGCTAAGGGTCTGGTCAAAGTCTGAGACCACGAGGAAGTGCTTGGACGGTGCAGGCGGCATTGCGTGTTCCTTTGTTGTTATATCAACTACCGACGATCACGATAACAACCGGGCACGCCTGCGTCAACGACCAAAAAGACAAAAGCACAAAAATGTCGCGTATTTTGCGTTTACAACAACGTTGTCTGCCTGGTTAAGCTGCTATATCATTTGTGCGTGGCTCCCATAGAAAAATCCCCCAAGTACCAGAAAGTGTTCGACGCGCTGGCGAGTGAAATCGAATCCGGCCGGTTCAAAACAGGCGACCGGCTGCCAAGCGAGGCCGAGCTCGAGCGCACGTTCGGCGCCTCGAGAATTACCGTGGGACGAGCCGTCAGGGACCTGCAACTCGCGGGGCTGGTCGAGCGTCGGGCGGGATCCGGATCCTATGTCAAAGCGCGGAGCGTCACCGACGCACTCTCCTTCGGACTCCTGATACCTGATCTGGGAGAGACCGAAATCTTCGAGCCGATTTGTCAGGGCATGATGGCGTCGCCGCTCGCGCGACAGCATGCGCTGCTGTGGGGCAGCCTGCCGAGCGCGGCCGCGTCCAAGGAAGAACGCGCCTGGCAGTTATGCCGGCAGTATATCGATCGTCGCGTGTCGGGCGTCTTCTTCGCACCTCTCGAATTGACTCCGGGCAAAGACGCCGTCAACCGCAGGATCGCGCAAGCACTCGACGATACAGGTATTCCTCTCGTGCTGCTCGATCGCACCGTCGTCCCCTACCCTGACCGCGGTGTGCACGATCTGGTCGGCATCGACAACCGCCGCGCCGGCTATCGCATCACCGAACACCTGCTGCATCTGGGATCGCGGCAGATTGCATTCGTCGCGGTGCAGAATGCCGCGGCGACCGTGGAGGCTCGTGAAGCGGGGTACCGCGAGGCGCTGTACGCGTGGAACTCACCGATCAACCGTGAATTCGTGCATCGTCTCGATCCAACCGAGCTGGACAGCGTCCGCACGCTGATGGCGTCCAAACCAGAAGCCATCGTCTGCGCCAACGACTGGACAGCCGCGCGTCTGATGCGCTCGATCCTCGAGCTCGGTTATTCCATACCCGCGGACGTGAGACTGGTCGGAATCGACGACCTGGACTACGCGAATCTTCTGCCCGTCCCACTCACCACGTTGCGGCAACCGACACGCGAGATTGGTGCGGCCGCGTTCGCCGCGATGCTCGATCGGGTCAGTCGCCCCGAAACTCCTGTCCGCGACATTCTGCTGCAAACGCAATTGGTCGTGCGCCGCTCATGTGGCGCCTCTGTTGAGACTCCTGAGACGGCGCGCCGAGCTCAGTGAACCCGTAAACTGACAGCAAGAATGTTCCAGTCCTCGCGCGTCGCTCCGATGGCGGGCCGTCGGCGCGGGTCCATCACTACAATTGGGGCATGGCCGGTCGAGAGTGCTACCACTGCAAGCAGTGGGTCGAGGAAGGAGAGGAGCACGACTGCTGGACGACGACCGAAGCGGCGCTGACGCAGGATCTCTCGGAGGATTTACAGGACGCCTGGGAGCGGCTGCGCGAGACCGCCGTCACCTTTGGAGACCAGCGGATCTACGCCTCGGGCACGTGCATCATGTTTTCGCGCGAGTCGTGTTACTTCTTCGTCCGTCCGAAGAGGAGCTTCCTCGAAGTCTGCGTGTTCCTTGGCCGCGCGCTGAGGGCGCCGCAGGTGCGCCGGGCCGACCGCAAGTCGAAGACCAAGGTTGCCAATATCCTGAAGATCACGCATCGCGACGAAGTGGAACCGCCCGTCACCGACTGGCTTCACGAGGCGTACGAGCTGCCTGACGTGCTGGCCTCGAGGGCCGACGCGACACGCGTCACATCGAAGAGGAAACCGAGACCGAAGAAGAAAGCCGAGTCAAAGCGGCGGTAACCGCGAGCCGGCCCGCCGCCCTGGCCGTCACTCGCCGTCGTACGCCTGCTGCAACCGCTTCAGATCGAGCTTGTCCATCTGGAGCATGACGTTCATGACCCGCTTCGATTTCGCGGCGTCCTTGTCGCTCAGCATCCGGCCCAGCGCGTTCGGGACGATCTGCCACGACAGCCCGAACTTGTCCTTCAGCCAGCCGCACCGGCTGGGCGCGCCGCCACCCGCGATGAGCTTCGCCCACAGCTCATCGATTTCCTGTTGGATCTCGCACCCCACGAAGAACGAGATGGCTTCGGTGAACTTGAATTGCGGACCGGCGTTCAGCGCCATGAACGCCTGGCCTTCGAGCTCGAACTGTACGGACATCACCTTCCCTTGCGCGCGATTGACGGAGATGACCCTCGAGCGCTTGAAGATCGAGGCGTAGAAGTTCATGGCCTCTTCGGCTTGCGTGTCGAACCACAGAAACGGCGTAATTGTCGGCATCACTGGCTCCCTTCGAGGCTTGCCCGCCGTAGCCTTTGGCGAAGACGGGCTTGCGCGCCGTAGCCTTTGGCGAAGGCGGGTGCGGTGAGGCGTTTCCCCGCGTTTGTGAGTAGTCGGAGCTCAAGGCCGATTCTCGACATCGGGTCGGAAAAAAATGTCCGGCGGCCGTCGGCTCGAACGTCGACGAGCTGAAGCACCCGGCCCGCCGCCGCCCCGGCGTCACACAGCCGGGGCTTCGGCGAGGTCGCGCCATAGTTCCCTGTGATGCTGCCGAACGGCGGCGGAGACAATCGATGAGCGAGTTCGTTTTTCTTTTTCGGGCCACCGAGGCGGAACAGCGCGAAGCCATGGGCACGCCGGAGCGCGCGCAGCGGAGCCTGCAGGCGTGGCTGGCCTGGATACGCGACCTGGAAGCGAAGGGGCACCTGAAGAATCGGGGGCAGCCGCTCGAGCCCACCGGTAAGGTGGTCCGCGGCAAGAAGAAGGTGGTCACCGACGGCCCGTACGCAGAAGCCAAGGACCTCGTCTTAGGCTTCATCGTCATCGAGACGCGGAACCTGTCGGAAGCGGTGGAGCTCTCGAAGGGTTGCCCGATAGTCGAGGGCGGCGGATCGGTGGAGATTCGCCCAGTGAGGGAAATCGGGAAATTGACCCTGTAGTCTTCCGGTGGATCTGGACGAGCATCTCTTCCGGCGCGAGTCCGGGCGCATGATCGCCGCGCTCACGCGAATCTTCGGCGTGCACAACCTGGCGCTGGCCGAAGATGTCGTCCAGGATGAGCGTGAGGCTGGATCTCCTGAAGGCCCAGGAGTACCAGTCGGGCAACGTCATGCTTCGCTACGCGCGCTCGAACTAGGGGTTGAAGGGAAGAAGGGGAGAGTGCGGGTCGGTTCGGCGACCAGCGCTTGCGCTCTCCCACGCATCGGTCCCGGGCTGTGACGCGCACGCACTCGTCGTTTGGGAACGAGAACGCATACGGATTAGCCTCGGCGATGAGACCCGACATGATCTGCCAAGCGTTCGGAGGAGATCTGATTCACAAACCGACAGCCGTGGGGCGAGGCGCTGCGACAAATGACAGATGCGCGTGCGTGCCCGGCTCAACGCGCCGAAGCGACAGATCGGCGCCCAATTGAGTGCCAAGCAATCGGATGAGCCGCAGACCCAGAGTTCGACCATCTGCAACATCGTCGGGAAGGCCGACACCGTTGTCATGAACGCTGAACTCGCAATGGCGGTCGGGATTGCACAGGCCCCAGATCGTCAATTCGGGCGCACGTTCCGTGTGAAACGCATGCTTGAGGGCGTTCGTGATGAGCTCGTTCATGATCAGGCCACACGGAATCGCCTGTTCGATCGTGAGCTCGATCGGCTCCATTTCGACGTTGAGACGGACCGAGCCGGTGATCGGCGCATACGTGGTGAGCAGGTGCTCTGCGAGGCGGCGGACATAGCCTCCGAACTCGACAGCGCTCAAGTTCGTCGACCGATACAGAGAGTCATGGACCATCGCCATCGACTGCACGCGATCCTGGCTCTCGTGCAGGATACCGACCACCTGAGCGTCGCTGCTGTAGTTGGACTGCAGGTAAAACAAGCTCGAGATCACCGCGAGGTTGTTCTTGACGCGATGGTGCACCTCTCGAAGCAGCACCTCCTTTTCGTCCAAAGACGCGTGGATTTTGTCCTCGGCCGCCTTGCGCGCGGTGATGTCGTGGACGGTCGCGATCGCCCGAAGAAACCGCCCGTTGGCGTCGCGGATGGCTGACACCGTCTCGTGCACCCACACGCGCGAGCCATCACGCCGCAGGTAGCGCTTTTCGTTCTCGAACCGATCGACACGTCCGTCTGTCAACTGCTCGTTGACCTCGTCCATGCGCGGCCGATCCTCGGGCACCGTCAGGTCGCTCGGTGTCATGCGCAGCAGTTCGTCGCGCGAGTACCCCAGAATGTGACAGATGCGATCATTGGCGGCGACGAAACGAATGTTGTCGTCCACCTCAGCGATCCCGACTCCCGCGTGATCGAAAATCGCCCGGTGCCGAATCTCGCTGAGGCGCAACGCCTGCTCCGCGTGCTTGCGGCGGTTGACCAGATAGATGCCGACGGCTGCGGCGATGAGCGCGCTCGAAACCAACAGCATGAGCCGGACGGTCGCCCGGTCGGCCCGTGCCCTCGCCTGGGCGACTTGCCGCTGGGCGTCCGATTCGAAACTCATTTTCAGATTCGCGAGCGCCTGCCGTACATCGCTGTACCGCGCGGCACCCTCGTGCTCGTCAAGCGCCACTCCCTCGGGCAGGCTGCCTTCGAGAATGAGGCCGATCACGTCGTCGCGAACGCGAAGGAAGTGGTGCCACGCGGCGGCGACGGCGTCGAGGTGTTCCTTCGTTGGCGCGCCGGTGAAGATTGTCGCTTGGGTCTCCAGCAACCGTTCGACGCCGGCATCGATCGATCGCGACTGCTCGGCGTACTGAAGCTGCCGGTTTGCGTCGGATGTATGCAGCGCGTAGAGTACGATGCGCCGCACTTCCTGCATGTCGAACTGAAGCTCGTCGATCAACTCGAGCCCCTGGGCGAGCCGCTCGTACAACTGCTTCGCGTCGCTGGCAGACTGTCCGACGTCACGCGCGACGATTCGGCCCAGCGCGAGCACCGTCACCGCGATAACGGCCAGCAGGGCGAGTTCGCGATATTTGGCGCGGCGCATCAGCGTCCTCGCGCGCCGCGCCGCAACGGATAGCCTGGATTGGAGGGAAGCAGTCCGTCGATGCGCAGCACTTTCGTTCCTTCGACCTGATCCGCCGGCACGTAGCCAATTGCGCCTGGGGCGTTGAAGACGAACCGCAGCATCGCGCTTGCCGACATGATGGACCGCGGACCCCACCCAATCGATCCGCGAAAGGTCTGAAACAGGATGTGGTCGTCGTATTCCGCCTCCGACATGTCGCACACTCGCCGGATGGCCTCGCCTCGCTCCGGCTGTCCCTTGTCGCGCAACACGACCGTGATCCTTCGTCCGTTCGGCCATGTTTGCGTGTCGAACATGAAGATGCGACGCAACTCGCCAAGCGTCAGGCCGTCCACCGGGTTCGCCTGATTCACCACGATCGCCAGTGCGCCGGCTGGGTTTTCCTGATTGATCGACACCTCACGCGGACGGGCGCGCACTGCGGTTGCCAGCAACAGTGCACACATGCTCGCAATGAATACAACCCTCGTCATCGTCCGTCAGAACACGAAAACGAGCTGCGTCCGCACACCGTTGACGCCGTACTGGCCTGATTCGTCGGTCCGCTCGTATTGCGCCTTGAGACCGACCCACTTCACCGGATCGATGCGCAGGCCAACGATGTGGGCCTTGTAAGATCCGATAGCCCCGATGAACGGTGTGGCGGGATTGATGGCAAGACGATCGAAGCGATAATACGGTCTGAGCTTTCCCCACGCCTTCGACGCCTGGACGTATCCACCATCGTTGTGGTACGTCGAACCTTCAGTGACGTGCGTGAGTCTCAGCCACTCCGCCATCAACTCGGTCGATGGCGTCCGGTAGACGGCGTAGATCGCTGCTATGTGGTGGTCGACGGCGCTCGTCGCTGTCTGAAAAATCGTGTCGCGGTAGAACGACGTCCCGACTTCGAAGCCGCGCCACCTTTCCGGCCGATACGACACCCCGACGTTGGTCGACTTGGCGTCGTTCGCGTCCGGTCCTCTCTCGGTGGTTCCTTCCTCGGCGACAGGCGTCCAGACCCGTCCATTGGCGACTTCCGCCACGTAGCGCAGTGACGACCCGGTATGAGGCACGACGCCCCGCACCGTCACGCCAAGTTCGTGAATCGGCAGCACCCCACCATCGTCTTCGAACTTGAACACGCGCGGGCGCCCAATAGGTATCTCGAAATACGTCCCGTGGTGGAACGCCGCGTTGTAGAACCCGATCCCGCTGTGATACCGGCCAGCGGAGATGTTGAAGAAGTCGTTGAGGCGGAATGTCAGCTGCAACCGTTCCAGGTCGGTGACGACTTGGGTGTCGGGGCTATGGCCCTCCAGCACGATTTCGGCCAGCACGCTGACGCTCTCAGTAAGGTTCGACGTGACGAACAATGACAGCTGCCCCAGCGAGAACGAGTTCGGGACCTCGCGCAACTGGCTTGCAGCCCACTCCACAGTTCCGAAGGCGCGGAGCGTCGTCTCGGGGCCTGTCGCGCCTGGTAGTGGATGTTCCTGCTCGTGGCCGATCTGCGCGAAGACGCTCGACGGATACCCGATCACCCCGGAGGGGACGATCACGACGGAAACGAAAAGAAGAATGCAGGCGCTGCGCTGCGAATGGTCACGCACGGCGAAGTCTCATGTGGACGACCTTTGGCCATCGAGCGCGTCACGGATCGTGCGCAGCAGTTGCCGTCCCGTGAAGGGCTTCTGCAAGAACACAAAGGAATTGCGAGGGGTGACTTTTTCGAGGTCGGCGCCCTGCGCGTACCCCGACATGATCAGCACCTTGAGGTCCGGGCAGCGCGCCATCAATTCTGCCGCGAGAGCCGGTCCGTCCATCTGCGGCATGACCGCGTCGGTGAGGAGCAGGTCGATCTCGCGCGATACCGGCTCGGCGAGCAACAACGCCTCGCGCCCATCAGCCGCCGCGAGGACGGTGTACCCTTGCTGCCGCAGGGTCTGGCACGCGAAGCTCCGCACGTCGTCCTCGTCCTCGACAACCAGCACCGTTTCGGTGCCGCGTGGTAGCTCTTCGGTGTCGGGGGGCACCGGCTGCACGGCACTCTCGTACACACGCGGCAGGTAGATTGTGAACGTCGTTCCGCGCCCCACTTCGCTGTCCACCGAGACGTGCCCCCCTGCCTGCTTGACGGCGCCGTATACCGTCGCAAGGCCAAGGCCCGTTCCCTTACCGACTGCCTTCGTCGTAAAGAACGGCTCAAAAATCCTGGACTTCACGCCTGGGTCCATGCCGACCCCGGTATCGCAGACGGCGAGCATCACGTAATCGCCGGGGCGCAGTGCGGGCACGAGCTGCACGTCAGCATCCTCCAACGTGATATTTCTCGTCTTGAGAGTCAGCGCGCCGCCCACAGGCATCGCGTCGCGAGCATTGATCGCGAGATTGACGATGACCTGTTCGATCTGGCTGCGGTCCACGAGCACCGCGCCACAGGAAGGTTCAGAGACGAAACAGAAAGTGACGTCCTCGCCGATCAGCGGTCGCAACATCGACTCCATGTCGGCAACGATCTCGTGCAGGTTGGCAACGACAGGCCGGAGCACCTGCTGTCGAGTGAACGCTAAGAGCTGTTGCGCAATCGTCGAGCTTCGCTCGCCCGCTCGCATCAGCTTTTCAAGTCTCGGCCGCTGCACATCCTGCGGCGGCAATTCCGCGAGGATTAACCCGGCATAGCCGACAACGACGGTCATCATGTTGTTGATCTCGTGCGCGATGCCGCCCGCCAGACGGCCGAGCGCTTCCAGCCGCTCGAATTGCCGCAACCGCTCCTCGGCGTGCCTGACCCGCTCCTCGCTTTCACGCAAGCGTTGCTCGAGCACGTGTCTGTGCAGGGCCAACGCCATCGTCACCTTCAGCTCGCGCTCGTGAAACGGCTTCAGGATATAGCCGTAGGGCGAGACTCGCTTGGCGCGGTCGATCGTTCCGTCGTCGGAGTGAGCCGTCAGGAACACGACAGGAACGTTGCACCGATCGCTGATGGCCGCTGCGGCATCGATGCCGTCGATCGCGCCTTTCAGCCGCACATCCATGAGCACAAGGCTCAACATGGCAGCCTCGGCCTCGGCGCGAGCGATCGCCTCTTCGCCCGTTGCGACGGTCGCGACGACCTGGATCCCCATGCTGATCAGGCGCTCGCGCAGCTCCTCGGCGATGAGGATTTCATCCTCCGCGACCAGCACGCGCGAACCCGTCAACGATTCCGAATCCACGTCAGGAAGTTGAAGCGTTGCTGCAACCGACTCGGCGTTCATGGTCGGCCTCCTCGACCTGTCGCTCGTCAGTCGCCGCCGCGGACGCATGCGCCGGCGAGGCGAATGTCCTGACGGTGAGATCAGGCGCAGCCGCCCTCATACGAGTGATGGACTGAGACAACTGAGTGCATGGGTACATCGACGGTCAGAACGAGATGCGTCAACCGGTCCCGTTGCTCATTCTCGCAAGAGCCTCATCCTCGACGACAAGGATTCGGGCCGACTTCATGAGACCTCCCGGTCGAAAACAACCTTGAGGCGAGAGACGCGTCTACCAGCGTTGATGTGGGAGCGCGTGAGCGCTGTCGACTACCGCAACGGAAAGACGTCCGCAAAAACGGGACCAGACGAGCTTTCGGCCTCTCGAGTCGCACTGTGACCGGTGTCGTACCCAATTGACGGTGAGGGAAGGGGTGTCGGGGGTCGTAATCGCGCGGCCACCTTTCCCGCGTTCTGCCGAATGTGCGCAACACGCTACCGCGTCACGTTCGCGTCGAAGAGGAGCTCAAAGCCCACGGCGTAAGGCCGGAATGGAAGTCGTCCGACTGGACCGCTGACGCCGGCGTCTCAGCAACACTTCCGACGCATCAACCTGCACTGGCACGACCGCCGGCATCATGCTGAGCCCCGGACTATGCCGAGCAGTCGCGCGAACGAGGCGTCGGCCCATGCGTCAATCGTCACGACCGAGCGGTATGACGCCCAAATCTTCGAGGGCCTTCAGCGCGCGGCTTCACGCTTGGAAGCCGGCAAAACGTCCACATCCGCTTCACAGTTAGTTGAACTAGGTGTTGGGGGCTCGTCCGCAACGATCCGCTGGCGTGGACGTGTGGCTCTTGCGGCAAGGCGGCGACGCTCGTGCGTTGCGCTCACGAGACCGAAAGCAGTCCGTTCGTGTGCGCGGCGCACAAGAAGGCCCACGGCTGTTCGGACGCCATGTTCCTGCTTGTCGCCAACTCGCCAAGGCGGAGGTTCACGGTGTTGCCCGTCGCTCGAACGCGACGCGACCGCCGATGACCGTCAGGTCCGCCCGAATCGAGCGCAGCCGCTCCGCACGACACGTCAGCAGGTGATCGTCGAGCACGACGAAGTCGCCGAGCTTGCCCGGTTCGATTGAACCCATGTTCTTCTCGTCGAAGCTGAAACGGGCGGCGTCGCGTGTCATCATCCGCAACGCGTCCTGCCGCGAGACGCTCTCCGCACCGCTGACGACCCGGCCCGATTCAGTACGCCGGGTCGTGGCGGTGTAGAGCGTCAGGAACGGATTGAACGGATTCAACGCCTCGTTCGGGTCGAGTCCGAACATGTGATCCGTGTTGATCCCCACGTCGACTCCGGCCTCCCGCCACGTGCGTAGCCCGATGAAGTGCGCGAGGCGCTCGCGACCGAGGGCGTTCGACAAGGCATCGGCATCCTTGTAGTACCAGGCCGGCTGCGTGTCGACGAGCACGCCGAGGTTTGCGGCGCGCGCGGCTGTCTCGCGGTTGACGAAGTACGCGTGAAGCAGCGTATGGCGCCGGTCTGGAGCGGGCTGCTCTTTCTGCGCGGCCTCGATGGCATCGAGCACGACGTCCACGCCCGCGTCGCCGGTCACGTGCGCGACCATCTGCCACCCGAGCCGGTGGCCGATCGCGATCGCGGACGCAATCTGCTGCGGTGTGAGCGTCAGGAACCCCCGATAGCTCGGATCGTTCACCGCGTACAGCTGGCGTGCACCGAGCCCGTACGGCTCCCGCATGAACGATGTGCCGATCAGGATCCCGCCATCGGCCACGATCTTGAGCGGGCCGACCTTCAGCCATTCGTCCCCGCTGCCGAAGCGAAACGGCAGGCTGCCGATGAAGCGCTCGACATCAGCCGGATCGTCCGCGCGAGGGAGCCGGATCGTCACGGTCGCCCTCAGGCGCAAACGGTCCGCGCGCCGCAATGCCTCGTACGTCTGATATCCCTCGAGCGATGCGCCGCGTTCGATCACGCTCGTGATGCCGGCGGCGACGTACTGCTGGTGCACCTGCTCGAGCGCGTCGAGCGGGACCCCCGCCGACACGGGACTGAAGCGGGCGAGCAGGCTGCCGACGTTCCTCAGCAGACCGGTCGGCTCGCCGGCGTCGTCCTTCACGATCGCGCCGCCCGGCGGATCGGCCGAGTCGCGCCCGATGCCCGCCGCTCGAAGCGCCGCGCTGTTGAGCGAGAACGCATAAGCGCCGTCGACGACCACGGGATGCTCCCTCGCCGCGAGGTCCAGTTCCTGGCGCGTCGGGAACCGGTGCTCGCGCAGCCGGGTCGGATACACGCGCGGCGTCCAGATCCAGGTCTCCCGTGGCCGCCGCTGGGCCTCGTTGCGGATCCAGGCCTGCAGCTCACCGATCGATCGCAGGTTTCGGAACGGTTGCGTGACCTCCGCTTCCGCGACCCCGAGTGCGTGCACGTGCGTGTCGATGAGACCGGGGACGACGGTGCGCCCTCGGCCGTCGATCACACGCGTCTTGCTGCCGATATGCACGCGCACGTCTTCGTTCGATCCGACCGCGATGAACCGACCGTCGCGGACGGCCAGAGCGGTGGCCACGCTGAACCGGTCGTCGACGGTCAGGACCCTGCCGCCGAGCAGCACGAGATCGGCCGGGAGGGCGGCATTCTGCGTCGCCAAACCCGGGGTCCCCAACGCGCACACTTGCGTGTTGGGGTGGAGAGCCGGGCCAAGCGCCGCGATCAGCAGGAGGACGACAGCACAGCGTCTCAGCATCGCATCCACTCCTCGAGGTTCGCCGCGACGAACTCGTCATCTGCCAGATGAGGGTACGCCCGGCAGACGCGATCGATTTCGGCGGCCTGTCCGACGCTGAGCGTTTCGCGGGGATCCAGACATCGCGCGCTCGCCAGCAGTCCCTGGCGACGCAACACCTCCTGAATACCCGCGATACACCCGGCGAAGCCGTGGGCAGCGTCGAAGAACGCAGCGTTGGCGTCCGTGATCTCGACGCCCCGCTGCAAGAGGCTCGCCGGCACCTGCCCTGCGCACGCCGCCGCGTGGCACTCCCCAAGCAGCGCCACCGCGCCTCGCGTCCACACCGCCCAGTGGCCCAGCAGGCCGCCCACAATCCGGCGCTCGGACGCCGCGCCGTTCTGCCCGAACCGGAACCTCGTCACCAGGTCGCTCACGATGGCGTCGTCATTTCCGGTGTAGAGCGCAATGTCGTCGCGGCCCGCGTCGATCACCGCCCGGACGACGTCGAGGGTTTGATAGCGGTTGAACGGGGCGATCTTGATCGCCACCACTGCGGGAATCTCCGCAAAGCGGCGCCAGAACGCGTAGGAGAGCACGCGGCCGCCGACCGAGGGCTGCAGGTAGAAACCGACGAGTGGAATGCATGCGCCGACTGCCTCGCAGTGCGCGATGAGTGTCGCATCGTGCGAATCCTGGAGCGCCGCGACGCTGAGCAGCCCCGCATCGTAGCCGAGCTGCGCCAGCAGGTCCGCTTCGCCGAGCGCCTGATCCGTGGTCCCGCAGATACCGCCGATGCGGATCAGCGGCTCGCCGCGGCGGGCGTCCGCTCGATCCATTTCCTCACGCGCGAGCGACAGCACCGGCTCGAAGAGGCCGACGCCGGGATCGCGAATGGCGAACTGCGTCGTGTGCACGCCGACCGCTAGTCCGCCGGCCCCTGCAGCCACGTAGTAGCGTGTCAGTGCGCGCTGCCGGCGCTCGTCGAGCCGGCCGTTGCCGTCAAGGGCAAGCGGATGCGCAGGAATGACCCTGCCATCCTGGAGCGCATCGAGAACGTTGCGCTGCATCGGATGTGAAATCAGAAACGGCCGGTGCGCGACTCGAAGTGCGTCGGCTTGCCGAGGCTCTCGCCGCCCCGCTGGATCCAGTCGGCAGTCCACGCCAGCAGCCGCGCGGCATCCACCCGAGGCGCCCCGAGCAGCGCCCGCGCGCGCGCGCCGTTGCTCAAGACAGCGTCTTTCGTTTCGCGGCCGGTAAACGAGACGTCGACACCCAGGAGCCGCGCCAGCTCGATGCAGGTCGCGCGCACGCTCAGCTCTTCAGGACCGGCCAGGTTCACGATCAACGGCGGCGACGATGTGTGGGCCAGCGCGGCGAGCGCCATCGCGTTCGCGTCGGCCTGCCAGATCACGTTGAAGTATCCCATGGTCAGGTCGATCGGCTCGCGCCGGAACACGCGGCCCGCGAGATCGATCAGCACGCCATAACGCATCTCGGCGGCGTAATTGAGCCGCAGGATCGCGACTGGCGTGCCGTGGGCGCGACTGAAATACTCAAACAAGCGTTCGCGGCCGAGACAGCTCATCGCGTACTCGCCAACTGGGGCGGGTGCATCCTCCTCCCGCGACCCGCCCTGGCCGCTCGGTGTGAGACCGTACACGTTTCCCGTCGAGAACGCCACGATTCGGCTCGTCCGGTAGCGGCGGCAGATGAGCGCGGGGAGGTGCGCGTTCATGGCCCACGTGAACGACTCGTCACCTGTCGACCCGAACTTCCGGCCGGCCATGAAGATCACATTCCGCGCGTCGGGCAGCCGCGCGAGCGCGTCTTCGTCCAGCAGGTCGCAGCGCATCGTCTCGATGCCATGTAGATCGAGCGCATGCTGCTGCCCCGGCGACGAGAAGCGGGACACCCCAATCACACGGCCGGACACGCCGGCAGCGTCCATCGCGCGTCGAGCCATGCGCGCGAGCGTGGGTCCAATCTTGCCGGTCACGCCAAGCACCACGAGGTCGCCGTCAACACATCGCACGGCGTCAATCGCGACGGTCGACGGCTCGCTCAGGAGCTCCTCGAGATGGCGGACGTCGCGGATCGCGGTCGGAAGCTCCACCGCAGCCTATTATGGTGCCGTCCCCGATGTCATCACTTGCCGGCGTGTTGATCCGCGAGATGAGCCTGGCCGACATTCCCGCCGGGCTCGGCCTTTGCCGCGCGAGCCGTTGGAACCAGACCGAGCGCGACTGGCAGCACTTCCTGATGACCGCTCCCCACGGCGCACTCGTCGCAGTCGAAAACGGGCTGGTGATTGGAACCGTCGCGACCCTGCCCTACGGCTCGTTCGCGTGGATCTCCATGGTGCTCGTCGACCCGGCCGCGCGGGGCAGAGGCGTCGGCACGTTGCTGCTCCATCGAGGCCTCGCGCTCGTGCCGGAGGCGGCGGCGGCTCGGCTCGATGCGACGCCAGCGGGTGAAGTGCTCTATCGAAAGCTCGGTTTCGTCGCGGAATACGGCCTCGCCCGGCTCTTCCTCGACGTGAGACGGTGTGGCCTGGCGTCCACGCCGGGTGTACGACCGCTCGCGTG
>Ga0209237_1001455_pt1 | contig 14034 bp, 12 predicted proteins | sample GraSoi013_1_40cm_2_FD_185820 | JGI IMG/M metagenome (GOLD analysis project Ga0209237, IMG submission 185820) | Grasslands soil microbial communities from the Angelo Coastal Reserve, California, USA - Sample 10_02_2013_1_40cm (SPAdes) (version 2) | ecosystem: Environmental > Terrestrial > Soil >... | reverse complement strand
AAGATCGTGCCATAGTATGCACGGAAGTCAAAATCGTCGGGATTGTGACCTTGGAGAACCGAGCCTGTCATGATCAGGTGGAACAAATCGCGGCATCTGTGCCAGAGTACTGTTCCGCGTCTGCCTCCATAGTCTTTGAACGCGGCATCGCCTTGTTTTTCAAAGGGAAGCGTTACGTTGTCGCGCCACCAGAAGAGGCTGTACCTTTCGAGATAGGTTGGATGGCTGATTGGGAAGATTTCCCGGGCTTCCGCATAGAGTACGAATAGGAGTCGGTAAAGGATGATGAACACTTCGGACCTGATCCGTTCCAAGGTGTCGATGTCTCGACGAAGTCCGTTCGAGCTGCGACCAAGTAGCCCTTCCGACAATGCCCGCAAAGCCTCGAACGCATTCTTCCCAATGTCAGCTTGGAGGCTGACCGTATACCGATCGAATGCGCCTGAAACTCTCGCCAACACATCGAGGTCACTTTCCGCATCACCTACGCTAATCTCCGAAAGGAGTTCAACGAAGCTATGCGGGACGAGGCCATCCGGAGCAACGTCGATTGTGATGTGCCGGATTCCTTCCGCCAGGGATGCCGTTGATTTCCGGTGTTCAAGCGATGCACTGCTCCAAAGCCATCGCATGCCACCGCTCGTGTGCATGGTGACCAAGGCGAGGCCGTTGTAGTCGACTAGAATTCGACGGGCAACCGCATGCCAGGTTTTGGAAGAGGTGCGGTCGGAAACGAGGATGGATGCAACTCGGAACCCCGATTTTTCTGCGACGAACCTTGCATCCACGACGGATCCTGTCCACTCCTCTGGCCATCGGGACGTGTCGATTGCTGCTCGCTGTGTGTGGTCGAACCCCAGATGCTCAATTAGGAGTGGGCGTGGGTCGGCTGCAACGGCCAGTTCTTTCAAGGCTTGTGCAAACTTGCCTTTCTCTCTTTTCATCCCTTTCTTACCGCCTTGATCACTTCCTCGACCACGGAATCAGGAACGAACCGGGCATAAATCACCCGCGGCACATCCGTAATCGGAAGAGTAGAAGTCCCGCCTGTCCTTGAGCCGAGGTCGTAAGTGATATAGATCTCACGAAGCCGCTCAATCCAACGCTGGAGAGACGTTTTCGCATCGCCTTCACTTCGCCGGAGTCGCCGCAGTTCCTTTCTCGCAGCCGGCAGGGTGATCGGCCGTTGATACGCTTCAAAGAGTTTGCCGAGTTCCGATCTGTCTTGCTTACTCTTGGCTGCGTCCCGTCCTCGAGCTATTTGCTCCGTAGCCCATCTTTGTTCCGGGGGGAGAGAGGCTCCCCGATCCTTGCGCGCGACTAGCTCGCGTTGGGCATTCTTGAATTCCTCGAACGCGGCCAAGACGAGTTGGTTGGCCTCGGGCGGTTTGGGTTCGGGAGGCATGTCTACCGCGTGCTTGAGGAGCTTCATAGCAGTGTCCCAGTCAATGCGTACCGCCTTCTGGCCCGCTCGGACAGCGAAATGGTCCTGCACAATTCCAAGCTGGCACGTGACGAGCGCCCCCCACTCACCCGCTCGGGTTGGTGGGGATCCGGCCCGGATTCCCGCCGGCATCTCTAGAAGGCTTTGCCAGTACTCGGGATCCGATTTCATGAGCCCACGCAATTCTTGCTCGACTTGATCCAGCCCGACGATCCCCCCCTCATCCCCCTCGACCAGCTCGAGCCGTTGGTAGATCGCATACATCGCTGTCTCGTTGAGCTGCTCATCAGGGTGCAGGATCTTGTTATCCTCACCAATGATACGATGGATTTCCTGGATCCTTTCCCGGAGCCGGTGCTCCAAATTGAGATGCGTTTCAATTTCCCTGGCCGGTAGGAAGTTGTCTACTTCAACCGTCATAGGTTCATGCGCTAAGCGGTCGACTCGGCCTATTCGCTGGATCAGCCGGGTTGGGTTCCAATGAAGGTCATAGTTCATCACGACAGTTGCATCCTGCAGATTCATCCCCTCGGCGAGAATGTCTGTTGAAATCAAAAGGTTCAACTCCGTCTCCCCTGTTGGAAGCCCTTGGTTGTACGTGGGACTGAACCTTCGAACGATGCGTTCGATCGTTCTTCCTTCTCGGATATCTCCGTGAACGACCGCCTTCGCCCGCCGCGTCTTGAGAAATGAGCCGAGGTATCGCGCGGTGTCCGCGTACTCGGTGAACACGATGATCTTTTTCTTTGGATCGACCGCCCCAATGAGGGATTCGAGCTTAGCGAGCTTGTCGTCGATCTTGGGGCTGGGTGGCAAAAGGAGATGGTGGATTCGGTCGAAGGTCGAGAGGTCCTTTGTGAGGTCTTGCTTCAGTCGCTCTACTTCAAAGTCCCCGATCCAGTACTGGGTTGACTGTTGAGAGACCTCCTCCAAGAGGGCGTCCAAGTCTGCCCCCGTGGCGCCGCCCTCCCGAGCTGCGTCGTAGAGGAGCTTCTGCTGATCCTCGCCAGCCGGTATGAGCCCCGCATTGAGCGCCGCCAAGAACAGATTGTAGACGTTGACCAGATTCTCGATGGTTTTGCGGAACGCTTCGACAGATGATTCCATGCGCTTAAGCAGAATTTTTCGTATCAAACCGAGAAGCTGAGGGCCGACGCGGTTTAGGGAAGAATAAGCTGGCTTCGTCCGCGCCCGAGGACTGAGGTAGTGGTACAGGCTGTACCGGGCGAGTGTGAGGTGCTGGCGCGAAATCAGAGAAAGGATGACATCGTAGTGGCCACCGTAGGTTCTGTCGACATCGTACGAAATTGTGCGAAGGTCGCGATTCGGGAAGTACCAGTTGTCATGGTTGATTTCGAGACACATTCTTCCTTTCGTATCTCGAACGCCGTAGTGTTCGAGAACGAACTTGCGTGTTCGCCGAATCATGATGTGGGTAAGGAGGTCCGCCAAGTTCGCCTCCCCTTTCTCCACGCTTCTGAAGAACACCTTGAGATTCGGCTCCGGGATCGGAATGTGAGTGTCGTCTCCTTCATGAAAGAGCCGTATCTGATTGTATACGTCCTCTGGACTGTTCGAGAGCGGCGTGGCGGTGACCAGGATCGCAGCCCGATTCTGGGCCTGCATGTAGCTGTAGAGCTTCTCGTACTGCATCGTGTCCGGATGACGGAAGTTGTGACTCTCGTCTACCAGGACGAGGTCACGATCTCGGTATTCAATTTCGCCAAGGAGATTGAAGTCCGGTTGGCGGAGCATTCCGTGACTTAGGACTCGTGCGTTTACCTCGAATCTGCCGCAGAAGTCTCTCCACATGCTTTCAAGATGCGGGGGGCAGACGACGAGAGGACGGTACCCTTCTCGTTCCAGCGTCCGGAGTAGGGCAGCACCGATGTATGTCTTGCCCAGACCGACTACATCTCCGAGGACTGCACCGTTGAAACGGCGTACTTTGTGGATCGCCTGGCGGAGAGCCAGGAGCTGGAATTCGAAGAGCTGAGGAAATTCAGAGGGGAGCATTCCCTCCAAGCTCTCGTCAACTTCGAATCGGTCCCGAACTCGTTCAAAGAGAGCCTTGTTATAGATGTCTCTAGGAGTATAGGCATAGTCCCCTGCCCATGAGTGCTCCAGCAGGCCAAGAAACTCCTTGCTGAAAGGTTCGGACTCCTCCCAGCGAGCCTCGAACCACTCGCAGAGTTTGTTGAAGTCTGCTGGGTGAACGGTCCGGAGGTTGAGTTCCGAGTTATGAACTAGACCCGAGACCGATAGATTCGAGGATCCGACGATCGCTGATCCTGGTAGCGGAACTGGGTTGACATAGTGGAAGATGTAGCACTTGGCATGCAAACTGCCCCTGACATAGATCCGGACGTCCAGTCTCCCTTGTCGGATGAGGTCAGCAAGTCCCTTTACGGTACTCTCAGACTGCTCCGCCGGTTCGAGGATCTCCAGCGACTCTTGCAATTCTCGTCGTCCTTCGGCTACCTTTGCCTTTTTCGCATCCTGATTGAGAATGCGCCGCTGGTCAAGTTCACTCCGGGCCAGTTCGAGGCTTCGATAGCCGGCTAATATTGACTCTACCGTCTCCTGATTTGTTGTCCCACTCATCAGGACCCTGAGCTTGGGAACCCTGCCGACTTCTTCGTGGATGGCACGGTAACCACTGATGAAGAAGTAGCCGAGCGCGAAATCCGCCGCGTTGCAGTTGGGAAGGACTCTCTGGAGCTCTGAACGCATCGTAACTTCTTGGTTGTCGATGACGTTATGCTCCAACGCCGGTCGGTACGACCCAAGGGAGTATTAGGCCTTGTCGCGAGGATTCTCCAACTTGAAGTCGGTGTGGAACATCATGGACATGTGGGGCGGGTCCACTCTCGGTTATGCGACCGTCTTATCCAAGCCAAAAAGAGGTCATGCGGATTACGATGTCGCCGAAACCGATCGTTGCTTCCATCCGATTCACGCACCTCGCCTGATTGACAAATATTAACGCAGTGTAGCCGCCCGTTAGACGGAGGCGGGACTTGAAGGGTGGCGTGGAACAGAGCACGCACACGACCCCGCGGCAGGGTGCGTACCCATGGAGCGAGCTAGAATTAGGGTGTAAGCGCGACTTATCAGGTCTTTGCCTTCGAATTCAACCTTCTGGTGATGTCTTCCGCTCTAAATCGATCGATTTTCGTGGTTGTGATTGCGTCACTCATGTCCAAATCTCTGAGGAAAACCCACGAGCCCTCTGAAAAGAACCGCGGATTCCCTAGCTCGATGCATATCCAATCTCCGTCCCTACCCCTGCATCTCGGATACCGAGAACTTCTCGAGCTCGGCGTATCATTGCCTCCAGCGTCGGCGCACCGTTTGCAGTTCCATATGTCTGCCACGCCTTCTCGATTTCCAGAACGTGTTTCTCCTGAAAGAAGGCATATCCAACGATGGAGCCCGATTCCGCTCGCTTGAAGAAAAACGGGGCTTCGGGATCGAGCACCGGCCGTGACTTCCTTCCTGTCCAAAAGTTGACCAATTGCGTTTTGGGCGAGCTCTCGAGGTAGTCAAGCCACTCCTTCGATGTGTGGTAAATTTGTGCCTGAGTATACACTCAGCAGATCTCCAGGAGCCCACCTTGCGAACTGCCAAGGGTTGTCTCGGCCTGGCAACGGGGCAGATGATCGTGCGATACAGGAGCTAGGAGTTGCCTGGTACCTCCCCCGCTATCCTATTCACCAAATAGCCCTCGATAATCCCGGTATAATGCCCCATCGCCCCACGGCCCATTATGGCCACAAACTTCTGTGTCTCGCCTGTGTGAACCGATGCTTGACCACCCCTGTATGCATTCATCCATCCGAGCTGCTCATGGAAGACTTCACGCCCGGTACGCAGAATGGGCTGGAACCTAACGAACCGCCTGATGATAATCTGCCCCAATGTGCCGAGATCAGTGTAGCTGAGCTTCTGTCGATCGGTAATCTTGGCGGTTTCGAGGCCGCGCTTGCTGATGGTATCGGAGATCTTCGTACGGAATTCGTCCGGAATACCCTGCCTGTACCAGTTATCCCCCAGCTCATCCCGCAGGACAAGCGCTACGAGGTCCTGTAGGAGGGCTTCGAACCTAGTTACCGGAAGCCCAGTTTCCTTCTTGAGGTGCACGACATGAAAGTCAGGATTTGCAGTTTTGACTCGAGCCTCGAGCTCAGCCGCAAATGAGACCTGTTGTCCTTTGCTACTGGATCTGCGCATTGTGGATCGTTCATCATCAGTTAGGGCAGCGACATCTCCGAGGGCCACCCTGAGGTTTCCTTCAACCTTGTCGCGCAGTTTGTTGATGGATGCGGCTGTTAGAACAGGTTTTCCGCCCTCCAAGAACGGCTCCACACTGGCGTTACGAAGGAGAGCATCAAAGAGGAACAACATTGCACTCACCCCGTTGTTGGTACAAAGGTACCCCTCGCGACCTCGATCCCAATCTCCCATTGTCCTTTGGTCGAAATTGCGAACTGTGCTGAAATACCAAACAAGCAAGTCCACGGAGTTCTGTACTACGGCATCGTCGAACGTTTCCTCGCCACCATTGAGAATCGGGAGAATGCTCGTACTCTCGATTGCTGTGCACAGCGCAGTCATCTTCAGCGGAAGCCCAATCTTTCGCGTTTCGCTAGGCACGATTATCTTGCCCTTCAGCGGCGAGTCCTCCCGTCGGTTTAGACCCTTCACTACTTGGGAGATTGCAGACTGATAGGAACCCCCGAAGTACTCGTGGAGGTCCCAGAGGATGTTGCTGTCTACTTTCTTCTGCTTGCTATTAATATCGACGAACAAACGGCCTTGCTCATTTGGATCAAGTTTTTCGAAGGCTAGAACTGGGATGAGCTGGGGAGTGCCTGCGAGGTTAGAGTAACCGAACAGCCTGTGCTGGCCATCGATTATGGTTATGGAGCCGTACTCTGCGGGCAAAGAGAGTAGTACCGACTTCAGATTCAGTGGTTCGAAGTTCTTCAGCGGTTTGACCTTGGGTTTCTTCGTAAATGAGACCACGAGGTTGTTCGGGAAGAATCGATTTCCGGGGGCTAGATATCGTTGGATCTCTCGGAGCTTTCGTGGAATGAGCATGCGCTGGTATAGGATTTTTGCACGTTCCGACTCGCTCGGAGACCGTTTTCCGTGAGGGCGCAGACGCGGAACATTTGCAAGCGGTAATAGTTTCTGCGGATCTGCGACGAAATAGTAAAACGTGTATTTTCCCAGCTGTCCAGTGATTGCCGGGGTTCTCCGTGACCATCGGATTGCCTGTTTTTTTGGCCCGTAGATGTCCGCGAATAGCTGAAATTTTGCAGCCTCGCCGACCAGCTTTGCAGCCTGAAGGTATTCCGACAAATCATCGTAGTCGAGAAGCGATATTCCGAACCGGTCGGCATCATCTCGGTTACGGTCACCTAGAGCAACGTTCTTGGTCCAGACCACGAAACTGACCGGACAATCTCCATATTCTCTTCGTAGAACCTTGGCAATCCGAGGCCGCTGCTCATGGATTTCGGAGAGATTCTTTCGGTCCAAGCCCACGTTTTCGGTTTGGGATGCTTTGCACTCAATGACTAATATCTCTTTCTGCCACCGGGCTAGGACGTCGATCTGCTTCGATTGAGAGCCGTATCCCTCGGGGGTTACGTCCAAACGAAAGAGACCCTCGTTCAGCTCGGCGAACCCCATCTTGTCCAGAAGCAACCAAACCTCATTCTCGAAAAATGTTCCGATGTCGATCGAATGCTTTTTGTTAGCGCGCGTCCTCGCGCGACGCTCACGAGCCCTCCGCGGATCGCCCAGTTTGAGCAACCGCTCGGCGAATGACATCTAGGTGTTCGCGCAGGCATTCGGCGCGGGCTATAGATCTCTATCGACGGATCGTTCCGTTGAGAACGGAGAGGCATCCCACGGCTCGGAAGACGAAGCGCCGCGGTCGCTGAATCACCCCGCCAAGGTCCTCAACTCATCCTAGTGAGAGTTGACATTTCCCAGCAAATTTGCAGCGTTCATTCAAGTCCGTGTCATTCTTAAATACTAGCAAGGTAAGCCCGTTAGCAAGGGGGAAATCAGTTGCGTCCGAAGAACATCGCTGTTGGAGAGCTTGTCGTGAGCCCGTTGAACGTGAGAGAAGACATCGGAGACATTCAGTCCTTGGCGGAATCGATCCGGGACGATGGTCTCCTACATCCGTTGACGGTTCGGCCTTACGGGGATCAGTACGAGATTGTTGCAGGACGTCGGCGATACGAAGGGTGCAAGCTGATCGGAATGAAAGTCATTCCATGCAACGTGGCGGAAGAAATGGACGATCGACGCGCGGTCCTCACGAGCCTCAAGGAGAACATGCGCCGAGGTGATCTCACCGCGGCGGAGAAGAAACGGGGAATCGAAAAGCTTCTCCACATGAATGGAGGCGACACGCCGAGCAACCGACGTAAGACAGCGACTTCCTTGAACATCTCCATGGCGCAGCTGAAAGAAGCGATTGAGGTTGGCGAGTGGGCGGAGACGCTTGAACCGCACAATATCGCCGTCCGGGCGCCGCGGCGCGGAGAAGCCCTCGGAAGAACCATTGTCCCGACCTCGGCGGCCAAGACGCTGATGAAGACACTCAAAGTCTCGAACGTGAGAGAGGTCCTCGGTGGACTCCCGAAAGACGACCGGAAGAAGTTCGAGGCGGAGGTCATCCGGGAAGCCGTAGCCTTGAAAGGACCCAGGCGCAAGGAGTTCCTCAAGTTGTTCGAGAAGGATCCGCTCCGGCCCGCGGCAGAAATCAAGCGAGAAGTATTGGCACCGGGGCCCTCACAGCCGGTACTGATGACGATTCCAGTCCGGGTCGAGAACGCGCTCTACACGCCGCTTAGGCAATTCGCGCTGGACAACAACCTCGGTGATCGTGTTGCCCTCGCCGCCAAGAGTTTGATTTCCGAGGGACTAGCCGCCAAAGGATACATCAAGCTGGCTAGTGAGGGCCCGACGACGTAGAATGGTTGAAGTACGACCTACCTTCGTTCAGGTTTGCGGCGAAGAGTGGGGCGTGAACCGCGACCTCGTCCTCCTCCCTCGCATCAAGCTCGACTTCTTGAGCGCTGACAATTCACAGTATCGCACGGGACAAGTAGCAGTGAAACTGAAATACGGGGAACCGGCATTCGGAGCGTAAGAGTGGATGAGAGGTCCTCAGGTTGGTCTCATCGACTCATTGAACACGGCCAGGATGTGGCCTTCAAATCACCGTCGAGGATCAACCCTCTCCCAGGCTCGCCAGGCTCTGTGGCTACCCCGACTTCTCGATGTCCGTAGAATCTGTAGAGTGGCGCCATCAGTACGGAAACTTGGCCAAATTCACCCATATCCGGCCAAGATGATGGGGGAGATATCAGCCTCAGTGCTGCTCGAGATGCGGCACCGGACGAGAAGTGCATCCTTACTCGACATGATGTGCGGCACGGGGACCAGCCTCATGCATGGCCGAATTTTGGGATGGCGGACCGTTGGGCTTGATATCAATGCACTTGCGGTGTTGATATCCAGGGTTAAGACAGAGGATTACACACGCGAAAGCCTTGCCGGACTTTCTGAGTCATTCACTTCGGCGTTCAAGCAGGTAGGCTCGTCCGACTGGAAACAAGTCCTTGAAAGCTCTGAATACGCATCAATTGACTCGTGGTACTGTCCGGGGGTCCTTAAGACCCTCGCCAAGGTGCGTGTTGCGGTGGACCAAACAGCCACTTCGCCTCGATACAAACGCATTTTGAGGCTCTGCCTGGCGCGAACCGCCCGAATCGTGTCGAAAGCAGATCCCGAGGTCATGCCACCAACCATTTCTAAGCGGTGGAGACGGTCGTTCGCTTACAGGCGGCATCCTGATGTAATGAGTGTGTTCGGAGGCTCACTAATTCGAATGGTAGAATCGCTCGTTTCCTCTCTGGGCAGTTATCTGGGCCCAAAATCGGAAGTCTTGCAGAAGGACGCCCGACACACCGGTCTGCCAGCGCATTCTTTCGACCTTTGCTTCTTCTCACCCCCCTACTTCACTGCCCATGACTATGTGCGTTCAACGAAGCTGGAGATGCTAGTTGCTGGCCTTGTTACTCTGGAGGATCTCGGGGGACTTCGAGATTTGGCCATCGGAGGTATGCGTGCTGGCGTCAGGTCGACGGCGCCCGTTCCGCGACTCGGAATCGTCGAATGTGATAGGTTCCTCCGTCGGCTTCATCTCAAGAGCACAGAACGAGCTCACCACTTGAAGTCTTATCTCGATGGGATGCAGCACGTTCTCGCTGAGGCTAAGCGCGTTGTCAACCCTCGGGGCAGTCTAATCCTAGTGGTTGGGGACGGAACATCGCAGGGGATCCACGTCCCCCTGGCCAGACTTTTGCATCGAGTCGCCGCGGAAGAAGGATTCACGCTTGTGAAGCGTCCAATACGGAGCCATATCGTTTCTCGAGGTTTCATGACCAAGCGAAATTCGACTGCTGGCGTGATAGAAAGCGAATGGATTTTATCACTGAAACCAGCGGTGTAAAACGATGTTCTTTGTCGCCCTTCTCGAGGCCCTAGGAGAGCGCTTACAAAAGGGGCTCGGCACTCCTCTCGATGTGCCGGTGTACCTCCGAGGCTACGATCCCGGAACTTGGGTCCCTCCTGAACTAGCTGAATGGAAAATTGCGGTGTCCGATCTGGCTTTTGATGTTTGCCGTACGCACCGGAACTTGTATCTGTCCAAGGTTCAACACGCCGACACACCTGGCGACGCCGGACGTGTTGAGGGTCGGGCAATCGAGCAAGTCCTCTTCGAACTCCACAGGGCTGTCAGGCAGCATGTGCAAGACAGTTCTGTGGGCGACCTAGGCCTTTTCGACCTGATGGATCATCTGGCTGGGAGTGAGGATAATTTGGTCAATCGAGCGGTCGGAAATGCCGTCCAGCGGTCGCGCCAAATCGACATCGACCTTCTCGACAGAGAAGTCCTGGCAAAGAGGCTTAAGCGGCTCCTGAGGGTTGAAGGCATTTGTGCATCCGCAATGCTTCATCACAGAATTTCCCGCCTACCCGAACCCAAGATTTTCGAGTACTTTCAAACCGCCATGGAGTGCGCCCTCGAACCGACCTTTGATGCACCACAACTAGGCCTTCGAAGTCCGATAAAGCCTGATTTCGCCTTTTTGGGCGTCCCCGGTGATATCAAGACAGGTGAGTGGCACGGATTCCTCCGCTTGGCTGTTGTGAGCTATGTCCTCGCTTGGGAGGCGGACCGACAATTTCCCCTTCATGGCGGGATTCTCCATCATATCCGATTTCAGGAGGGATCGCTAGTACCTTTGCACTATGAGACAACATATCTTCCGGCGACAGTCGAACTTCGAACGCTCTTCGTCCAGAAACGAGACCAGAAGCTGGCGGTACTTCGTGATCGAAGTGACCCAGGCAAGCCGGAAAAGAAGTCTTGCATCGAAAACGGGTGCCCATACATACCAGTTTGCTGGGAGGCTGTATGAAGTCAGCTTCTTTGCCTTCAATCAAGTTGAGACCTGACCTCCTGCCCAAGGTTTTGGAAATCATCTCTAAGAACGAGGTAAACCGCAAAGCGATGGACGCCGAGATTCACGAGCTATTCCGGGAAGCAAGCGGCCGATCAAGACCTCCCTCAGTAAGAAATGCGTCCCGTGCCGTTACGTATCCGTCTCTAAGAAGGCTCGGCCTTCTCTTTGGTGAGGGAACGAACATCCACCTTACCGCGACAGGCTTACGACTGTTGCATGCGAACGAGGAGGGCAGGGTCAGTTACGAACGTGAACTTGCTCGCCATCTTGTGCGATGGGATCTCGATGGGCCCAGCCTTCTGGGCGAAAAAGGGCTGCTTGCGGGTCAAACACTGTTGTCCGACTTAGCTCGAGCCTTTTCCGACAGCATGCCATATGGCATCGCTGAGGATCGCCTGTCGAGACTTCTGCCGTTCTATGAAACGGCGGGGCTTATCAATAGGATTGGGCCCGGGTTTGTGAGGAATGCTGGACAGGTCCAAGCTGCCAAGGCTCCAAATTCGCTCCCTCCGCCAGCCGCGGCCGAGTTCGTCGAAGCCTTACTCAATGAGTACGATAGTCTCATACGAAGCAGGTCATCTCCCATTGTGCCGATTCCCTTGATCGAACGCGCGATGACCGAGCGGTTTGGAGGTCGTCTGTGGGCAGATGAGTTCCGGACTCTGCTCTCCAAACTCCCTCAGGAGACCGAGGCGTATCTGCTTCACTTTAGTCAACCAATGTCTCGAGAACCCCTAGGAATCAGGATTCGAGGAAAATACTTCTATTACGTCCAAATTCATCGTAGGCGATAAAATGCGCTTCGGCCTGAAAAGCAATCCATTCGAATGGGCCTCCCAGGAGCATAGGATGGTGGATCGAGACACTGAATGGAAGGAGATAATACGAATTCTGAGGTCCGCGATTCTGGAGACAGACATATGCCGTTTTGTCCTGATTTTCGGAGACTATGGAATGGGTAAGTCGTTCATCCTCACCGAGATCTATCGTAAAGCCAATCAAACGCGCGGCGTGCTCGCTGTGCGGGATGTCATAGCTCAGCGACCGATGCCGACCCGCTCGCTGATCCAAGGAACACGAGAGGCCGAGTTACATCTCTCGAAACATAATCGTTGGGCTTGGCCCCCTCAAAGTAGTAGAGCTCATTAACAAAGCAAAAGATTCCAAATCCAAGGGAAAGTTTGGATCAATTTTCAAGTTAATTGGAGAAGGGAGCGATGACGCATGGAGGTTCCTGACGGGCGATCGTCTAACAAGGAAAGAACTTGAGGACCTAGGTGTCAAGGAGCCTCTCCGCACTCCCGATGCGATGGTCGCTGCCCTCTTCGAGGTTCTTCGCCTGGTGAAGCGGGCCGACTATAGCACTCTTCTGGTCCTTGTCGATGAATTTGAGTTTGTACGTGCCCAGCTCGGGGACAAGGCTGTCGTTAACGTGCTTGATGCTCTCAGATCGATCTTTGACGAATTTGCTTCCATTAAGACGGAGGCGGCAAAAGTCGTGTTTGTTTTCGGAGTGTCAAGTCAAGCATGGGACAAGATCATGGATTTGGACGCTTCAATGCGTGTCAAGACAGGAGGGGGGGGCATTGCCCCGTTTACGGAGAGAATCTTGCCATCTGATCGAGTGACACTTCAGCCTTGGTCAGAGGAGGCTACGCTTCTACTCGTCCGGTCAAGGCTTGAGGAGGTGCGAGGGTCAAATTCAGGTCAGCCATTCGCCCCTTTCAGCGAAGACGCGGTACGTTATATCCACAAAGTTTCCCAACAAAAGCCCCGTTTCGTATTGCAGAACTGCTTCATGGTGCTTGAGGAAGCCTCCAAGGACGAGGCTACGAAGAGTATCGACGCCGCGTATTCAGAGAAGGTTCTCTCTCGATTCAACGTGGCAACTATTCCCGCTGAAGAATAGGAACACTTGCGAGAACTGTTGGAGATTCCCAGCAACTCACTCTACGCGCGTGGCACTATGGCGGAATTGACTCAGCTGCCGCGCGGCGTGACACTCGACCGCCCGAGGCTGCTGCATTGAGTGTCTAGACCCTCCGTTGACCCGACGACCTCTGAACAAAAGAATATTAGCCCCGAGACTTCATGGGCGGGATTATCCATCGGTGCGGCGCCCCCTAATAGTTGAAGCAAATAAGTATCTGGTCGTCCGCGCCGGAAGACCCGATGGAGGGATTGACCTGAGCAATGAGATTTCGTCGGGAGAGATTGCGAAGCAGCCCGGATTCGAACACGCTGTGGACATTGGCAAAATGGCCGAATTGGACGGGTACGTAGCGCAACTCATACCGCTGATGGAGAAATTACTGGGGAAGATGAGTAACATTTCGGCGACAGAAAAGTCCCTTAACTCCGCTTCCAACGAATTGACGACGTTGCAATTACAAACATATCAATTGTACCTAGACAACAACAGGGTTGCGATCGCTCTTGAATCAGAATTGCGCAAGTCGAACTTGGAGGACTTAGCCGGCGTCGGGAAGAACGAAGATCCAGCGCGTCACGGCCGCGAGCTTCGCGCGCGAATCATGACGAATCAAATGAATCAGCACTCTGCCATTTTTCAGCAGCACCAAGAAATCATCCTTGGGCTTTCGGAGATGATAAACAGGAAACGCCAGGAGCTCATAGCCCAATCACAACTTGCTCTCGAGCAGCGGCAGAAGAAGTTCCAAACCGTGGTTTCAGTCGCGGGGCTGGTAGTAGCCTTGACTGTAGGTAGCTTCTCGATAGTCAATGTGCTTCGAACGTTAGGACTGTTATAGTTCACACACTGATTTCGGAAAATGCCGCCAGGCTCACGATTGTTAGGAGAGGCGGCGCCACCGGCCAGCTGTTCTGAATCGTTCCCTCTCGGACGGCGCAAGAATGGCTCGACGTGTTTCCTCCGGGGGCGTGGCGTTGCCTCACGGCCGTTAAATCCCATCCCTCATAACGGTGTGGGTGCCGCAGTCATCTTTGCTCCGGGAGGCCAGCATTATGTATGATCGTCGCACACCGCGGGCGAGATCTCGCGGCGGGGGG
>Ga0209237_1001453_pt1 | contig 14061 bp, 11 predicted proteins | sample GraSoi013_1_40cm_2_FD_185820 | JGI IMG/M metagenome (GOLD analysis project Ga0209237, IMG submission 185820) | Grasslands soil microbial communities from the Angelo Coastal Reserve, California, USA - Sample 10_02_2013_1_40cm (SPAdes) (version 2) | ecosystem: Environmental > Terrestrial > Soil >... | reverse complement strand
CACGCTGCAGCAACGTTGATCGCAAATCTTTAGGACGCGACGCGAACGTATGAACAAACATCCTCTGGCCTTCTGGGGTCTATCGACTACGGAGATGCTGCAGCAACTCCAAGCAGCGAAGGAAGGTTTAACCGCCGGCGAAGCTGGCGCGCGGCTCGCGCGCTATGGCTCTAATCTCCTGAAGCCGTCAAAACGGTCGGATGTATTCACACTATTGTTGGCTCAATTCAAGAATCCGCTAATCCTCATTCTCTTCTTTGCCACGGGATTGTCGTTCTTCTTACATGAACCTGTTGATGCCTTTATCATTCTGGCAATTCTCCTCGTCAGCGGACTCCTCGGTTTTTGGCAGGAGCGCGGTGCAAGCAACGCCGTGGAAAAGTTGCTGTCCATCGTGCGAATCAAAGCTGCCGTCCTTCGTGATGGAAGGGTCAAAGAGATTCCGGTCGAAGAGATTGTCCCCGGGGACATCGTCGTCCTGAATGCCGGCGATATCGTTCCAGGAGACTGCTTGGTTCAAGAATCCAAAGATCTTTTCGTCGATGAAGCCATGATGACCGGTGAAACTTTCCCCGTGGAAAAAGCGGTTGCGGTGCTTCCGGTAGAGACGCCGATGGGCCGGCGGACAAACGCTCTTTGGATGGGGACGCACGTGGTGAGCGGCAGCGGAAAGGCGCTCGTCATCAACACAGGCAAGGAAACCGAGTGCGGCAAACTGTCCGAGAGGCTAAAACTCAGGCCGCCGGAAACGGACTTTGAGCGGGGCATACGGCAATTCGGTTATTTCCTCATGGAAGTAACGCTGGTGATGGTGGTCGCTATCTTTGCCATCAACGTCTATCTGGCACGTCCGGTTCTGGATTCTTTCGTCTTTTCGCTGGCGCTCGCAGTTGGGCTGACCCCGCAATTGTTGCCGGCTATCATCAGCATCAACCTTGCTCATGGCGCCAAGCGGATGGTCCAGGAAAAGGTGATTGTCAAAAGGCTCGCTTCGATCGAGAACTTCGGCAGCATGAACGTGATCTGCTCCGACAAAACCGGCACTCTGACGGAGGGGATCGTACACTTACAATCCGCTCATGATGCAGAAGGCGCTCCCAGCGACAAAGTCCTTCTTTACGCTTATCTCAATGCTTTTTACGAGACCGGCTTTACGAACCCGATCGATGAAGCCATCCGCAGCCATCACCCGTTTGATTTGACCGGCTACGAGAAGGCGGATGAAATCCCGTACGACTTTCTTCGGAAGCGATTGAGCATTCTGGTTTCACACGCGGATGCGCATCTGATGGTGACGAAAGGGGCGTTGCGGAATGTGCTCGCAGTTTGTTCAGGAGTGGAAACTGGAAACGGAACCATCGTCGATATCGCCGGCATGCGGGACCCCATCCAGAAGTATTTCGAGAATTTCAGCAATCAGGGCTGCCGCACGCTTGGCGTCGCTTACAAGAATATGGAGTCGCGGTCATCCATACGCAAAGACGACGAAGTAGGGATGACGTTCCTGGGATTCCTTGTTCTCTTTGACCCACCAAAGGCCAATATCGCCGATACCATCGGCCAATTGAAAAATCTTGGCGTTTCACTGAAGGTCATCACGGGAGACAACCCCCTGGTGGCGGCCAACGTCAGTCGACAGATGGGATTGTCGGAGACCAAGATCATCGCAGGTCCCGACCTGGGGCAGTTGAGCGATTACGCGCTCGTCCAGCGCGTGGCGGATGTGGACGTCTTCGCCGAAATCGAACCGAATCAGAAAGAGCGTATTATTCTCGCCCTTCGGAAGGCGGGAAATGTTGTGGGATACCTGGGAGACGGCATCAACGATGCCTCGGCACTCCATGCTGCCGATGTTGGCATTTCCGTCGAAAGCGCCGTAGATGTTGCCAAAGAAGCGGCGGATATCGTTTTACTCGAAAAAGATCTGGGTGTTCTTGTGCAGGGTGTGCGCGAAGGGCGGGCGACCTTTGCGAACACGCTGAAGTATGTGTTTATGGCCACGAGCGCCAATTTCGGAAACATGTTCAGTATGGCCGGACTATCCCTCTTCATTCCGTTTCTCCCGTTGCTGCCCAAGCAGATCTTGCTCACCAATCTACTGACCGATTTTCCGGAGATGACAATCGCAACCGACAACGTCGACAAGGAAATGGTCGACTATCCCCGGCGCTGGGACATCAAAGCCATTCGCAAGTTTATGATGACCTTCGGTCTGATGAGTTCCGTTTTCGACTACCTCACTTTTGGTGCGCTTCTGCTGGTTTTTCATGCAACTCAGGATCAATTCCGAACCGGATGGTTCTTGGAATCGGTTTGTTCAGCGTCACTAATTGTCTTGGTCATTCGAAGCCGGAAACCCTTCTTCAGGAGCAGACCGTCGAAATATCTGTTTGTGGCGACTCTCTCAACCGTTGTCCTGACGCTGATTTTGCCCTTCACTCCACTTGGCCTGATTTTTGGGTTCCGCCCATTGCCAATGTCATTCCTTCTGCTCGTCGCTGCCATTGTGACGGGGTACATTATTTCCGCGGAAGTAGCTAAGACGATTTTTTACAGGAGGGTCCAATGCTGAATGATCGTTCTCATTCGTCGGCCGAACCGGAAAAGTAGGCGGCATGGAAGGCCGGTCTAGAATCACCATCAACCCGTTCGATGCACGCGGCGGATGAGCTGCGGCGTGCCTTTGAAGCCGCCGGAAGCGTTTTTTGTGTCGCCGCTCGCCAAATGACCGCGGCTGCGACGCATCTCCAAAAACCATTACTGGGGGATGTTCCGAAATGTCCTCTGGTATCGATGGAGTGCGGTGGTCGAAGGCGTTCATGCCATGATGGCCGGATTCCTTCGACACAAGCATTATGCGAGCCGGCAACCATCGTCGCCTCCGATGTCGCGGATGGAGCACATTCTCCGCGAGGTCTGGCGGTTCGTCTGGTACATCGGCCTCGGCTTCAGGGAATTCTTCCTCTTGCAACAGGTGTACTTCGCAAGCTGCTCCCTTGGGCTCGCTAGCGACGGAGAAGATCCCTGGGAAGTGCGGTTCCGGAGATGGCGCACGGAAGTTCGCCAGCACCCTTCGGTTCCGGGCTTACCTTGCCAGCCACCAAAAGAGTCCAATCAACAGCAGAATCGGCGAAGCAAACTTGACTACATTTACGCGCCTGGCGAACCGGGCCTTCTCCTGTTCCCGGTTCTTGTCCAGCCAAGCTTGCCATACGCGCTCATCAAGCGGCGTATTCTGATAGGCTCTGGGTACTTCGTTGGCGGGTGCGGGCGGCTCGTTTACGGGCGGCTCGTTTACGGACAATTTCACAGTGGCAAGCATTTGAAGCCTTCCTTTGGAAAACACCCTCAATATCCATTGTCAGAGTCTCACGGATGAATCGAGCAAGGCTGTGCACAATTGAACGTACATGTGAGACCACTTGGGGAATCTCCGATGACTTCGGGCAGCAGTTCTGTCCTCGGCATAATTCGGACGTGCTAGAGGGACCAAACTTGGGTTTACTGATCAGTCTGGATTGATCTTTCCGAGATCTTTCCGAAGCAATCATTCCGATCTTCATAGGTGAGGATTGTGCCGGAAAGGTCGGAGAAGGGCTGTGCAATTGTGCACAGCTATGGGTCTTGATTTCCGCGCACACTGCCTGCTTGAGTGTGAATCAGCGGCTGCGTCCGGAGCTGACCTAATCACGTGCTATCCGTTTTACTTCATCGGTGCTGCGCCAACGCGTTTCATCGTGCATGCCGTCTGCGATAGCGATGGTCTATGAAGTACCTGACAGACAAACTTTTTCTTACTGCGTATCGTCAGGCTGTCCGACCTGATTTCCAATGAGGTACGCAGCCCTGTCGATTCTCATCATCGATGCACTGCGATCAATGGATCAGGCCGTTTTGCGGACGTTATTCTTGAGCGGCTATCGGATAACAACCACTGAGACTGCAAGCGAGGCCTTGGAACTAATCCATCAGCATGAGTTTGACTGTATTTTGATCGACGTCGCGACGTCCGACAGCGGTGATTACGGAGGACTAGCCGAAATTCGGCAGTTCGTCAGAACATCAGCGGTCGCGCTGTTGACGGCCGTACCGGTAGAGTCACTTATCCGCGAGGCGCTTGCGGAAGGCAGCATCGAACGGCTCGCTGTACCAGTTTTGAGCACGAGAATTGAGCACCTATCGCAACCGGCGCTGCTTGTGGGCGCCCGTCTTCGTCCTGACTTGATACAGGCAATCAGGAGCAAAGGGTTGCTTTTTTCCTGTGGCACGACTCTACAGTTTGCAATGAATCTGTTGGTCGATGGCTGGTGCCAGATCGTTTTGTTAACGGCCGACATTGCGGGTATAACCGAGCCTGACGAACTGGCGATCTTCCATCAGATCAAGGCAAAACAGTTGGCCATCCTCGCCACCACCTTGCCTCGCACACCATTTGCAATTATCTGCATCAGGAAACCCCGAAAAGCAGGCGACTACATTGCATTGTTTGAGCAGATCTCCGAAAATTGAATCGGCCCGTGCGGATTTGAGCTGCGTGGGTTCTGGCCTGCAGCAAAAGTTGCTTAGTGCGGGCGCTGCTTATTTTTTGTGGACCCGCACATTTGTCGCGAGCCCCAGGGCGCGCAGCGCACGAATGGCGTACCAACCTAAATCGATTTGCCACCAACGGCGGCTGAAGCATGCGGATGCGGGCAAGGCGTGATGATTACCGTGCCAGTTCTCGCCCCACGCCGTGAGCTGAAGTGGGCCAAGCCACCATATGTTCTGACTGGAATCGACACCCTCCGCGAGCAACGGTTTCAGATGGAGAAGACTATTCACGAAGGCCTGCATGTGGAGACAGTAGACGAGCCGAATGGCGCCCATCCAGAAAAGACCTGCCCAACCGAAAAGAAAGTAACCAAAAAAGATTGAAATGAGGATCAGCGGAATTTGAAGTTTCGCCCACGTCATGAATCGAGGGCGCATCAAGTCCGGGCACCACTTCTTCATTGGTGATGGTTCCCATTGGTAAAGCCAAAGGAGATGTGCCCACCAGAAACCACCATGACGAGGGCTCGACACGTCGTCGATCGTATCGGCGTTCGCGTGGTGATTGCGATGATTCGCGATCCATGTGTTCGGCGCGCCCGAACCGTTGAAGACTGCGCAGAACACGAGAAACTGTTCGACGATTGGATGCAGCTTCACTGCACGATGAGCTAGTGCGCGATGGTAACCGATCGTCGTTCCGAACCCGCCCATGCTCGCCACAATCAAAGCAGACAAAAACAATCGCCATCCCGGAAGCGGAAACAATGCGATCCCAACCAACGCGAGCGCGTGGACTGCGAGGAGGTAAATAAGAACCCATCGATTCTCACCTTCGGCTTTCCACCACGGAAGCGTCCATGGATGTTGTTCGGCAAGTGCAGATCGACTCATCTGTAATAACTCCTGAGATTGAACAAAGAACCTGGAACGCCCAGAGTTCGGCACGTTCGAGAGCGTGAAGTCGAAGATGCGGAACACGCCGCCGATTGGCACCGCTGATTTGGGTTGATCCGCCCTAAGCGGATCCAGCGTTCGCCCTCGCCTCCTGCGAGGACAAAGGTCAGCACTATCCTTGATACTTCGCGAATGCACCGAGGTATGCGGCAAGTGAACGCGCCGCCCCGATGCTTCATCGGGTTATTCACCGCGAACGTCCGCAACCGTTCCCCTGATCACGCCACCTTGCCGGGGCTTTTGGCTTCCAGCGTCTTTTCGACGTTCACCTTGATCAGCTTGGGTTTGGCTTCCGCCTTCTTCGCCAGGCCTATCTTCAGCACGCCCTTTTCATAGTGGGCGCTTACTTGCTCGGGATCCACCGTGTTGGGCAGCGTGAACGAACGGGTGAAGCTTCCGTACATCCGCTCGACGCGATGAAAGTTCTCCTCCTTCTCGTCCTTCTCGAACCTGCGCTCGCCGCGGACGGTGAGGGTATTGTTCTCGATACTGACATTGATGTCCCTTTCGTCAATGCCCGGAACTTCGATCTTCAGGCTAATGTGGTGTTCGTCTTCGTAGACATCCACCGGCGGTGCGAAATTGCTGGTCGTCAACGCCTCGTCCGGACGTTCGGGGCTGAACGACTCACGGAAAATACGGTTCATGCGGTCTTGCCATGTCGGAAAATCACGACGTGTCAAAAATGTCATACGACAACTCCTTCTTCAGAAATATCTGGAAATGGTTAAGAGCCTCTGTCAATCAAGCCAGATCAAACTGGCTCATTGAATGTTCTTGTTAAACAGAAGCGGCTCCGATGCTCTGCATCAGAATTGTCTCAATCAGCGTCGCCATGTACTGTGCAAAACGGCACACAACGGCCATGAAAAGCCGCTCGTTTTTGCGGCGATCCAGCAGCCGACAACGGCGACCCAGTGATGGCGTGGAGTTCGAATCTCGCAGGAAGACTCTGAACAAAAGATCGTTCGTCGTAAATGTTTTCTACATGTCGCCGCGCCAGAGGGTTGGCTAAACGGAGCGAATAATGTGACTATGGATCTGTGGTTTCATTGAATCGTATAACTGGGAAGTCTCGTGTCTCCAGCTTGGTGCTCGGGTTTTACGGCAGTGTAGAGTATGCCGAGGAAGCATCATGGATAACAAAGGCACTCTACACAGTTGTGCAGCTTGCAATGCATATTTATCCAACGGTACCGAATTCCTTCGAACCTTTCTTTTGCACATGCAACATTTCACTCTTTTCCTCCGTCGATCGGATCATCGCTGCCACAGGATTCGTGCGTCTTCCAGTGGGATCGCAACGCCGGCGCAGTGCGGTATCACTCGCGCCGTATAGTCCGCTGATGGGCGGGCCGCAGACACGGCCGCGTTGTAAACGTAGCTGCCCGACGCGCCGGCCAGTTGGCGAACGCGCGTCATCTCCTGCCGCACAGGAGCACTGCCCATGACGCCGTCGGCGTAAAGCTCTACCCGCACCGCCTTGGGGTCGAGGTCGCCAAGATAAACTTGAACGTCAAAGACGTGCTGTTCGCCACGAGTTTCAACCTTCACCTCGCCAAAGTGTAGCGTGGCCCATTTCCGTTCCAGACTGTGCTGCCAATCGATAATTTGCCTGCCGATTGCGCCTTTATTGGCAGCGCGCACATGGTAGGCGGCAGCAGCCGGGAGGTAGTGTTGCTTGGTGTATTCGCGCACCGTGCGATTGGCGGAGAAGCGCGGTGTTAACCGCGCCATGCTTTCCCGCATCCGCTTGACCCATGCGGTGGGAATGCCGCTCTCGTCTCTGGTATAAAACTCCGGGATCACCTCCCGCTCGAGCAGGGCATAGAGCGCATCGGCTTCGACAGCATCCCAAGCGGGATCGTCGCCATGCTCCCGGCCGTCCCCCAACGCCCACCCCACTTCAGGCGTGTATGCTTCCGCCCACCAGCCGTCCAATTCCGAGAGATTGATACCTCCATTGACGAGCACCTTCATGCCGCTCGTTCCGCTCGCTTCCCAGGGTCGCCGTGGCGTGTTGATCCAGACGTCCACCCCCTGCACCAGGTGCTCCGTCAACAGCATGTCGTAGTCGCTTAGGAAGACGATGTGGGGCCGGGTTTCTGGCTGGCGGATGAAATTTATCCATTCATGGATCAAGGCCTGCCCCGCCCGGTCCTCCGGATGGGCCTTGCCGGCGATGATGAGTTGCACCGGGCGCTCAGGATTAGCCAAAAGGCGCAGCAATCGCGCCGGATTGTGCAGCAGCAGGTTCGGCCTCTTGTAGGTCGCGAAGCGCCGCGCAGAGCCCAGTGTCAACGCGTTGGGATCGAATAGATGTTTCGCCCCGTCAACTGTCTTGGGCGACGCGCCGGAGGCGGCCAGTTGCCTGGACAATCGCTCGCGAGCGTATTCAACAAGAGACTGGCTGGCGGCGATGCGAAATTGCCAAAGGCTGGCGTCGGAAACGCAGCGAATGTCCTGCTCTAGGGTTCCCATCGTCCCCAGCCAGCGGTCTTTTCCACAGGCCTTCGTCCAAAGATCGTCGGCTTCCGCCGAGTCCCAGCTCGGCATGTGCACTCCGTTGGTCACATGTCCGACGGGCACTTCGTCCGCTGGCCAACGAGGAAAAAGAGGCTCAAAGAGGCGTCGGCTGACTTTCCCATGCAAGCGACTCACGCCATTTACCGCTCCGCTCCCATGGACTGCCAGATATGCCATGTTGAAACTTTCCGACGAGTCGTTCGGGTTCTGGCGGCCCAGGGCCAGTAAATCGTGGAGTGTTATGCCGAGCTTCTGCTCGGCATAACCACCTAGGTATTGCTCGATAAGGGCCGGAGCGAAGCGGTCAAAGCCGGCGGCCACGGCCGTATGGGTAGTGAAGAGGTTCCCCGCTCGAGTGACGGCCAACGCGACTTCGAAGGGCTGCGCCGTCTCTTGCATGAAACTGCGGGCGCGTTCCAACACGGCAAAGGCCGGATGCCCTTCATTCAGATGACAAACTTCCGGCTGAATGCCAAGCGCACCAAGCAGTCGCCATCCGCCGATCCCGAGCAGCAGTTCTTGCTTGAGGCGCAGCTCCGGCCCGCCGCCATACAGCTCGCTAGTAATCCCTCGATGAGCGGGGAAGTTCGCCGCGTCATTGCTGTCCAGCAGGTAAAGCTTCGCTCTGCCGACCTGGACCTGCCAGGCGCGCAGCCAGACCGAGTAGCCTGGTAAGTCGATCTCCAACCGCAACCACTCGCCGTTCGCCTGGCGCAAAGGCGTGATCGGCAACTGTCCGGGGTCGTTGTACGGGAAGAGGGCCTGCTGCGCTCCGTCCTTGTCGATCACCTGGCGAAAATACCCTTGCTGGTAAAGCAGTCCCACGCCGACCACTGGCACGCCTAGATCGCTGGTTGCTTTGAGCTGATCGCCGGCCACATTGCCTAGCCCGCCGGAGTAGATGGGCAAAGCTTCGCTCAACATAAATTCCATGCTGAAATAAGCGGCGCAGGATAGGGAACTCTGCGAATGATTCTGCTGAAACCACGCTGGCGCCTCCACCGTTTGCCGCCTGCTCTGCACCAGGCCATCAACGTTCTTACGAAAAACGGGATCGGCCAACAGGCGCTCGATCTGGTCGCGCGAGACCGTCTGCAGGACAACCCAGGGGTTATGCGTGATTTCCCACAGTTCGGGATCAAGCTGCCGCCATATCTTGTCGGTAGCATGATTCCACGACCAGCGCATATCCAGGGCGAGTTCCGCCAGGGAATCGAACCCTTCGATTTCCGTGGGCAGAAGGTTGTAGATCGGGTGGCTGACGCGAGTTCTTTCGCTCATAGACTTTCCCTCAAGCTCTTCCGCTTGCGCTCGCGTTCTTGAGCACCGCCTTTAATGCACGCTCCTTTGCGGCGTTCCCGAAGGTGTCGTACGCCTTCATGATTTCCTACAGCCCGCCGCCAAAGTAGCGCTGACAATCGTCTGGGCTTCCTCCAGGATGCGGCGCAGATGATCCGCTCCTCGGAAGCTTTCCGCATAAATCTTGTAGATATTCTCGGTCCCTGACGGTCGCGCCGCGAACCATCCGCTCTCGGCCACCGCCTTCAACCCGCCGATGGGAGCGCCGTTGCCCGGCGCGTGGGTGAGGACAGTCTGGATTTTTTCGCCTGCCAGCTCGGTGAGCTTAACCTGCTGGGGTGAGAGCTTCGCCAACAGTTGCTTTTGTTCCGGAGTGGCTGGCGCCTCAACGCGGTCATAGGCAGGCTCACCGAACTCGCGCGTGAGTTCGTGGTAGATTTCGCCGGGATCGCGGCCCATCCGGGCCGTGATCTCCGCCGCCAGCAAAGCCGGGACAATTCCATCTTTGTCCGTCGTCCAAACCGTGCCATCCAGGCGAGCAAAGGAGGCTCCTGCGCTCTCTTCGCCACCGAAGCCAAGCGAACCACTGAGTAAGCCATCAACGAACCACTTGAAGCCAACCGGCACCTCGTACAGCTTCCGGCCAAGCTTCCCGGTGACGCGATCAATCATCTGGCTGCTCACTACTGTTTTGCCGATCGCCGCTTCCTTGGGCCATTTTGGTCGATGTTGGAAGAGGTAGAAGATCGCGACGGAAAGGTAATGGTTGGGTGGCAGCAACCCGGCGCTCCGCGTGACAATTCCGTGCCGGTCATGATCGGTGTCGCAGGCCCAGGCGACCTCGAAGCGATCCTTGATCTCGATCAACGGCTGCATCGCATAGGGTGAGGATGGGTCCATGCGAATTTGGCCGTCCCAATCCACCGCCATGAAACGGAAAGTCGGATCGACGGCATCGTTGACGACGGTGAGGTTCAACCCGTAGCGTTCGGCAATTCGCCCCCAGTAGTGGACGCCAGCGCCTCCGAGCGGATCCACGCCCAGGCTGATCTTCGCGCCCTTAATGGCGTTCATGTCGATCACATTGCCAAGGTCGCTGATGTAGGCCGTAAGGTAGTCGTGCTGATGTGTCGTGCTGGCGCGAAGAGCCTTCTCGTACGTTATCCGCAATACGTCCCGAAGGCCCCCCGCCAGAAACTCGTTCGCCTTTGCTTCAATCCATCCGGTGATGCCGCTCTGCGCGGGACCGCCGTGGGGCGGGTTGTATTTAAAGCCTCCGTCATAGGGTGGATTGTGCGACGGCGTGATCACGATGCCGTCGGCGAGTCCGGTCTGACGCCCACGGTTGTAAGTGAGAATCGCGTGTGAGATGGCCGGTGTCGGAGTGTATTCTTCTCGGTCTGCGATCATGACGTCCACTCCGTTGGCCGCCAATACCTCAAGCGAACTCGCCATCGCCGGCACCGAGAGCGCATGCGTGTCCATGCCAAGAAACAGCGGGCCATCGATCTGGTGCTGCTTTCGGTACAGACAGATCGCCTGGCTGATGGCCAGGATATGCCACCCATTAAAAGCCTTTTCGAGCGACGAACCGCGATGCCCTGAAGTTCCGAATGCAACTCGTTGCGCCGGGACCGCAGGGTCAGGCACCTCGGAATAATAAGCTGTGATGAGCTTGGGAACGTTGACCAACATTCCCGGCCCCGGCGGCTTTCCTGCCAATGGACTCACTTTCATTGATCGCGATTCCTTGTCTTATGCCATAGCAATTGTTCGCCACGCATTCTCTGCATCCACTGCCAGAAATCGAATGCCGTTGATTGACTGTAGATCCAACTGCGCCGAATTGAAAGTTGTCGTGGTTCCGAGGTTCCCGCGCGTTGGGTTCGCGCAATGTGCTCTACATCCTCGTCCACCATGGCTTGGTCAGGTTCCTTGACGCGGGCGTCCTCCGAGATGAAGCCACGGACGGGTGGTGCTGATCACGGGAGTTGACCTGTGAAATCTGCATTGCCCTGCGTCCTGACGATCAACAGTGGCTCGTCGAGTATACGGTTCGCCGTGTATGAAGCAGGCGAAACGCCGTGGCGGCTGATCCAAGGGAAGATCGATCGCATCGGGTTGAGCGGAACGAATTTGATTGTCAACGATCCGGCTGTAAAGCCGCAGGCCCCCCGCCTCGTTGTCGGCGCCGACCACCGCACGGCGGTGGGTTTTCTGCTGGACTGGCTGAGGCGCACCCGGTTTTCGCGTCGGTCAAGGCCGCGGGACACCGCGTGGTGCACGGCATGAATCATTCCAAGCCCGAGCGGATCACGCCGAAGCTGCTCGCGGAAGGATAAACTTTTCAAACAGCATGCCGCAAGTATCCGGCGGCCATCTGCGGGGTTTTCCGGACTGTGGCGAGGTCACATAATGCGTTTTGCATTATGTTTACTTGCGGGGAGAGCTGCACAGGTCTGCCGCATTTTTTTTGGAGTATTTTTTCTGCCTCGATAATCCCTTAGTTGTGATTGCTTTTCCTGCCACGATGCGTCTCCCGAGGAGATGACCGATTACATGGACTGGAGCTGACCGGCTCAAACTCGTTGGGAAGAAGTGGTCAAAGGCCGCTGGATGCGCGCGACATATTCGAGGTCCGAAACCGCACGTACTGTTGCCCAGTTGAATTCAGAAATTCAGGTGTGCACCCCGATTCATTAAGAGCTTGGAATTCATTCCAGGCTGAGTTCCGAGCATCGGCGGCGGAATGAATTCTGATGCCAGCCGAGCCGCCGTGCGGCTTCCGCACGATTGCCGCGGGTTTCGCGGAGCATTCTCTCGAAGAGCGATTTCTGAAAGGCAGCAAATTCCCGCTCATATAAACCTTTGCCGGGAACCGCCGAATCCGAAGGCGGTCTGATCTCTTTCGGCAGGTCTTCCGGCAGAATGTAGGCGGTAGCTCCCATAGAGATCGCCCATTCGATGGCATTTTCGAGTTCCCGAACATTTCCCGGCCAGCCATATGCCGCCAGCAGTTGATGGGCTTCGGGGCTGATTCCGGATACTTCCGCGTACGGGGCGCACCGGATGTGCCGATACTTCTTAATAAAGTGCGCGGCAAGCTGCGGAATGTCTTCGCGGCGTTCGGCGAGCGTGGGCATTTCGAGCGGAAGAACATTCAGGCGGTAAAACAAATCTTCCCGGAATCGTCCTTTCTGGACCTCCTCGCGCAGATTGCGGTTCGTGGCGGCAATGATCCGCACATTCACCTTGATGACAGCTTTTCCACCGAGCCGCTTGATCTCTCCCTCTTGAATCACGCGCAGAAGATCCGCCTGCATGGTGAGCGGAAGCTCACCGATTTCGTCCAGGAAGATCGTGCAGCCATCCCCCTCTTCGAACAATCCCTTTTGCTGGGCGACAGCGCCCGTGAAAGCGCCCTTTTCATAGCCGAACAGCTCACTCTGTAACAGGCTTTCGCTGAACGCTCCGCAATTGACCGGAATGAATCGTTTTTGCGATCGGGGACTATTCCGGTGAATCGCGTATGCGACCAGCTCTTTGCCCGTGCCGCTGGGGCCGAGGATCAGAACGGGCCGCTCGCCGGGTCCAACCCGGTTGATGAAGCGGTAGACTTCCTTCATCCGTTCACTGTCGCCGATCATGCCGTGCTCGGCGTAAAGGAGTTCGTTCAGGCGCCGGTTCTCACCTTCAAGCCAGGCGACGTAGCGTACGTGTTCGAGCGCTATGGCCGTCGCGCTGGCAATGGATTCGAGCAGTTCGACGTGTTTTCCCGTAAACCATTCGAAACCGGACTTCGCCATCTCGGCATAGATCACGCCGACCTTCGTACCGAATGTCGTCATGGGGCAGCAGATCACCTGCTCCTGATAATCCGACACGCCTCCACGAAGAACCTTTGATGCAACTGTTTCGTCGATCGGTAAGGCGTCGCCATTCGGCGAAGCCGCACTGCGATGTGTCGAAGAAATGAAATGGTCTTCATCGTCGCCCGCCAGCAGAATGGACACGCGGTGGGCTGGGATGACCTGGAAAATGAAGTCGAGGATGCGGGCCTGGATCTCCTCTGCGCTGCGAAGCTCGTTGATGGACGCGTTCATCCGCAGAAGAGCGGCCAGCGTGGTTGCTTTCGTGGCCTCGTATGGTCCGGCACGATCCGGAGGATGATGGCCGTAGCACCAGTTTCGCTCCGTATCCGTGAGGCTCAACAGTCGCTCGTCGACGTCGTCCTGGAGGAGATAAACAAAAACAGTACGCCCTACTCGAATGTGGTCGCCATGCACGACGATCTTCGCGGGAAACGAGAATTCGTTGACGAAGGTTCCGTGCTCGCTCCCACAGTCCCATAGGAGGCACCGGTCGTACTCGAAGGAAAGGCAGCAGTGCTTGGGCGAAACCAGCGGATCGTTCAGAGAGACGTGATTCCGTGCCCCTCGTCCCACCTTGAGATCGGCGTCGCCGAGAATAAATTGCGATCCCTTCAGCGGACCCGAAATCGCCAGAATTCTTGGATTCATGTGCGGGGACAATAGTGGTGGACCATCGCCGATTCCTCAGCACACGCAGTCCCGCCGACTCGTGGCGGGTGAAACGTTTTCGACGTTTTTTCGAAAAGCCCTCTATCTATAAGACTGACGAGCGGGGTGAAAAAATACATGTTTCGCGAACAATTTCATAGAATCCGGCAAATTTTTTCCTAGACAGCATCTGGTTTTGCTGTCTAGCATCCGCGGTTGCTATGCTGGA
>Ga0209237_1001443_pt1 | contig 14093 bp, 10 predicted proteins | sample GraSoi013_1_40cm_2_FD_185820 | JGI IMG/M metagenome (GOLD analysis project Ga0209237, IMG submission 185820) | Grasslands soil microbial communities from the Angelo Coastal Reserve, California, USA - Sample 10_02_2013_1_40cm (SPAdes) (version 2) | ecosystem: Environmental > Terrestrial > Soil >... | reverse complement strand
AGCAGGCCACCGGCGGCGCCCGGCTCGACGGGCGAAGCGACATCTATAGTCTCGCCTGTGTGCTGTACGAGATGCTGGCGGGAGACCCCCCGTACGTGGCGTCCTCGGCGCATGCCATCGCGGCGCGTCAGTCGATGGACCCTGTACCGCGGCTCCGCACCGTGCGAGAGAAGGTGCCTGCGGCTGTCGAGCAGGTCATCGGGCAGGCTCTCGCCAAAGTACCGGCGGATCGTTTTGCCACCGCCGCCGCGTTCGCGGAGGCGCTCCAGGCCGCCATGACGACGGCGGCGTCCCAAGCGGCGGCGCGTCGCGCTCCGGCTCGGCTGGGAGTCGGGGCTGTGGCGGTCGTCGTGTTGCTCGTCGGGGCGGTCGGCGTGTGGCGCTGGCGGCACGGGCGCCCGACGACCGCGGACGCCGTGTGGCTCGCGGTGCTACCGTTTGAGAACCTCGGTGATTCTACTCGGGGCTACTTCGCTGACGGCATGACGGACGAGGTCCGGGGCAAGCTCGCCGCGCTCGCTGGCCTGCAGGTGATCGCCAGCACTAGCTCCAACCAATATCGGCACACGACAAAGGATCCGGAGGAGATCGGTCGGGAGCTGGGGGTTCGCTACCTGCTTCTCGGCCGCGTCCGGTGGACTCCGAGCGCGCGCGGGGTGAGCCGAGTGCGGGTGGACCCCGAGCTGATGCAAGTCGCGGACGTCGCGGCCCCCATCACTAGGTGGGAGCAGTCTTTCGATGCCCCGCTCACCGATGTGTTTGAGATGCAGACGAACATCGCGGGCAAGGTCGCGCACGAGCTACAGCTCACCCTCACGCCAGCCGCTCAGCAGGCGCTTGCCCAGCGACCGACCGCGAGCCTCGCGGCATACGACTCTTTCCTGAAGGGCGAGGCGGCCTCGCAAGGGAGCAACGCGTTCGACCTGTCCAGCCTGCGGCGGGCCATCGGCTACTACGAGCAGGCCGTCACCGTCGACAGCGCCTTCGCGCTCGCTTGGGCTCGCCTCGCGCAAGCGCGCGCATTCGCTTACGGCATGTTGGGTAATCTCCCCGCCGACGCCCGGGCGGCCCGTGTCGCGGTGGAGCGTGCGCAAGCGCTCGCCCCGGGGAGCCCCAACGTGCAGCTCGCGCTCGGCATCTACCAACAGCAGGTGCCGAACGATTTGCTCCGCGCGCTCGAGGCAGACAGGGTGGGACTGGAACGAGCGCCCGCAAACGCGGACCTCCTGAGCAGCGCCGCCGTTGCCGAAGTGGGACTCGGTCGCTTTGATGCCGCGCTCGCGCATCTCGACCAGGCGCTGAACTTCGACCCCCGTTCGGTCCGGGGCATGCGGGTTCGAGCCGGCACCCGTCTCATGCTGCGCCGCTGGGGGGAGGCGCGGGCCGATGCAGACCGTGCCCTCGCGCTGGCGCCGGGCAACATCACGCTGGCACAGACGAAGGTCATGACGTTCCTGGGCGAGGGAGACCTGGCGGGAGCCCGGGGCGTCCTGCGCGCTCTACCGAAGGACACCGACCCCACGGCCGTGGCGGTGCTCATGGCGCTGAGCGGGGACCTCTATTGGGTGCTCGACGACGCGCAACAGCGCTTACTGCTCTCACTCTCCCCCGCCCCGTTCGGCGACGATCGGTCCCTGTGGGGCAGCGTGTTGGCCCAGGTCTACGCGCTGCGGGGTGACCAAACACGGGCCCGGACCTACGCCGACTCGGCGCGGATCGCGATCGAAGCGCGGCTCCGGGCCGCGCCAAGCGACGCCGGGCAGCACGTCTCGCTGGGCCTCGCGCTGGCCCTTATGGGACGGAGGCCAGATGCGATACGCGAGGCCGAGCACGGCGTGGCGCTGCTGCCGGTTGGCAAGGACGCATACGTTGGGCCCTACCTCCACCATCAACTCGCGCGGATCTACGTACTCGCGGGAGAGCCGAAGAAGGCGGTGGACCAGCTTGAGCGGCTGCTACAGATCCCCTACTACCTCTCCCCCGGCTGGCTGCGGATCGATCCCAACTTCGCGTCGTTGCGGGGAAATCCGCGGTTCGAGCGGCTGCTCGTGGAGAGGTAGGCTCCGTTTAAGCTGAGTCGCGTGACGAAGCGACACGGCTGCTGCTCTCAAGCTCTCGGTTCTGGACCTAACGAGCCTTTCCTAGTCGAAATCGTGCCATTTCGAACTATGATGTGACAGAACCGACGTCAGAGGTCTATACACGGGACGCGGCCACGGACTCAGGCGACCGCGGACTAGCGATCCGCAGGACGGGTCCAATTCGCGTTGTCGCTTGATGTTTCCAGGCGCTTTGCCGTGATGTTTGCCGGAGCGCCAGGGGGCCGGAAACGTGACACCAGCGCGCTACCCTCTGGCCGCGCTCGTGCGCGAGCCCTATGATGCACCTGTCCCACGCTCGAGCGCCTGCCTGGCCGATCTGCTCGCTCGTCTGCAAGCCGCCCTCGCCGACCGCTATACGATCGAGCGTGAGCTCGGCCGCGGGGGGATGGCGACGGTCTACCTCGCCCACGATCTCAAGCACGAGCGCCCTGTCGCCCTGAAGGTCCTCCATCCCGAACTCGCCTCTACCCTGGGTCCGGAGCGGTTCCAGCGCGAGATCAAGCTCGCTGCTCGCTTGCAGCATCCGCATATCCTGACCGTCCTCGATTCCGGTGAAGCGGCTGGTCAGCTCTGGTACACAATGCCGTTTGTGGAGGGCGAGTCGCTGCGCGAGCGGTTCACCCGGGAGCGGCAGCTCCGGCTCGACGACGCGCTGCAGATCACGCGAGAAGTCGCGGATGCCTTGGGCTATGCGCACAGCCAGGGGATCATTCATCGCGACATCAAGCCCGAGAACATCTTGCTCAGTCGCGGGCACGCCCTGGTGGCGGACTTCGGCGTGGCGCGCGCACTGCAGAGTGCGGCCGGGGAACGGCTCACCGAGACCGGGATGGCGGTCGGCACCCCAGCGTACATGAGCCCGGAGCAGGCTACCGCGCAGCGAGACCTGGACGCGCGGAGCGACATCTACAGCCTGGGGTGCGTGCTGTACGAGATGCTCGCTGGCGAGCCGCCCTACACCGGTTCCAGCGCGCAAGCCGTCATTGCGAAGCGCCTGAGTGAGCCGATTCCGCATATCCGTACGGTGCGGGAGAGCGTGCCCGAGGCGATCGAGCAGGCGGTCAGCAAGGCGCTGGCCAAGGCGCCGGCCGATCGGTACAGCAGCGCCGCAGAGTTCACGCGGGCGCTACAGGCGATAGGCCCAGGGCGTGGCGGGGGAGCCGACGGTTTCGTCCTCCTCCGCTTCCTGCGTCGGCGGCCGGTCTTCGCTGCGCTCGTGGTCGGCTTCGTCGTCGGCGTCGGTGTACTGTTTGGCTGGCGACGCCTGCGAGGCGGCGAAGCCGGCGCTAGCCCTACGCGCCTCGCCGTGCTCCCGTTTGAGAACCTGGGACGGCCCGAGGACGAGTACTTCGCGGACGGGGTGAGCGACGCGGTTCGCGGCAAGCTCACGGCGCTGCCCGGGCTCGTTGTCATCGCCCGCACCAGCTCGATGCAATACCGCAAGACCGCAAAGTCGCCACGCGACATAGCCCAGGAGCTGGGGGTGCGCTACCTCTTGACCGGCACCGTGCGCTGGGCCAAGGGGCCTGCGGGCAGGAACCGGGTGCAGGTCACCCCCGAGCTGATCGAGGTCATGACTGCGGGGGCGCCGGAGAGCCGCTGGGAGCTGCCGTTCGATGCGGCACTCACGGATGTGTTCAAGGTCCAGGCCGACATCGCGAGCAACGTGGCCCATGCGCTCAGTGTCGCGCTTGGCGGGGCCGAGCAGCAGGCGCTCGCGGTCCGCCCCACCGACGACCTCGCGGCCTATGATGCCTACCTGAGGGGCGAAGCAGCCTCGCAAGCAATGAACAGTGGGGACCAATCAAGTCTCCAACGAGCCGCCAACCTGTACGCGCAGGCAGTCGGCCTTGACTCCGTCTTTGGCCTGGCCTGGGCTCGACTCGCAGAAGCGGGCGCGTACGTCTATGCCGTCACCAAACCCACACCGGCGCAAGCCGACGCAACACGGTGGGCGCTGGAACACGCCGTCAAACTCGCACCAGGCGCTCCCGAGACGCAGCGCGCGGTCGGCATCTACGAATACTTGGTGCGCGGCGACGCGACAGCGGCTCTCCAGGCCTTCGAGGCCGGGCTCACTCGCGCCCCGACCAACACGGACCTTTTGACCTCCGCTGCGTCGGCGGAGCAGGTGCTCAGCCGCTGGGGCCAGGCGCTTGCACGGCTCGAGCGAGCCCAAGCACTCGACCCGCGCTCAGTGCGCGTGGCTCGAGGGCTCGCGGCTGTACTGCTCTCCTTACGACGCTGGCCCGATGCGCGGGCGGCCGCCGCGCGAGGGCTTGCCGTCGCGCCCACGATGCCCGAGCTGATAGGCGACCAGATCGCCAGCTATCTCGGAGAAGGTGACCTGGCGACTGCGCAGCGTATGCTCCGAGGCGTGCCGCGGGAAGTCGACCGAGCGGCGCTCCTGTACGCGCTGGTCGGGCGATGGGATCTCGAATGGTTGCTAGACGACGAGCAGCAGCGAGTGCTGCTCTCCCTCCCGCTTAGCGCATTCGGCGACGAGCCAGGGCAATGGAACGAGGCCCGCGCGGAAACCTACTGGTTCCGCGGCGATCGGGTGCGCGCGCGGGTCTACGCCGACTCGGCACGACGAGCCTTCGAGGCCATGCTGACGCACCCGCCGGAACGAGCCGCGCGGACGCTCGCCCTGGAGCACGCATTTCTCGGCCTGGCGCTGGCCTTCCTCGGGCGGCGGGCCGCCGCGGTGCACGAGGGACAGGTGGCCGTCGCCAGCAGTGGCACCGTCGACGCGTATGTGGAGCACCAGCTCGCAAGGATCTATATCCTTGTCGGCCAGCCGGACCGTGCCCTCGACCAGCTCGAGCTGCTGCTGCGAGTGCCCTACATTCTCTCGCCCGGGTGGCTGCGAATCGATCCGAACTTCGCACCGCTGCGCGGCAACCCACGCTTCGAGCGGCTGGCCGCCGGTCGCTAGCTGCGTCGGTTGTCACAGGGAGGTTGACGGCGACGTCAGGGGAGAAGCCGCGCGACCCCTTCTCTCCTAACCCCTGAAACGGATCACTGTGAACGTGGCCGCCCGCCGCGGCCGGACCGCGGATTCCAAGTCCGGTGCTCAGTTGTCCGAAGTGCCCGCGCTCATCGTCGCCATTTTCGATCAGCGGACTTTTTTTCTACTCCCTCAACCACTCCGCCACGCCGCCATGATGCGAACAGGTCCCCTGGCGCGTTCGGCTGAAGCTGAATGTCCCGTCTCGGCAGTGGGCTGTAGCCCCCGCGGGCGGCTTGCCATCCGCAGTCCGCGTGGGCGACGGGACCCGCTCGCCCTGAGAATTGATGTAGCCGCGCCCCTCTGACGTCGCTGCTTGCGATGCTTGGGCGCCGAGAAACTCTTCGAGCAAATAGCCGGCGAGCTGTGACACTGCGACGCTGCACCAGCCTTGGGAGCAGCCGTAGAGCCGGACGGCGGTGCCTTGAGGCAGCAGCGCCAGCGCGCGCGCCGTCGGGAAGGGTTTCTCCCGCAGGCGAACGGACGAAGTGGTGTAGGCGAGTGTGTCTTGGGATGAGACCGGGGCCTGGGCCGAGACTGGCCCAGCGAGCAAAGCCGAACAGAGCAGCGAGAACACTAGGCGACGCATCGGGCCCTCCAGCGGTGGCTGTGCCCAATACGGCACCAACGCGGGCTAATTGCAAGTCACCCCCCTACCCCAGGACGACGTCGCGCGCGGTGCTCTCAAGGCTCAAGCCCACGGCCCCCTCCCTCAGATCCGACCAACGCGAATTCCCTTTGGACCATGTCCGGGCCGATCCACACCACCTTGGCACCGCACATGATGGCGTCCACGGCGTATGGCGTCCGGATGAACGACTGTGCGTCGGAAGTCGGGACTTGCGTGCCGGGGAAGTAATACCAGCAGCGCTCAGCCGTGGGGTGACTGTGGATCATACCGACCGTCCCGGTCCACCCGGCTTCCTCGCACGTGTCTTCCGGCACGACCGCCGTTGCGGTAGATCGCAGCGGGCTCACATCCGCCGGGGCGATCCGGTCCACGCGCACCACACCGTCGCGGATCTCCCCGATCATGCAGCCGAGGAACTCGGTCTGAAACGACCGCGAGTCGAGCGCGAGCAACCGCACTGCCTGGTCGGACAGCACCAAGGCCTGTGTGGCGGGCGGGCCCACCGTCGCCGACGTGAGCGCAACACTCAGCTGGAGCAACCACAAAGTCATCACCGAACCTTCCGGGGCTCGCTGTAGATCAGGTTGTCCAGCACCACCAGGTCGACCGCGCCGCCCGCGCTGATGTCCTCGACGTTGGCGCCCAGCGCGCCGGTGCCGAGCGTAATCCGGACCCGCGCGATGATCGCGTCGGCGAAGGTGACCCCAACGAAGGAAAACCCGCCTTCGTCGGACCGAACCGGCGCGCTGTACGTGCCCAGGCTCGAGCCGTCCTGCCGAAACAGCTGAATCGTGGTCTGGTCGGCCAGATCCACGTCGCTGAACACGACGCCGAAGCCGCGCACCACCGCCGGCGTCGGCTGGCCCGCAACCTGGAACGACTGGTCGAACTGGTTGCTGCCAATCGGCGCGAAGACGTTGGGGGCCGTGAAGAAGAGGAACTGCGTCGCGTAGTCCGGGTTGATCTCGCTGAACAGGGTGGAGTCGTTCCGGAACCCGGTGCCCGGCGTGGTGAACACCGCCCCCGCCTTCACCGTGGTGTTGAAGAAGTCCGCCGGGAAGTCGTTGCGGTTATTGAACGGGATGGCGGCGGCGCCATCCCAGTTGATCTCGCGGCGGCCGGCCGGCTGCTCGCCGGCGATCCCACCGTTGGGCGCGCCAAGGATAGCTCTGAACTGACTCACCGTGGCGCCGATCCGGCCGGTGGCGCTGAACACCGTCGCCAGCGGCGGCACCGGACCGGGCGCGGTGACCGGATCGTCGCTGCACGCCATCATCACGGCCGCCCCCACGAGCCCCATCCATCTCGTCGTGCGCATCGCTCTCTCCCATGTAGGCAGGTTCCCTCCGCACGACGCGAAGAGTATGGATGGGCGATGGGCTGGGGCATCGGATCAAGGGAGCTGCCGCCGTGGGATTCCCGGGAGCCCGCATGTAGGACGGGGGGCTAGAGAGTCAGGTAGACAACCTTGACGAAGCTGTCCCCGTTCAACCTCCCCTTGCCCCAGTCGGCGTCGAGATCGGCGAGCGGCTTGGCGGCGATGGCGTCCTCCACCGATTTTCCCGCTGCCTTGAGCTTTCGTAGCCGGTCCGCGGCCGTGGACAGCATGTCGCGATACTTCGCGAGGTCGGCCTTGGTGCCGAGCGGGCCGTGGCCCGCCGCTTCGATCATGCCGTCGGTGCGGCCGCCGGTGGAGCCGTCGATGTAGGGATAAAAGCCGTTGAAAAACACGTCGCCCGTGTGCAGTACGTTGGCCTTCTCGAGTCGCACGGCGACGTCGGTGTCCGTGTGCGCCGGCGGAACGTGCGTCACCGCCAGCCGCTCGCCGTTCGCCTCCAGCTTGTAGCCGTCCTTGAAGACGCGCTGGGGTAGGGCGGCGGCGGGTGAAGGCAGGAAGTCGAGCTCGAGCACGGCGAGGTGGTGCGGCTGGGTCATCCGCAGCTTGGTGTTTTCGTGCGCTACCACGGTGGCACCGCCGGCGCGGAGCGGCGCATTGTTGTCGGTGTGGTCGAAGTGCCAGTGCGTATTGATCACGGTTTTCACGGGCGCGCCGAATCCCTTCAGCGACTCTTGTAGCTTCGGCCACGCAGGCGCCACGAACGTGTCCACCACGACCAACCCGTCAGAGCCGTGCAGCACCACCACGTTGCCGCCGGGACCAGCGAACAAGGTCACGTTCTTGGCGAGCGGCTGAGCCTGTATCGGAATGGCGCCGATCTGCGCCCGGAACTGCGCCACGCGATCCTGCTGCTGTTGTGCGACCCGGCCGGTCGCCGCGTGGGCCAGCTCGCGGGGAAAGAGCCCGTCTACCAGCGCGCCCGCCCCCATCGCCGCCATCATTTGCAACCACTCGCGCCGCGTCCTGCTTGTCACGCTCCGGCTCACGGTCCACCTGCCGTCTCGAGTTGCGGTGCAATATGTCTCCGCTGCACAGGTAGCGCAGGCTCCCCCTCTCCCGCAGGGAGAGGGGGTCAGGGGGGTGAGGACTCCCTTCGGGAGAGGGGGAGCCCTGTGCAACCTCCCGGGAGCACATGCGCATACCGCAACAACATGCTCTCTGGCGCGGTGTTTCGGTTTGGTGGTCGGAACTCGCGGCGCGAGCATGGCTCTTATGGATCCACTCCGGCGTGTCCCGCCCGGCCGGAAGTTTACGCAAGCGCGCGAGCTGCGACGCGCGGCAACGTCCACTGAGCGATATGCATGGTCGTTGCTGCGGAAGCGGGGCGTCCTCGGCCTCAAGTTTCGGCGCCAACACGTGCTGCATGGGTTCGTCGTTGACTTTTACTGCGCCGCCGAGCGGCTGGTGCTCGAGCTTGAGGGCGCGCCGCACGCGGGGTGTGAACGACGGGCGTACGACGCCGCGCGCGCGGCAACCCTCGAGGCCGCGGGCTATCGCGTGATCCGCATTGCGAACCGCGATGTGACACGCGATCACCTGGGAGCGCTGCTGAGCCGGGCGCTCGGAGATCGCGCCTCGTTCCCCCTCTCCCGCAGGGAGAGGGGGACAGGGGGTGAGGACCAACGCACGGGAGAGGGGACAGGGGGTGAGGACTAAACTCAGGTTGAAACCTGAAACCAAACGCATGATCCTGGCTCAGGGGGGTGAGGACTCCCGCCCTAGCTTCGGCGGCGTGGGTTGCGCAACCTTGACCACCGTGCCGTACCGCCTCTCCAAGTCCCGCTTCACCTCCGGCCTCCAGTGCCACAAGAAGCTGTGGTGGGAGGTGCACGAGCCCGACGCGCTCGAGCTGCAGCCCGACAAGGTCTTGCAGGACCTGTTCGACCAGGGCCGCCAGGTGGGCGAGCTGGCCCGGACGCGCTATCCGGGCGGCGTGCTGATCGACTTGCCGCACGACGCCCGCGCCGAGCGCGTCGCCGCGACGAGAGCATTGCTCGACGCGGGCGCCCCCGCAGTATTCGAGGCGACGTTCATCGCCGACAACACCTACGTCGCGATCGACGTGCTCGAGAAGCAGAACGACGGATACCACCTCACGGAGGTCAAGTCGTCCAGCTCCCTGAAAGAGGAGCACATCCCGGACGTCGCGATCCAGGCCCGGGTCGCGGCGGCCTGCGACGTGAGGATCACGGCCGCTGCCGTGCTGCACCTGAACAAGGAGTTCCGGCATCCCGCCTCGGGCGACTTGTTCGTCCGGACCGATGTGACCGCTCCTGTCGTAGAGTTTCTTCCTCGAGTCCCGGACGAAATTGATCGGCAACGGGAGATGCTCGCGGGGCCGCTTCCCGATGTCCCGGTGGGCCTGCACTGCTTCGAGCCGTACAAGTGCCCGTTCATGGGTCGCTGCTGGCCCGATACGCCGGACCACATCCGGCACCTCGCTGGCGTCGGGCCGAAGCGCACCGCGGCCTACCTGACGCGCGGCATCACGTCCGTCGCCGACCTGCCGGCGAGGGAGAAGCTCAACTTCACCCAGCGGCGCCAGCTCAAGGCGATGGCCGAGAACCGGCTCATTGTGGAGCCGACGCTCGCGCGCGAATTGGCACCTTTTGGGTTCCCCCTCTCCCGGAGGGAGAGGGGGACAGGGGGTGAGGACTCGCAACGGGAGAGGGGGACCCTAAAGGACTCCCTGCCGGTCGCAGGGGGTGAGGACTCCCGCCTGGGCTTCCTCGACTTCGAGACGATCGCTCGCGCGATTCCCGTGTGGCCCGGCATGGCCCCATGGCAGCAGGCCGCCGCACAGTTCAGCTACCACGAGCGGCAGCCGGACGGCAGCTACACGCACGCCGCGTTCCTGGCGGAGGGACCGCAGGACGCGCGCCCGCCGCTGGCCGCGGCGATGGTGCGCGCCACCGCCAACGCCGAGCGGGTGGTGATGTACACGCCGTTCGAGAAGACCCGCATCCGCGAGCTGCAACAGGCGGTGCCCGAGCTCGCCGCCGAGCTCGCGGGGCTCGAGGCCAAGCTCATCGACCTGCACCCCGTGGTGAAGAACTGCGTGTATCATCCAGATTTCAGGGGGAGTTTCAGCCTGAAGTACATCCTCACACCGCTCGTGCCCGAGCTGACGTACAGCGATCTCGTGATCGTGGACGGCCGGGTCGCGAGCGTGGAAATTGCCCGGCTGCTGTTCGTGGCGGACAAGATCCCTCGGCAGGAGCGCGATCGGGTGCGCCAGGATCTACTCAACTATTGCGAGCGCGACACCTGGGCGATGGTGAAGCTGGTAGAGCGGCTGCGGGAACTGGCGGGTCGGTGAGCGTGGATCGGAGGGCTACGTTCGTGAATCCGCGCCCTGAGAGGGCGCGCTCGGCCTGTGTGCGCCCTTATAGGGCGCACCGTGCGCCGAGCCCGGGCTCTCAGCCCGGGAACCTCACGATCCGAGCTCGCTCAACTGACCCCGGGCGCGAGCCCGGGGAGTCCGGGAACGGGAATGGCAGACGGGAGGTCCAGGAGGGTCGATGGAGTGTGAGCGATTGCGTATGACAAGGGTCACCCGGTCCATATCCATCGCCGCTCTGACCATCGGGCTGTCGTCCTGCGCGGCCCTGGGCCTCCGCTCTGTGGGAGGTCCGTACGTTTCACACGCGAACGCGCGCGCCGACATCCAGGCGGCCCTCGTCGAGGCGCGGGCCGATCAAAAGCTTGTGCTGCTCGACTTCGGCGCCAATTGGTGTGGGCCCTGCCACGAGCTTCGGTCACGGTTTCACGCGCCACACGCGGCATCCTACCTGCAAGCCAAATTCCACATCGTGTACGTCGACATCGGTCGCTTCGACAGGAATGACGATGTCGTACGGAAGTATGGCTTCGTGACGTCGGAAGGGATTCCGGCCCTGGCCGTTTTGGCGTCGAGCGGTGAGCTGATCGGGGTCGAAGGAGGGAAAGCCGTGGACTCCATATCGTCGGGCGACGACGTGGTCCGCTTGCTCTCGGCTTGGGTCGACCGGACGCCGACCGGGGACTCCGCACCCCTGCGGCTACGGGTGCAGCTCGACCCCGCACAAATCCGTACCTCCGCGGAGACGTTGGGGGTGCGCAGGGACAAAGAGTCAGGCGGTACGTTCGTACTGCGGCTCAACGTGCGCCGTGATTCGGTCACGAGCGCGATTGTGAGCTCGTGGCACGACACGCTGGCGCAGCACGCCGTGACCGTACACGACCCAGTTTCGCTCCGCCCCAGGGAAGTGTGGGACTCTAGCGGCAGTGAGCAGGTGCACCTCGTCTACGCGGCGCGGCGTGTGCGCGGCACACGGGTGACGCCCAATCCCCTTGGACCGCCCGACACTGTCAGCTTCGACCTCCCCACGGACCCAGGCGCCGTTGACCGCCGCAACCTGCCGCTCATCGTCTCGCGGCTCGCGCTCGTGCCGAGAACGACCGCCGTGATCCCCGTCTTCGACTCGCGGACGCTGCGCACCCATTCCGTGCGGCTCGACACCGGGGATCGGACCAACGTTGCCCTCCCCGCTGGAATCGTGGATGCCTACCGCATCGACGTGACAGGGGACATGTGGAATCTGCCCCAGGCGTGGTACCTGAGCGCGGACTCACCGCCCAGGATCCTGCGGTCCGAGTGGCCCGGTCGCGCGGTGCTCGAGGCCAAGCCGTAGGCCTCGGCGTGATGGTTAGCGGCTTTTCTGAAAAAGAGGCAAGTACTGTGAATACCCCTCGGCGCTCAACCGCTCGACCGGAATGAACCGCAGCGCGGCCGAGTTGATGCAGTAGCGTAGACCGGAGGGCGCAGGGCCGTCGTCGAACACGTGGCCCAGGTGCGAATTGGCGTGAGTCGAGCGCACCTCGGTCCGCACCATGAGGAACGAGCGGTCGGTGTCCCCGCGCACGTTGGCGCTATCGAGCGGCTGCGTGAAGCTGGGCCAGCCCGTGCCCGATTCGAACTTGTCGAGCGAGCTGAATAACGGCTCGCCCGACACGACGTCCACGTAGATGCCGGGCCGGTGGTTGTCCCAGTACTCGTTGCGGAACGGCGGCTCGGTCGCCGCATGCTGCGTCACTTCGTACTGCAGCGGGGTCAGCGTCCGCCGCAGCTCCGTGTCACTCGCCTTGGTCTCGTACATGCTCACCTCGTCCTTTCCCCACAACTCCCTCAAGCGCCGGTCGCGTCCACACGCCACGCGATACAGGCCGTAGTTCACGGGATTCTTTTTGTAGTAATGCTGGTGATACTCCTCCGCCGGGTAAAACGTGGTGGCGCGGAGCAGGGCGGTGGTGATGGGCTTCCCGAACCGCCGCTCGAGCGCCCCCAACGACGCTTCAGCCACGCGGTGCTCGGCCGAGTCGCGATAGAACACCGCCGTGCGATACTCGGGCCCGTGGTCGCAGAACTGGCCATCCGCTTGCGTCGGATCGATGTCGTGCCAGAACGCGTCCACCAGCCGCGCGTAGCTGATCCGCTGCGCGTCGTACACCACCTGCACCGACTCGAGATGTCCCGTGCGGCCGGTGGACACCTGATCGTAGGACGGGTGCGGCACGCGGCCTCCCGCGTAGCCCACCGTAACGGCGACCACACCGGGCACCTGGTCGAACGCGCGCTCCATGGACCAGAAGCAGCCGCCTGCGAAGGTGGCGGTGTCGAGCGGGCTGGTAACGGCGAGCGTCAGTGCGAGTAGCAGGTTCATGGCGACAACGTAGAGCCACGACCCCCGCGCTGGAAGCGTCGCCCGCTCATTCTTAGAGCTTTCTCACGAGACTCACACTCCCGGTGCCGCCCGCCGAGCCCTAGGTTTGGCGCGTGCAGATTCTCCTCGTCGAAGACGACCGCGACCTGCGGCGTTTCCTGAGCAAGGCCTTCCGCGAAGAGGGCTACGGCGTCACCGAGGCCGCCACCGGCGACCGGGCGCTGGAGCAGGCGCTGGGCGGCGGCTTCGGCTGCGTCGTGCTCGACGTCATGCTGCCCGGCCGGGACGGCTTCAGCGTCGTGACCGAGATGCGCGCGCGCCGCGTGTTCACGCCGGTGCTCCTGCTCACGGCGCGCGACGAGCTGGAGGCGCGGGTGCAGGGCCTCGAGGGCGGCGCCGACGACTACCTCACCAAGCCGTTCGACCTGCCGGAGCTGCTGGCGCGCGTGCACGCGTTGATCCGCCGCGCCGAGCTGCGCCACAAGGACGCCACGCTGAAGGTCGGCGACATCGTCCTCGATCCGCTCACCCGTCGCGTCACCCAGGGCGAGCGCGTGGTGGACCTGAGCCCGCGCGAGTTCGCGCTGCTCGAGTTCCTGATGCGCAACGCCGGCCGTTCGGTGTCCCGCTCCCGCATCGCCGAAGCCGTCTGGAACTACCAGTTCGACCCCGAGACCAACGTGGTCGACGTGTACGTCAACTACCTGCGCAAGAAGCTCAGCTTCGCGGGCCGCACGGTTCCGATCAAGACGATCCGGGGCGTGGGCTACCGGCTCGAGCGGGAAGCCGCCCCGTGAGCGAGCTCCGGTTGGGTACGGTCCTCACGCGGCGCTTCACCCGCATCGCCTGGACCGCGCTCGCGGCGTACGCGCTGCTGGTGGTGACGGTGTTCGCGGTGACCGGTGAAATGGCGCTGCGGCGCTCGCTCGAGCATTCGGCCGACCTGACGCAGTCGCTGCTCGGCGCCTACCGCGACTCGACCAGCGAGCCCGGGGGCGTCATGCCCTCCGCGCTCGCCGACCGCCTCGTCGCCATGGGCGGCCAGGTGGTGATCACCCGTACCACCACGGGGGCCGGGGGCAAGCAGGAGGTGTACTTCGTCTCGGCCGACATGCCGGCACGGCGGCTCGAGGGCCTGCCCGCGACTGCGTCGCCCGAGGACGTGCGCCAGGCGCTACTCGCAGCGATTGCCCAGCGGGCCCGCTGGCGCTACCGCGTGCTGCACCGCGCGGCGGGGGCGTTCGACATC
>Ga0209237_1001441_pt1 | contig 14101 bp, 16 predicted proteins | sample GraSoi013_1_40cm_2_FD_185820 | JGI IMG/M metagenome (GOLD analysis project Ga0209237, IMG submission 185820) | Grasslands soil microbial communities from the Angelo Coastal Reserve, California, USA - Sample 10_02_2013_1_40cm (SPAdes) (version 2) | ecosystem: Environmental > Terrestrial > Soil >... | reverse complement strand
AAGCGGTTGCGATTTTTGGTGTAGTAATGGTTGCCTGCGGCTTTGTGCTGTACATGGCCGCGTCAATTGTAGCAAAAAGAAAGGCCAAGGCCTGACTATTCCATATACACAGCAGGCTTGAATGGCCTGGCAGACTTTGCCTTTGACTTGGGGTCGTATTTTGAAGAGTTCTCCTCCGAATAAACTGCTATTTGCGCCTTGTTGATTTCACCGGATAGCAGCGACGCGGCGTCCCGTATTGCAGTTGCCTCAGCAAATCCTGCTAGCTTGAGCCTCCGCTTCCTTGCGTCAAGCGGCGTCGACAAAATATCTTCCATCATTTTCTGCACCAGCTTTGGGTCAGTTTTCGCTTTGGCAGTTTCTGGGTTTGCAATGAGCTGCTTCATTATTTCGCCGAAGTTAGTCTTGCCGTCAAGAATATTTGCAAGTATCGTCCTGTAGACCTGTTCCTTCCAGCCAGCCGACGTATAGACTGCGATCTTTGATGGTGTTATTTTTGTCACCTTTACAATGTTCTCGAGGTCTGCAAGCAGGCTTGAAATCAGAAATTCAGATTCTTCGGCGACTGGGTCTATCTTGTTCTCATTGATTACCGGCCAACCTGCAGTAGTAATCGACTCCCGGTTGCCCATGCGCTCCCATACTTCTTCGGCAGTAAATGGCGCAAATGGCGCAAGCATCCTGACCTGCACATTAAGAAATTCTGAAAGTGTCCCACTAACATTTTCGCGGCCTTTGGCAGCCGTCCTCTTTAGGTACCACTGGAGATCCTGCTCAAGCGAGTAAAGAATGTAATGTATCGCTTCTCTCACCCTTAGCCTATCCATCGATGTCGTTGTTTCAGTGATTGCACGCTGAAGCCTACTAGCAAGCCACCTGTCTTCCAACTCTGTGCCGGCTGCTTGTGGCTTTCTGCATTTTTCAACCATTTCAAAGATGCCAACAAGTTTTGATCTTATGCCCCTAATTGTGTCAAAGGAGAAATCAGCATCCTGCAATATCTCGGCGGATACCAGAATTGCAAGTCTAAGGATGTCGGCGCCGTGCTCCTTGATTGCGGCGCGAAGTGGGATGATGTTTCCAAGTGACTTGCTCATCTTTTTGCCCTCCATCAACACAGAGCCATTGACCACTATTTGCCGCGGCCAGTTCTCTTTTTCGAATATCGCGACATGGTTGAAAATGAAGAATGTGAGATGATTTGGCACGAGGTCGCGGCCGGAGTGACGCGAGTCGACTGGGTAAAAATAGCCGAATTCTTTTCTGATCTGCTCTACTATTTGGATAGGGACCTTGCACTCTTTGGCTACTTGATTAGCATTGCCGATGCCGAGCAAGACATAGTCAAAGAACGCGTCGTTGATGCTGTCGTCGCTTAGCGACTTGCTGTCGACGTACTTTGCGATGACATAGTATGCCATGTAAATGACCGAGTCTGAGAGGCTCTCGATTATCCACTCCTCGTCCCATGGCAGCTTTGTGCCAAGGCCTGACTTTCTCGCGCAAGCCCGCTCACGCAGCCAGTCGATGACATAATCAAATTCCTGCCGGATGTCCTGCGGCACAATGTCCATGTTGGTCGCGCATTCGTGCGCCAGACCCTTCCATTCCTTGTTGCCGTAATTCAGGAACCACTGGTCGCTCAACAGTTTTACGACGCATTCTGTTCCACACCTGCACTTTACCGGCTTGTTAACAAGCTCGTACATCGTGCCTGCCGCTCCGGACTTCATGAGACCTTGTTTGACTTCGTTCTTTGCCACGGCTACAGTCATGCCAGCAAACCTGCCGGTGTTTTCCATCATTTTGCCCTTGTAAAACTCGCGGGAGTAAAGGTCGCTTGTGGCCTTTTCGAGCCTGACGTCGTTCTGGCCGGTCGCGCCCACTTGTTTGATCGCTTCTCTTGCCGGTATGCCCGAGTATTCTTCTGACCCGATTATTGTTACTGGATCAACGTCGACAGAAATGCCAAACTCTTTCTGCGTCCTTTTGTCTGCCTTCAGGTCTTCAAGCGCCTGGTAGTCGTACGGCGCGTGCGCCGGAACCGACATGACGATACCTGTGCCGCTGTCAGCTTCAACAAACGACGCAGGATAGACCGGAACTGCAGCATCGTTGACAGGGTTGGTAGCGCTCTGACCAATGATCTCTTTGCCCCTGACTGTCTTGATGACCTCGACCTTGTGGTTGAGGAACTCTAGTTTTCTCGCCGCTTCCTTGCTCACGATCCATTTCTCGCCATCAACCTTTGCCTGAACGTAATCGACATCAGGGTTGACCCACATATTGGTGACACCAAAAAGTGTCTCAGGCCTGAGCGTTGCCGCGGGTAGTATGCTATCGCCTGACCTGAACTTGATTACAGTGTATTCGTTGAAATCCGGTTCTACGTCGCCCATCGTGTCGTGCTGGCTCACAGGATTCTGATCGCGTGGGCACCATCCCACCGGGTGCGACCCCTGCACTATCAGTTTCTTCTTTCGCAAAGTGCGGAATTGCCATGAAATGAACTTGGAATACATCTTGTCTATGGTGGTGAACTCGCGCCGCCAGTCGATCGAATATCCCATCTCCTTCATGCCAGCCTTGATCTCGTTGTGGAAGTAACTTGCTATTTTGATCGGCTCGACAAACGTCGAGATGACGTCGTCAGACAACTTGTAAATCTTGTGGAAAGTATCCATCAATTCAGAGTCGCCGGCAGCAACTCTGCGCGACATGGCAAGGATCGGAGTTCCGGTGTAATGGAAACCCATTGGGAAGAGGACATTATAGCCCTTCATCCTCATGTAGCGGGCGTGTGCATCTGCAAGCGTGTACGTCCTGCCGTGGCCAATGTGCTGTGGCGAATTCGGATATGGGTAGGCTACAGTGACGAAATACTTGTTCCTGCTGTCAGGGTCTGCCTGAAAGAGCTTTTGCTCATCCCACTTCTTTATCCACTTGTTCTCAATCGAATTCCAGTCTATGCGATCGCTCACAGTTACTTTGCAGCCTCTTCAGCCAACAATAATGCTTCTTTTATTCTATCCTTTGACCTGCCGCCGCCCTGTCCAAAGCGATCGTCTCCGCCGCCAGATCCGCCAAGTTTGGCAGAGACCTGCTTTGCAATTACGCCGGCCTTGACTTTCTTGCGTGCTGCTTCGCCGGCAAATACAATGACCCTAATGCCCTCTCCCTTTGACACAAGCGCAAGGTATATCAGATGTTTGTCGAGCTCGATCGCCTTTTCGCCGACTGCAATGTGATAGTCCTCCTCCAGCTCTTCGTCGTAGGTGCTGTACATGTGTATGCCCGACGCAAGTTTCTTAGCACGTTCTGAAATGTCCTTTGCAATCGGGCCTGTGACGACTCTCAGCATTGTCCGCACCTTCTTCTTCGCCGCTTCGGCTTCCTCCATCGACTTGTTAAATGACTCGATCACTTTTTCCCTGCTCGAGCCAAGGGCCTGCGCTATAGTCGCAAGCTGGCCATCCAGCTTCTGCATGTAGTTGACCGCCGCTTCGCCGGCAACGAATTCCAGCCTGACTACTCCGTCTTGGATCCTCTCTGATTTAACTATCTTGACCAATCCAATCTCGCCGGTGCTTTTTACGTGCGTCCCTCCACAGGCTTCAATGTCCCATCCCTTGATGTTGACTATTCTTACGTTGCTTGTCGGCACTACTCCGCCTTGGTAGATGCGGAAAGTGAATTCCTGCTCGGCATCACCGCGGTCATAAGTCTTGACTACAACCGGGTGGTTTTCCCTGATGACGCGGTTCGCCGCATGCTCGATCTTTTGCACTTCTTCCTTGGCAAGCGCGGAATGGTGCGTGATGTCAAGCCTTCCATAGCTCTCTTCCTTGAAAGCCGAATTCTGCCATACCCACGACCCAAGCGTGTTCCTTGAAGCAGAGTTGAGCACGTGCGTCGCGGTGTGGTGTTTTGTGATTAGGTCGCGCCGGCGCGCATTCACCGTTGCGTGAACATTCTGGCCCTCTGTAATCCTGCCCTCTATCTTGTGAATCACAATGTCTGCTTGCTTTGTAACTTCGACTACTTTGGCGTCTCCGATTTCGCCAGTGTCCGGTTCCTGCCCTCCACCCCTCGGGTAGAACGCAGTCTGATCCAATACAACGTACTTGCCTTCTATCACCTTGAGCACCTTGGCGTGAAACTCCCTCATCGTTTCATCTTCATAGTAGAGCAACTTTGTAGGCGGCAGCCCTTCAAGGCCGCGGATGGGCTTGGCTGCCTGACCTGCTACCAGACTCGTGTGCAGCTCGGCGAGCTTTGTGTAAAATGTCTGAGGGACGCTCGGTATTACTCCCTGCTCCACCAAAAAGTCAGGGGTTATGCCATCTGACTCGTAAAGCCTGATAAGGTCGTCGACTGACAGCTCGCCCTTCTTGCTCGTCTTGAGCGAGGTAGCAACAGAGTTCATGCGCTCGCGAGAGCTTGCGTATCTGCCTGCTTCCAATTGCAAGATTGTCCTGACATCTTGCCGGTGCTCTTCAAGCTCGGGGTACATCTGCTTCAGGTAGTCGATATGCATATCGGCAATGTCTTCTACCCTTACGTTCTTCCATCCAAGCCTCTCAAGAATCGAAAGTGCCCTGCGCAGGATCACTCGCAGGTTGTAGCCGCCTCCCACGTTTGATGGAAGCGCGCCGTCTGAAATTGCAAACAATAAGGTCCTGACGTGATCGGCGACTGTGTAGATTGCTTCGTGCGGTGCGACCAGTCTTGCAAGTTTTTCTTCGTCAATTTTTATTTCTTTAGCAATGAGCGACCGGAGATCCCGTACGCTGGTCGTGCGATCAAGCTTGGAAGACACCGCTTCAAAATACTTTGCCAATAGATCGTTGCTACTGTCCGTGCCTGTGATGTCCCTTAGTTTGTCCACAACCGGCCCAAAGCAGCAGTCATAGCTAGTGGGCGTCCCCATCGTTATCCACGAAAAGCGTTCTAGCCCAGCGCCCATGTCTATTATCTTGTTTGGCATCACACGGTAGTCGTTCTCATTACCCTCAAATTCAGTGAAAACTGCATTGCCAAGCTCGAGGCCGCGGACGAAATATTCAAGTGAGTAGCCAAATGCGCCAGCCCCCATCCAGACATCTTCAACAAATGTTATTTCTTCAGGCTTGATGCCAAGCCCCTTTGTGAGCATGCCATAGTCAAGGTCTATGCACCGGTCCTTCCAGTAGCCGCCTTCTGCATCGGCATTGCATGTCTGGCCTATCATGCAAAAGCCAGTGTAATGCCTGCCCGATAGCCCAACATTTTCAATGTCGTTGAACCGGAGACACATCTGAGGAACAACAAGCGGGTTTGCGGGCAGCTCAAATACGATCTGGTTACCGACAACGCGCTGAAAATCAACAATCGATGCTATTGTGAAATATAGGTCCTCACGCCACCTGCATACAACTGGATAGCGCGTTACTATCGTATGGTCATTCGCGCGAAAGAACTTGTCAGTCTCTTTCCATGCGTTGACGTAGTCAAGATGTTTATTTGTCGGCGGCTTGCCTATGAAGCTGTAATTCTCGTGATCAGGGCAGAACTGCCTTTTGCTATCAAGCGTCCAAAAGAATTTTTCACACTTGCCGCATTTTCTGCGCGCAAAGCCCATCTTGTCAAAGAGCGACACTTTGTAGTACCTGTCAGGATTCGATGAAAAGAGTGCTGCCAGTTCGTTCTTGCCCAATTGTTGTTATCTTGTCTTAAAATACGGTATTAATGCTTTCGTCATTAGAGAGAAAAGAAGGAAGAGTCACGCTTTGAGCGAGTTTTCGATGAACTTCATGTACGTCTCTTTTGGGGCTGCGCCTATCGTCCTTCCTACTTCTTTGCCACCTTTGAACAAGATAAGCGCCGGGATCGACTGGATACCATATTTCATCGCGATTTGCTGGTTCTCGTCCACATTCAGCTTGGCCACCTTAATCTTGCCGGACATGATCTTGCCGACCTGCTCAACAGCTGGCCCTACCATTCTGCAGGGTCCACACCACTCTGCCCAAAAGTCCACGAATACTGGCAGGTTTGACCTTAGGACTTCCGCGTCCCAAGTCTTTGTCGTCACGTGGGTTATGCTATCTGTCTTGCTTTCCATATGCAGCTTTGTACACAATGGTATTTTATATTTTGTCAAATGGCAAAGCCTTGCGACGGAACAAATGGTTGCGACAACGAATAGCTGATGCAGCTATTATGATCTTATTCAATTAGCCGAACCGGCCGCCGGTGCCAAACGTGACATACTCGGCTATCAGCTTGATTACAAAGGCAAGGCCGCCTACCGTGAGCATGCCCAGGACCACCAGGCGCAAGTGCTGTGTATAATCTTCCCTGCTGGTCTTTTTCGCCAGCCTGAGGGTCTGGATCATCTCCGAAATCTTGCGCTCGATGAATGCCAATTCAGGGTTGAAATAACGCCTGCGTTATATAAAACATCTGTCGCTTTATCTTGAAAGCGATGGCTGAGCCGTATACAGGGGTTCCTTCTCAGTCCTCTGCATCTCGACAAATGTCTCAGTGTTCTGTATTCCTTCTATCTTGCCGATTCGCTCTATGACAATGTTGTGAAGTTCTTCTAGTGTATGTGCGCTTACGCTCACTATCATGTCGAACCTGCCAGTAACTTCAGAGAGCGACCTAACCTCTGGTATCTTTATCAATTCAGAATGAATTGGCTCTTTCAGCTTGGGATCGCGGTTGATGCCGACAGTAGCCTTGACATTTATACCGAGCATATTTTCATTAACGACAACCGTGAATTTTTTCACTAGGCTGCGTTTTGTCAGTCGTTTTATCCTGCTGTAAAGAACAGAAGCATTGACATTTAGCTTTTTACTCAACCTTGGGACGGAAATGCTCGCGTCCTTGGTCAACTCGGACAGTATCCGCATGTCAAGCTCGTCGAACTTGTGCATACGCTTCTAACGTAGCGAGCTTGTGTTAATAAATGTAATTCTAATTAATTCCATTTCCAAAAAGCAATTCCTTAGGTTGTGATGCGACGAATCCTGAAAAACTTATGACAAAAAGAGCGATAACGTACAAGAAGATCCGCTCGAGATAACAATATATAATTTACAAGCAGGGTCTTTTGTAGATGTTTAGCAGGGGAACAATCAAACCCGGCGAATACGTTTTCGTGGTGCAAAAGGAGGGGAACTTTAGCAGAATAATGATAGGCCGCATCCAGTCGGTCAAGGGCAGCAAGATACACATCGTCGGGAGCTCTATCCGGCCACTAGGTCTGATTGAGCGCATCCAGGCCGGCAGAGCAAGCGGCCGGCCGGCCGAGGCGATCAGTAACCCCGATCCGAACAACTGCATCTTTATGCTTATTGATAGGGTAGAGACAGGTAGGTTCAACGAAGAGGTGGACCAATCCACTTCCCGGGTGATATGGATAAACGAAAATAGGTATCTCGTGCTTGATGGCTGGATAAAAGAGAATTTCCCTGATATTTTTGCCGCCGCTTTGTCGGCCGAGACTGCGGAATCGAGGGCCCAGGCACGACAAACTCTTATCGAAAAAATGAACTCGCTATACGAGCGCGACCTAAAGGATCACGTCTATGCTGTTGCAAGAAGTACCAAGATATTGTGATCGCAAGACATAAGTTTGGGCTGGACCCGACTTTACGCGTGTCGATTTTCGGTGCTCCAAGCGGCGGCCCCAGCTTTGACAAGAAAAAGTACGAACACCTTACGCTTGCGATCAGGCAAACTGCGCTCGAACGCGCTCGCAACCGCTGCCAAAAGTGTGGGGTAAAGTTCAGCCCCAGCGTCCAGCCGCAATTTGAGCACATCAATCGCTCGCTCAAAGACAACAGGCCGATAAACTTGCGTGCATTGTGCCCAGAATGCTTCAAGCCAGTGGAAGAAAAGGAGAAGAAAAGCAAGGGTATGTTCGGCAACATTCGTAACATGTTTGGCTAGCAGAATAGTCTAAATATCATTAAAAATTATTAATCCTATTATGGCGAACGCTATGATGCAGCTTGTCTGCGACACGTGCGGCAAGGTCCTTTTGCAAAAGCCCGGTGTGAGCGAGGAACATTTCCCAATAACAAATGAAGAAGCCCGGCAGTTAGAAAAAGATCATAGAGGGCATGAATGCCACATCGAGGCAGTGGAAAAGAATCACTGACTTAGAGTTTTAGACCAAATGAATCCGCAATTTCTGCGAAATGTTGATATCTGCGCAAATAGTCCCTGCCACGAGAGGTAATGATATAGATGCGCTGCCCTTCTTGCATCTGCTCGTTTATCAGACCTGCATCCATCAACTTTAAAGCCACGCTTGCAAGCCTGCTATATGACAGGTTGGCCTTCCTCAAAAGTGCTGTTAGGTTGACGCCACCCATTCCTGACTCGTCTGTTATCCGCAGGACATCCCCTACTATTTTGACGCTATTACGGTAGACGTCGCCCATCTCAACGCTTAGCAAGCAAGCAGTTTGTAATAAGCATTACGTAGGTGAGCATATAGACACATAATCTAGAGGAAAACTGGACTTTGATGTATCTACGGTTGCAATTAGCCCTCTCGGTCTTGTGGGCTGTATCATGTTATCAAATTGATGGTATGCATCCATCTTCACTTTTATTATAGTAGCTCCACAGGCTTTGTTGTTGAGCAGCAAGCCGTCGTACTGGTTCAAAGATTTCGTAGGGGTTGGCTACCGCTACCACGATGTTTACATGAATGTCTTTCCGCTCTTTCAAGATAAAATGTCTGCTTTCCGGCTTTGGAAAAAAACGATCGAGTGGTGGCCTGATGACAACATAAAGCTCCGCTTTGTAGAGCAGGGCGACAACTACTGGTTCATACTTTATGGCGGCTCTGAGTATAGCAAGGACAACACCGGCTTTGTAAAGAAGGTGCAGGTATCTGAAAATTATGAACGGTTCAAGGCCGGCTACGAGAAGAAGGCAATTTTGCGCTTTGGCATATACAAAGAAGGCGTCAAGAAAAAGGATGGAAGCAAATACGACCTTGAACTACTAAAGAAATCCAAGTCTGTTTATGATATCGCATTTGTAAAGTACGACGAGCTTGCTCGAGACAGCATAGAGTGTCAGTGCGTACAGGAAAACTAATGAAAAAATTTAGCTGTGTCCAGGGATGCTCGGACTGCTGCATTTACCGGGAATACTACCCGGCAGTGGAATATGGCAAGATTGGAGTGCTTTTACTGCCTGAGGAAAAAACTGCGATCGAAGAGCTGGCGAGGAAAATGAATCTTCCAGTCAAGATAATCCCGCGGCTTGCTATAGGAAATGAATTTCCGGAGAAAGTGATCGCGTACCAGATGATGGGCAAGAATGGTGACGGCGACCTCTGTCCATTTCTGGATGTTGAGAGCAATGGGAGGTCTCCCCACGGAGGCTTTAATTGCAGCATCTATCCAGAGCGGCCCCTTGCATGCCGGGCTTATCCTGTCATTGACGCAGGCAAGAAGAAGACACTTGACGGCCACTGCCAGTTCTGTAAAAAATTCTCTACGACGGAGGTAAGCAGCGAGGGTCTACAAGGAGAGATCGAGGCACTGACAAAGATAAAGACAGGCGTCACTGCCGGCAAAAGTCATGTATGGCGCTATGCGACCGCCACTGGAAAAGCAGGCGACGTCATGTTGCCAGAGGGCTGGGTCGCAGAATCCTAGTTGCCATGCTTGCGATACAATATTTGATCACCCTTTTTCACAAACACGATTCTGTTCTGAGGTATCAATTCAAAATTTTCAGACAGCTTGACAAATTCCGGCAAGCTGACTTCGACGATGTTTTCAAAGTCTCGGTAGCTAACTGAGTACAATGTGGCATCATCGGCGTGCAGCGCTTTACTGAATATTTCGTCAAGCCGGCCTTTGCGCGCCACGACGTAAAGTCGTGTACCCATTATATATCATGTTGAGCGACCGACTGCATGGCAAGAACATTTTCCGTCACAATGAGCGTAAGAAGACGAAGCCGCGGCCGTAGCAGCACTCGTCTCTCTGCGAGGACGAGAAAAGCCATAAACGCGCTCCCATCTCATGCGCAACAAATTTACAGAAAGGCACACAAGAACGCCCTAAAACAATACAAGCGCCCTTCAAAGAGACGCGGAGGCAAGCGCCAGAGCAGAGAACAGGTTGCGCACAAGGTCGCGTGATCTGCAGTTAAAAAAGCAGGTTACAAGAAACACGGAAGCAGATGGGGAAAAGGCTAGGCTGGCTTGTAGTTCATTAGCCCGCCTGATTCGACAATTCTTGCTATCAATTCTGGGAACGGTTTCATCGGGTATTGCTCGTTCTTTGTGATGTTCGTAATCCTGTTTTGCGCAAGGTTGATCTCTAGTTCATCCTTGTCTGATATTTTTTTCACCGTTGATCCGTCGATCTCTATTGGCAGCAAATAGCCTCCGTCTACTGAATTTCTGTAGAATATCCTAGCAAAAGATGGCGACAGTATTGCCTTGATTCCTGCCTGCGAAAGCGCTATTGGCGCATGCTCCCTGCTAGAGCCGCAACCAAAGTTGTTCCCAGTTACGAGGAAGTCTCCCTCCGACACCTTCTCTGGGAATTTCGGGTCAATGCCTTCCATCGCGTGCTTCGCTAATTCTTTGTGATCGTGAATCTTCAAATATGGCCCTGGAAGGATGACATCGGTATCAATGTTGTCCTTATCGTATTTGTGGACCTTGCCCCTAAGTGTGCGCTTCAATTTTTCACATCCCTCGGATCTGTTATCTTGCCCTTGACTGCAGAAGCTGCAACTACTAGGGGCGATGCCAAGTACGTTTTGGACTCGACGTGGCCCATCCTACCGGGGAAGTTCCGGTTAGTCGTGCTAATGCACACTTCGTCCTTGCCGAGCACTCCCATGTGGGCACCGCAGCATGCGCCGCAGGTGGGCGGCCCAACGACCGCGCCGGCTTCCATAAAAATGTTAATCAATCCTTCATTCAATGCCTTCATGTAGATAGACTGCGCTGCTGGTAGCACTTCGGTCCTAATCTTGACCTTCTTGCCCTTTAGTATCTTGGCCGCTTCTCTCAGGTCCTCCAGCTTTGCGCCGGTGCACGAGCCAATGTATGCCTTGTCAAGCTCTGTCCCCTGCAATTCCCTTGCCGCAGAAATGTTGCTGGGGGAAAACGGCTTGGCGACAGTCGGTTCGAGCTTTTCTATTTCGTAAGTGAAAACTTCAGAGTAGTGAGCGTCAGCGTCGCCGTTCATAGGCGAATATTTGGCATCGGTCCTTTCGCGCAGATATGCGTTTGTGGTTTCGTCCGGCTCGATAATGCCGTTCTTGGCTCCCGCTTCTGTCGTCATGTTTGTAAGTGTGAGCCGCTCCTCCATTATCAGATTCTTGACGACGCTACCTACAAATTGCATTGCCTTGTAGTTGGCGCCATCTGTACCGATATCACCTATTATCTGCAAGATAATGTCTTTTGCCATGATGTGGGCCGGCTTGTTGCCTTCGATCTTGAAGAGTAAAGTCTCCGGCACCCTGAACCAGATTTGGCCGTTCATGAGCACGTAAGCGACATCGGTATGGCCAAGGCCGGCTGCAAACGTGCCCATTGCGCCCGTAGTGTTTGTGTGGGAGTCGCCGCCGACATAGACTTCGCCGGGAAGCACCAACGCCTCTTCGTGCGAAAGGGTGTGGCAGATGCCATACTGACCCAATCCGTACTTGAAGTGTTTGTTAATTCCATACTTTTTTGTAAAATTGGAGAGTGCGATGACGTTCTCTGCAGAGACCCTGTCCGCTGCAGGCACAAAGTGGTCCTCGGTCACCCATACGCTGTCTGGGTTCCAGATGTGGTCGAGCTTGACACCCTTTTTCTCCCATTCGCTGAACACCTTTATTACGCCGGGGCCTGAAACGTCGTGCATCATGACCTTGTCTACTTTGGCGAAAACAACATCATCAGGTGACAGCTTCTGCTTGCCGGCCGCACGGGCGAGTATCTTTTCAGTAATCGTCATACCTGCCAAAACAGTTCACGTAGTATGAGAAATTGGCCGCACGACGGATTAAAACCTTTGCAGAAAGCACAATAGACAGAGCGATTTACGTCATGATGTTTGGTCGAGATTCTGCCGATACACATTGAAGTCAGAAAGAGCAAGTTTGATCTGTTTGAGAGCCTTCAGGGGTTCGACTATAAGGACAATGACGTTTTGGTGATCTCGAGCAAGTTTGTTTCAATGAGCGAAGGCGTAATCGTCACCCTCAGCAAAGTGCGAGTAAGCAAAAAGGCGCGAATTCTTGCTGCGAAATGTGACATGGACCCAAAGATGGCCGAGCTCGTGTTAAGGGAGTCTGACTATATTCTCAAGGGAGTACCGGGATTTCTGCTTGCGATTCGAAATGGCATGATAGCTCCAAACGCCGGTATCGACAGATCCAACGTCCCAAAAGGCTACGCTATCTTGTATCCCAGAGACCCTTTCGGAACTGCGGAGAAACTGAGGCAGAAATTCCTGGCAGAACTTGGCATCAGGGTGGGCATAGTGCTAGCGGACAGCCGGCTCATGCCAACCCGTATAGGCACCACTGGAGTTGCAATAGCATGCGATGGATTTGAGCCGGTTGAGGACCTGCGCGGCAAGAAGGATCTTTTTGGCAACGTCCTAAAGTACACGTTCAAGGCAGTTGCCGATGGGCTTGCGACCATGGGGGTTGCGGTGATGGGTGAGAGCAACGAGTCCACGCCGGCAGTAGTCGTGAGGGGCGCGAAGGTCACTTGGTCAGATAAAAAGTTCTCATGGAAGGACATGGCAGTCACTCCCTCTCAAGACATTTATCTCAGGGGAGTCCGCAGGGCTTGAGTAGAGTGTTTGATATTACTCTTACATAGAGTTTTAATATCCCATGTTATTGAACTAGATCTATACCGTAAATGCCTGAATTCCTCACCAGCTACCCTAAGACGATAAGTATTGTCAAGGGGTTGCAAAACTTTATTCGTAAAGAAGAGATCCAGCTTGACCAGCTTTCCCTAATGGTCAAGACAAAGAAGGACGAGATCGTCAAGGCGCTAATGTTAGAGGGTTTCAAACTCGTCAAACTGGAGAATAGGAAGCCGACTCAGATTGGTCATGGCTTTTCTAAAAGGTTGACTAAGCCATGGGAGATGCACGTTCGACTGCTAGAAATGCAGCAGGGTCTAATCGCAATCCAGGCTGAAGTCGAGATCTCGCGCAGGTACATACAACACATCCGCTCTGTGAGATCGCCTGTAATTTATGAAATTGAATCGATATTGAAAAAACACAGGATAGAGTACCAGATCTGGCACGCCAAGCTAAAACAATACATCACGAACGTGATTGACAACCACCAGATAACGCTGAACGCGCCGAGACTTCCGCCAATCCCGTGGAAGCACATGGTAGGCTCTCTGGTGACTCTGTCGCTGGTCTACCTGGCCAAGTTCGTCGGCGTCATCTAGTAAAGACTTTATTATTTCATCTACCGCAATTCACGCAGTGCCAGACACAGCTGTTTTTCAGCACTATGGAATATCGCTCGCCGAGATTGAAATCATTTACGATACGCTCAGGCGCTCTTTTGAGGTGGATGAAAAACAGCTGCAGCCAGACGACCCCCAGTATGTCAGCATGATCGAGATCGCATTCCCGGCGGCATTCGGCGAATCGTTCTTCCAGGCGTTCAAGATGGATAGCTGGTTCAAAATAAAGGGCGTGATAAAAGACGTCAAGCGCAGGCGCGGCAGGAAGGGGTTGAAGACGTTTATCAAGTTCGCCGGTTATGGCAATGAAAGTGTTGATCTCGTGTTTCCGCTGATGACAAAAGGCGAGAGGCAGTTTGAGATGGGCATAGAAAAAATAGAATATATGGTCGACATTGTGCCAGTGCAGCTAAAATCCATCCCGGCCAAGACCGAGGAAATATGGTACTCGTACGACGACGCCAGCTTTCGGTGGAGTCCGGCCGTTGCAAAAAGCAACAACCTCAATTACCTTTACAAGAACAGTGAATGGAAAACGAAATGATCACTTTAGCTGGTTGATTACTGGCGAATCATGGATCGCCTTGCTGAGCTCCTTGTACTTTTTGTCGATATACTCGAGCGACT
>Ga0209237_1001438_pt1 | contig 14126 bp, 15 predicted proteins | sample GraSoi013_1_40cm_2_FD_185820 | JGI IMG/M metagenome (GOLD analysis project Ga0209237, IMG submission 185820) | Grasslands soil microbial communities from the Angelo Coastal Reserve, California, USA - Sample 10_02_2013_1_40cm (SPAdes) (version 2) | ecosystem: Environmental > Terrestrial > Soil >... | reverse complement strand
CCGACATGAGTCGCGCGGTGATGACCCCGGAATACCGAGCGCGACGGATCGGCGAGTTACCCGTGCGGCACCTCGGGCAAGTCGAGGACGTCGCCTACTGCGCGGTTTTCCTCGCCGCCGAGGGCGCGCACTACCTGACGGGCCAGGTGCTCCAGCCCAACGGTGGCTGGGTGATGACCTGAGGAAGCGGCGCCGGGCTGAGCTTGACAGTCGACGGCTCGGAGAACGATCATTCATGAAAGATCGATTTCCCGGAGGGACACGATGGCGATGACGTCGCTGGAACGGGCCGAGGCCGCCGAGCACGCGATGAGCCAGGAGCTCGATCGGATCGTCGTGAAGTCAGTGATTTACACCTCGGGCGAGCGCGATCCGAGAGAGCCGCTTCCGCGGCAGCCGGACCAGGGCAAGCTCTACATGATGGGGCACGATGCGCGCCTGCCCCGGATGCCCGAGAAGCCGACCCTGTTCGACTTCTACAAGTATCGCTTCGGGCCCTCCACGCACGTGCTGCAGAGCGCGCGCCTGGCGAAGAAGAACGGCGTCAGCGAGAAGATCGTGCTGGCGTGCCTCCTGCACGACATCTCCGTCATGGGATTCATTCGCGCCGATCACGGCTACTGGAGCGCCCAGCTCGTCGAGCCCTACGTCGACGAGGAAGTGAGCTGGGCGATCCGCCACCACCAGGTGCTCCGATTCTTCGCGGACAAGTCGTTCGGGTACAAGTATCCGGACTCCTACGTGCGCCTGTTCGGTGCGGACTACCAGCCCGAGCCGTACGTCCAGGAAGCCTACAAGCGTGCGCGCGAGCACAAGTGGTACGAGACGTCACGCCTCATCACCGTGAACGACCTCTACGCCTTCGATCCCAACGTGCACGTGGAGCTCGAGGAGTTCACGGACGTCGTCGGCCGTCACTTCAGGCAGCCGAAGGAAGGGCTCGGCTTCGATGCGAGCCCGTCGGCACACATGTGGCGGACGATGATCTACCCGACCAAGTACCTGTGAGAATCGGCTAGCGCGGCGCCTCGGGGAGCCGGCGTTCCATCATCACCCACGTGGGCTCGCTGAAGCCCTCGTGGCTCCGGAACGTCGTCTCCTCGAAGCCGCAGGACCTGAACAGTCGACGGTTCTCTTCGAGCTCCAGTCTCACGCCGAGCGTCATTCGGGGAAGCCCTTGCCGTCGAGCCTCGCGCTCGGCTGCGTCGATGAGCGCGCGAGCGATGCCTTGCCTCCGATGCTCCGGATTCACCGAGAGCCGGCTGATGTAGAGCGCGCCGTCCTCTTCGTTCCACAGGACGACGCCGACCATCAGCCCGCCGCGCTCCAGGACGGCGCCGCCACCGCGGGCGAGGTGATCGGAAATCGTGGCCGCGGTCTCCTGCAGGGCGCTCGACGGCGGACTCGTCGGCCGCGACTGCGCCGCGAACGCGAGCCGGACCAGGTCCGCGATCAGGGCGGCGTCGCCAAACTCCGCGGCTCGAATCGGGCGATCGCCGGCGCCCGTCACGCCTGTCATCTGGCCACCGGAAGAACCCCTGATCCTAGAACGCCTGACCCCAGCGGTCGACGAAAGCGACCTCGCGAAGCGGGCGGCGTGGCGGGCGCCCGAACTTCCCGAGCGGGTAGCCCAGCGGGATCAGCGCCGCCGTCTCGATCTCAGCCGGGATGCCGAGCAGCTCCTTGACCTGCGCGTCCCGGAACCTGTGGATGGTCGTGATGCAGCTCCCGATGCCGAGGGCGCGCGCCGCCAGCATGATGTTCTGGACAGCCGGGTAGATGGAGGCGCCCGTGGTCAGCGTCGGATTGACGCCGGGGTCGAGGGCGATGCACGCGAGGATGAGCACCGGCGCCTCGCCCATGTGCTCGCCCAGATGGCGGGCCGAGGCGAGCATCCGGCCCGCCGGGCTGTCGGCCGGCTCCTTCGCCGCGCCGGCGTAGTACGGCACCTTCATGAGCTCGCCCCACGCCTCGCGATAGAGCTCACCGAGCCGCGCCCGCTTGGCGGGGTCGCGGACGACCACGAAGCTCCAGCCCTGACGATTGCCGCCGCTCGGCGCGCAGATCGCGGCGTCCATGATCTGCCGGAGCACGGCGCCGTGGATCGGATCGGTCTTGAGGCGCCTGATGGCCCGCTGCGTGGTCACGACGTCGAAGAAGTCCATGTGCCCTCCGGGGTATATTCAAGGTCCTATATAGGAGAGACCCATGGCCGACTACAAGTGCCTGCTCTACGAAGTCAAGGACGCCGTCGCGACGCTGACGCTGAACCGGCCCGAGCGCCTCAACGCGCTCGGCGACACGCTGCGCGACGACCTCTACGATGCGGTCCTCCGGGCGAGCCAGGACGCCGACGTGCGCGTCCTGGTCGTGACCGGCGCCGGCAAGGGCTTCTGCGCGGGCGGAGACGTGAAGGCCATGAACGACACGAAGGAGGGGCGCGCGCCCGCGCGTCCGCTCGAGGACAAGGTGGCGCCCCTGCGCGATCGCGTGCTGCTGGCCATGCGCGATGCGTCCAAGCCGGTGATCGCGGCGGTGAACGGCGCGGCGGCCGGCGCCGGCATGAACCTGGCGCTCGGCTGCGACATGCGTCTCGCGTCGACGGCCGCGAAGTTCACGCAGGCGTTCGTCAAGCGGGGCCTGCATCCGGACTGGGGCGGGACCTACTTCCTGCCGCGTCTGGTCGGCATGGCCAAGGCGTGCGAGCTGATCTTCACCGGCGAGATCATCGACGCCCAGGAGGCGCTGCGTCTCGGGGTCGTGAACGCCGTGTACGCGCCGGAAGAGCTGATGCCCGCCGCGTACGAGCTGGCGCGGAAGATCGCCGCGGGCCCGCCCGTCGCCATCCGGCTCGCCAAGCGGGCGCTCTACCACAACGCGGAGACGGACCTGCGCGGGGCCCTCGAGTTCGAGACGTTCGCGCAGAACATCTGCTCGGAGACGGAGGACGCCCGCGAAGGCATCCGCGCGTTCGTCGAGAAGCGCGCGCCGGCGTTCAAGGGGCGCTGAGGGACTCGGGGAACCGCCGCGCTCAGGGCGTGGCCGCGACGAGATCGATCTCCACGAGGGTCCCGGGCACCAGGAGCCCGGTCGTGCCGATCGTCGTCCGCGGTGGCGGCGTGACGAAGAATTCCTTCCACACCTCGTCGAAGCCGGCGAAGTTCGCGAGATCCGTGTGGAACACCTGCGCCTTCACCACCTGGTCCAGGGACGTGCCGGCCGCCACGCGCGCCTCGCGCGGCACGCCCGTCCTGTAGTCGCTGGCGAGCTGGCCCGCCGCGAACACGAAATCCCCCACCCGCGTCGCCGGGGTGTAGTGCGCCAGCGGCCTCGGAATGTCCGGTACCGAAATCCGCCGCGCCCTGGCCGACGGCAACGCCGCGATCAGGTCGATCTCCACCAGCGTGTCCTTCACGAGCAAGCCGTTCGTGCCGACGGTCGTGCGCGGCGGCGGGGCGGGAAAGAACTCGCGCCACACTTCGTCGAACGCGAAGAAGTTGTTCAAGTCCGTGTGGAACACCTGCGCCTTAACGACGTGCTCCAGGGCGGTGCCAGCGGCCTGGAGCGTCCTCGCCAGGTTTTCCAGCACGTACCGCGTCTGGCGCTCGATGTCCGAGCCGTAGTAGGGAAACGCCGGATCCACGCGCGCCTCGCGTGGCACGCCCGTCTTGAAGTCGCTGGCGAGCTGACCGGCCGCGAAGACGAGATCACCGATCACGATCGCCTCGGAGTAGCTCGCCAGTGGCCGAGGGCCGTCCGACTGGATCACGTGCGCGGCCGCCGTCGGCATGGTCGCGATCAGATCGATCTCGACGAGGGTGCCGGGAACCAGGAGCCCCGTCGTGCCGATCGTCGTCCTCGGCGGCGGCGTCGGGAAGAACTCGCGCCAGACCTCGTCGAAGCCGTTGAAGTTCGCGAGGTCCGTGTGGAACACCTGCGCCTTCACCACGTGGTTCAGCGAGGTCCCGGCGGCCTTGAACGTATGGGCGAGGTTTTCCAAGATGAAGCGCGTCTGCTTCTTGATCGCCGAGCCGTAGTAGGGAAACGCCGGATCGAGACGGGCTTCGGGAGCCACGCCCCCTTTGAAGTCGCTCGCGAGCTGGCCCGCCGCGAAGACGAGGTTGCCGGCGCGCGTGGCGGGGGTGTAGTTCGCCAGCGGCCGCGGGATGCCGGGCACCGCGATATCGACCCTGGGCATGGGAGCCCTCCTCCCCGGCGACACCCGAAAACTTCGGCACTTGTGAGCCACACCGCCGATGGCATGCCCAATGCGTCCCACGGCACGCCGGAGGGTTACGCCATGCGACACACCGTGATGCTCATCGCTTCGGCACTCGTTGTCAGCGCGATGCTGGGCACGTCGGCGATCGACTGCGCGGCGGCCGACCCGGCCGACGACAAGGTCGAGATCAGAGTGACCGATGCCTGGCTGACGGCGACGACCGCGATCGCGATCCTCAACGACGAGCGCATCAAAGGGTCTCCGATCTCCGTCGACTCCGACCATCGTGTCGTGACACTGCGCGGAAAGGTGGATTCCGAGGAAGCCAAGAAGACGGCGGAGGCCCTCGCCAATCGCGTCGCGGGCGTCGAGCGGGTGAGCAACGAGCTCCAGGTCGTTCCACCGGTCGACCGACTGCTCGTCGACATCCAAGACCAGCAACTGACGAGCGCCGTACGCCAGACACTCGCGCGCGATGAGCAACTCGGACGGGCAAACATCGACGTCCGCGTGGACGCGGGGTTCGTGACGTTGCGTGGAACGGTCGGGACGAGCGCCCAGAGCGCCAGGGCTTCCGAGCTCACGCGTCAGGTTGCCGGCGTCCGGGCGGTCAAGAACGAACTCGCGTCCAACTGACCGCGCGCGCCCGTGTCCGGCCGTCCGCATCGGTCGACATTGATCGGACGGTCGGCATGCGACTATGCTAAGCGCGATGGCCGTCGACGCTCCGCCCCTCAGGACCAGGCGCTGGACACGGGTCGAGTACGAGCGACTCGTCGACCACGGGGTGTTCTGCGAAGACGAGCACCTGGAGCTGCTCGATGGCCTGCTCGTGGTGCGCGAGCCTCAGGGCAGCCGGCACGGCGCCGCGGTCGCCGCACTGTACGCAGTCTTGGCGCGGGCGTTCGGCGCCGGGTTTCACGTCCGCCCGCAGCTGCCGGTCGCCCTCGACGACACGTCAGAGCCGGAGCCCGATATTGTCGTCGTTCGGGGCGGCCCCTGGGACTATAGGAGCTCCCACCCTTCGGCGCCCGTGGTCGTCATCGAGATCGCCGAGACCTCGCTGGGTATCGATCGAGGATACAAAGGCGATCTCTATGCGCGTGGCGGGCTCGCCGACTACTGGATCGTCAACTTGCTCGAAGCCGTGCTCGAGATCTACCGAGATCCGGTTCCGTCCCCGTCCGCGCATTTCGGCTGGGAGTACCGGAGTATCCAACGCCTCACGCCTGGCGCGACAGTCGTCCCGCTCGCCGCGTCCGGCGTGCGCATCGCCGTCGCCGAGCTTCTTCCGCCACCGTAGCGCCGGCCGGCGCGAGCCTATCGCCGCCTGTCCCCCTTGCGCCTTTCGATCGCTGCCCCCCAGCGCGAGAGGAACGCGGTGATGAAGGCATGCTCCTTGGCGGGTTCGACGGCCAGCGGTGCCAGCGCAAGCGCGACGGCGAGCGCCACGTGGTAACCCTCCGACCGCGACGCGACGGCGCGCCGGTAGGCGGGGTGCGCCTCGTTGACCCACACCGTCGACTCTACGAGGCGCCCGAGCTCCGCGTCGTCGGGGCGCGCTTCAAACTGGATGCTGAGGCCGTAGCGCACGGGCCGGCGCGTCCGCGGTCCCTCAGCGACGTGGCCCGCGGGCGGGATTGGTGCCAATGGCGGGAGCGGCGTGGGCTCCACCCGTCTGTCGGCAAGCGCGATCGGCGGCTCGGACGGCGCGTGTAAAGGCGCGGCCGGCGCCGCGGTTTCATGCACTATGAGCGGCGCGTGCTGCCCGAGCTCGCCGGGCCCGGAGCCCGCTGTCGCTAGCCGGCGCTGGCCGCCCGCGCGTTGCTCCACGAGTGGGGCGAGCAGCGGAAATTCGTCGGCCAGATCCGCAAGCACCGCCTCGAGGTCACGTTCCACGGGTCGAGCGGCCCGCCGCCGCGCACGCTCGGCGGGCTCACCCGCGTCGCCCCAAAGGGCGAGTTGATGCGAGACAGCCTCCTGAATCGCCTTCCGATAGGCGAGGTAGATTGCGCCGCGCGCCCCAGAACGGATGAAGTCAGACTTGCTCAGCGTGAGGCACTCGGCGAGCGCCGGCACCTCGATCAGTCCTGTCACCCGATCGGGCGCCGTCGGAGAGAGCGCGAGCCAGTCCCAGCCCCGGCGGATCACCTTCCCGAAGGTGCTGACGGCGATGCCGCGCAGCTCCTCGGACAGCGGCTCCGCTGCGCGCACCAAGTAGCCCACGCCGGCCGGCTTCCGCTTGCGCCCGACGCGGATGGCGAGCGGCGCGACCTCACGCCCGCCGGCGCCCTGGGGCTCGAGTGTGCGGCCGTTCAGGATAAAGGCGACGCCGCGTGGATAGTGCTCGCGTAGGATCTCGCCGAGCGCCGGATCGAAGAGCCCCTGCAAGCTACGTCGTAGCCGGCCCTCGACGAAGCCAGGGTCGAGCAGCGGCGAGAGCGCGTTCTCGGGTACGAGACGCACGGCTGTCCCTCGACCCTGGACGAAGCCGGGCGGCAGCACCCAGTGCCAGGGCGCCTTGTGGCGAGAGGCCAGCCGCCACGACGATGCGACGCCCCGCCGCGTCTCAGTGACGACCTCTGCGCAGACCAGGAGCGCGATCTTGATGCCGACTCCGGCGAAGCCGATGCCGGCGCCCCGCGTCTTGGCGCTGGCCGCGACGTCGTGGTAGCGCGCAAGTTCCCGCCGCCGCATACCGGCGCCGTCATCTACGATCGTCAGCGCCGGCGCCGCGGGCTCGGTGGTGATGGCGACGGTCGTCGCGCCCGAGTCGAGCGAGTTGGCAACGATCTCGATGAGGATAATCTCCTCTGTCGATCCGGTATAGGCGTCGCGCAGATCCTCGAGGAGATGAAGGAGGTCGACCCGTGTCTCACCCACTGGTCTCGCTCAGGCGCGCGTGTCGTTCATCCCCAGCGCGCGCTCGATCTCGATCACGTTCTCCGGCCGCGCAAACGGCGCGGGCGCCGGCTCGCCTGCCGTTCGCGGCCGACCGATCGCCCTGAAGAAGTTCTCCAGCCCGGGCGGCGAGACGAGCCAGAGCATCACGAGCTCCTCGTTGGCCTCGTTGATGATCTCGTGCTTGACGTCCCCGCCGAGGAAGCACGCGGTGCCCGGCACGAGCGGATGACTCACGCCGTCCACCACGACGCGCCCGCGCCCACGAAAGCAAATCTGCAGCTCGACCTGGTCGCCGTGCGAGTGCTCGCGCACGCGGCTGCCCGGCGCGATCGTCTGGTAGCCCATCGCCAGACCATCGTACCCGGTGCTCGCCGGCGTCAGCTTCGGGTCGGCGTGCCCGTTGGCGGGCACCGGCTGCCAGAAAGAAGCGCCTTCGCTCGTTGAACACCAGACGCCCCGGCGCCGAATCGCGCGAGTCGACGCAGAAGTAGCCCTGGCGCTCGAACTGGTAGCGCTCGCCGGGCGCGGCGCCCACCAGCGACGGCTCGAGCCGGCAGGTGCGCAGTCTCTCCAGCGAGTGCGGGTTCAGCACGGTCGCCCAGTCCTCGGCGTCGTCGGGCTTGGGCACGGTGAAGAGGTGGTCGTAGAGGCGGACCTCGGCGGGAACGGCGTGGGAGGCCGAGACCCAGTGGATGGTGCCCTTCACCTTGCGCCCGCGCGAGTCGCCGCCGCGCGAGTCGGGATCGTAGGCGCAGCGCACCTCGGTGATCGAGCCATCCGGTGCGCGCGAGACGCCGGTGCACTTGACGATGTAGGCATAGCGCAGGCGTACCTCGGCGCCGGGTGAGAGCCGGAAGTACTTGGGCGGCGCCGGATCGCGGAAGTCCTCCTGCTCGATATAAAGAACGCGGGAGAAGGGCACCCGACGGACGCCGGCCGAAGGATCCTCGGGGTTGTTGACCGCCTCCAGCTCCTCCACCTTGCCTTCGGGGTAGTTCTCGATGACCAGCCGCAGCGGACGCAGCACCGCCAGGCGCCGGAGCGCGCGCCGGTTCAGGTCCTCGCGCAGGCAGTGCTCGAGGTGCGCGATGTCGACGACGTTGTCGGCCTTGGCGACGCCGATGCGCTCGCAGAAGTCCCGGATGGCCTCGGGGGTGTAGCCGCGGCGGCGCAGACCGGCGAGCGTGGGCATGCGCGGATCGTCCCAGCCGCTCACCTTCTCCTGCTCCACCAGCTGCAGGAGCTTTCGCTTCGACATCACGGTGTGCGAGAGATTCAGGCGCGCGAACTCGATCTGCTGGGGATGGTGCACGCCGAGCTGGTCGAGGTACCAGTCGTAGAGCGGGCGATGGTCCTCGTACTCGAGCGTGCAGATCGAGTGCGTGATGCCCTCGATCGAGTCCGACTGGCCGTGCGCCCAGTCATACATGGGATAGATGCACCACGCATCGCCCGTGCGATGGTGCGTCGCCTTGCGGATCCGGTACATGACGGGATCGCGCAGGTTGATGTTGCCCGAGGCCATGTCGATCTTCGCCCGCAGCGTCTTCGTCCCGTCCTCGAACACGCCCGCGCGCATGCGGCTGAAGAGATCCAGATTCTCCTGGACCGAGCGATCGCGGTATGGGCTCTCGCGGCCCGGCTCGGTCAGGGTGCCACGGTACTCGGCCATCTGGTCCGCCGTCAGATCGTCCACGTAGGCGCGGCCGGCCTTGATCAGCTCCACAGCCCACTCGTAGAGCTGTTCGAAGTAGTCGCTCGCGAAGTAGAGGTGCGGCCCCCAGTCGAAGCCGAGCCAGCGGACGGTGTCGACGATCGAGTCGACGTACTCCTGGCTCTCCTTGGTCGGGTTGGTGTCGTCGAAACGCAGGTGGCAGCGGCCGCCGAATTCCTCGGCCATGCCGAAGTCGATCCAGATGGCCTTGGCGTGACCGATGTGGAGATAGCCGTTCGGCTCGGGCGGAAAGCGCGTGATCACCTTGCCGCCGAAGCGCCCGCTGGCGTTGTGCTCCAGGATGATGTCCCGGATGAAGTTGCTGGGTTTCTCGCGCGCCTCTTCGCTCATCCCGATGAGTGTAACGCAAGCGCGGCGTTCATTTCCTGGTGTCAGGGGAAAGGACCGCCCGTCAGCAGCGCGAGTCGTCGGTGATCGTGAGGCTGAGCGTGCCCGTCGCGGGGTCGTACTCGAAGTCGTTGCCGGCGCACTGAAAGCGCGGCGGCGAGACGAGGAGCCCCACCACGGTCGCCTTGTCCGGCGGATACTGGCCCTTTTCGGCCTGATAGCTGCGCACGAGGCCCTGCACCGACGTGAGCGTCGCCTGATCGGCCGCGAGCTTGGTGCGGGCGAGCGGGCGGTCCTGCTGGATCTTCTCGACGGTCTTCGCCGTCGAGGTGAAGTACTGCATGAGCAGATACCCGGCGACGGCCACGACCGCCAGCACGATGACGATCTCGATGTAACCGAAGCCGCGCTCCTTCATCGGAACGATCGTAGCACCCGAGAGGCCAGGCTCGGGCGAGATGCCGCGCCCAGCCCGTCAGGGTTCTTCGAGCGGAGGCGCGTCGGGGCGGCGGAAGCGGGCGAGAAACCGCCAGGCTTCCAGCGCGGCGTCGATCGTGACCGTGTCCGGGCCCATCACCTGCTCGGGCAGCCGCACGTGCGAGCCCGGCCAGCCGTGGCCCGCCCCGGTGAGCCTCCACAACTGCACCTCGGTGCCGGCCGCGCACGGAGCCCACACGAGGCGCGCCGCGGTGTGGTCGGGGCCGCCGCGCGCGGGCGCGGTGCGCTGTTCGGCCATCCGCGGCTCGCTGCGGCAGCGGTCGTGCGCGACCCAGCGCCGAATCTCGCCCTCGACGGCGCGGTGGGCGACGCGACTCTGGGTCCCCGGCAACGGCGGCCCGAGGCCGCCCGTGTAGAGCGCGCGCGGGTCGTCGACGCTGTGGATGTGGAGCACGGGCACCGGGCGCGGCGGCGGGAAGCGCTCCGTCTGCATGGCGCCGGCGACGGGAGCGATCGCCGCGATGCGCTCCGAGGCCTCGATCGCCATGCGATAGGCCATCATCGCGCCGTTGGAGTGCCCGGTGGCGTAGACACGCGTGGGATCGACCGACACGTTGCGCGCGACGTCACGGAGCACGGCGACGGCAAAGCCCACGTCGTCCACGTTCTGCGCGGCCGCGTAGCCGCAGCAGCCGCCCGCGTTCCAGGTGAGGAGCCGGCGCCCGAGCTTGCCCGAGCCATCGGGGTAGACGACCACGAAGCCCTCGCGGTCGGCGAGGGCGTCGAGGCCGGCGTACGCCTTGAAGCCCGCTGCGTTGCCGCCGCCGCCGTGGAACGCGAGCACGACGGGTAAGGGCCGCCCCTCGCTCACCCGGAACGGGACGTGCACGACGTACGTCCGCGTGGCGCCCCCGACGCTGAGCGAGCGATCATGATCCCCGGCCCCGAGGGCCACCAGCACCAGGGCGAGCGCGACCACGCGCACGATCCTAGCAGGCCGAGCGTCGCGCCGGACACGCGGCCAAGCGCAGACCGGTTGACGGGAGCGCGCACGGGCGCCTAGAGTGACGCGCTCACGGGGCGATGAAAATCCACGGCCGGATCCACGAGAGGGGTGGGCGATGGCGAGGATGCTGGACGGCATGGAAGCGCTGCTGCGCGGCGAGGTTCCACCGCCCGCGGCGGCCACGCTCCTGGGCATGCGGCTCGCCTCGTTCGCGGCGGGCGAGGCCCTCGTCGAGCTCGACGCGACTGGCGCCCACGGCAATCCGATGGGCACCGTGCAGGGCGGCATCCTCGGCGCGCTCGCCGATGCCGCGATGGGCTGGGCCTTCATGACGACCCTCGGCGAGGACGAGAGCTACACGACGGTGGAAATGAAGGTGAACTTCCTGCGAGCAGTCCGCGCGGGTCGCATTGCGGCGCGCGCGCGCGTGAAGAACGCCGGGCGCACGCTCGGTCTCGTCGAATGCGACGTGCTCGACGCCGGCGGCAAGCTCGTCGCTCACGCCGTGAGCACGTGCATGATTCTCCGGGAGTTGCCGGCGGACGGGCGCTGAGCCGTCAGAGACGAGATCGGATCTGACCGCCGCTCCGCGGGTCTACTACGGCTGGATCATCGTGGCCGGCCTCTCGATCACGGAGACGGTGTCGTGGGGCATTCTCTATTACGGCTTCCCGGTCATGCTCCGGCCCATGGAGGCCGACCTCGGCTTCTCGCGCGCCCAGCTGACCGGCGCGCTCTCGATCGGGCTCCTCACCTCGGCGCTCGCGGCGCTACCGGTCGGTCGCTGGATCGATCGGCACGGCGCCCGAGGCATCATGACCCTCGGCTCCATTCTCGGGACGGCGCTTGTCCTGGCGTGGGCGCGGGTCGAAAGCCTCGGCGCGCTCTACGCCGTCTGGGCCCTCATGGGCCTCGCCATGGCCGCGACGCTCTACGAGCCCGCCTTCGCGGCGATCGTCGGCTGGTTCCCCATGGAGAGCCGCGACCGCGCCCTTCTCGTCGTGACGCTCGTGGCGGCGCTGGCGAGCACCATCTTCATGCCGTTCGAGGCCTGGCTGGTCGGCCGCCTCGGCTGGCGCGGCGCGCTCGCCGCGCTGGCCATGATTCTCGCGGTGCCGACGATTCCGATCCACGCGTTCGTGCTGCGGCGCCCGTCGCGACACGGCGGACGCAGCGCAGACGAGGCGCGCGTGGGCGCTCCCATGCCGGGGCTGACGCTCGGCGCCGCGGCGCGGACCGGCGTGTTCTGGGTGCTGGTCCTCGCGTTTCTCGCCAGCAACTTCACGACGAACTCCGTCACCGTGCATCTCATCCCGTACCTGAGCGATCGCGGCTACTCCCCCACCCTGGCCGCCGCGATGATCGGATGGATGGGGGCCATGCAGCTCCCGGCGCGCCTCGTCTTCGGCCCCATCGTGGCGCGCTTCGGCCACCGCGCCCTCACCGTCGCGATCTTCTTGTTCCAGGCGATGGCGCTTGCCCAGCTCGCGCTGGTACGGCGCCTGCCGACCCTGGCGCCGATGGTGGTCATGCTCGGCGCGGCGAACGGCATGGCCACGCTGGCCCGCGCGACGACGATCGCCGAGATCTTCGGACCGCGCCACTACGGCTCGATCAGCGGCGCGGTGGCGCTCGGGGCGAACGGCGCGCGCGCGGTCGCCCCTTTCGCCGCTTCGCTCCTGCAGGTGGCCCTGGGCGGTTACGAAGGCGTGTTCTGGCTGATGGCCGGAGCGCTCGTGCTGGCGGGGCTCGGCCTCCTCGCGGCCCCCACCCGAGTCCGCCACGGCTCGGGCGCGGCGCACGAAGAAATGACCTATGGTTCGCAGCGACTGAGGTAGGGTAACAGTGTGAGCACGCCCGCCCCGTCCCCTCCCGAGTTCACCCGCGTGAAAGACTGTGATCTCTGCCGAGCGTTGAAGTTGACGCCCTGGTTCTTCGAGGACGACATCTGTTGGATCGCCGAGTGCGAGATCTGCGAGACGCCCATGGTGGTCTGGCGCTTCCACGGCACCATGCCGCCCGCCGAGCACGTGGCACACATGCGCAGGCACCTCGGCGAAGTCGCCACGGCCCAGCTCGGCGAGTTCTGGGTCGACGGTCACATGCGCAACATCCCCGACCATTACCACGCGCACGCACGACCCAAAGACGGCTTCTTCGGCCGCGACCGCAAACGCTAGGAGGAACACATGGACGCCGGACCGCGGGCGCGCGCGGCAGGCCGTCGCGGGGCCGTAGTGCGAGCCGCCGGGCCGCCCGGGGGCTGGGGCCCCCAGGCCCGAGGCGAGCTATCCGAAGAGCCCCACCGGCGCAGGCGCGACTCCAGACGGGTGATGCAGAGTGCGGTCGTCTTCGTCATCGCCATCGTTGCCACCGGCTGCGCGCACGCATTGAGCCAGCCCATGCCGGACTTGAAGGGTCAGCTCGCCGTCAAGGTGTTGAACGAGCAGCCATCGACGATGAACGACATGCCGCTCGGCGTCTACCAGATCCCCGACACCTCGGTGTATGTCTCGGGCCATCAGGGCGCGTCGAACGTTGGCTTGCTCTTCGGCATCATCGGTGTCGCGGCGGCCCACGCGGCCGCCCAGAGCACCGGTGAGAAGAAGACCCAGGAGGCGCAGGCCCATCTCAGGATCGATCTCCGCATGCTCACGGAGGAGGCGCTCACCCAGGAGCTGGCGCGGCGCGCGGACGGCCGGTTCGTGCCCCCCGACGGCGCCCGCGTCTCCTCGCTCGAGGTCATCCCGTACGTCGTCGTGAATTTCATCGGCGAGGACAAGGCCCGCTTCTGGGTGGTCTTGAAGACGGCCCTCAAGGATGCGAGCGGCGATCAGAAATGGAAGACGAGGTACCACGCCGGCGTAGGCGAGGCCCGGCCTCTGACCGGCGAGGGCGGCTGGGCGTCGGACGACGGAGCGCCGGTCCGGGAAGTGGTGCGCCGCAATCTCCGCCTGGCGGTTGACGCGCTCCTCAGAGACGCGTCGGGCGGTCTTCCCCGCGGTACCGGGCGCACGGTTCTGGTGAAGACCCAGTGGGTGTGGATGAAGCCGTTCTTCGAGAGAAACGCCGAGGTGCTCGAGGAGACCGAGGATGCTCTCACCGTCGTGCCGGACGCTCCGGACGGCTTTGTTTTCGCCGGGGTCAACATTCTCGACAAGAAGTCGATCACGGTCACGCCGGCCGAGAAGAAGTAGCGACGCGTCCGGCCGCCTGCGATCATAAAGATGATCGCCGATGAGGACGGTCGCGATCGAGCCGACGTTCGAGAGCTGGCAGGCGGCGGCCCGCATGCTCCTGCGCGAGGGCGTGCCGCCGGCCGACGTGCGTTGGCGCGAGACCGCGACCGCCGACCAGCCCTCGCTCGCCGGCGAGGCTCCGGCGCCCCGCGGCTCCGTGCGGGTGCCGCGCCAGTTCCTGGAGCTCGCGCGCCGGGCGGCGTCCTCCGCTGACCCGGCGCGCTGGCAAGTCCTCTACGAGACGCTCTGGCGGCT